>Ga0307505_10002560_pt1 | contig 12504 bp, 12 predicted proteins | sample 23_S_MG_FD_202183 | JGI IMG/M metagenome (GOLD analysis project Ga0307505, IMG submission 202183) | Soil microbial communities from Populus trichocarpa stands in riparian zone in the Pacific Northwest, United States - 23_S | ecosystem: Environmental > Terrestrial > Soil > Riparian zone > Trees...
CAGCCTACAACGTCCTCCCGCATATTCGCGAGGGGCTTGCCGCGACGGGCCTCGACCCCGACCACATCTCGCCGGCCGACCTGAAGGCGGTCGACGAATTCCATATTGGTGGCGCGGAAGCGACCGCGGCATTGCTCGACGATCTCGACATTGGCGCCGATACGGACGTGCTCGATATCGGCTGCGGCATCGGAGGTCCGGCCCGCACCATCGCGCAGAGGACGGGTGCGCGGGTCACGGGCGTCGACCTGACGCCGCAATTCGTGGAGGCGGCGCGTGCCTTGACCAGGATGGCAGGCATGGACGGTGCAGTCCGTTTCGAGGTCGGCAGCGCCATCGCCCTGCCGTTCGACGACGGTTCGTTCGATACGGCGCTTCTTCTCCATGTCGGCATGAACATACCGGACAAGGCCGCGCTGTTCCGCGAGGCTTACCGCGTGCTTCGCAGAGGCGGCCTGTTTGCGGTCTACGACGTGATGAAGACCGGCGAAGCTGGCGTGACGTTCCCGGTGCCGTGGGCCGAACGGGCTGAGCTTTCGGCGCTCGAGCCGCCAGGCACCTATCGGGATGGCGCGGCGAAGGCCGGTTTCGCGCTCGATCGCGAGACCGACCGCACCCCGCTGGCGCTCGAATTCTTCGCCCGCATCCGCGCCCAGGCGCAGAGTGCCGCGCCGGCGCCGCTGGGGCTGCACCTGCTGCTCGGTCCCACCATAGGCCAGAAGATGGGCAACATGATCGACGCTCTGCGTTCGGGCAACATAGCGCCCATGCAGATGATTTTCCGCAAAGCTTGAGGGCCGGGAGCACCGCCATGGCAGACATTCGCAGCAACTTCGTCGGAATAAAATCGCCCAACCCGTTCTGGCTTGCATCGGCCCCGCCTACTGACAAGGAATACAATGTCGTTCGCGCCTTCAAGGCGGGATGGGGCGGCGTCGTCTGGAAAACTCTGGGCGAGGAAGGCCCGCCCGTCGTCAACGTCAACGGCCCGCGCTATGGCGCGATCTGGGGCGCAGACCGGCGATTGCTTGGTCTCAACAACATCGAGTTGATCACCGACCGCGATCTGTTCGTCAATCTGCGCGAGATCAAGCAGGTCAAGCGCGACTGGCCGGACCGCGCGCTGGTGGTGTCGCTGATGGTGCCCTGCGTGGAGGAGGCGTGGAAGGCTATCCTGCCGCTGGTCGAGGACACCGAAGCCGATGGCATCGAGCTCAATTTCGGCTGCCCGCACGGCATGAGTGAGCGCGGCATGGGCTCGGCGGTCGGCCAGGTGCCCGAATATGTCGAGATGGTCGCGCGCTGGTGCAAGCAGAACACGCGCATGCCAGTGATCACCAAGCTGACGCCCAACATCAGCGACATCCGCAAGCCCGCGCGGGCAGCGCATGCCGGCGGCACCGACGCGGTGTCGCTGATCAACACGATCAACTCGATAACCGGCGTCAATCTCGACTCGTTCTCGCCTGAGCCGTCCATCGACGGCAAAGGCACGCATGGCGGCTATTGCGGCCCGGCGGTCAAGCCGATCGCCATGAACATGGTGGCCGAGATCGCTCGCGACGCCGAAACGCGCGGCCTGCCGATCTCCGGCATCGGCGGCATCACGACATGGCGCGACGCCGCGGAGTTCATAGCGCTGGGTTCAGGCACCGTGCAGGTGTGCACCGCGGCCATGACCTATGGCTTCAAGATCGTCGAAGAGATGATCGACGGGCTGAAGAACTGGATGGACGAGAAGGGCCACGCCACGCTGGACGACGTCATCGGCCGCGCCGTGCCCAACGTCACCGACTGGCAATATCTCAACCTCAACTACGTCGCCAAGGCGCGCATCGATCAGGATGCCTGCATCAAGTGCGGCCGTTGCCACATCGCCTGCGAGGACACCTCGCATCAGGCGATCACGAATGTCGTCAATGGAGCGCGCCATTTCGAGGTGATCGAGGAAGAGTGCGTCGGCTGCAACCTTTGCGTAAACGTCTGCCCGGTCGAGGGTTGCATCACCATGGAGCCGCTGGACGTTGGCGCGCTCGACAGGCGCACCGGCAGGGCTGTTGAGCCCGTCTACGCCAACTGGACCACGCATCCCAACAATCCGGCTGCGCGCGAAGCAGCCGAATAGTTCCTCCCCGCCGGACGGGGGTGCCCGCGTTGCGTAACGGCACCCCCGCTCCGTGTTCTTCCTGCCCGGGCGCCTGCGACCGACGCCGTCTCAACTGGCTCCAGCGTTTTCCCTTTCCTGCTCGCCCCGCCTCGGCTAGTGGCTGTATACAGGGAGGACACCGCATTGAGTCAGACCACTGAATCTGCCGACGCGCCGACCACGCAGTCGCGGCTGACCACGCACGCGACGGGCAGGGGCAAGCTTGTCGGCCATCTGGCGATGCTGCTGTTCGCGGCGCTGGTCTCCGGTTCCTATTCCATCGGCGCTCTCGCCGCACCGCATCTGGGGCCGGGGGCGCTCAACGCCGTGCGCTTCCTTGTCGCGATTTCGGTGATGGCTGCGGCGGTGGCGCTGGTGACGCGCGGGCGATTTTCCGCCCCGCGCGCGCCTTGGCGCTATCTGGTGCTCGGCGGGCTGATGGCGGTGTTCTTCGTCACCATGTTCATCTCGCTTCGGCTAACCGATCCAGTCTCATCAGGGGCGGTGTTCACGCTGATGCCGCTGATGTCGGCTGTATTCGGCTATTTCCTGCTTGGCCAGGTGCCGCGTCCCATCGTGATCGCCAGCCTGATTTTCGCGGCACTCGGCTCGGTATGGGTAATCTTCGACGGCGACATCGAAGCGATCCGCACCTTCGAGATCGGGCGTGGCGAGATGATCTTCCTGATCGGCGTTGCGGCGCATGCGCTCTATTCGCCCATGGTCAAGAAGCTGAACGATGGTGGCGAACCGCTGGTCGCGTTCACACTGTGGACGATGATGGGCACCGGCCTATGCGTCGCGGTCTACGCGGCAGGGGAGATCGTCGAAACTGACTGGAGCTCGCTTCCGCCGATCGTATGGCTGTGCATCGGCTACCTCGCGGTGTTCACGGGCGCCGGGACGACGTTCCTCATCCAGTATGGCGCGATGCGCCTGCCGGCCGCCAAGGTGATGGCCTACACCTATCTGTCGCCTTCCTTCATCATCGTCTACGAGGGCCTTCTCGGACATGGCTGGGCGAGCCCCAGCGTCGCCGCAGGCGCTTTGGTTACAGTCCTCGGCCTTCTCGTGCTGGCGCTGGCGCGCGACGGTTGAACGCGCGGTGAACGGCTCCTTCAGGTTCGGTCAAGCTGAGTTGCGCGATTGTGGCCATGACGTCTGAGGGAGATCCGCAATGTTCACGCTTGCTCGCAGTACGATAGCAATGGTCGCAGCGCTTGTGCTTTCGGCCTGGGCCTCGGTCGCTTCGTCCGCCGAAATCTTCATCCAGTCCGAATGGTCGACGGATTTCGTGCGGCTTCAGCGCGGCATGCTGCATGCGAATGGCGACCCCGACCAGGCGACCCGGTTTGAAATGGTCCAGCTTCGCGGCAATCGCGTCGCCTTCCGCGCCCCCGACGGCAGCTTCGTGCGAGCCGGTGTCGGCGAACGGACCCAGCTTGGATCGGGCAGCCCCCATATTCGCGGCTGGGAAACGTTCGAGATCGTCAGGGAAGGCCGGCATACCGCGCTGCGCTCCGTCCAGAACGGAAACTATGTCGAGGTCCATCCGCGCAGCGGTGTTCTCAGCGCAACGGCGGTCTTCCCCGACGGTCGCGCTTCGTTGCGTATCATCAACGCGCCGTCGCGCGGTCCGGGCGCTGGAAACCAGCCGCCGCGCCCGCCGCGGTTCGAATGGACCGGGCGCTGGTCGCAGATGTGGCTGGCCAGCCCCCACGGCAACTTGCATCGCCCTCCGGCGGGCGCGCGCGCCGACTTCACCATCTCCGTTCATCGCGAGGTCGAGATGACCGCGGGCTGCAACACGGTCTTTGCGCGGCTGGTCGTGGATGGCAACCGCGCCCGCTTCGAGCGTGTGACGGCTACGAGGGTGCGCTGCTCCGACGCCCGGCAGGGCTACGAGCAGGGAATGTCCCGGGCGTTCGAGCGGGTCCGTTCCTACGAGTTCCGGGAAGGGCAGGTGGTCTTCCTCGACCGCAACGGCCGGACGCTCTTTCAGATCGGCCGCTGATGTTGCGATCATAGTTGGAAGCGGGTCGCCGACGCGGCCCGCTTCGTCGTGTCCTAACCGTTCGTTAACCGGAATCGGCAAGCTTCGCACAAGGTTCGGTCAAAGCCGGATTTCTTGCGGAGCGGTTGCAGCATGATCGTCATCAAGGCCAGCGGTACGCGCGACGTCAGAGAGTTGCGCAAGCTGGCGAACTCTCTTTCGGCCGAGCCGGCGGGGCCTTCGCTCGATGACATTGCGTCCAACATCTCGGCCGCGCCAACGGCGCGCAAATCCGGGAAGCCGTCGGTGAGCACGCTTGCCGGCGTGCGAATCTCCGAGCAGACCCGCGAGGGGATACTGAAGCTCGAAGCCGTCGAGGTCGATGCCGGCGGCGAATACGAGCTGTCATAGCTCGGCTCAGCTCTTCGCCTCCAGCCCACCCAGAAACATCTGCTCAAGGAAACGCGCCGCGTCCTCGAAGCGGCCGTCGCCGCCACGGTCTGGCCCCAGCACCGCGCGTACCTGAACGTCGAAATCGGCATAGTGCTGGGTCGTCGCCCAGATCGCGAAGATCAGGTGGTAGGGGTCGGTGCGCGCGATCCTGCCCCTGCGCATCCAGCCGCGGATGATCTCGGCCTTCTCGTCGACGAGCGATTTGAGCTCGCCCTCGATCATCGGCATGATGCGCGGCGCGCCCTGCAATATCTCGTTGGCGAACAGTCTGCTCTCTCGCGGGTAGTCGCGCGCCATCTCCAACTTGCGGCGTATGTAGCTTCTCAGCTCGGACACCGGGTCACCGATATCGTCAAGTTCCTTGAGCGGCGCCAGCCACGTCTCCAGAAGCCGCTGCATCAGGGTGACGTGGATGTCCTCCTTGGACCGGAAGTAATAGAGCAGGTTGGGCTTCGACATGCCGGCGGCTTCGGCGATCTGGTCGATCGTGGCGCCGCGGAAGCCATGCTGGGAAAACGCCTCCAGCGCGGCTTCGAGGATCACCTCGCGCTTCTCGGTCTGGATACGCGTCCGGCGCTTCGGCTTCACCGCTTCCATGGTTCAGCTCCGCCATAGCCGCGCCGAACTGGCCCAATCGACTGGACCAGTCGACCTCTTGTGCGTGGAGCGCGTCTCGGCCCGTGCAATTGCGGTAGTAATCCCTTGACCGCCTCGGTGGCGGTGCTAACGTTTGTCCAATCGGTCAAAAAATGCGTAGCACAACTGCGCCCGAAGAACCAAGCGTTGGCCGAAACGAATGGGAACACATAGGGGAAGCTTGGTCATGTCAAACAGGCTCAATGTCGCGCCGAACGATCTCAGCGCGTTCTGGATGCCGTTCACGGCGAACCGTCAGTTCAAGCAGGCGCCGCGCATGCTGGTCGCCGCCAAGGACATGCATTACACCACCTCGGACGGGCGCAAGGTGCTCGACGGCACGGCCGGTCTGTGGTGCGTCAATGCAGGCCACTGCCGGCCGAAGATTACCGAGGCGATCCAGCGCCAGGCGGCCGAGCTCGACTACGCGCCCGCCTTCCAGATGGGCCATCCGATCGTGTTCGAGCTGGCCAACCGTCTGGTCGATGTCGCGCCCGAGGGCATGGACCATGTCTTCTTCACCAACTCCGGGTCGGAATCGGTCGATACGGCGCTGAAGATCGCGCTCGCCTATCACCGCGTGAAGGGCGACGGCAGCCGCACGCGTCTCATCGGCCGCGAGCGCGGCTATCACGGCGTCAATTTCGGCGGTATCTCGGTCGGCGGCATCGTCACCAACCGCAAGATGTTTGGCACGCTTCTGACCGGCGTCGACCACATGCCGCACACGCACCTGCCCGGCAAGAACGCGTTCACCCGCGGCGAGCCCGAGCATGGCGGCGACCTTGCCGACGAGTTGGAGCGCATCGTCACGCTGCACGACGCCTCGACCATCGCGGCCGTCATCGTCGAGCCAGTAGCCGGCTCCACCGGCGTGTTGATCCCGCCGAAGGGCTATCTCCAGCGCCTGCGCGACATCTGCACCAAGCACGGCATCCTGCTGATCTTCGATGAGGTCATCACTGGCTTCGGCCGTCTCGGCGCGCCGTTCGCGGCCGACTATTTCGGAGTCGTGCCCGACATCATCACCACGGCCAAGGGCGTCACCAACGGCGTCATCCCGATGGGCGCGGTGTTCGTGACGAAGGAAATCCACGACGCGTTCATGACCGGCCCCGAGCACATGATCGAGTTCTTCCACGGCTACACCTATTCCGGAAACCCGATCGCCTCGGCCGCCGCAATCGCGACACTCGACACCTACAAGGAAGAGGGCCTGCTGACGCGCGGGGCTGAGCTCGCGCCTTACTGGGCAGACGCGCTGCATTCGCTCAGGGATGCGCCGAACGTCATCGACATCCGCAATATCGGCCTCGTCGGCGCGATCGAGCTGAAGCCAATTGACGGCCAGCCGACCAAGCGAGCCTTCTCGGCGTTCGTGAAGGCGTTCGAGAAGGGCGTTCTGATCCGCACCACCGGCGACATCATCGCGCTGTCGCCGCCGCTGATCATCGAGAAGGCGCAGATCGACGAGATCGTCGACTGCGTCAGAAGCGTTCTGGAAGCGGTCGACTAGGTCGCGTCCAATCCCGTTGGCCGGCGTCGGGAACCGCCGGCTTTCGGGGCAGCCTGAAATGAGAGGACAGTGCCTATGGCCGCACCCGGCGAGAACCTTCGCATCAATGCCGACCGTCTGTGGGATTCTCTCATGGAAATGGCGAAGATCGGGCCGGGCGTGGCGGGCGGCAACAACCGGCAGACGCTGACCGACGAGGATGGCGAAGGCCGGCACCTGTTCAAGCGCTGGTGCGATGCAGCTGGCATGTCGATCGGCGTCGACCGCATGGGCACCATGTTCGCCCGCCGCGAGGGGACCGACCCGTCGCTGCCGCCGGTCTATGTCGGCTCGCATCTCGACACCCAGCCCACCGGAGGCAAGTATGACGGCGTTCTCGGCGTGCTTGGCGGGCTGGAAGTCATCCGCACCCTCAACGACCTCGGGATCAAGACGAAGCATCCCATCGTCGTCACCAACTGGACCAACGAGGAAGGCACCCGCTTCGCGCCGGCGATGCTGGCGTCCGGCGTCTTTGCCGGCGAGCATGACCTCGAATGGGCCTACGACCGTGTCGACGCCAAGGGCAAGCGCTTCGGCGACGAGCTGGAGCGGATCGGCTGGAAGGGCGACGAGGAGGTCGGCAATCGGCCGATGAAGGCCTTCTTCGAGCTTCACATCGAGCAGGGGCCGATCCTCGAGGACGAAGATATCGACATCGGCGTCGTCACGCACGGACAGGGGCTCTGGTGGCTCCAGGTGACCCTGACTGGCAAGGACGCGCACACCGGCTCCACGCCGATGCCCAAGCGCCGCAATGCCGGCCTCGGCATGGCGCGCGTGACGGAGCTGGTGCACGACGTGGCGATGGACTACCAGCCCGATGCGGTCGGCGCGATCGGCCATGTCGAGGTCCATCCCAACTCGCGCAACGTGATCCCCGGCAAGGTGGTCTTCACGATCGACATCCGCTCGCCCGATGGCGAGGTGTTGAACGAGATGCGGGCGCGTATCGAGGCGGGCATCGCGCTGGTCTGCGAGGCGCTCGACATCGGCTTCGACATCGAGCCGGTTGGCCATTTCGCCCCGGTCACTTTCGACGAGGGCTGCGTGACGGCCGTGCGGGAAGCAGCCGAACGTTTGGGCTATACTCACCGCAACATCGTCTCGGGAGCCGGCCACGACGCCTGCTGGATCAACCGCCTGGCGCCGACGGCCATGGTGATGTGCCCCTGCGTCGACGGCCTCAGCCACAACGAGGCCGAGGAAATCTCAAAGGAATGGGCATCGGCCGGTTGCGACGTGCTGTTCCATGCCGTGGTCGAGACGGCGGAGATCGTGGAGTGATCCGAAGCTTTTAGCACAGACGTTGAAGCCGCCCGGAAGAGGCGGCTTGAAGACAGGGGAATGGCATGACCAAAGTCATCAGGAACGGAACCGTCGTCACCGCCGACCGCACGTACAAGGCCGACGTTCTGATCCGTAACGGCAAGATTGCCGCCATCGGCCAGGATCTGCACGGCGATCATGAGTTCGACGCCACCGGCTGCTACGTGATGCCGGGCGGCATTGACCCGCACACCCATCTCGAGATGCCCTTCATGGGCACCTATTCGGCCGACGATTTCGAGTCCGGCACGCGCGCGGCCCTTTCGGGCGGCACCACCATGGTGGTCGATTTCTGTCTCCCGGCTCCCGGCCAGTCGCTGCTCGAAGCCTTGCATATGTGGGACAACAAGACCTCGAAGGCCTGCGCCGACTATTCCTTCCACATGGCGATCACCTGGTGGGGCGAGCAGGTGTTCAACGAGATGCCCGAAGTGGTGAAGCGCGGCATCACCTCCTTCAAGCACTTCATGGCCTACAAGGGCGCCCTGATGGTCGACGACGACGAGATGTATTCGTCGTTCCAGCGCTGCGCCGAGATCGGCGCGCTGCCGATGGTGCATGCCGAGAACGGCGACGTCGTCGCCCAGCTTCAGCAGAAGCTGCTCGCCGAAGGCAACAATGGCCCCGAGGCGCACGGCTATTCCCGCCCGCCCGAGGTCGAGGGCGAGGCCACCAACCGCGCCATCATGATCGCCGACATGGCGGGCGTGCCGCTCTATGTCGTGCACACGTCTTGCGAACAGGCGCACGAGGCGATCCGCCGCGCCCGGCAGAAGGGCATGCGCGTCTATGGCGAGCCGCTGATCCAGCACCTCGTCCTCGACGAGACCGAGTATTTCAACAAGGACTGGGACCATGCCGCGCGGCGCGTCATGAGCCCGCCATTCCGCTCGAAGCTGCATCAGGATTCGCTGTGGGCGGGTCTTGCTGCAGGCTCCCTGCAGGTCGTGGCGACGGACCACTGCTCTTTCACCACCGAACAGAAGCGCTTCGGCGTCGGCGATTTCACCAAGATCCCCAACGGAACCGGCGGGCTCGAAGACCGGATGCCCGTGCTTTGGACCTACGGCGTCAATACCGGCAGGCTGACGATGAACGAGTTCGTCGCGGTCACCTCGACCAACATCGCCAAGATCCTCAACATGTATCCGCAGAAGGGCGCGATCGTCGAAGGGGCGGACGCCGATATCATCGTCTGGGACCCGAAACGATCCAAGACCATCTCGGCCGGCTCGCAGCAGTCGGTGATCGACTACAACGTCTTCGAGGGCATCGAGGTGAAGGGCCTGCCGCGCTTCGTCTTCACGCGGGGCGAGTTGGCGATCGAGGAGAGCGACGCAAAGGCGAGGCCCGGCCACGGCGAGTTCGTCGCCCGCGAGCCGCACATGGCTGTCAACAAGGCGCTTTCGACGTGGAAGCAGGTGGTGGCGCCGAGGAAGATCGAGCGCAGCGGCATACCGGCAACCGGGGTGTGATCCGCATGGGTCGATGGGCTTTGTTGCTCGGCGGTCTCTTTGCGGTTTCCGGCTCACCGGTCGCCGCCCAGAGCCTTCAGATTTCGACAGTTCACGGCAACGAGACCGGATGCCGGGTTCTGGCCGGCGGCGCCTATGAGAGCGACGACAAGTTCCTGCTCCACCCGGACAGGTACGAGGCGCATGAAAGCTCCTGTGAATTCGTCGAAGTTCTTGTATCGCGCGCTGGGGCTCAGGTCGTGAAGGCGCTATGTCAGGGCGAGGGCTCGTACTGGGTACAATCGATCATCGTGTCCGAGCCCGATCCGGAGGGCGACAGCCTTCTGGTGTTTTTCGACAATGGCGAGCTGTGGCACGAGGTGAAGCCATGTTCCTGACAACGAAGCACGGCCGACGGGCGGGCGCGCTTCCGCTGTTCATCGGCATGGCCGCCTCGATGTCCGTCGCGTCGGCGGCTGCGCAGCTCGACATTTCCGGCAATTACGGCAACGCGGCGGGTTGCGCGCACGTCGCAGGGGACCAATTCACGAATGACGAGCTGTTCTATCTCACGCCGACCGAGGTCGCGACCTACGCCACCGGCTGCACTTTCCTCGACGTGTGGAGCACCGACGACCGCGGACAGGTCGCAGCCGTCATGTGCGCGCATGAAGGCGGCGAGGAGATCACGCTCGGCATGATGCGCTTCGAGAAGGATTGGGAGCGGCCGGACGCGGTGCGCATCTTCCACCAGAATGGTGAGCTCTGGGGCAATCTGGAGCGATGCCCGTGACGGCAAGGTCGACTGTAATTGAAGCGGCCGCGCTCAGCCTCGTCTTTGACACCAATGACGGGCCTGTCCACGCCCTGTCGAACGTCGACCTGACGATCGGGAAGGGCGAGTTCGTTTCCTTCATTGGTCCGTCCGGTTGTGGCAAGACCACCTTTCTGCGCGTCATCGCGGATCTTGAGCAGCCGACCGGCGGCACCATAACCGTCAATGGGATGAGCCCGCGCCAGGCGCGCGAGGCACGTGCCTACGGCTATGTCTTCCAGGCAGCAGGCCTGTTTCCCTGGCGCACCATCGATCGCAATGTCGCGCTGCCACTGGAGATCATGGGCTATGCGAAGGCGGAGATTTCACAGCGCGTCGCCCGCACGCTTGACCTGGTCAGTCTCACCGGCTTCGAGAAGAAGTTCCCCTGGCAGCTTTCCGGCGGCATGCAGCAGCGCGCATCGATCGCGCGCGCGCTGGCCTTCGACGCCGACCTGTTGCTGATGGACGAGCCGTTCGGCGCGCTCGACGAGATCGTGCGCGATCATCTCAACGAGCAGCTGCTTCAGCTCTGGAAGCGGACCGACAAGACGATCTGTTTCGTCACCCACTCGATCCCCGAGGCGGTCTACCTGTCGACCAAGATCGTGGTGATGTCGCCGCGCCCGGGCCGCGTCACCGACATCATTGAATCGACGCTGCCGAAGGAACGGCCGCTCGACATCCGCGAGACGCCGGAGTTTCTGGCCATCGCCGCCCGCGTGCGCGACGGCCTGAGGGCGGGGCATTCCTATGAGGATTGAGCGGCAGACTTCCTCCCTCTCCAGCCAGTCCGTTGAACGGTCGGGAGGGCAGACCCAACCTGTCATTCGCCCGGCCGTTTTGGCCGACCTGCCCGCCTGTGCCGCGATCATCAACGATTACATCGATGCCACCGATTGGCTGCCGAGGGTCAAGTCCCGCGACGAGCTCGCCGGCTTCTTCACGCCGGAGCTGCTGGCCTCGCGCACGGTGCTGGTCGCCGAGGTCGATGGCGAGGTGGAGGCCTATGTTTCGGTATCGCCAGAGGGGTTCGTTTTCGCGCTTTATCTGGCGCCGCAGGCGCGCGGACGGGGCGTCGGCAAGCTGCTGCTTGACCGCGTAAAGGCGCTGCATCCCGATCGGGTCGAATTGACCGTGTTCGAGCCGAACGTGGCGGCCGTGCGCTTTTACGAGCGCGAGGATTTCGCCGAGGTGCCCGAAGGCCGCAAGGAAGACACGGATGAGGGCATTCCCGTTCTTCTGATGCGGTGGAACGGGAGCGCCTGAATGGACAGCGTTCGCGACAAGCTACTGCCAGTCGCCACGATCCTGCTCGGCATCGTCGCGATCTGGTATGTCGGCGCCTTTATGCTCAACGCGCCGTTCCAGCGCGATCTGGACCGGCGGGCCGGCCAGACGCCGACTTTCTCCGAATTCGTCGTCAAGACGATGACACAGCCTAAGCCGACGCTGCCGGCGCCGCATCAGGTCGCGCAGAACTTCTTCGAGAACACCTTCCTGCGCCGCGTTACCTCCAACCGGAGCCTCGTCTACCATTCGTGGGTGACGCTTTCCTCGACGCTCGCCGGCTTCGCGTTCGGCACCGGGCTCGGCATTCTTCTGGCCGTCGGCATTGTTCATGTCACCGCGCTCGACCGCAGCCTGATGCCGTGGATCATCACGTCGCAGACGATCCCGATCCTTGCGCTCGCGCCGATGATCATCGTCGTGCTGGCGGCGGTCGGCATTACCGGGCTCATTCCGAAGGCGCTCATTTCCACCTACCTGTCGTTCTTCCCCGTGGTCGTCGGCATGGTGAAGGGGTTGCGCTCGCCCGACATCCTGCATCTCGACCTGATGCGCACCTACAACGCCAGCAAGTGGCAGACCTTCTGGAGGCTCAGGCTGCCCGCGTCGGTGCCGTTCCTGTTCGCCTCGATGAAGGTAGGCGTCGCCGCCAGCCTGGTCGGCGCCATCGTCGGTGAGCTGCCGACCGGCGCGGTGGCGGGCATTGGCGCCAAGTTGCTCAACGGCTCCTACTACAGCCAGACGATCGACATGTTCTCGGCGCTCGTCGCCGGCTCGGTCGTCGCCGCGCTGCTGGTCACTACCGTCGGCATCACCGGACTCCTGGTCGAACGC
>Ga0307505_10002561_pt1 | contig 12500 bp, 10 predicted proteins | sample 23_S_MG_FD_202183 | JGI IMG/M metagenome (GOLD analysis project Ga0307505, IMG submission 202183) | Soil microbial communities from Populus trichocarpa stands in riparian zone in the Pacific Northwest, United States - 23_S | ecosystem: Environmental > Terrestrial > Soil > Riparian zone > Trees...
AAGCCCGCGGAAAAAATCAAGTCGGAGATCGCGCTGTGCCGGCGGGCTTGATGTCATGCGCAGGTGATGCCGAACGGTGGTGGAGAGGAAGGTCTAGCGCCGATTCTCGTTCGCCGTCGAGGCCGCATCAACCGCGGGCCGATACGGTTTCAGGTCGATCAGTGGTGTTCCATCGAGACAGTCGAGGCCGGTGACGGAAATACTCGTGCCGGAGATATCGATGATCCTGGCGACCGATACCGCGATCGGGTTCGGCCGTACCGGCGACCGGAGTGAGAACGTTCCGCTCGGCTCGCCCGAATGGCGCGGCACCTGCACGACAAGGTCGCGGCGCGCGCGATCCATAAAATAGAGCACGACGATGCTCGCGCCGGGACGGATGCCGTCGAGGGCGGGCGCATACCGTTTGTCCAGCTCGATCCGGCAGACCGCATCGCCGGCCTCGCGCGGGTTCTTCGGGCACTCGGCGCGGGTTTTCCACGGGGTGCGAATCGTGCCGATGAAATAGAGGCCGGCATCGAAACGGTCCGGCAATTCGACCGCGATTTCGCCCGGCCGCGGCGGTTCGATATCGCTCATCGGGTTCGCCCGCATTCCCGTTCGGATTGTCAGTAAAGGAACCAGGGCACCCGTCAAAGTAAAACGCCGGAGACAGAGCCTCCGGCGCTTTTCCTGACCTGCGGGACTGGGGCCCGAAGGCAAATTTCCAGCTCAGAACATGCCGAACAGAATAGCTCCGACGAATACGAAGGCGGCCAACACGGCCAGCACGTTGATCCTCTGGGCGAGATCCAAGGGTCTCTCTCCTAGGTCGTTGAGCCTGCCCGCGAAGGTATGGTTCCCGACCTCGAGGGCAAGCCGCATTTGTTGTGCAACGCGGCGTAAGATGTGGGCTTTCGTCCTCACGCGGAGCGTAAGTCATTGTTCCCGCGCGAACCGAAATCGTCCCCGGCAGCTGAAAAAAGTTTGGGTAATGGTGCTTAATTACCGTTGATGCTGTGGACCGAATGGGGCGGGATCGCGGCGCTCTTCGTCACGGCGAAGCGCTCGTTCGTGCCCGCAACATTGAGGGTGCGTTAACGAACTTCCTTGAGCGCGCGTTAAGCACACGCCTCGCATTTTCCGCATCATGTCGCGTGGAGTTGCCTGGTATCTCGTCGCCCCGCTGATCGCGCTTGGGCTTATCGGTTGTCGCTTCGGTGAGGAGCGCGAAGCCTGGCGTGCGGAGGCCGAGGAACAATGCCTCGCGCAGCGTTTGGTGCAGCCATCCAGCTATCTGGAACCGGGCGAAGCCGTAAACGGCCGCGGCACCTGCGGCATGACCAAGCCCTTCAAGGTCGCGGCGGTGAGCGGTGGTCTCGTTGAGTTTCAGCCGAAGGCGACACTGTCCTGTCCGCTCGTTGCCAATGTCGAGGCGTGGTTTCACGAGTCGATCCAGCCGGCGGCGATGGCCTGGTACGGATCGCCGGTCATCGAGATCAAGCAAATCTCGGCCTACTCATGCCGCACCATGAACGGCCAGGCGGGTACGCCGATCTCGGAGCACGCATTCGGCAATGCGTTGGACATCGCGGCCTTCCGTTTCGCCGATGGACGTGAAGTGGAGTTCAAGAGCGGATGGAAGGGCAGGCCGGAAGAGCGCGGGTTTTTGCGTGCCGTGCACGCCGCCGCCTGCGAGCGCTTTTCGACCGTGCTCGCGCCCGGCTCCAATGCATTTCACTATGATCACATCCACGTCGACCTCGCACGGCGCGCGTCGGGCCGTAGCGTCTGCAATCCGGCGCCGATGACATCTCCGCCGCCGCCATCGCGCATGCCCGAAAGCATCCCGATGGTGCGCGGACCGTCACCGTATCCGCAGGCGCAAAACGTACCGCGGGTAGCAAACTCGCCGTCCGCTACACAGTGGGTCAATCAGACACCGCGCGAAGTCGCGGCACGCGCTCCGTCAAACCATCCGCAAGCGTCCGCCTCGACATCGCCGTGGGCACAGGCGGCATCGCAGGCCATTCCGCGTTCCACCCAAGGGCTCACTGTGGTCGAACGGCGTGAGCCCATGCGTGCGGTCGGAGATCCGCTCGTACTCGGCAACCAGAATCTCGGCAATCACGCGCCGCCGCCGAATACGTTCGGTGCGCAACAGCCAATCGCCGAACGCGTGCGGCAGTCGCTCGGCACGCCAGTAGGGCCGCTGCAGCAGCCGCCGCGGCAGCCGATCCAGCATCCGGGACAGCAAAATCCTTACGGCCTCACGCCACCGGCTCGGATTCCGAACGCGCGCACCGGAGCGGATCCCGTGGTGACCAGTTCGATTGAGCCAACGAAGAAAACGTCGGCCAACGAAAAAGCGGTGCGTGCGGGCAAACACGAGGCAGCCCTAATGAGTCCGAACTCGTTCGCAGAGCAGGTGCCGAGCTCGGAACCGATGTCCGTATTCAATCTGCCGAGCCTGAAAACCCGCGATCGCTGAGTTCTAGCGCAGTCAGTCCGTTCGCTTTCGGGGGTTGCCAAAACCGCCGGCGGTCGGCGTTTCGATGATCACCGCTTCGCCGGCGTCGAGCACGGTCTGGTCGCAGCCTTCGAGTTTCTCCGTCGTGCCGCCTTTGCGGCGCACGAAGTTGTGGCCGACTTGTCCCGCTTCGCCGCCATTGAGCCCGAACGGTCGCACGCGGCGATGGCCGGAGAGGATCGCGCAATCCATTTTTTCAAGAAAGCGGATGCGGCGGTGGATGCCGTCGCCCGCCTTCCATTCGCCCCGTCCGCCAGAATCCTTCCGGATGTGGAAGTCTTCGAGCAGCACGGGGAAACGGAACTCAAGAACTTCCGGATCAGTCAGGCGCGTGTTGGTCATATGCGTGTGGACCGCGTCGGTCCCGTCGAAGCCGGGCCCGGCGGGCGAGCCCGAACATATCGTCTCGTAGTACTGGTAGCGGTCGTTTCCAAAAGTGAGATTGTTCATCGTGCCCTGGGCTGCGGAGAGCGCATTTAGTGCGCCGAACAGGCAATTCGTCACCGCCTGTGAAGTCTCGACGTTTCCCGCGACAACGGCGGCGGGAAATTCCGGCGAGAGCAGGGAGCGTTCCGGCAGCACGATCCGGATCGGCCGGAGGCAGCCGGCGTTCATCGGAATTTCGTCGTCGACCATGACGCGGAAGACGTAGAGAACAGCCGCGCGCGTCACCGGGGCTGGCGCGTTGAAATTCGTGTTCTGCTGCGGCGAGGTCCCGGTGAAATCGACGGTTGCTTCGCGCTTCTCCTTGTCGACCAGGATTTTCACCCTGATCACGGTGCCCTGATCCATTTCGTACGAGAATTCGCTGTCGTGAAGGCGATCGAGTACGCGGCGCACGCTTTCGGCGGCGTTGTCCTGAACGTGGCCCATGTAGGCGCGCACGACATCGAGCCCGAAGTTCGCGATCATGCGTTGCAGCTCGCGTACGCCCTTCTCGTTGGCGGCGATCTGCGCTTTGAGGTCATTCACGTTCTGCAGTGCGTTGCGTGCGGGAAACTTCGCGCCTTCGAGGAGCGCATAGAGCTCCTTTTCGCGGAAGCGGCCCTGATCGACCATCTTGAAGTTGTCAATGTAGACACCTTCCTCCTCAATCGTCGTCGCGCGCGGCGACATCGAACCGGGCGTCACACCGCCGACGTCGGCATGATGGCCACGCGAGGCGACCCAGAACAGGATGTCGCTGCCCGCGTCGTCGAACACCGGCGTGCAGACGGTGATGTCGGGCAGGTGAGTGCCGCCGTTATAGGGGGCGTTGAGGGCATAGACGTCGCCTGGCCGGATCTTTCCCTTGTTCTCCCGCATCACCGTTTCGACCGAGCGATCCATCGAGCCGAGGTGCACCGGCATATGTGGTGCGTTGGCGACAAGGCTGCCGTCCGCGTCGAAAACGGCGCAGGAGAAGTCGAGCCGCTCCTTGATGTTCACGGAGTAAGCCGTGTTCTGGAGCGTGACGCCCATCTGCTCGGCGATCGACATGAAGAGATTATTGAATATCTCGAGCATGACCGGATCGGCCTCGGTGCCGATGGCGCGCGTGCGGGCGAGCACTTTTACGCGGCGGAGCACCAGATGGTTCTTGGTGTTGACCGCGGCCTGCCAGCCGTCATCGATCACGATCGTCTGGTTGGGCTCGATCACGATCGCCGGGCCCTCGATCGTGTGTCCGGGCTTGAGCCCTTCGCGCAGGAATACGTTTGCGTCGTGCCAGTCACCATTGATGAAGAAGCGCGTTGTCCGCGCCGGTGCGGGCAGGGCGCCCGCCACAGGCGGCTCGTCCGCTTCGACGAACCTTGCGCCGCCGCCGACGGCCTCGACCGCGACGGCTTCCACGACCAGGTCCTTGCTCTCGTCGATGAAGCCGAAACGGGCGCGGTGCGCGTTCTGGAAAGCCGTTTTCATTTCGTCGAGCGAGCCGGCCGGGACCTCAAGCGCGGTATCCGTCCCCGCATAGCGTATGTGCGGTCTGACGAAGACGGTGATGTCCGTGCTTGGCACACCCTGGCCTTCGACTTCTCGCGCGGCGTCTGCGCCGAGCTTCTGGCCCAGCTCTTCGACCGTCTTCTTTGCTCCGTCGCCGAATTTTTCCTCGATCGCCTGCTGGCGCGTTGCGCGTATGTCGGCGAGCCCCATTCCATAAGCCGACAACAGGCCCGAAAGCGGATGAATGAGGACCGTCTTGATGCCAAGGCTGTCGGCGACGAGACAGGCGTGCTGGCCGCCCGCGCCGCCAAAGCAGTTGAGGGCATAGCGCGTCACGTCATAGCCACGCTGCACGGAAATCTTCTTGATCGCGTTCGCCATGTTCTCGACGGCGATGTGAATGAAGCCATCGGCGACCTGCTCCGGCGTGCGGCCGTCGCCGATCTCGCGGGCCATTTCTGCGAATGCGATGCGCACAGACTCCGCATCGATCGGCTCGTTCTGGCCGGGTCCAAAGATCTTGGGGAAGTAATCGGGGATCAGGCGGCCGGCCATCACGTTCGCATCGGTGACGGCCAGCGGCCCACCGCGCCGGTAGGATTTCGGACCGGGATCGGCGCCGGCCGAGTCCGGTCCCACGCGGAAGCGTGCACCGTCGAAATGCAGGATCGAACCACCACCTGCGGCGACCGTATGGATCAGCATCATGGGCGCGCGCATGCGAACGCCCGCGACTTCGGTTTCGAACGCGCGTTCGAATTCGCCGTCAAAGTGGGAGACATCGGTCGAGGTGCCGCCCATGTCGAATCCGATCAGGCGTGTGAACCCGGCGGCGCGTCCGGTCTCGACCATGCCGACGACCCCGCCGGCAGGACCGGACAGGATTGCATCCTTTCCCTGGAACAGTTCGGCGGCCGTGAGGCCGCCCGACGACATCATGAACATGAGACGTGCGCGGGATTTCTTGGCGTCGAGTTCTTCCGCCGCCTGCGCCACATAGCGCCGCAGTATCGGCGAGAGGTAAGCGTCGACGACTGTCGTGTCGCCCCGACCGACAAGCTTGATCAGTGGCGAGATTTCATGGCTGACGGAAACCTGGCCGAAGCCCATCTCGCGCGCGAGCTTTGCTACGGCCTGCTCGTGCGCGGGAAAGCGATACGCATGCATGAAAGCGATCGCGATCGCGCCGATGCCGACGGACCTTATGGCCTCCAGTTCCTTGCCCACCGCGTCGAGATCGGGCGCTTCCTCCACCGTTCCGTCGGCGCGCACGCGTTCGGCGACCTCGACGACGCGTTCGAACAACATTTCCGGCTTGACGATCTTCTTCGCGAAGATGTTCGGCCGAGCCTGGTAACCGATCTTCAGGGCGTCGCGGAATCCGCGTGTCGTCAGAAGGGCGATGCGCTCACCTTTGCGTTCGAGCAGCGCATTGGTCGCGACGGTCGTGCCCATTTTCACGGCACCGATTGTGCCAGCCGGAATTGCCGCGCCTTTTTCCAGACCAAGGCAGTCACGAATGCCCTGTACCGCGGCGTCGCGATAGGCGCCGGGATTTTCCGACAGGAGCTTCTTCGCGATCAGGCTGCCGTCGGGTTTGCGCGCGACCACGTCGGTGAACGTACCGCCGCGATCGATCCAGAAGTCCCAGGAACGTTGGTTCGACCTGCTCGCCATCGTTCGGCTCGGTGCTCTCGATTTCAGCAGCCAGTTTGAACAGCGGCTATTAAATCGTCAACAAATTGTTGACAGTTTATATATGCTCGTTACGCTGATCGTACCGGCATTTGCCGGGGGCGGGACGGATATGCCGAAGCGCGGCTCAAGCAAAGCGACGGACGTGAAGCTCGGTCCGATCGTATCGTCCGCGCACCTCGCTTCGGGAGCGATGCCATCGCTCTCCGAACTCGAATTTGGGATGATCCTGCTCGGCCACGCGTTCGAGCGCTGGATGGTACGCTGCATGGCCGCCTCGGGCGTGCCCGATCTTTCGCCACTCGATGTCCTTGTTCTGCACACGATCGCGCATCGGTCGCGCGCCAAGCGTCTCGCCGATATCTGCCTCGTGCTCAATATCGAGGACACGCACCTCGTCACGTACGCGGTGAAAAAGCTCGAGGGGCTGGGGCTCACTGTGTCTGGCCGGCGCGGCAATGAGAAAACCGTGGCTCTTACCCCCAAGGGCGAGGGCATGATCCAGAAATATCGCAGTATCCGTGAGGCCCTGCTCGTCGCGCCGGTTAAGGGTGCGGGTGCCGACGAAAGCAAGCTTTCCGAGATAGCCGGGCTGATGCGTGCGCTGTCCGGCCATTACGATCAGGCGGCGCGCGCCGCCGCCAGTCTGTGATGGAGTGATTGATGCGGGAACGTTCGCTGCTAGTCTTGGCGCCAATTGATAGTGCGGCCCCGACGCCGCCAGGGAGAGAGATCATGAAAGTACTTGTTCGCGGATTACTGACGACGGTCTTCGCCGCCGGCCTCGCAACGGCGGCGTCGGCGCAGACCAAATGGGACATGCCGACGCCCTATGGCGACGGGACCTTTCACACGAAGAACGTGCGTGCCTTCGCCGACGACGTGAAGAAGGCGACAGGCGGAAAATTCGAAATCACCGTGCACTCGGCGGGCTCGCTCGTGAAGCATCCCGAGATCAAGGCTTCGGTACGACGCGGCGTTGCTCCGATCGGCGAATTGCTGATCTCGCTGCACGCGAACGAGAGTCCGATCTACAGCGTGGACTCGGTGCCATTCCTTGCAAGCGGTTACGATCAGGCGCGCAAACTCTATGCGGCGCAGAAGCCGTTCCTCGAAAAGAAGCTCGGTGAAGAAGGGCTGGTGCTGCTCTATTCCGTGCCGTGGCCGTCGCAGGGCATCTATGCCAAGAAGGAGATCAAGAGTCTTGAGGATCTCAAGGGTCTGCGCTTCCGCACCTACAATCCGGCGACGCAACGCATCGCCGCGCTCACTGGTGCGATCCCGACGCAGGTTGAAGTGCCCGACATCGCGACAGCGTTCGCAACGAATCGCGTGGAGTCGATGATCACGTCGCCGACGACCGGCGTGGATTCGAAAGTGTGGGATTTTCTTTCTCACTTCCATCACACCCAGGCCTGGCTGCCGCGCAACGTCGTGATCGTGTCGAAGGCCGCGTTCGACAAGCTGTCCGACACCGAGAAAAAGGCGGTTACCGACGCGGCCAAGGCCGCCGAAGAGCGCGGCTGGAAGATGTCGATGGGTGAGACCGACACAGCGCTCAAGACGCTCTCCGACAACAAAATTGTTGTCGTGCAGCCCTCGGACGCACTGAAAAAAGGTTTCGCCGAGATCGGCGCGAAGATGACCGACGAATGGCAGCAGTCGGCCGGCGCCGACGGCAAGGCGCTCCTCGACGCATTCCGCAAATAAGCGGTGCTGCGCTGACCGCGACCAACATCAAATCACCCCCGGGCTTGTCCCGGGGGTTTCGGTATTGAGGCACGCATGCGGGCCTCTCTCGATCGTTTCTATGATTTCGCTCTCTACGTCGCGGCGGCATGCCTCGTGCTCATCGCTGCGCTGGTCGGCGCACAGGTGCTTGGCCGCGTTTTCGACCTTCTGCTGATTCTGCTCGGCAACCGGCCCTACGGGTTTCTCGTTCCGTCGCTAGCGGAGCTCGCCGGCTATTTGTTGGCGGCAGCGAGTTTTCTCGCGCTCGCCGCGACGCTCAAGCGCGGCGCGCATATCCGCGTGGCCATCCTGCTCGGGAGCGTGCCGCAGGGAGCACGGCGGTGGTTTGAGTTGTGGGCGCTCGCGGCCAGCGCAGTGTTCGTCGGCTTTCTCTGTTGGCACCTGGTGCTGTTCGCCTACGATTCCTTCCGCTTCAACGAAGTGTCCTACGGCATTATTCCGATGCCGTTGTGGATTCCGCAGGCGGTGATGGCGCTCGGCGCATTCGCGCTTCTCGTTGCGATCGTCGATGAACTCGCAATCACCTGGCGAACGGGGCGGCCCTCGTTCCGTACCGGCGAGGACTCCGTCACCGGTGCGAAGGAGGGATGATGGACCTCCTGGCGCTGACGAGCGTTCTGCTCATTCTCCTGTTTGCGCTGTTGGGTTCAGGCATCTGGATCGCCATCGTTCTCGCAATGATCGGCTTTGCCGCGATGGTGATACAGGTCAGCGCGCCGCCGGGGACGGTGATCGCCACGTCGTTCTGGAGCGCTTCGAACTCCTGGGATCTGACGGCGCTGCCCATGTTCATCTGGATGGGCGAGATTCTGTTCCGCACGCGGCTCGCCGAGGATCTGTTTCATGGACTTGCCCCCTGGCTCAATCGACTGCCGGGGCGGCTCCTGCATGTGAACGTTCTCGGCTGCGCGGTATTCGCGGCGGTCTCGGGGTCATCGGCTGCGACCTGCGCCACGATCGGCCGTATTGCGCTGCCGGAGCTCGCGCGGCGCAAGTACGACGAGCGCATGGCGATCGGCACGCTCGCGGGGTCGGCAACGCTTGGCCTGCTCATCCCGCCGTCGATCATCATGATCGTCTACGGCGCGGCCACCGAGCAGTCGATCGCGCGTCTCTTCATAGCCGGCATCATTCCCGGCATCGTGCTGGCGCTCATGTTCATGGGTTACGTGGTGCTGTGGGCGCTCGTGAACCGGAGCCGCATGCCTCCGCCGGAGCCGAGGGTTTCGTTCGTTGCGCGCGTGATTGCGACGCGGCGGATTATTCCGGTCATTCTCCTGATCCTCGGGGTGATCGGTTCGATTTACGGCGGGCTCGCTTCGGCGACGGAAGCCGCGGTGGTCGGCGTCGGGCTTTCGCTTCTGATGTCCTGGTTCAGCGGTACGCTCAGCCGTGCGACCTTCACCGACGCGCTGATCGGCGCCACGATCACCTCGTGCATGATTGCGTTTATCCTGGCGGGTGCCGCGTTTCTCACAGTAGCGATGGGTTTCACCGGCATTCCGCGCGCGCTGGCCGAGTGGATCGGAACGCTTGGCTTGTCGCAATGGCAGCTGCTGTTCGCCCTCACGATATTCTTCGTCATTCTCGGCTGCTTCCTCGACGGAATCTCGATGGTCGTCTTGACGACGTCGGTTGTCATGCCGCTCGTGACCGCAGCGGGCTTCGACCTGATCTGGTTCGGTATCTATCTCGTGCTGGTCGTCGAGATGGCACAGATCACCCCGCCGGTGGGATTCAACTTGTTCGTCCTGCAGGGGCTGACCGGACGTTCGATCTTCGCGATCGGGCTCTACGCGCTACCGCTGTTCCTAATCATGGTTCTGGCGGTCATATTGATCACGGCGTTTCCCGAACTTGCGCTCTGGCTCCCATCGACAATGCTCGACCGGCCGGTCTAGCCAGATTACAGAAACCCGTGCAGCAGCAGGATTGCGACGGCTTCCGTGCGGGAAGTCTTGTGCAGCTTTTTCTTCACGCGCTCGACGTGAAAATGCACGGTCGATTTCGAGATGCCGAGTACCCGGCTGATCTCCCAGTTGGTCTTTCCCGCAGCCACCCATTTCATGCATTCGATCTCGCGTGCGCTCAGCTTCGGCAACTCCTCGGCGACCATGCCGAAGCCCACCGTGGCGCGGCATCGATCATGGATCGCGCGCGAAAGAATTTCGAGCGCGGCCTTCTCGCGGGCTTTCAGTGCAAGTTTCTTTGGCGCGAGCAGACTGAGGAGGCCCTGATAGCCCGCGGGACCATGGATCGGAACAGCGAAGCCGTCGCGAAAACCGAAACGCTCCACCAGGTCGTACACGGCGCGCATTTCGGGAAGCAGCGGCTCTTCGTTGAATACTTCTTCGAACGTGAATGGGGTCATCCGCCGGCGCGCCGCGAAGACCAGCGGGTCCTTCGCGAACAAGTTCTCGCGCGCGTACCATTCCTGCACTTCGGCGGGCCAGTCGACGAAGAAGAAGCGCGTGGTCCGGTTCGCGCCGACACCGGCCCAGCAACCGCACGCTGAATGCTGAAAGCCGAAAGTGCGGATATGTCCGCGGAATTCGTCGATCAACGCAGCGGGATCGCCACTGCCCGCGCAGCGTTCGACGAAATCGAAAATACGTGCGGGGACCGTCGCTTCGAGCATCGTCCCATCCCTCAATGGCGGTCGAAGCGTAACGGCGGCGAAGGCATTCGCAAGCCTCGCATTTCGGCAGCGGTCGCTTGAAACGGGCGAGGGCCCGGCGGGTTTTTCCGCCAGGCCCTCTCACTCAGTTATCAGCCGGCCTGTAAGCCGGGTTCTGTATGGCGACGCTTCTTGCGAAGCGCCACGTGGCAGCCATTCCTCTGGGACGCCGCTTGCGCGGCGCCTCGAGCAGCCAACCCGGATGACTGGTCCAAAGACAGGACTGGGATTTCTCCCGCGTCATCCCTATTCGGCTTTGCTCCCGGTGGGGTTTGCCGTGCCGCTGCCGTTGCCGGAAGCGCGGTGCGCTCTTGCCGCACCTTTTCACCCTTACCTCGGAAACCGAGGCGGTACGTTTTCTGTGGCACTTTCCCTGAGGCCGCGAAGCCCCGCCGGACGTTATCCGGCACCGTGTCTCCGTGGAGCCCGGACTTTCCTCGACGCTCGCGCGCCGCGGCTGCCCGGCCGACTGACGCGACACAGATGAGCGTTCAGGCGACGGCCGTCAAGCCAATCGCAACGGCAAGGTTAGGAAAGTACCGCGAGGGCCGCAGTAACGTTTCAGCCGCGGCTTCCGATCGCGCACACAGCATTGATCGACGCCGCGTGGATCGAGGCGTGCTTATCGATCGCGATGTGGTTGATGTCGTGGAACTGGTTCGACACGGCCGTCGTCGACGAATCCGCAACCAGCTTGTTGCCGCCGAACGGATTGTGATCCTGGCGGAAACCGATCGCGCGGTCGACATTGGACGGAACCGATCCAAGGCCGGCGAGGCTCGACGGATCGAAGCCGAGAATGAGTGCGACACGACGCTTGCCGTTGAGGTCACGCGCCGCCGAGACGGCGGCGTTGGCGCCGATCGAGTGGCCGCCGAAAACGACCGCGGCGTTTTGCTTGAGCGCGTCTTCCGCCAGTGAGCTTGCCGATACCCACTCATGCACGGATGCCTTCACGCCGCCGATGCGGTTGAGTTTCGCGACGAGGTCCGACATGCCGCTCGACATCAGGCTGCTGAGCAACCCGTACATCAGATACACGCGCACCGGGACTTGTGTCGTGGCGCATTGCGCGAACGCGTTTGACGAGATGGTGACAAGTAGGGCCGAGGCCAGCAGGAGGCGTTTCATGGGATGTCGGATGTTTTTCTCGTTGGAGGGCGCTTGACCGGATTTGTAGCCAACCGGATTGAACCGGCAAAGCGGAAAAATCGTGGCTGCTCTTGAAAACGCCCGAGTGCAGCGGAAACAGGCGCAGAACGCCCAGAATTCGTGGCACGGGTCATGGGACAGCGGCCGGAAGCGGGCGGGTCGCAAGGAGGTTCGCAAGGGTCGCGCGCGTCGAGGGGTCGGCCACCCCATCGACGTGTGCTTGCCGGAAGTGACGCTGGAACGCCGTCACCACGTCTCGCGTCGCTTCATCGTAAGTGCCCGTTACGGAAAGACCATATCCGTATGCGGAGAGCTCGATCTGGAGGGTTGAGACTTCGTCTCCCGTCGCGCCGACATCGAGAAGCGGACCGCGCACGATCGGCGACGGCTGTTTCCAGTGGCCAACGCCCAACAGGTTCAAACGCTCCCAGGGAAATTTTTCGCCCGGGTCCTGTTTGCGGCCGGGGGCGACATCTGAATGCGCGAGCACGCGGTCGGCGCGAATGTCTCGACGCGAGACGATGTCCTTGCAGAGCGCAGCAACGGCGCCGATCTGATGCGGCGGAAAATCGGGATAACCGAAGTCGTGGCCCGGGTTCACGATCTCGATGCCGATCGAACAGGAATTGATGTCTGTCTCACCGCCCCAGGACGACAAACCGGCGTGCCAGGCCCGCTCGTTCTCGGGCACGAGCTGAACGATCGTGCCGTCCTCGTCGACGAAGTAGTGCGACGACACGCGCGGCTCTACCGGCTCACGCAATCGGGCGAGCGCCGCGAACGAACTCTTCA
>Ga0307505_10002562_pt1 | contig 12499 bp, 10 predicted proteins | sample 23_S_MG_FD_202183 | JGI IMG/M metagenome (GOLD analysis project Ga0307505, IMG submission 202183) | Soil microbial communities from Populus trichocarpa stands in riparian zone in the Pacific Northwest, United States - 23_S | ecosystem: Environmental > Terrestrial > Soil > Riparian zone > Trees...
CCCGCCGCGGGCGGGGGCATACGAGCCGAAACCCAGCATCGCGAGACGAGCGTCGTTCGCGCAAGGCGCGTTCCCCCTCCCGGGGCGAGGACGCCCCCCGGCCAGCCGGCGGGACGCCGGCGCTCCGCTTTCGCCGCCATAGGCGGCGTAGTACCGCGTAAGCGGTACTTAGCCCGCGTAGCGGGCGACAGACTCCCCTTGGCCCGTTTCTGTCGCCCGCTACGCGGACTCATTTTGCTGCCCAACGTTTCCACCCGGCTGAAGCCGGGTGCTATCGACTACCGCCGCCTACGGCGGCTTTGGTTGCGGCGCAGCCGCGTCTGTAGACTGAGTGGACACGAACCCTCGGCGTGTTCTGAGTCCACAACGTCCACTCAGTCCACAACGTCCCCATCCACGAACTAGAAGCGCGCTACTTCTTGAGGCTGCGGATGAAGGTGACCAGGGCCTGGATGTCGGCGGTGGAGAGCTTGCCTTTGTAGCCGGGCATCTTTCCTTTGCCGTCCGTGATCCACTTGGTGAGCTCGGCGTCGGTCTGCTTCTGGACGTCGGCGGACCGCAGGTCGCGGAGCTTCATGTTCTTGCCCATGGTCGTCTGGCCGGCGCCGTCGGGGCCGTGGCACATGGCGCACTTGGCCTTGTAGATGGCCGTTCCATCGGAACCGCCTCCGCCAGCGAGCGCAACCGGCGCGACGGCGAGAATGGAGAGGCAGAGGATCGTGATGAGGCTTCGCTTTGTCATGAGTGTTCTCCTCGAATCATTGAAGCAATGGCGATGGCACGAACCGGCAATCAGTTCTTCGTATTCGTGAGTCTCTTCCTTTCTACATGCCGCCGCCGGTATGGCAGTCGGAACAGTTGACGCTTCTCATGTCGCCCAGATCGATGGGATGTTCGAACGCGGCGGTTGCTCCGCCTTCTGCGAGCACGGTGTGGCAGACGTCGCAGGCCTTGCTGATGACCTTTCCGTCACTGCTCACGTGCTGATCGTCGTGACAGCGAAAACATCCCTGCGTGCGCATGTGTCCGATGTTGTCGGGGTGCGTCCTCCAATCCACCTTCATCTCCGGAAAGCGGATGCTCTGGAAGATCTGCTGAAGCGCCGTGGCCGAGGCCACGATCTGGGGACGCTTGGCGGCGAAGACCTCCGGGTGATTCTCGCGGTAGTACGTCTCGAGGCCGGCGCGGATGGCGCTGACCGCGGACTTCGTCGAGTCGTAGTCTTTCTCCAGCACGGCCACACCCTGCTGCTTGATGAAGGGCAGCGTGCGATCCAGCCGGTTGGCGCGCAAGGCGATGTCGACGGCGTTGTCGGGAGACTGGTAGATGTGCGTCGGACGGTTGTGGCAATCGACGCAATCCATGGTCCGTTTCGGCACGGCGGCCAGTTGCGCGGGCGTCAGCGTCGAATCCTGTGCGCGGAACTCGGTGACCTTGCCGGTCTTGCGATCGCGGAGGCGGACCCACGGGATGACCTGCCTCTTGTCGTCCGTGGCCGCGTAGGTGATCTCGTTGGCGATGTTCATGTGCCAGTGGATGCCGGCCATCTGTCCTGACTCCGGCGTTCCTCCGCCGGTCTTGATGAGCAGACGCACCTGGCGCGGCGTGCTCGTCTCGTCGAAGGCGTAGTGGTCGAACGTCTTGAGCTGCGCGCCGAAAAACTTCTCCGGCCAATGGCATTGCTCGCAGGTCTGCTGCGCGGGACGGAGATTTTCCACGGGGGAGGGAATGGGCCTGGGGTACTTCTTGGCGAGCACCGAGTAGACCTGATAGGCGCCGGACAACTTTGATTTGACGAACCAGCCCGCCCCCGGCCCGACGTGGCAGCCGGCGCAGCCCACTTTCGCGTGAGGGGAGGCCTGATAGGCCGTGTACTCCGGGTGCATGACCTCGTGGCACATCGTGCCGCAGAACGCGTCGGACTCGGTGTAGTGGTAGACCTGATAGCTGCCGACGACGGACATGCCCACGAAGATCATGAGGCCCAGGGCGGTCCAGATGAGGATCAGCCGGGTGCGGCGCTCATTGAGATCGACGCGCGGATACTCGGGCACTTCGCCGGGGGCGCTGCGCCGGCGGCGGCGCCGTTCGCGCCACATCCCCAGGAACCACACGGCCATCCCGAAAATCAGGATGGCCGGTGCCACGATCCAGGTGAGGATCCCCAGATAGGGATTCGAATGCGTTCCCGTGGTGTCGAGGTAGATGAGAAAGACCAGGTTGACGAGGCCGAGCGCGGCGATGCCGACGCCGATCTCACTGAGCAGGTTCCGCGAGAGCGGCAGCGGCTTGGGGGCTTCACTCATGAATCCGTTTCCTCGTCTTTCTCGTGCGGTGTTTCGTCGGCTGGCTCGTGCGGTGTTTCGTCGGCTGCCAGGGGGTGCTCTTCCTTGAAATGGTCCTCGCGCACTTTGCCGTCGAACCAGGCCCAGTTCATCGGGTAGGCGTCGGGATCCAGGATGACGTGATAGAGGTGCCAGACGATGATGGCCAGAGTGGCCAGAATGGCTTCGTAGTAGTGAATGGTGGTGGCGATGTCGATCCACCAGCGGGGAATCCACGTGGCCACGGCGACGGAGAACCAGATCATCAGTCCGGTGATGGCCATGACGATCGTGCCCCACAGTCCGGCCCAGTACTCGGCCTTCTCCGCGTAGTTGAAGCGCGCCGATTGTGGCTTCCGATTGCGCAGAACGTCAGTGAGATCGCGAAGGTCGGAGAAGCGGAACCAGAAGTCCCGCAGTCCCTGGCGGCCTTCGCGAGTGAGGGTCATGTAGCCGAGGTGATAGATGCCCAGGACGATCATGACGACGGCGGCGACGCGATGAATGATCCGGCGGACGTCCTCCGGTCCGCACAACCGGGCCAGCACGGACTCCGGCCAGGCCAGTGCAAAGCCGCTGATCACGAGGACGATGAAGCTCGAGAGCAGGATGAAATGCTGGATGCGTTGGTTGAGATTCATCCGCACGTGCGTGCGGCGTTTGTCGCGGCGGGCCTTCTGCGCTTTACGCCACCACAGCAACAGATTGTGCAGGGCCATGAACCCGATGGTCGCGGCGATGAGCACGATGTAGATGCGCCGGATCCAGGTATTGAGACTCGACCCCATGTCGGTGGTGTCCCCGGGCATGAGGTGGACTTTGCCGCGGGTGAAGTTCTGCTGCGCACCTTCATGACACTTCCCGCAGGTCTTCTGCAGGTTGCCGGGATGCACGGCTGAGCGCGGATCGGAGGAGGGGAGCACGTCGTGCGCGCTGTGGCAGCTCGCGCAGTCGGCGGCCGTGGCCGAGCCGAGGCTGCGGGCCAGGCCGTGATAGCTGGACTCATAGGATGCGACGCGCGTACCGGCCACGCCGAGCTCTTGCGAGAGGCGCACGCCTTCGTGACAGCGCGCGCAGCTCGCACGGGGTCCTCGGGTTAGGTCGGCCGCGGTGGAGATCGTGTGGATGCCGTGGCAGTCGGTGCAGACGGGCGTGGATCCGTTGCCTCGCGCCAGAGCCTTGCCGTGCACGCTGTCGTGATACTTCCCGGCGATGGCCGCGTGACATTGACCGCAGGTGCGGCCCACATTGAATTTGAAAATGCCCGACTGTGGATCGTTCGCGGGGCGGACGTTGTGGTGGTCGTGGCAGTCCGTGCAGACCGCGGCCCGCGTCGAGCCGCGCGCGATGGCCCGCCCGTGCACGCTGGCCTCATACGAGATCGCGGATTGTGCACTGAGGCCAGCTTTCTCCATCACGAACTTCTGTGCGTGGCAAACCGCGCACGTCTTCGGAATGGAGCCATGTGCGGTCTTCGAGCCAGGATCGGAGGAAGGAAGGATTTCGTGTGCGGCACCGTGACAATCCGCGCACTGCGCGCCACGCGCGGTCCCGTTCTTGACCGCCTTGGCGTGCAGGCTGTTGTCCCACGCCGCCACGCTGTCGGGATGGCAGGACGCGCAGTCCACCTTGGCCGGCTTGGGCTCGTGCGGAAACGCCTGAATGTCCGCGTGACAGCTCGTGCAGTCCAGCGGAGCGTGGACGGACGCGCCGAACTTCTTCGCGTCCACCGTGTCGTGGCATGCGACGCATTCCTCGTTGGGGATCTGCGCTGCCACCGGCAGCGTGGCGAGAGTGAAAAGAATGGCGATCAGAAAAGTGCGCATCGAAAGGCCTCGCGGCCACAGTAGGGCGGGGATGCACCTCGCACGAGGAGAGGAGTCACCCGTCCTCGGTGACCGGGCACACGTCAGCAGGTGTCGCCCAGAGTACTCCTGTCTCATGGCTCCGGAGCGTGCGAACATTTATTTTGGGGTCGCATTCCATTAATGAGTGGTTGTCACCCACTCGCGGAGCGCATATTGCTGTACCGAAGGCCGCTCTCCGAACGACCTCCCTCACTCGTGTATGTGATGACTGTCACAAGGCAACAGTAGTAACGCGCATGGTGGCGCGCCCCCTACCGGGCTTAGCGTGGCTTCCGCAGACAGGATTCATCCGGGAACTGACGAAAAGGACCGCAACATGACAAAGCATGGACGCCTGCTACGCACGCTGCTGGTGCTCGCGCTCACCGGCGCGCTCACCGCTTCCATTACCGCCTCCCCGAGCGGACCCAGCCGGCGCAGAGCCGTCGGCCCTCCGGCAAAGGTGGCGCCGGCCTACCAAGCCGATCAGATCGAGGCCTATCTCAGCGATGACGTCATCGCGTATATCAGGCCTGGCCTGAAGATCAAGGTGAACTCGATCACCATCGGCACGGACCGCAAGCCGGTCGTGGACGTCAGCTTCACCGACGACTTCGATCAGCCGATCGACCGCCTGGGCAAGACCACTCCCGGCCCGATCAACGCCAGTTTCATTCTGGCCTGGTGGAATCCGGTGGCCCGGCAATACACCTCCTACAACATCCGCAATGTGACCGCACCGGCCAACAGTCCGCGCCCGGGAGCCAGGGCCGTGCAGGCCACGACGGATTCGGGAGGCGTCTGGACCGATCTCGAGACCGGCCGTTCCAAGTACAAGTTCGCCACCACCCTGCCCGAAGGGTTCGACCAGACCAAGACGCACACCCTCGGCTTCCAGGCCTTCCGCAACCTCACCGGCATCCCGGCCGTCGGCTTGGGGAAGAACTACTACGCGAACCTCGAGCACGACTTCCGCCCGGACGGCCAGGTCGTGACCGACAAGTGGGCCGCGATCAACGACACCACGAGCTGTCTGGCCTGCCATGACAAGAAGACCTTCGGCTTCCACGGCAGCAGCGCGCGTCGCGACGTCAAGCTCTGCGTGATGTGCCACCAGCCGCAGAGCATCGACCCCGACACCGGCAACACCCTGGACATGAAAGTCATGGCGCACAAGATCCACGCGCCGGGTGAGCTGTCCGCTCCGTACATCATCTACGGCAACGGGCAGTCGGTTCACAACTACTCGCACGTCACCTATCCGCAGGACGTCCGCAACTGCGAGAACTGTCACGAAGGCATCGTCCCGGCCAGCAAGCCGGCGCAGTCCGATCTCTGGTTCACCAAGCCCAATCGCGCGGCTTGCGGCTCCTGCCATGACGACATCGACTGGGCCACCGGTGCCAAACACGCCGGCGGCGCTCAGCTCAACGACAACGAGTGCGCCACCTGCCACGTTCCGGAGAGCGAAGTCGAGTTCGACGCGTCGGTCAAGGGCGCGCACGTCATTCCCCTGAAGTCGAAACAGCTCAAGGGTCTGACCGCCTCGGTCGGCACCGTGACGAACATGGTCGCGGGCAAGAAGCCCACCGCGGTCTTCATCCTCCGCAACGGCGACGGCACGTTCGTCGACGGTACCAAGCTCGGAACCTTCTCCCCGATCCTGGCCGGCGCCGCCAAGGACTACACCTGGTACAAACGCGAAGACGCGCGGGCCACCGCGATCTATGACGCCACCGCCGGCACGACCACCTACACGTTCACCAACGCCATCCCCGAGACGGCCACCGGCACCTGGACCATCAGCGCGGATCTGCGGCGCAACGCCATCCTCAAACGTGGCGACGGCGGTGCCGACATCACTGTGCAGGAATCCACCGTCAATCCCATCAAGTACGTCGCCCTCACCGGCGCAGTCGCTCCGCGGCGCACCGTGGTCACGATGGCTCAGTGCAACCAGTGCCACGACAGCCTTTCCCTGCACGGCGGCCAGCGCAACAGCATCGAAGAGTGCGTGATCTGCCACAACCCGAAAGAGAGCGACGTCTCCCGCCGTCCGGCCAATGGCGGCGCGCCGGAGTCCATCTCGTTCCAGCGAATGGTTCACCGCATCCACACGGGCGAGGAGCTCACGCAGGAATACTCGGTCTATGGATTCGGCGGCACGCCCATCGGCTTCAATGAAGTGCTCTACCCGGGCGACCGCACCACCTGCACCAAGTGCCACACCGCCAACTCGCATCTGCTGCCGGTGGCCACGGGACTCGAGTCCGTGATCACGCTGCGCGACTTCTTCACGCCGCACGGACCCGGCACCGCGGCCTGCCTCGGCTGCCACGACGGTCAGGACGCCGCCGCGCACGCCTACCTGAACACCGTGCTGTTCCCAGGAGCGACCAATCCCTCCGAGGCCTGCGCCACGTGCCACGGCACCGGTAAAGAGTGGTCTGTCGAGCGGGTTCACGCCAAGTAACGAGGCCCGCGAGAGGGAGGCCGCGAGGCCTCCCTCTCCGCGCCCATGGCATTTGCCGAAAGGATGGCTTGGCGATGAAACGGTACGCATTCGGAGGCTTGGTCCTGCTGCTGCTGGTCTGCCCTCTGGTCGTTGCTCAGGAAACACCTCCCGCTCCGACGGAGCCGGTGCCCGCGGCGCAAGAACCGGCGCAGGAAGTCGCCGAGGAAGTGGCCGCTCCGTCCTGTTCCGACTGCCATGACCAGGGCAAGACCTTTCTCACGAATCCTCACGCGCGCGGCGCCGCCGTCGACGGCGGCGTGCCCAACGATGTCTGCTCGACTTGTCACGGTGACGGCGCGGAGCACATGGAAGCCGGCGGCGACAAGAGCAAGATCGTGGTTCCCCGCGGTCAGGCAGGCGCGGAAGAAACGTGCATGCTTTGCCATGACAAGGCCAATGACCGCATGACACGGCGCGGCATGCACGCGAATTCCGAGGCCGTGAACTGCCTGACCTGCCACTCCGTTCACTCCGGAGACGCGCGTTCGCCCCATCTCGTGTCCAAGCCGCAGCTCGCTCTCTGCGGGTCCTGTCATACGCAGGCCGCCTCGATGCGCAACAAGCCTTATGCGCATCGTCTCGATCGCGGCGGTATGACCTGCTCGACCTGCCATGAGCCCCACGGCCGCCCCGCCAAAGGGGAGCGCTCCCTGGCCCTGACCGGTCACCTCCGCACAACCAGTGATGGTCAAGCGCCCTGCCTCTCCTGCCACACCGAGAAGCGCGGTCCGTTCGTCTTCGCGCACGGCGGTGCGGAAGCGGGGGATTGCACGACCTGTCATGAGTCGCACGGCTCTTCGAATCCGAAACAGCTCCGCCGTGCCACGGTCAAGCAGGTGTGCATGGAATGCCACTCGCCCACCGGACCTGCACCGCTCGGATCGCAACCCCCTTCGTTCCACAACCTCTCGCTGCCGCGCTATCAGAACTGCACGACCTGCCACGTGGCGGTGCACGGCTCGAACCGCGATCCCCAACTGCTGAAGTGAGGACTGGATGACTCGCAATCGATGGTTCCTGCTCGCACTCTGTCTGTCGGCGACTCCGCTCTTCGCCCAGACCACTCCGATCGACCTCGAGATCGGCTACCGCTGGACCGACATCAGCGGTAACGAGGACATGTACCGCACCCAGATCAATGAAGACGAAGGTCTGCTCCTTCGCGCGCTGACTCTGGCCACCATCGATTTCGGCGGGAAGGCCTCGTACATGGATCACTTCCGCCTCGACATCAGCGACATGGGCGTCGGTCCGGCCAGCGCGCTGCGCCTGGAGACGGGGCTCAGCGGCACCTACCGGTTCAACCTCCGCTATCGCCGCACGGATGCGTTCAGCGCGTTGCCCGCGTTCGCCAATCCGCTGCTCTCCGGAGGCGTGATCCCCGGCCAGCACACCTTCGACCGCACCCGGGACATGCTCGACGCCGACGTGGAGTTTCTGCGTTGGAGCGCGGTCAAGCCTTTCGTAGGCTACTCGTGGAACCGCTTCGAGGGTCCGGGCACGACCACCTGGCAAGTTGGCCAGGACGAGTTCCTCCTCTCGCAGCAACTCCGCGAGACCGATCGCGAGCTTCGCGCCGGAGCCGCGTTCGAGCTCGGTCCCGTACAGGGCACGTTCACGCAGGGCTGGCGCACCTTCCGCGGGCGGGAGTCGCTTTCGCTGGCGCCGGGCGCAGGCAATGGCAACGGCAGCGGCACAGTCGGCGGCCGGCCGATCACGGTGGGAGAGATCACGCGTGAGGAGCAAACGGACGTCGACACGCCGTTCACCACGCTCTACCTGAGCGGCCAGGCCACCTCGCGCATCAAGCTGATCGGCGACTTCGCGCGCTTCGCCGCGGACAGCGAGTCCGACGGCACCGCCGATGCCACGGGATCGCTGGCGTCGTTCGCACTCAGCCGCTTCTTCAGTGGCCTGTCCGAGCAGACCTCGGGCCGCGCCAAGAACACCACCTGGCGCGGTGGCGCGCGAGCGGAAGTGGCGCTCGGCGACAAGGCCTCCATGACCACCGGCTACCGCCGCGAGCACCGCGAGCTCGATGGCAGCGCGCTCATTCGTACCCTGTATCTGCAGAGCGTCACCTTCGGTGGTGTCGATCCGCGCGACATCGAAGTGATCCTGAACGCCACCAACGCCTTCGAGCGCGAAGAGGACGTCCTCGACGCCTCCGTGTCGGTGCGTCCTCTGGGGCCGCTCTCGCTCAAGGCCGGCATCAGCCAGTCCTCGACGGACGTGACCATCGCTCCCGACCTCTCCGAGATCGTCGTCAGCGGCGGCCAGGGCGGAACGTTCGACCGGCGCGTCCGCTCCTTCCAGCTCGACGGCAACTACGCGCGGGCCGGCTTCATCCTGGGCGCCTCCCTGCGCCGCGACAACGCCGACGACCCGATCCTGCGCACCGACTACCTCGATCGCGACCGCTATCGCGTTCACGCCGGCTGGAAAGCGCCGCGCTACTTCCGCGCCGGCATCACCGCCGACGAGACCCAGCAGTCCAACAACCGAAGCGACACCCGCTTCGACGCCAAGCTCCGTCAGTTCACCGCGGATGTCGAAGTCACGCCCATCGCCGCCCTCACGCTCCGCGCCTCGGGGTCACGATTCCGTTCCGACAGCAACGTCCTGATCCGCCGGCCGGAGAACTTCATCATCGAAGAGTCCGTGCACCTGGAGAGGGGCAAGGCATTCGAGGGTGGTCTGTCCTTCGCGTGGTCGCGCCTGTCCTTCGATGGGAGTCTGTCCCGCTTCGAAAACGAAGGCTCCTTCCCCTTCGAGCTCGACCGCGCCCAGGCCAGACTCAACGTGCAAGTCCGCGAACAGATCGGCGTCGTCGGAGAGTGGGCCAAGGACGAATACACCGAATCATCCTTCGCCATCGCCGACTACGAAGCGACCCGCTTCGGAGTGTTCCTCCGCCTGCGGAGGTAGGGGAGTGCGGTGGACGTAGTGGACCAAGTCCACAACGTCCACAACCCTCGCGATCACGACCTCGGCGTGGGACGAACCTCGACGATCTGGCCGGGTTCGACGGTCGCAATCGCGTTCTTGAGCCTCGAAAGCTCCGGGAGAATGTCCGCCATCCGATTTCGAATGTTGACGATGACGACGGCACCGATCCCGATCTTCCCGAGGTTCTGTTGAAAGCGGAGACTCTGATCGGCGGAAAAGATTATGGTGAACCCGCGATCCACGGCGGCCCTCAAGAGCACGCCGTTGCGCAAGCCTTTCAATCGCTCACGCCGGACGGTGGAGGGTTCGAACTCGGCGAGGTGAGCCTCGAGTTGATGTGGAATCGACTCGTCAATGAGCAGCCGCAACGGCCGTTACCGCCTCTCGTGCGATGTCCAGGGTGGCGATCACTTGTTCGCGGGTCACCGTCGGAAACGACTCGAGAAACTCTTCCAGTGAGTCACCGGCCTCCAGATAGTCGAAGAGACTCTGCACCGGCACGCGGGTTCCGACGAAGACAGGCGTTCCCCCCATGATTTCGGGGTCGGTATGCACGACAGGTGAGTTGGCCATGGGCCAATCTTACTCCCGCTGAGCCGCTTCCGGTGCTATCGGTGCGCGCACGGCTTCCTGTCCCTTCCTCGTGTAGTCCACCGAGCGGACGAGGATCCGCGCCGCCTCTTGTGGGGCGTGGAAGCCCATCGAGTTCTCCGCCTCGATGAAGTCGAGCAGGAACTGCGCTTTGCGCTGGAACTGGCGGGCGGACTCCAGTTGCGCGTCCGTGGCGCCGGCTGTCTTGGCCCGTTGGATGTCGGCGATGAGGGCGACCAGCGCGTCCATGGCGATGCCGCGCATCTCCGAGGTCCGCGATTGGATCGTCTCGATGCGCGCGAGCAGCTCTTCTTCCGGCCACTTGTGGCAGGTCTGGCAGGCGTTGTTGAGATTGAGGACCGGGCTGCGCACGTGATGGTTGCTGATCTTCAAGGCGCCCACGCGTTCATAGGGCATGTGACAGTCGGCGCAGGCCACGCCCGACCTGGCGTGAATGCCCTGATTCCACATCTCGAATTCGGGGTGTTGTGCTTTGAGCACCGGGGCCCCGGTCAGTGAGTGCGTCCAGTCCTTGAACTGCACCTCGTCGTAATAGGCCAGGATCTCGTCGGCCTTCAGCCCATTGAACCAGGGATAGGTCAGGCGCTTCTCCGGTCCCTTGAAGTAGTACTCGACGTGACACTGTCCGCAGACGAACGAACGCATCTCCTGGCGCGTGGCCATGGTGTTGACGTCGTAGTCCGGCATTCCCTGCGAGGCCTTCAGTGCGCGGATCCCCTCCAGGAAGCCAGGGCGTGTGATGCGCAACTGCATGGTCAGCGGATCGTGGCAGTCGATGCACGAAACAGGATGAGTGACCAGCTTGCGTGCGTCGGCGTAAGTCATCTGATTCAGCTTCTCGAAGCCCTTGATCAGATCGCCGCCGCCGGCGCGTTTGTAAGGCACGTAGACCGAGGCATGGCAGTGCAGGCAGGTGCCGGGCTGCTTGGCGAAATGCTGGCGCTCGGTGAACTCCTGATCGCTGAGCATGAACGCGTGCCCGCGCTCCTCGCGGAAATCGACGGAGAACGCGTAGCCGGCCCACATGGTCTTGAGCCGCGGATCTTCTTCGAGCCGCGACTGCGCGACCACCGAGCGCGGATCGGCCTTCGTCGGCGTGCGAGGCACGCCCTCGCTGCCGCCATAGCGCGTGCGCACCTGGTCGACCGTGCGGCGGTAGCCGTCGTATTGCAGGGGGAAGTTCTTGCCCCAGATCGCGGGATCGACGGTCTCGTCCGTCAGCTCGACCACCCGATAGAACGGGTTCCGCGCCTCCTGTTTGTGCTCGAAGATGTTCACCAGCAGCGCGGTCACGCCCGCCGTGATGGCGGCCACGCCGATGGCCACAGCCAGCATTACGAGCCAGAAGCGGCGCCGGCGTTTCTTGCGTTCGGGATCGATGGGCTCTTTGGCCATGGCGAGTTACCTCATGTGTCCAACGGTGGCGTGACAACGGATGCACGACGTGGCATCCGACGGTTTGTGGGGCAGAGGATCGATGGCCTGCACGATCGCCTCATGACACTTGCGACAGGCGCGCTCGGCGATCGCGCGGTTGTGCGGCTTGATGCGCAATGGCTCCGGGAAGCGACCGGTGGTGAAGGCGAACGAGTGCCAGAAGCCGTTCGAGGCCTTGGTCATGTACTTCGGCACGAGGCCAGGAGGGGTATGGCAGTCGTTGCAGGTAGCCACGGAGCGATGGCTGGAATGGCGCCAATCGTCATAGTGGCTCTGCATGATGTGGCAGTTCGCGCACGCCCCCGGGTCATTCGTGAGGTACGACGCACCCTTGGCATACCCGAACGTGAAGATCCCCAGTCCCGCGCTCAATCCGAGCAGGACGGTGATGCCCACCAGAATTGCGAACTTCACAGCGCTTGCAGTGTAGTCGCGATTGCAAAGCGACAGGTTGCGAGTTGCGCGCGCGAGTTGCGACCTGAGGGGTACCGCGCGTCAGCGGTACATTCCCGCTACGCGGTACTTACGCCCGCGTAGCGGGCGCGAGAAGATAGCCGCCCATGGCGGCGAAAGCGGAGCGCCGGCGTCCCGCCGGCTGGCCGGGGGGCGTCCTCGCCCCGGGAGGGGGAACGCGCATTGCGCGAACGACGCTCGTTTCGCGATGCTGGGTTTCGGCTCGAATGCCCCCGCCCGCGGCGGGACGCCGCATGGCCAGCCGGCGGGGACGCCGGCGCTCCTCAGCTCGACATGCGCTCAAGAATGTCCAAACTCCAGGCGGTGGGCTTTAGCCCACCGGGCACGCGCGAAGCGCTTCC
>Ga0307505_10002563_pt1 | contig 12498 bp, 12 predicted proteins | sample 23_S_MG_FD_202183 | JGI IMG/M metagenome (GOLD analysis project Ga0307505, IMG submission 202183) | Soil microbial communities from Populus trichocarpa stands in riparian zone in the Pacific Northwest, United States - 23_S | ecosystem: Environmental > Terrestrial > Soil > Riparian zone > Trees...
GCCGCGACCTCGGCCGCGGCCTCCGGCGAGTTCACGGTGATGCGCACCGCCTCGGAACCGGCCTGCGCCAGCTCCTTCACCTGTATCGCGGTGGCGATCGCGTCGGCGGTGTCGGTATTGGTCATCGACTGCACCATGATCGGCGCATCACCGCCGATGGCCACGGTGCGACTGCCCCAGCGCAGTTCGACCCGACGCGAGGTGCGCCGCGGCGCCGGGCCCGCAGCTGCTGGCAGGCAGGCAACCGGTGCGGGTGGAACGAAGGCCTGGTTCATGCGCGCTGCGGGCGGTTCAGTTGACGGTGAAACGCGCGACGTTCTGCCGCGTGTGGGGCGTCAGATCGTGGATCTCGCCGCGCACTTCCACCGTCGCCTTGTTCGAATCGCCCAGCACGACGTAGAACGGCGGCGTGCCTTCGATGACGATCTCGTCGCCGGCCGCATTGTGCTGAGAATGCAGCAGCTTGCCTTCGGCGTCCTTCACCTCGGTCCACGAGGTGCCGGTGAAGCGCAGCTTCAACAGCGGCGGCGGCGGGATGGGCTCCAGCGTCGGCACGGGTTCGGCGGCCGGCGGCACGGCGGCGGCCGCCGTTTCCGTGGCAGGCACAGCTTCCGCGATGACCGCGGCGGGCGTGGCGGGTGCGGACACGGGGGTCGCCACGACAGCCGCCTGCGGCGCCGGCTTCGCAGGCGCGGGCGCGACGCCGGCTGCCGCATTGCCCGACGCACGCGACGCATACCAGCCGACGAAGCCCAGCGCGACCAGCAGCAGCACCGCGCCCCACAGCACGATGCGACGCGACGCCTGCTCGTGCGCAGCCGCACGTACCGGCGAGTAGTCGCGCTCGCGTGTCATGCGCTCGATGACCTCGGTGGACGCAGGACCCAGCTTCGGCGCGAGATCGGCCAGCAGCGGCTCTGCCGGCACGTCCAGGATGCGCGCGTAGCTGCGCACGAAGCCGCGCACATAGGCGGCTTCGGGCAGCGCCTTGAAGGCCTCATCCTCGATGGCGCGCACCTGCGCCGGATGCAGCCGCAGGCGCGCCGCGACGTCGTTGACCGTCAGGCCCGCACGCTCGCGCTCCCACTTCAGGCGCGCGCCCGCCGCAGCCGGCGGCTGGGCCTGCCCGGCGGCGTCCTCGGTAGCGCGCTGCGTGTCGTCCGGCATGTCGTCGGTGGCCGCGTTCGTCATGACTCGTCGAAGGCTCCACGCGCCAGCCAGCCCGCCTCCTGCGAGCCTGGAAAGCGCGTGCGCAGCTCGCTGGCCAGCCGCGACTCGTTGCGCAGGTCACCCTGCGCGCGCGCGATCTTCAGGCCCAGCCACAGCGTGGCCGAAGAGGCCTCGGTGGACTTGGCGAGCAGCCCGTAATAGAACGACGCGCGGTCCGTCTGGCCCGTTGCCAGATAGAGCCGCGAGAGCTCGAACTTGGTGGTGACGCTGGCCGCATCCAGCTCGAAGGAGCGGCGCAGGAAGGGCTCGGCGGCCGCGTAGTCCTTCACGCGCATCAGACAATGGCCGGCGTTCCAGTTCGCGCGTGCGGGCGTCGCGTACAGCGGATCGCGCAGCGCACGCTGGAAATACTGGATGGCCTCGCGCTCGCGGCCCGCCTGGCACAGGAACCAGCCGTAGTTGTTGTTCAGAGACGGATTCGCGTTGTCGAGCTGCAGCGCTCGCTGGAAGTTCTGCTCGGCAGCCGGCTTGTCGTCCAGTTCCATGTAGATCAGGCCCATCAGGCCGTATGTGTCCGGGAACAACGGGTCGATCTGCACCGCGCGGCGCGCCTCTTCCAGCGCCACTGCCATCTGGCCTGTGCGGTAGTACCCCGCCGCGAGTTCCGAGCGCGCGTGTGCGCGGCTGCGAGCCGTTGCCGGCGTGGCAGCGTCCTTCTGCACGCCGCTGATCACTTCGCCGGTGCGCGTTGTGGTCGTGGTCGTGCACGCGGCCAGCGCCCCCAGCAGCAGCGCACCGCCGACGACGATTACAGCCTTCAGACCACGTTGCATGCGTACTGTCTCCCCTGCCGCCATGTGTTCATGGCTGCGTTCACTGCGGCGCCGCGACGGCGACCGGGATGCCGGCCAGCCGCGCCGCGCGGCGCGTGCGATCCTGCACTTCGCCGGCGAGCTGGCCGCAGGCCGCCGCGATGTCGTCGCCGCGCGTGCGCCGCACCGTCGTGATGATGCCCGCGTCCGACAATCGCTGAGCGAAACTGCGCACGCGCTCCATCGGCGACCGCGCGAAGTTCGATCCAGGGAACGGATTGAAGGGAATCAGGTTGAACTTGCAGGGCACGTCAGCGACCAGCCCCACCAGCTCATCGGCGTGATCGTCCGCGTCGTTGATGCCGTCCAGCATCACGTACTCGAAGGTGATGAAGTCGCGCGGCGCGTGGCGCAGATAGCGCCGGCATGCGGCCATCAGGTCACGCAGCGGATGCTTGCGGTTCAGCGGCACCAGCTGGTCGCGCAGCGCGTCGTTGGGCGCGTGCAGCGACACCGCCAGCGCCACCGGGCACTGCGCGGCGAGCTTGTCCATCTGCCGCACCAGGCCCGACGTGGATACCGTCACGCGGCGCCGCGACAGCCCGTAGGCGTCATCGTCCAGCATCAGGCGCAGCGCGGGCACCACCGCGTCGAGATTCTGCAGCGGCTCGCCCATGCCCATCAGCACGACGTTGCTGATGACCCGGTCGTGCTCGGCCAGCGCCTGGCCCTCCGCCGCCAGCGAACGGCGCAGCGCATGCTCGGCCAGCCACAGCTGTCCAACGATCTCGGCCGTCGTCAGGTTGCGGTTGAAGCCCTGGTGGCCGGTAGCGCAGAACACGCAGGCCATCGCGCAGCCCGCCTGCGACGAGATGCACAGGGTGCCGCGATCGTCCTCGGGGATGAACACGGTTTCGATCGCGTTGCCGGCGCCCACGTCCAGCAGCCACTTGCGCGTGCCGTCGTCCGACGTGGAGTCGCGCAGCACTGCTGGCGCGGTGATCTCCGCCCGGTCGGCCAGCGCCGCGCGCAGCGACTTCGCGAGATCCGTCATCGCGTCGAAGCTGCCCGCGCCGCGCCGATGGATCCAGCGTGCGAGCTGGCGCGCGCGGAACGGCTTTTCGCCGAGCGACTCGGCATAGCCCTTCAGCGCGTCTACATCCAGATCGAGCAGGTTCACGCGTTGCATGCTGTGGACGGCGTGGACGGACCGGCGCCTCAGCGCGAGTACACCGCCATCTGCGGAAAAAAGTAGGCGATCTCCACCTTCGCGGTGTCGGCGCCGTCGGAGCCGTGCACGGCGTTGGCGTCGATGCTCTCGGCGAAGTCCGCGCGGATCGTGCCCGCCGCGGCCTTCTTCGGATCGGTGGCGCCCATCAGGTCGCGGTTCTTCGCGATCGCGCCCTCGCCCTCCAGCACCTGGATCATCACCGGACCCGAGACCATGAAGTCCACCAGATCCTTGAAGAACGGCCGCTCCTTGTGCACCGCGTAGAAGCCCTCGGCCTCGCTGCGCGACAGCCACGCCATGCGCGCCGCAATGATCTTCAGCCCGTTGGTCTCGAAGCGCGAATAGATTTTCCCGACGACGTTCTTCGCGACGGCATCGGGCTTGATGATCGACAGGGTGCGTTCCACCGCCATGACTTCAACCTTTTCTTTTCTGTTGTGCCTGCGCGCCACTACCGGTTGCTGACCAGGGCGGCTGGCTGCCTAAAGAACCTGAAGACGAACCCAAAAACCTCGAAAAATTAAACACTTGCGTGTTCGAGACAAGCCAAAAATTTTAACACGCGACGCGGCCCGCCGGGCAGTCCGCCCGCGACCCGTGCTTCAGGCGCCCGTCCCCGGCTCCAGCACGGCGATCGATTCCACGTGCGACGTGTGCGGAAACATATTGACCACGCCCGCTGCACGGAGTTGCCATCCGCCCTCGTGCACCAGCACCGCGCAGTCGCGCGCCAGCGTCGCAGGGTTGCAGGACACGTAGACGACGCGCGCCGGGCGGTCGCAGGTCCCGGCCAATACGCGCGCGATCGCCAGCGCGCCCTCGCGCGGCGGATCGATCAGCACCTTGTGGATCGGGCCTGCGGCGACGGCCTGCTGCCAGTCAAACTCGCTCCACTCGAAGAGGTTGCGCACGTCGAACGAAGTGCGGGCTGCCAGGCCGTTGGCATCGGCGGCCGCGCGAGCCCGCGAGACCAGCGCGTCGCTGCCCTCGTAGCCCGTGACCTGCGCGGCACGCGTGGCCAGCGGCAGCGTGAAGTTGCCGAGGCCGCAGAAGAAGTCGACGACACGCTCGTCAGGCTGTGGAGCCAGCAGCCGCAGCGTGCGACTGACCAGCGCCTGGTTCATCTGGTGGTTGACCTGCGTGAAATCGGTGGGGAGGAACGGCAGTTCGACGCCGAACTCCGGCAGCCGCAGCGTCAGCGACGCCGGCTGCGCATCGTCCAGTGGCACGACTGTCTGCGGGCCGCCGGGCTGCAGCCACAGCTCGACGCGATGCTGTTGCGCGAAAGCGCGCATCTGCGCGAGGTCCGCGTCGGTGGGCGGCTGCAGCACGCGCAGCACCAGCACGATCTGCAGTTCATCGTCCGCAGCCACACCGTCTGCAACCGCGAGTTCGATCTGCGGCAGCCGCTCGCGCAGCGACAGCGACCCCACCAGCGCGCGCAGCGGCAGCAGCAGTGCGCTGACGGCCTCCGGCAGCACTTCGCAACTGCGCATGTCGGCGACGTAGCTGCTCGCGCGCTCGTGGAAACCGACCAGCACGCCGCCCTTCTTCGCGACGTGGCGCACGGTCAGCCGCGCGCGGTAGCGGTAACCCCAGGACGGCCCGGCCAGCGGCCGCAGCATGCGCTCGGCGCGCACGCGGCCGATGTGCCACAGGCTGTCTTCCAGCACGCGCTGCTTGATCGCCACCTGGGCGCGCGCATCGACGTGCTGCATCGAGCAGCCGCCGCACGACCCCGGCCCCAGCCCGAAGTGCGGGCAGCGCGGTACGGTGCGCAGCGGCGATTCGCGCGCGATGGTCAGCACGCGCCCCGTCTCGTAGCTGGGCTTGTTGCGCAGCCGCTCGTAGGTCGCGAGTTCGCCCGGCAGCGCCCCTTCGACGAACACCGCCTTGCCATCGCGATGGCCGACGCCGCGCCCGTCCTGGTCCAGCGATTCGACGACGACCTGGAAATGCTCGACGGGCCCGGACTGGCGCCGCGCCATCAACCGCGGTCCCACGCGGCCAGGTATTCGCGCCAGTGCGCGTGCGGCAGCGCGGCCAGGGCGCTGCGCACGCCCTGCTCTTCTTCTGCGCAGTACGCGTCGTCGATCAGGCCGCGCATGTGCTGGAAGCGCAGATACAACAGGTAGTTGTTGACGACGTCGGTCTCGCAGTAGTTGCGGATCGCTTCGATGCCGCCGGCCTGGTACACGCCCCACACCTGGCTGCCGTCCATGCCGAGCTTGCCGGCGTAGCCGCAGAGTTTCGCGAGATCGTCCAGCGGCGCGCTGGCGCGCGGCTGGTACATCGCCAGCAGGTCCATCAGGTCGATGTGCCGAGTGTGGTAGCGACCGATGTAGTTGTTGTAGCGGAAGTCGCGATCGTCGTCGCCCATGTCCCAGTAGCGCCCGGCGCGCACGCGGTTGATCAGCGCGCGGTAGTGCAGCACCGGCAGGTCGAAGCCGCCGCCGTTCCAGCTGACCAGTTGCGGCGTGTAGCGCTCGATGGTCGAGAAGAAGGCCTGGATCAGCCGTCCCTCGTCGTCGCCGGCCTGGCCCAGCGCGCGCACGCGAAAACCCGTGTCGTCGCGGAACGCACAGGCGATTGCGACCACGCGGTGCAGATGCAGCGGCAGGAAATCGCTGCCGGTGCGTTCGCGCCGCTCGTCGAACAGCCGCTGCGCGACCTCGGCGTCGGGCAGTTCCGCCCACGCAGGACGCAGCCGCCGCACGCCCGCCACGTCGGGCACGGTTTCGATGTCGAACACCAGGATCGGCGTCATGCGGCCGCGGCGCGGTTAGGCGGTCAGGCGGCCGCGCTCAGCGCGCGGGCAGGTACTTCAGAGGATCGGTGGGCTTGCCGTGGCGGCGGATCTCGAAGTGCAGCTTCACGCGGTCCGCATCACTGCGGCCGAACTCGGCGATCTTCTGCCCGCGCTTCACGGCCTCGCCCTGCTTCACGAGGATCGTGCGGTTGTGCGCGTAGGCCGAGATGAACTCGTCGCTGTGCTTGACGATGACGAGGTTGCCGTAGCCGCGCAGCGCATTGCCGACGTAGACCACGTCGCCATCGGCCGCGGCCACCACCGGCTCGCCCTCGTTGCCGGCGATGTCGATGCCCTTGTTGCGCACTTCGTCGAAGTTCTCGATGACCTTACCGGGCGCCGGCCACAGCCACGGCAGCGAACCGGGTGCCACCGATGCGACCGGCGGCACAGGCGCTGCTGGCGCCGTCGCGGGCGGTGGGGCTGCGGGGGGAACAGCCGATGGCGTGGAAGGTTCAGTCGCGGAAGGCGACGTCGCCGCGGAAGGCACACCGGACGGCGGCAGCGGTGCGGGTGCTGCAGGCTCGGCGCCCGGTAGCGGCAGCGCCCTCACTTCGGCGGAACCCACGGGCGCTACCGGCGACGCCGTCGCCGCTGCGGGCGGCGGCGTCACGCGCAGCGTCTGGCCCGGCTGCAGCACGGAACCGTCGGCCAGCGCGTTCCAGCTCGCGAGTTCGCGTGCATCGGTACCGAAGGAACCGGCGATGCTGTACAGCGTGTCGCCGCGCTGTACGGTATAGACGCCGTCCTTCGCGACGCGCGTGACGGGCACGGGCGCCACCGAGGGCTGAGCAGCCTGCGCACCCGAGCGATCGACCACCGGCGCCGGGCGCTGCGTGCCGCACGCCGCCAGCAGCGCGACGGCGAGGCCTGCGACCAGGCGCGCGGCGGTCACGGCTGTGCGCTGCCTGCCGGCCGGCGGCACGACGTTGGATTCCGCGTCAATCGTCTGCTTCATCGCTGAACCTTCTCCTTCTGTGCAACCGCGATCAGGCCACGCCGCCGCGCAACGGCACGAAGCGCACGGCCTCCTTGCTCCTGCGCACCAGCTTGCCGGCTGCATCCTTCTGCGCAACCACCAGCTGCTGCTCGCCGTCACCCAGCGGTGCGACGATGCGGCCGCCGGGCTTCAGCTGTTCGATCCACGCCGGCGGTATTTCGTCGCCCGCGGCGGCCGCGACGATCGCATCGTAGGGCGCCGCCTGCGGCACGCCCAGCGAGCCGTCGCCGAACACCAGCCGCAGGTTTGGCAAGCGCAATGCGCGCAAGTTCTCGCGCGCGCGTTCGTGCAGTGCGCGCACCCGCTCGATGCTGACCGCTTCCCGCACCAGATTGGCCAGAACCGCTGCGGCATAGCCGCAGCCCGTGCCGATCTCCAGCACGCGCGCCTGCCGCGCATCCACGCCTTCCAGCGCCAGTTCCAGCGTGCGCGCAACGATGTACGGCTGCGAGATCGTCTGACCGTGACCGATGGGCAGCGCCGTGTCCTCGTAGGCGCGACTGGCCAGCGCCTCGTCGACGAACAGGTGCCGCGGCACCGCGCGCATCGCCTCGAGCACGCGCGTATCGGTGACGCCCAGTTCCTTTATGCGCGCGATCATGCGGTCGCGCACCTTCGCGGAAGCCAGCCCCGCCTGCTCCGCGATGGCGTCCGGCGGCAGCGTCGGCGGCCGACGCATCATCGGCACCTCATTGGCGCGAACCCAGCCAGCCGCGCACCGCGTCGAGCTGTCCGGTATGCGTCAGGTCGATCTGCAGCGGCGTCACCGATACGTAGCCTTCCGAGGTGGCGTGAAAGTCCGTGCCCGGACCGCCTTCCTTCGCACCGCCGGCCGCACCGATCCAGTAGATGGGCTCGCCGCGCGGATTGGTGGCGCGCACCACCGGCTCCGACGGATGACGCTTGCCGAGCCGCGTCGCCACGATGCCCTTCACCTGATCGCGCGGCAGGTTCGGCAGGTTGACGTTCAGCAGGAACGGCCCCGGCAGCGGCTGTTCGACGTAGCGGCGCACGACCTCGGCCGCCATCGCCGCAGCCGAATCGAGGTGCGCATAGCCCTTGTCCACCAGCGAGAACGCGATGGACGGAATGCCGAACAGATAGCCTTCCATCGCGGCGGCCACCGTCCCCGAATAGACGGTGTCGTCGCCCATGTTCTGGCCGTTGTTGATGCCGGAGACGATGAGGTCGGGCCGCTGCTCGAGCAGCCCGGTCAGAGCGATATGCACGCAGTCGCTGGGCGTGCCGTTGATGTAGGTGACACCACCCGGTGCCGTGTAGACGGTCAGCGGTCGCGCCAGCGTCAGCGAGTTGCTGGCGCCGCTGTGGTTCTGCTCGGGCGCCACGATGGTGACTTCGCCGAAGGGCTGCATCGCAGCCACCAGCGCGGCCAGTCCAGGTGCCAGATAACCGTCGTCGTTCGAAACCAGGATGCGCATAAAAAGAAATAGCCGGTCGCATGAAGCGCCGGCTACCTCGGCAAAGCCGTGAAATGGTCGGGGCGGCGGGATTCGAACTCGCGACCCCTTGCACCCCATGCAAGTGCGCTACCAGGCTGCGCTACGCCCCGAAGCGGCGAAGTATAAGGGATGCGTGTGGTGCGTGCGGTGCACGCAGCGCTGACACCGCCGCAGTGTCTGATGCAGCATCAGAACACATTCGATATGTTTCCTTGCGGAGCGCTGCGCTGGGAAGTGGTTGAAGCGTGCTGCGGCTGTCACTCGCAGGCTTGTCGTTGTTTTTCACGGCCTCACTTAACGCGCTGTGTGGCGGGCCGGGGCGCCGACTTGAGAGGGCGCCGAGCAGCGCAGGATGGGCGGGGGCAGTCCGGAGCCGCAGACCAAGCGGCTCCCGCCGTCGCTATGGGCAACACACTTCGCCCGCGAAGAGTCTGCGGGCCGGCCCGCCCATCCGAGCAGCGCAGGGCACCGGCGCAGCCGGCGCCCGACAGGAGGCGCTCCGGCCCGCCACACAGCGCGCCGCGATGACGTACCGCAGACCAAGAACAAAAAACTAGCGACCGGACAACAGTTGTCGAATCACTACCAGCTCCGCGCGCAGGCTGTCCGCATCGAGTTCCATATGCGTGCCGTTGCCGTTGCCGCCGTTGCGCGCGTCATGCCGCGCCGGCCGTTCACCTTCCTCGAGCCGGTTGCGTGCACCGCTGATGGTGAAGCCCTGCTCGTACAGCAGTTCGCGGATGCGGCGGATCAGCAGCACCTCGTGGTGCTGGTAGTAGCGGCGATTGCCACGGCGCTTCACCGGGCGCAACTGCGTGAATTCCTGCTCCCAGTAGCGCAGCACGTGCGGCTTCACGCCGCACAGTTCGCTGACTTCACCGATCGTGAAATAGCGCTTCGCCGGAATCGGCGGCAGCAGCTGCGACGTTTCGTGGCGCTGCATCGCGGTGCTCGGGCAGGCGCGGGCGGTTGGCGGCGCGCGGGCTAGTGCGGCCCGGCGATGCGCGCCACCGCGCCCTTCAGCTTCTGGCTGGCATGGAAGGTCACCACGCGACGCGCGGTGATCGCGATCTCCTCGCCGGTCTTGGGATTGCGTCCCGGACGCGTGGGCTTGTCGCGCAGCTGGAAGTTGCCGAAGCCCGACAGCTTCACCGACTCACCGCGCTCCAGCGCCTGCCGGATCTCGTCGAAAAAGCCGTCGACCATGTCCTTGGCTTCACGCTTGTTCAGGCCGAGCTTGTCGAACAGCGCTTCGGCCAGCTCCGCCTTGGTCATGGTCCTGACGCCCCGATCGCTGGCGCGGTTGGCTGCGGCCGCGGAAGGCAGCTCCGGAAACTTGAAGCCGGTGGTCATCTGGGGATCGTCTCGCATGAGTTGTCATTGCCGCAGACGGGCGTGAAACCGGCGGGCCAGTTCCTCCACCACGGCCGTCACGGCTGCATCGGCATCGGCGTCGCTGAGCGGCCTTCCAGTATCTTGCAGAACCAGGCGGATGGCAAGGCTTTTCTCTTTATTTAACAAGGTGTTAGCGTTCGCTTCGCGGCTTTCGCTTGAACCTGCCCGGGCACGATACACGTCGAACAGCCGCACCTCCGCCAGCGCCGACAACCGGTCATCCCGGCGCGACAGATCGTCGATTGCCGACTCGATGGCCGCATAAGGCAGCGCCTCGTCGACCATGACCGCGATGTCGCGCTGTATAGCCTGGAAGCGTGATACCTCGCGCAACGCCGGCAGCGGCCGCACGAGCAGCGGCGCGAGTTCGACGTGGAACACGACGGCGGCACGCGGCAGCTCGTAGCGCTGCTGCCACTTCGGATGCAGTTCGCCGATGAAGCCGACGTCGCGGCCGTCGATGAGGATGCGCGCGCTGCGGCCCGGATGCAGCGCCGGATGCTGCACCGGCTCGAAGCGCACGGCCAGCGGTGCGCACAGGCGTTCGACGTCGCCCTTCACATCGTAAAAATCCACGTCGCGCGTGGTGCTGCCCCACTGCTCGTCGTCGGCCGACCCGTACGCGAGGCCGGCCACGCAGGTCGGCTGCGCGATGCCCTGCACCTGCAGCGGTCCTTCCTCGATCGCGGCGTCGCGCGCGAACACGCGGCCGATCTCGAAGATGCGCACGCGCGCAACCTTGCGGTTCAGGTTGTAGCGCAGCGTGGCCACCAGGCCGCCGATCAGCGAACTGCGCATCACCGACATCTGCGCGGCGATGGGATTGAGCACCGCGATGGCCGCATCGTTGGCCGCGAAGTCCTGCTCCCATTGCTGCGGCACGAATGCGTAGTTGATCAGTTCCTGGTAGCCCAGCGCTGCCAGTGTGTCGCGCACCGCATGCGACGAGCGCAAAGCCTCGGGACGCTCGCGCATGCGCGCCGGCGCGAGCGGCGGTTGCGCCGGAATGCGGGCGTAGCCGTGAAGACGTGCAACCTCCTCGATCAGGTCTTCTTCGCGTTCCAGATCGAAGCGCCAGCTCGGCGGCGTCACGATGAACGCGGTCTCCGAGCGATGGAACGCCAGCCCCAGCCGTTTGAAGGCAGCGGCCATGTCATCGGCAGCCAGCGGCACGCCCAGCACGCGCCGGCAGCGCCCCACCCGCATCGTCACCGGTTCGCGCTTCGGCAGGCCGACGACGGTGTCATCGACCGGGCCTGGCTGCCCACCGCAGATGTCGACGATGAGCTGCGTGACGATCTGCAGATGATCGGCGGTTGTCGCGTAGTCGACGCCGCGTTCGAAGCGATGCGCGGCATCGGTCGAGAAGTTGTAGCGGCGCGCGCGGCCGCGGATCGCGTCGGGCCACCAGAAGGCCGCCTCGACGTAGACGTTGCGCGTGTCCAGCGACACGGCAGTGGCGGCGCCGCCCATGATGCCGGCCAGCGCCTCGACGCCGTTCGCGTCGGCGATCACGCCCACCGTCTGGTCCACCGTCACCGTCTGCTCGTTCAGCAGTTCCACCGTTTCACCGACGCGGCCCCAGCGCACGGTCAGCCCGCCAGCGACCTTGTCCAGGTCGAACACGTGCGTCGGCCGGCCCAGGGCCAGCATCACGTAGTTGGAAATGTCGACCAGCGCGGAGATCGGCCGCTGGCCGCTGCGCTCCAGCCGCTGGCGCATCCATTGCGGCGTCGGCGCGCGCGCATCGACGCCGCGGATCACGCGGCCCGAGAAGCGCCCGCACAGGTCGGCGGCCTCGACGGTCACCGGCAGGCGATCCTCGATGACCGGTGCGATGTCCGGCACGGTCGGCACGGTGAGCGCCGTGCCGGTCAGCGCGGCCACCTCACGCGCCACGCCAACGACGCTCAGGCAATCTGCGCGGTTGGGCGTGAGCTTGATGTTCAGCACGTGGTCGTCGAGCGCCAGCACGTCCCGCACGTCGGCACCGACGATCGCGTCGCCGGCCAGCAGCAGCAGGCCGCCGTGATCCTCGGAAAGGCCCAGTTCGCGCGCCGAGCACAGCATGCCCTGCGACTCGACGCCGCGCATCGTCGTCGCGCGGATCGCAAGGCCTCCCGGCAACTCGGCACCAGACAGCGCGCACGGCACCTTGATGCCGGGCGCCACGTTGGGTGCGCCGCAAACGATGGTCAGCGGCGCGCCCCGGCCTGCGTCCACCGAGCAGACGGTCAGCTTGTCGGCGTTCGGATGACGCTCGACCGCGCGCACGTGGCCGACCACCACCTTCGAGAACGGCGGCGCCACCGGACGGCGCTCCTCGACCTCGAGCCCGCCCATCGTCAGCGTTTCGGCCAGCTCCGCGCCGTCCATCGCCGGATCGGCGTAGCTGCGCAACCACCTTTCGGAAATTTCCATGTCGTGCAGGGCGCCGCGTGGCGCGCTAGTTGAACTGGCGCAGGAAGCGCAGGTCGCCTTCGAAGAAGACGCGCAGGTCGTCGATGCCATAGCGCAGCATCGCCAGCCGTTCCAGCCCCGAGCCGAACGCGAAGCCGATGTAGCGCTCCGGATCCAGCCCGAAGTTGCGCACGACGTCCGGATGCACCTGGCCGGAACCC
>Ga0307505_10002565_pt1 | contig 12491 bp, 9 predicted proteins | sample 23_S_MG_FD_202183 | JGI IMG/M metagenome (GOLD analysis project Ga0307505, IMG submission 202183) | Soil microbial communities from Populus trichocarpa stands in riparian zone in the Pacific Northwest, United States - 23_S | ecosystem: Environmental > Terrestrial > Soil > Riparian zone > Trees...
CTCGCCACGCTTCCTGATAGTGACCGTGCGCGTCGCGGACCGGGCCATCGCGATAGCCTACCTACGCCATAACCGACTTCACTGCCGCGACGACTTGGTCGGCGTTGGGCAGGGCGAGCTTTTCGAGGTTCGCGGCATAGGGCATGGGCACATCAGCGCCCGAGACCTTGACCGGCGGCGCGTCGAGATAGTCGAAGGCCTGGATGGCTGCCTGCGCGCAGATCTCCGAGCCGATCGAGCAGACGGGCCAGGCTTCCTCGACCGTCACGATGCGGCTCGTCTTCTTGATCGATGTGAGGATCGTGTCCCAGTCGATCGGGCGCAGCGAGCGCAGGTCGATGACTTCGGCGCTGATGCCTTCTTCAGCCAGCTTTTCGGCGGCGGTGAGTGCGTATTGCATGCCGCGTGCGAACGATACGATCGTAACGTCGGTGCCCTCGCGAGCGATACGTGCCTTGCCGATCGGTACGAGCCAGTCCTCGACCTTCGGCACCGGCCCACTCATGCCGTAGAGAAGCTCGTTCTCGAGCACGAGCACGGGGTTCGGATCGCGGATCGCGCTCTTCAGCAGGCCCTTCGCATCGGCGGGGTTCGAGGGAACGACGACCTTGAGGCCGGGTACATGCGCATACCATGAGGAATAGCACTGCGAGTGCTGGGCACCCACGCGGGCCGCGGCGCCGTTCGGACCGCGGAACACCATCGGCGCGCCCATCTGCCCGCCCGACATGTAAAGCGTCTTTGCCGCGGAGTTGATGATCTGGTCGATCGCCTGCATGGCGAAGTTCCAGGTCATGAACTCGACGATGGGTTTGAGGCCGGCCATGGCGGCACCGACGCCGATGCCCGCAAAGCCCTGCTCAGTAATGGGCGTGTCGATCACGCGGCGCGCGCCGAACTCGTCGAGCAGGCCCTGGCTCACTTTGTAGGCGCCTTGGTACTGCGCCACTTCCTCGCCCATGAGGAGCACGTCCGGATCGCGGCGCATTTCCTCGGCCATGGCGTCGCGGAGCGCCTCGCGCATGGTCTGCGTCACCATCTCGGTGCCGGGCGCGACGCTCGTATCGGCGAGTACGGGGACGGTGGGTGCTTGCGGGGCCGCAGGCGTGGCTTTGACGGGCGCTGCAGGCGCTGCCTGCTGTGGTGCGGCCTTGGGCGGCGCGCTCGACGGTGCTGCGCCATTGCCCTCGCCTTCGCCGACGACGGTCGCGATCGGCGTGTTCACCTTCACATTCTCGGTGCCCTCGGCAATCAGCAGCTCCGAGACGGTTCCCTCGTCGACGGCCTCGACTTCCATGGTGGCCTTGTCGGTCTCGATCTCGGCGATGATGTCACCGGGTTTTATGCGGGTGCCGCTTTTCACGAGCCATTTGGCAAGTTTGCCCTCCTCCATGGTCGGGGAGAGCGCCGGCATGAGAATCTGGGTGGGCATGGTGGTCGGTTCGTCCCTGATGCTTCCGTCGGTGCGTGGATCAGCCGAGTGGCGCTGCTTGTTGTTCGATCGATTTCGTCATGTCGGAGATCGTCTCCCCGGTATGCTTGGTTTGGGCCGGCTCGACGAGCACGACCCAGCACTCGTCGCGGGCCAGCGGATTATGCTCGACGCCCTTTGGCACGACGTGGAAGTCGCCTTCGCGGAGGACGACATCCGGACGGTCGCGGTAGCGGATCGTCAGCTCGCCGCGGTGCACGAGGAAGAACTCGTCCTCATCGGCATGGGCGTGCCAGACGAATTCGCCCTTCACCTTGGCGACCTTCACGTACTGCCCGTTTGCCGCGGCCACGACGCGCGGCGACCAGAGCTCGGAGAGCTCTCGGAATGCGGCATCGAGATTTGGCTGGCGCACGACCTCAGGCATCACGGATCCTCACGCCGGCAAGAGCACATCCGTCCATAGCTCGGCCGGATCCGGCTCGGGATCGTTCTGCGCGAACTCGGCGGAGGCGTTGACGATCGTGCGGATCTCGCTGTCGATCTTCTTGAGGTCGTCCTCCTGCACCATGCCCGCTTCGAGCATGCGGCGGCGGACGCGCTCGATTGGATCGCGTTCCTCGCGCACGCGCTCGACTTCCTCGCGTGTCCGGTACTTGGCCGGATCGGACATGGAGTGGCCGCGATAGCGGTAGGTGAGCATTTCGAGAATGCAGGGGCCTTCGCCCGCCCGCGCGCGCTTCACAGCCCGCTCGCCAGCCGCCCGCACGGCACGCACGTCCATGCCGTCGACCTGCTCGCCGGGGATGTCGAAGGAGGCGCCGCGGCGCGAGAAGTCCGTCGTCGCAGCGGCGCGTTCGATGGCCGTTCCCATGGCATAGCGGTTGTTTTCGATGATGAAGATCACCGGGAGCGACCAGAGCTTCGCCATGTTGAAGGTCTCGTAGACCTGGCCCTGGTTCGCCGCGCCATCGCCGAAGTAAGTGAGGCAGACGTTGTCGTTGCCGCGATACTTGTTCGCGAAGGCGAGGCCGGCGCCGAGCGGTACGTTAGCGCCGACGATGCCGTGGCCGCCGTAGAAATTCTTCTCCTTCGAGAACATATGCATCGAGCCGCCCTTGCCGCGGGAGTAGCCTCCCTTGCGGCCGGTCAGCTCGGCCATGACGCCCTTCGCATCCATGCCGGTCGCCAGCATGTGTCCGTGATCGCGGTAGGTCGTGATGACCTGATCACCCGGCTTGATCGCCATCTGCATGCCGACGACGACCGCCTCCTGCCCGATGTAAAGGTGGCAGAAGCCGCCGATGAAGCCCATGCCGTAGAGCTGGCCGGCCTTCTCCTCGAAGCGGCGGATCAGAAGCATCTCGCGATAGGCGGTCAGCTCCTCATCGCGGGTGAACTGCACGGGCGTACCGGCACCCGGGATCTGGCCGTTCGCAGTGTGGCTCGTGGCGGCCATGCAACCTCCCTGCTCATCATCCGTCTTTGCGCTGATTTGCGATTTGCGCGCTCACCATGACTACTAGCCGACAGGGGCGATGCTGGCCAGTACGTTGACTACGTTCGGTCAATGGATTGGCAAGGCGGGCGGGCGGATATTGTGCGCTGCCGCAAGGGGGCGCATCCACTGTGCCGGCCTGCCGAGATACTCGACCTCGGCGGTCAGGAAGGGCTATGAGGGGGAAAGCGGGCGCCGCTCGTGCGGTCGCGCATCAACCATGTCGCCCGAATGGGTAGCAAAGAGCCTGGAATCGAATGCAGAGCGGCGACATTTCGCCAACCACGCAGCAGGCCAGACCACCGAGAGGCGCTCTCGGCGGACTGAGGGCTTGGCGTGCGCGCCGTCACATCTCGCCGGGATGGGCGATCGCGGTCGCGCTCATTGTCGCGCTGGTCGCGTTGCCCGTGGCGGCGGTCATCGTGCTGGCGTTCTCGTCCGGTTTCGAGACGTGGCCGCATCTCATTCGCACGATCCTGCCGAATGCGCTCTCGACCACGCTGATCGTCATGGCGGGCGTCGCGACGATCACGCTCGTCGTGGGGGCAGGTACGGCCTGGATCGTCACGATGTATCGCTTTCCGGGGCGGGGCCTGCTCGATCGGCTGCTGGTCATCCCGCTGGCGGTGCCGACCTACATCGTCGCCTACTGCTACGTCGACCTGCTCGGCTACGCCGGGCCCGTGCAGGGGTGGTTGCGCGCGTTCTTCGAATGGCGCACGCCGCGCGATTACTGGTTTCCCGATGTCCGCTCGACGATGGGCGCCGTCTTCCTGCTTTCGAGCGTGCTCTATCCCTATGTGTACCTCGCTGCGCGCGCGAGCTTCGTGCAGCAGTCCATTTGCGTGCTGGAAGTTGCCCGCACGCTCGGGCGCACGCCGTGGGGCGCATTTATCGGCGTGGCGCTGCCGCTCGCACGGCCTGCGCTGGCTGCGGGCGTCGCCCTCGTTCTCATGGAGTGCCTGAACGATCTCGGCGCCGTTCAGCACCTCGGTGTCGAGACGCTTTCGGCGGCGCTCTATGCAACCTGGTTGCAGCGCTCGAGCCTCGGCGGCGCAGCGCAGATCGCACTCGCGGCGCTGGCCCTGGTGCTCATCCTCTTCGCCATCGAGCGCCATGCCCGCGGACGGCGTCAGTTCCACCATACGACGGGACGCTATCGATCGATCCCGTTCTCCGAGCTTTCGGGGATGTGGGCGGCGGGAGCTATTGTCGTTTGCCTCATTCCGTTCATTGCGGGGTTCGTACTGCCGTGCCTCGTACTCGCCTACAACGCCTTTCACTTCACGGATGAGGCGGGTTGGGCGGCGCTCGCGAAGGCGGCATGGAACAGCGTGCTGCTTGCCGTTCTCGCGGCGACGGCGGCGGTCGTGCTAGCACTGATCCTCGCGTACGCGCGCCGCATCGTGGGCGGGCCGTTCATCCGGCTCGGGGTGCGCCTTGCGGGCGTCGGTTATGCACTCCCGGGCACGGTGCTGGCACTGGGGCTGTTGATACCGCTCGCGACCTTCGACAATTGGCTCGATGGTGTGTCGCGGTCCCTGCTCGGCATTCCGCTGGGGCTGCTGATCACGGGGACATTGACGGCGCTCGTGCTGGCCTTCGCGATCCGCTTTCTGGCCGTGTCACTTGGGGCCATCGAGGCCGGCATGGAGCGCGTATCGCCCAACCTCGATGCCGCTGCCCGTACGCTCGGATCGCCGCCACTTGTGACCATGGTGCGTGTGCACCTGCCGCTGCTGCTGCCGGCGCTCGGCAGTGCGGGTCTGCTCGTCTTCGTCGATGCGATGAAGGAGCTTCCGGCGGCCTTGATCATGCGCCCCTTCAATTTCGAGACGCTGGCGACGCACGTCTACAGCCTCGCGTCGCTCGAGCTGTTCGAGAGCGCCGGAGCGGGTTCGCTGGCGATCGTGCTCGTGGGTCTGCTGCCCGTACTGGCCTTGCATCAGGCGATTGCCGCCGGTCGATCCGGGCAGGGAAGTCCACGGCGGCCTGCGGTGAATGCCTCGCCGAACACGGCAGCTTCTTCTTAGTGCCGCGGGCTGCCTTCTTGGGCTTAGCAGGCGGCGCGGCAGCCACGCGCTTCACAGCCTTGCGGAACACGTGTTCGTCGCCGCTAGCGCCGACCTCACGCGCTGCGTGCGCTTGTCGGCGTCGGGCTTCGTCTGTGCCATGCCGCCAATGTAGCTGATTTGCGCGTCTCACGCATCTCAATGGGGGGCGTCATGGGCGATGATCGCAACAATGCACGGCTACTTGGTTATGCGGATGGTCTCGGCTTTCAGTTCGTCAGCGAGCGCCCGGACCTGTTTGAGCGCCTCAACGAGGAATGGCAACAATGGAACGCCATCGAGGTCATCGATACGATTGATGCATACGTAAAAGGGGATCTCTATCTTGTACTTAATGTCGCCGCCTGCGCCGACCTCGCCGAGTTTGATCTCGTTGTTTCCGCGGTCCCAGGATCCGATCCCCATGCACGGGACGTGACCGCTGGAGGCCATGAATTTGGCGTGAATGGAATTGCTATTGACGTTCACGCCGAGGTTTTCTCGATGCTTGGTGGCAGCGAAAGAGCCGACAGCCCGCAAGACGACGTTCGCATCCGGCGTGTCCTTCCCGCGTTTCCACGGTTTGTGCTTCCTGATCACGTCCGAAATGTCTGGATGCAATCCCAGCCCTTCGAGTTGTCGCAGCCTACCATTGAGGTCGGGAATACTTTCAGCAAAGGGGAAGTAGGTGTCCTTGGCGGGCTCGCCGCTCGTCGCGCGGATCGACTGCCAGAGGCCCTGATCCAAGGCGTGCCTGAGATTGTTTATTGCCCCGGACGCCTTAGCAGAGAGACGTGGTGGGATCGCATCCACAAGGCGCAGAGCGACTACCTCGAAGCCAGATTCAGGGTTTTCATATCGAACTTCTCGGATCGCATTACTGCCGATGTAAGCACGCTGCAGACGTTCAACGTGGTCCACGCATTCTTTTGCTTCATCAAGTAAGGAATACGGACTGGCAAAAATATCGTCAGAACTCATGATGCGCTCCACGTCTCACGGTTTACGTTTGTGTGCTTTCGACCTCGTCAGGCTGTCGATACGTCAGCCGCTTGCCCTTCGCGCCACTGCCTTCGTGGCGCGCTCAACATCCTCGACGCCAAGCGAGGAGCGGGCATTGTAACGGAAGTCAAAGTCGCTCAGATAGCGGTGCAGATGCTTCTCGCTGAAGTGTGGGGCTCGGGAGCTCCCCGAGCGGGTATGCGCGGCAGCCCACTCGCGCCAAAGGCGCGATCAATCGTGGTCGCTGATGTGGTGTTTGTTGTCGCCCCTCACCCTACCCTCTCCCCGTAAGAACGGGGCGAGGGGATTGAGGTGATCAGAACCGTCGCAGCAGGCGCTCGATGTAGTCGAGTTCGAGAAGCGGGCGTTGCTGATCGCCGAGACGGCGGCGCAGCTCTTCGAGGATTTCACGCGCGCGCTGGATGTCGATCTCGTCGGGCACCTTCACCGAGGTGCCGAGATCGGGTCCCTCGGTCCGCTGTGGACGGCCCATGGGATCGAGCGGCACATCGGCCGAGCGGCCCATCTGACCGGGCATCTGTTGCAGCATCTGCTGCGCCATTTGTTGGGCGCCCTGGCGGAGTTGCTCGAGTGCGCGCTGCTCGGCGCGGGCGGCACCGTCCAGATCGCCCTCGCGAAGGGCCTGTTCGGCTTCCTCCATGGAACGCTGGGCGCCACCGAGCTGCGAGGGTGGTTGCATGCCGAACTGCTGCAGGCCCTGGCCGAGCTGACCGAGGCGATTGCGCAGCTCACCCTGGCGGCGGCTGAGTTCGCCCTGCTGTTGGCCACGTCCCTCTCCCTGCCCCTGGCCCTGCTGCTGGCCACGCTGCCCACGTTGGCCGCGTTGCCCTTGCTGGCCTTGGCCCTGCTGTCCACGTTGGCCGCGCTGGCCCTGTTGTCCCTGTTGGCCTTGTTGTCCTTCCTGACCGTCCTCACCAGCCTGACGCTGCTCGTTGAAGGTGTCATCGAGGAGCTGCTGCTGCTGGCGGATGACGTCCCCGAACTGGTCCATCATCTGCATCATTTGCTGGTTCTGCTGGCCCTGCTGACGCGCCATGCGGCCGGACTGCAGCCGCTCGAGCAGGTCACGGAGCTGGCTCAGCATCTGCTGGGCATTCTCGCGCGAGCCTTGGCGCGCCATGTTCTCGATGTCACGCATCATGCGCTCGAGATCGCGCTGGCTGAGCGTCTGGTTCTGCTGACCTTGTGGCATGGGCTGCGGAGGCTGCCCCTCGGCCTGACGCGCTAGCTGCTCCATGAACTGGTTGAGCGCCTGGCGCAGTTCGTTCATGAGGCGTTGGATTTCCTCGTCGCTCGCGCCTTCCTGCAACGCCTTGGCGAGATCCTCTTGTGCCTGACGCAGGCGGCGCTCAGCCTCGGAGAGGTTGCCGTCCTCGAGGCGGACGGCGACATGCCAGAGCTGATCGACGACACTCTTCATGCCCGCGCGCGTCCGGTCGCGCATGAGACGCCAGTAGGCGCCGCGCAGACTGATGTACGCGCTGTAGTCGGGGAAAAAGCCGTCGGGCTCCGTCGCTATGGCGTCGAGGCCAACGAGCACCTGATCGCGATTGCGCGGATCCTCGATGAGGTAGCGGCGCTGCTCGATCACGGCGCGGGCAATGGGATTGTCGAAGCGGCGCTGGGGCAGGACGAACTCCACCGGCTCGCTCTTACCGACTTGCCCGGCCTGATCCTTGGCCGAGAGCACCATGCGCACGCGCATGCCGGCCCACGGATGGCCGGAGAGTTCATGATAGCTCGTGCCTTCGGCCTGCTTGGCGTTCATGCGCGGCAGGCGCAGCGTCAGCACAGGCGGCTTCTCGAGCGGCGGGCGCGCACCCTGCTTCTTCGGCCGCGCCCAGCTCGTCGCGGCATCGCCGGCCTTCGGGCGCACGCGCGTGATGCGCGCTTCCGCGCCCGCGATGCCGTAGTCGTCCTCGACCTTGTAGGAGAGCTTCAAGGAGCCGCGCGGCATGCGCTCGGGATCCTTGGTGAGGCTGATCTTCGGTGCGTGATCGGGGATGATACGGAAGGTCCACTGCGGCTCGCCTGAGACGCCACGTGCGCGCACCGTCACGGGGCGGGCGAGCTCCATGCGGATCTCGGCAACCTCGCTCGTGATCGTGAGGCCGGGCGGCAGTTGCGGCTTCTGCGGCGAAAGGATCTCGACCTTGCCGGCCGCGTCCGTCGCCTCGAGTGTCATGCCCGAGGCGCCCTCGCCACTGGCGCGCACGACGAGTGCGCTCTTGACCGGCACTTCGAAGGCTGGAACCGCATCGCCGAGAACGGGCGGCGCACTCGTGCGCGAGCCATCGACGAGCATGAGAGGCGGGCGGGCCGTGTAGGCAGGCGGCGTCACCCAGGCATCGAGACGGGCGGTGCTGACTGCGGTCGCCGGCGTGCCGAAGCGGAAGGCCTGCGAAAGACGATCCATGAAGCCATCGCCGACGGCGGCAGCAAGTACGCCGACGCCGATCAGCAGCACGGCGCGCAGCGCCCAGGGATCGGCGCGATCGGCGCGCGGCGATGGCGTGCCGACGCGGAGCTTGGCGAGAGCTGCGGCGAGGCGGGCGCGATGCGCTTCCCAGAGCGCCTGCGTCGCGCCGCCCGAGCCGGGGGAAGTGAGCGTATCCTCGTACGACGAGGCCGGCCGGTGGGGCACGTCCGAACGCACCTCGAGGCGGCGGAGCGCCTCGTCGCGGCTCGGGAAAGGTGTGCGGGCCATCCAGAGGAGGGCGGCGCCTGCTGCGAGGCCAAAGACCGCCAGCAGCGCGTAGTGGCCGATCTCAGGGAGGCGCGGCCAGAGGCCGGCAAGCGAGACCAGCACGAACAGCGCCAGGACGGCGAGCAATGCCCAAGTCCGCGGCCACAGCCGCTCGAAGAGCTGGGCCCAGCGGCTCAACCGGATCTTGCGCTCGAACGACGCGGCGGGATTTGACCGCAGCGGGGTCGTCTGATCAGCCATAGGCGCACCTTACTGCGAATCGGCGGATCGGGGGCGAGTTGAGGCCCGAGATCGCGGCGCTCGGCGTTGTGCACGATATTCAGCGCGGGCACAGCCGCACCTGTCTACCGGTCGTACCCACGCTCCGGCAGGTTAGTTCCTACCATGCTTGAGGTTTACCGCGCTGCAAAACGATCCAGCATCCCGATCAATTTGCGTTCAACCACAACCTGAGCAGGTGCGTGCGGCGGGATCGTGGCCGCAGGCTCGGCTATCGGGCTGCCCCGAGCCACGTCGGCAGGCGGTCGAGCCCGATCAGTTCGTCGTAGGAAAGCCGTGGGCGGACGACGGCCCATTCGGCGCCGCTGACCATCACTTCCGGCACCAGAAGGCGGGAATTGTACGTCGAGGACATGACGGCCCCATACGCACCCGCGGTCATGATGGCTACGAGATCGCCCGGCCCCGTTTCGGGCAGCGTGCGGCCAGTCGCGAACGTATCGCCGCTCTCGCAGATCGGTCCGACAACGTCGTAGAGACGCTTGGGCGTTCCGGCAGACGGCTCATGGACCGGCCAGATGTCGTGGAAAGCGTCGTACATGGCCGGCCGGATGAGGTCGTTCATGGCGGCGTCGACGACGAGGACCGTTTTGCTGGTGCGGGGGTTCAGCGTGAGGGCGCGGGTCACCAGGATGCCGGCGTTCCCAACGATCAGGCGGCCCGGCTCATATCCAAGCTCGACATCCAGCCCGGCGAACGTGCGGGCGACCATCGCCGCGTAGTCCTCGATCAGTTCGGGGCCGTGGTCGACGGCCTCCTCCATCTCGTAGGGAATGCCGAGCCCGCCGCCGAGATCCATGCGCTCGACCCGGTGCCCCTGCGCGGCTAGGCGCTCGGCAAGCTCGCGCATGCGGCCGAAGGCGGCCTGCAGTTCGTCGAGTACACGGATCTGGCTGCCGATGTGGACGGCGAGGCCCATCATGCGCACGCCGGGAAGGTTGGCGGCGACGGTGTACAGCCGCTCGGCCTCGCTCAGGCTGATGCCGAACTTGTTGGCTTCCGAGCCGGTCGTGATCTTGGCATGGCCGCCGGCACCGATGTCCGGATTGATGCGGAAAACGGCGTTCTGGCGCTTGCCCCGAGCGGCGGCGATGCGCGAGAGCGCGTGCAGCTCGCCTTCGGTCTCGATGTTGATCTGGTAGATGCCCGCATCGACGGCAAAGGCGAGCTCGGCATCGCTCTTGCCGACACCCGAGAAAACGATCGAGCTTGCGGGAATGCCGGCTGCGAGGGCCTTGCGGATCTCGCCTTCAGAGACCGTATCGGCGCCCGCACCGAGGCGGGCGAGCGTGCTCAATACCGCGAGGTTGCTATTGGCCTTCATCGCGAAGAAGACACGGGCCTCGGGCACGCCAACCGCGCGGGCGAAAAGTGTGTAGTGGCGTTCGAGCGTCGCCGTCGAATAGCAGTAGAAGGGCGTCCCGACCGCTTCGGCGAGCGCCGTCAGATCAACATCCTCGGCGTGGAGTTGGCCGTTGCGGTACGTGAAATGATGCATCTGAGAAGGCTCGGATCGGACGTGGTGGCGCGGGTGCGTCGCGACGCGCGAAGCATCACGCGTGAACGACGGCCATCTCAATTACAGCGGGAATGTCCGGAGCGCTAGCGGATCAGGCCGTCGAGCAAGAAATCCTTGTGCGGCGGTTTCTCGGCCGGCTCGCCGACTTTGGCGGGCGCGGTCAGAGTGGTGCCGGCTTTGCTCTTCCCGCTCGGGCCATCGAGCGCGCCGCGCACGCCACAGCCTGCAAGCGAAGCCGCCAGCAAGCCCAGCACAATGCCGACTGATGCAACCCGTGCGTTCATGGTCACCCGTTCGATACAGCCCGATCCCTGACGGGCCGGCGCGCAACAAGCGGCGCGCACAAGCCCTATCTAGGCTTTCCCTGGCGCTTTTTCCAACCGCTTTATCCAGCGTCGCGCCATTTTGCGGACGTTCTGTGGCGCGGTTCCCCCATAACTCGTCCGACTGCGCACCGAGGCATCCACGGAAAGCACGCTGAACACGTCTTTGGTGATACGCGGCTCCACGACCTGCATCTCGGCTAGCGAGAGGTCCTCGAGCGCCGCGCCCTTGGTCTCGGCCCGCTTGACGATCGAGCCCGTGACGTGGTGGGCCTCGCGGAAGGGCAGGCCGAGTGTGCGGACGAGCCAGTCGGCAAGGTCCGTGGCCGTGGAATAGCCCCGCCCGGCCGCCGCCCGCATGGTCTCGGGGACGGGCTCCAGGTCCTCGATCATGCCGCGCATGGCTGCCGCAGCCACGGCAAAGGCGCGCAGCGCATCGAACGTGACTTCCTTGTCCTCCTGCATGTCCTTGGAATAGGTCAGCGGCAGGCCCTTCATGACCATGATCAGGCTCTGGAAGGCACCGGCGATGCGCCCGATCTTGGCGCGGCAGAGCTCGGCAGCATCCGGGTTCCGCTTCTGCGGCATGATGGAGGAGCCGGTCGTCCATTTGTCGGACAGGCGGACAAAGCCGAACTGCGGCGTCATCCAGATCACGATCTCCTCGGCGAGGCGCGAGAGATGCATGGCGGAAATCGCTGCTGCGGCAAGGGTTTCGAGGGCGAAATCGCGATCGGAAACGCCGTCGAGCGAGTTCGCGGTCGGACGGTCGAAACCAAGGGCTTCGGCGGTGTACTCCCGATCGATCGGGAAGGATGTGCCGGCCAGCGCCGCCGAGCCGAGCGGGCTCTCGTTGAGACGCTTTCTCGCATCGGCAAAGCGCCCGCGGTCGCGGCCCAGCATCTCGACATAGGCAAGAAGGTGATGGCCGAACGTCACGGGCTGGGCCGGCTGGAGGTGCGTGAAGCCCGGCATGACGACATCGGCGTGCGTGTCGGCCTTGGTCGCCAGCGCCTGCTGAAGGCTCGCAAGAACACTATCGAAGGCATCGAGGCTGTCGCGTACGTACAACCGGAAGTCCAGCGCAACCTGGTCATTCCGCGAGCGCGCCGTATGAAGCCGCCCGGCCGCCGGACCGATCAACTCGGCCAGCCGGCTCTCGACGTTCATATGAATATCCTCGAGGGCCTGTGAGAAGGCGAAGTCGCCGCGCTCGATCTCGGTCCGGACCTGTTCCAGGCCTTTGAGGATTTCGCGTGCGTCAGCCTTCGTTATAATGCCTTGGCGCGCCAGCATTTCCGCGTGCGCCTTGGAGCCCGCAATATCCTGCGGCGCCATGGCCTTGTCGAAGCCGATGGAGGCGTTTATCTCGACCATCAGGTCAGCGGGTGACATTGCGAAGCGGCCACCCCACATCTTGTTTGCATCGGAACGGGTCACGGCGGGGCCTCTTCGGTCGAGGTGTGGGGCTCGGAAGCCGGAAGGATACTCATGAGCAGCAACGAGAGCGGCGGCGGGACCAGACAGGTCACGGCCGGAGGGCTGCCCCTCATAGCCTATATCGCTATTGCTGCCGTGTTCGCCCTGATCGGATTCGGCGCGGTATACGTGACCATGGGGGACGCTGACAATCGCAAAGGCGATGCCGTGGTTTCCGCG
>Ga0307505_10002566_pt1 | contig 12488 bp, 10 predicted proteins | sample 23_S_MG_FD_202183 | JGI IMG/M metagenome (GOLD analysis project Ga0307505, IMG submission 202183) | Soil microbial communities from Populus trichocarpa stands in riparian zone in the Pacific Northwest, United States - 23_S | ecosystem: Environmental > Terrestrial > Soil > Riparian zone > Trees...
TCGCCGACCTCGGAATCGTGGGAGACGTCCACAAAGTCCTCCCGCAACTGATCGAAGCCCTGGAAGCCAGGTAAACGCCGATTGATTCTCAATCGACGTCGCCCATCCTTCGGACGGGTTACCGATTGATTCTCAATCGGCGTCGACGGTTTCTGCGGTCTCGATGATGACTTCACTGGGGTGGTCGACGTCGCCGGTCGGCTCGACCACCCAGAAGTCCTTGAGACCGGTCTCGCTCTCGAGGAGACGCCCGGCCACCGGGCTGGCAGTCAGCTCGTAGTGCTCCTCGAGCAATGAGCGAAGAAGCGCAGTCTCGGTCTCGCCGGGTCGGCGAATCGCAGGTGCAGTCTCTGCGAGACGCGCCTTGAGCGCCAACGACGGGTCCCAGACGAGCGCCATTCCCCCGGTCATGCCGGCGGCGAAGTTGCGACCGACGTCGCCGATGACGACCACCACTCCCCCGGTCATGTACTCACATCCATGGTCGGAGCAGCCTTCCACCACCGCATTGGCACCGGAGTTGCGGACGGCGAAGCGCTGGCCGACGCGACCAGCCAGGAACACCTGGCCACCGGTTGCCCCATAGAGGACCGCGTTGCCGGCCGCATGGGGGACCCCTTCGGCCCGAACCGGTGTGACGGCGACGGTGCCGCCGGCCATGCCCTTGGCGACGTAGTCGTTGGCGGTTCCCCGCAGGTCGATGGTGACGCCCGGAGAGAGCCAGGCACCGAAGCTCTGGCCGGCGGTCCCGTTGAGGCGGATCCTGATGGACCCTTCGGGCAGGCCGATGTCCCCATGGAGTGCGGCGATCTCACCCGAGAGCCGGGCACCGACCGTGCGATCGGTGTTCTGGATCGGGTAGTTCAACTCGACCGACCCGTTCCCCCTGATCGCCTCGGCGGCATCGACCACGATTCGCTCGGCGAGAGGCGAGAAGGGGATCGGCTGATAACCCTCGTGCCGACGTCGACCCTGAGCCCTGACCAGGATGGCGGCGAGGTCGGGTGCGAGCGGGTGGCTGCTGTCTGTGGGGCGCAACAGGTCGGCCCGGCCGATGAGCTCGTCCATGGTGCGCGCACCGAGAGAGGCCATGTGATGCCTGATCTCTTCGGCGAGATGGCGGAACAACGAGATGACCTGCTCGACGGCACCGGTGTACTTGGCACGCAGCTCCAGGTCCTGGGTGGCGATCCCAACCGGGCAGGTGTTGAGATGACACTGACGCACCATCTTGCAGCCGAGCGCGAGCAGGGGCAGGGTCCCGAATCCGAATCGCTCGGCGCCGAGCAGGGCGGCGACGACGACGTCACGGCCGGTGCGAAGGCCACCGTCGGCCTCCAGGATGACCTTGGACCGCAGTCCCTTCGCCACGAGGGCCTGATGGGCCTCGGCGACCCCGAGCTCCCACGGAGACCCGGCGTGCTTGATGGAGACCAACGGTGACGCTCCGGTGCCGCCTTCGGACCCCGAGACTGTGATCACGTCGGCGTCGGCCTTGGCCACACCTACGGCAATGGTGCCGACGCCGGGCGTGGACACCAGCTTCACCGAGACCCGAGCCGTGGGCTTGAACGACTTCAAGTCGTAGATCAGCTGGGCCAGGTCCTCGATCGAGTAGATGTCGTGATGCGGGGGCGGCGAGATCAGGGTCACCCCCGGTTTGGTGTACCGGAGCCTTGCGATCTCGTCGGACACCTTGTGCCCCGGGAGCTGGCCGCCCTCTCCGGGCTTGGAGCCCTGCGCCATCTTGATCTGTAGTTCCTCGGCCGAGCTCAGATATCCGGGCGTGACCCCGAAACGACCGGAAGCCACCTGTTTGATGCCGGAGTTGCGGGCCGTCCCGTAGCGATCGGGGTCCTCGCCACCCTCACCAGAGTTGGAGAGACCTCCAATGGAGTTCATCGCTTCGGCAAGCGTCTCGTGTGCCTCACGTGACAGGGCGCCCAACGACATCGCAGCGGTCACGAACCGACGCATGATCCTCTCGACGGGCTCGACCTCTTCGATGGGGACAGGGGTTACCCCAACGAAGCTGAGCAGGTCGCGCACCAGGGCGGGCGGCCGATCGCTGATGGTGTCCAGGTACTTGTCCCACGCCGCGGTCTCCCCTGACCGGACCGACTTCTGCAGGTCGAGCACGATCTTGGGACCGGTGATGTGGAAGTCCTCGCCACGACGATGCTTGTAGAAGCCGCCCGGCAGGGCAGGGCCTTCTCGATAGGCGGAATGGCTCGCCAACGTCTGGGTTGCGAGGCGCTCGAACCCGATACCGCGGAGACGACGCGGGGCGTGGCGGAAAGCACGATGACAGACCTGCTCGGACAGGCCTATGACCTCGAAGAGCTCGGACCCGCGATAGGCCGAAAGGGTGCAGATACCCATCTTGGACATGATCTTGAGCAGGCCCGTCTCCAGACCGGAGCGGTAGTTCTCCTGGGCGGAGACCGGGTCGACGTCGATCATGCCCGAGCGGGCGAGATCGATGACCTGATCGATCCCGAGGTACGGGTTGATCGCTGATGCGCCAAAGCCGATCAGGGTGGCGATGTCGTGGGAGTCGCGGGGCTCTCCGGACACGACCACGAGAGAGACCTCGCCACGGACCCCCTGGTCGACCAGGTGGTGATGGACGGCGCCGACCACGAGGAGGATCGGCACCGGGGCGTCTTCGGCGCTGGTTTCCCGATCGGACAGCACCAGGATCGTCGCCCCCAGCCTCACTGCATCGGCTGCTTCGGCACAGATCTCGTCGAGACGGCGCACCATCCCCCCGGGACCACTTGCGGCGGGCCAGGTGGCGGCGATCCAGTGGGAGAAGAATCTGCGATCGCCGGAGCGCACGATCGACTCCAGCTCGGCGTCGGACAGTATCGGGCTGGCCAGCTCGATGAGGTGGGCTTGGGCCGGATGGTCTTCGAGAATCGGCCCGCGCCGTCCCAACTGGATGCGAAGCGACATCACCAGCTTCTCCCTGATCGGGTCCATCGGCGGGTTGGTCACCTGAGCGAACATCTGGTGGAAGTAGCGGGTGAGACGGCGGGGTCGCTCGGCGAGGACGGCCAAACCGGTGTCGTCGCCCATCGAGCCCGTCGGGGTGGTGCCTTGAGCCAGCGGCGCCAGTATCAGACGGCGCTCCTCGGCGGTGTAGCCGAAGATCCGGGTAAGGGCGCCGGCATCGAATCGATCGTCGTTCAGCGGGTCGAAAGGCGCCTGGATGTGGAGCGCTTCCGTGTTCACCCAGTCGGAGTAGGGCATGGCTTCGGCAAGACGGCTCTTGATCTCGGCCGACTTCACCACCTCGCCCGTCTGGCCGTCGAAGAAGATGGCCTGGCCAGGTCCGAGCTGGCCTGTCTCCTGGGCGTGGGCTTCCTCTTCCGGGCACACCCCGGCCTCGGAGGCGACGATCACGACGTCCGGCGTCAACGTCCATCGGGCCGGCCGGAGGCCGTTGCGGTCCATGCCGGCGAGCAATGAGATGCCGTCGGTGGCGGCGATCGCAGCCGGGCCGTCCCAGGGCTCGGTCAGGAAGGCGTGGTAGGCGTAGAACGCTCCCAACTCCGGGGAGAGGTCGCTGACGTTCTCCCACGCCGCAGGGATCAGCATCTCCTTGACATGGGGAAGCGAGCGACCGCTCTGCAGGAGCAACTCGAACGCGTTGTCGAGACTCGCCGAGTCCGACAGCTCTGGTTGGAGGAAGGGATAGACGTCTTTGAGCCGCTCGCCCCAAACCCCCGGAGTGGCCGATCTCTCCCGGGCCTCCATCCAGGACCGGTTGGCCTGGATGGTGTTGATCTCCCCGTTGTGGGCGAGGGCGCGGAAAGGCTGGGCGTTGTCCCAACTCGGGAAGGTGTTGGTGGAGAACCGTTGGTGGAAGATGGCAAAGGCTGTCTCGAAGTCGGGGTCCCGCAGGTCCCAGTAGAAGTCGGCGATGCGGGACGCGGTGAACAGACCCTTGTAGACCACGGTCCGACAGGAGGCAGATGGCACTGAGAACCCTTGGTTGGCTCCTCGCTCCATGCGCTTGCGGGCCAGGAAAAGAGCGCGCTCGAAGTCCTGCCCGCTCACGTCGGCGGTGACGACGGCCTGCTCGATCAATGGGAGCACCTCGAGGGCATGCTCACCAAGCACGCTGGGGTCGATAGGCACCGAGCGCCATGAGATCAGCCGGACCCCCTCGGCCTCCAAGGCCTCGGACACCAGAGAGCGTGACGCCGCAGCGTCCTCGGGGGGCAGGAAGCACATCACGATCCCGATGTGATCCGGGTCGATCTCCTTGCCGTGGGCTGCGAGCTCGCGGGCGATCAGCTGATGAGGCAGTTGGGTGAGAAGACCGGCGCCGTCACCTGTGCCGTCGGCGGCTTTCGCCCCGCGATGGTCGAGACGCTGCAGGCACTCGACGGCGAGACGGGTCATCCGGAACGAAGGCGCCCGATCTCTTGCAGCGATGAACCCGACGCCGCATGCTTCGTGCTCAGGCCCTATGTCGATGAATGGTCGTTTCACAAAATGCTCCGGGAGAACAGGAGATATTAGGACCTGACCCGCCCGGCTCCGATTCGGGAGGCCACGCAGAGTGATCGAAGCCCTAGATTCGAGCGATGGCGATACATCCCACCTACCGAACCCCCCACGGGCTGACCGAGGAGATGAGGGGACATCTGGCTCGGCAAGGGAATGTCGTGCTGGCGACCGTCAACGAAGACGGCAGCCCTCACCTCACGGAGCTGCTGTTCCTGCTCGACGAGCTAGACCGCATCCAGATGCCGACGCCGCACAACACGAGGAAATACAAGAACCTGCAAGAGCGCCCGGTCGTCTCCGTGTTCTTCTACGACCAACCCGGTTGGATCTCAGCCACCGGATCGGTCGAATTGTGGGTCGGGCCGACGCTGCGGCCGCCAATCAGCGGAACCGTGACCGGCTGCTGACCGACGCCGGTCATGCCACGATCGGGCTGCTTCTCGCTTCAGAGGAGGACACCACGATCGTCCTCACTCCGTCCAAATGGCTCTCCTGGAGCTCGAGCACGGTGGCGGCGGCAGTCAGCGAGCTCGGCGGCGACATCGAAGCACACCCACCCGAAACCTGGTTCCGGGACCTCGAGGACGATGGGTGACGTTCCCGGCTAGCCCACTGCCTCGTACATCTTCTCGCCGGCCTCGATGGGGACCTGGAGCCAGTTCTCAATCGGGGGGATCGGGCAGGAAAACCCGTCGCTGTAGACACACGACGGGTTGTAGGCCTGGTTGAAATCGATCGTCACGGTGCCGTCGTCGTTGGCTTCGACGTCGAGATAGCGGCCGGCCCCATAGGTGCTGTCGCCTGAGGTCTTGTCACGGAACGGGATGAAGTACCCGGGGTGACCGGTGTCATAGAGGGTGAGCTGAGCGGGATTCCCGTCTACCTCGAAATGGACCCGGCCCGCCTTGCGATAGGTCTTTACCCGGTCGTCAGACGTGGGGAAGTCCACGGTGGAGCCGTCGCCCTGCTCCACCTCCAGGGCAAAAACCAAGTCGGGGTTGGGCTCGAAGTATTCGAGACCCTCGAATGCGTGCTGGTCCTCATGGGAGAGCGGTGATTGGTGGCTGGTCCGGAAAAACTCGTCCTTGGCCTCGCGCTGCTCCAGGAGTTCGGCTGTGTCCATGGCTGAGAGAACCATCGCAGTTTGCGTGAGATTCCAACAGGGCATAATCCCCGGATGGCCGAATCCAACGACAACAGCCTCGCCGACGAGCTGGGCATCACGGCGGGGATGGCCGTAAGCATCTTCAACTCACCCAACTACTTCGAGCTCGACCTCGGCCAGCTGCCGGACGACGTCGAGGTGAATCGCGACTCCGAGGACGCACCGGCGGATCTGTTCCTGATCTTCGCCGACCGCAGCGACGAGGCGGAGCGGGCCTTCGAGCGGGCCGTCACCAACATGAGCCGCGACGGTGTCATCTGGTTCGCCTGGCCCAAGAAGGCCTCCGACAGAGACAGCGATATCACGGACGGGACGTTGCGGGAGCTCTTCGAGCCCCATGGGATGACGGCCGAGAGATCTGTGTCGATAGACGACACCTGGGAGGGTCTCCGCTTCACCGTTGTCGAAGGAGCGGAATGGCCCCCCGGCGGCGGCGCTACAGAGTGAACCGGTAGGGCAGTAGCTCGTCGAGGGAGTGCTCGCGCACTTCGGAGCCCTCGCCTCCGGTGACCACCACTCTCTTCACGTCGAACTCGGACATGATCTGACGGCATCGGCCACATGGATAGGCGCCGTCGACGTCGGCGGCGTCGATACAGGCCACGACGACGGTCTCGATGTCCCGGACGCCGGCGGATGCCGCCGCTGCCACGGCATTGGCCTCCGCACACGAGCTCGATGGATAGGCGGCATTCTCGATGTTCGCCGCTTCGAAGGTCTTCCCGTCGGCATCGACGACCACCGCACCCACTCTGAAGCCCGAGTAAGGGGCGTAGGCGTTCTCGGCGGCCCGACGCGCCCTGGCCACCAACGACTCGCGGTCGAGACTCATGCCAGCAACCCGTCGACGAACTCACCGGGATGGAACTCGGTCAGGTCCTCGAGACCCTCGCCGACTCCGACGAACTTCACGGGCACACCGAGGGAGCGCTCCACGGCAATGACAATGCCACCGCGCGCGGTCCCGTCGAGCTTGGTGAGGACGATCCCGCTCAACGGGATCGCCGTGGCGAACTCCCGCACCTGGGCCAATCCGTTCTGACCCGCCGTCGCGTCGAGCACCAGGAGGACCTCGCTGACCTGGTCTCCGCCGGCGACACGATGGATCTTCTGCAACTCGGCCATGAGGTTCTTCTTGCCGTGGAGACGTCCAGCGGTGTCGATGATCACGACATCGACCCCCTTGGCCTTTGCGGAGTCGATGGTGTCGTAGGCGACCGACGCCGGGTCGCCGCCCTCCTGGCCCCGAACCACCTGGACACCGACACGGTCACCCCAAACCTGCAGCTGCTCCCCGGCGGCGGCGCGGAACGTGTCTGCGGCGGCGAGCGTCACCGATTTCCCCTGATCGGTCAGCCGTCTGGCCAGCTTGCCGATCGTTGTTGTCTTGCCGGTCCCGTTCACCCCCACGACCACGACGGTGGCCGGTGACCCGGACAGGGCAAGGGAACGATCGCCCTCGACGAGTTCAGCGCGCAGGGCGTCCCTGATCGCCATGCGAGCCTGATCCACCGTCTCGGGCCGGGATCTCCGCACGGCACCCATCACCTCTCCGGTTGCCTCGACACCCACGTCGGCGGCCAGCAGGGCGGACTCGATGGCATCCCAAGCGTCCTCGTCGAGACTCCCTCCAAGGGCGCGGCGAATGGCGGAGCCCAATGGTGACCTGGGTGGGGCCGACTTCGTTGCGGCTGTCTTGGATGGGGCCGTCTGCAGCGAGGTGCCCGGCACGGTGTCGCCCGGAGACGGCTTGGAAAACCCCCGGTAGGCGATGAAGCCCACGATGAGCACGACGACCAGCGACGCGATGACTATCAGGAGAGTCGTTTCCATGTGATGCCGAAGTTAGGCCACTTGATCGGCGGCGAACGCCTCCCGCATGTCCTTGCGTATCGCCTTCGACGAGCCACCCGGCTCCATGGTCACCCCGTAGAGCACGTCGGCGGCCTCCATGGTCTGCTGCTGGTGGGTCACAATGATCAACTGAGCGCGCTGACGGAACTCGTCCACGATTCGGATGAATCGACGGAGGTTGGCGTCGTCGAGCGCGGCCTCCACCTCGTCGAGCACATAAAACGGGCTGGGTCGAGCGTCGAAGACGGCGAACAGGAAAGCGAGGGCGGCCAGGCTGCGCTCCCCACCGGAGAGAAGGGTCATTTGGGAGACCTTCTTCCCGAGGGGTTGGGCGTCGATGCTCACCCCCGACTGGCCATCGTCGGGATCGACGAGCCTGATCTGGCCCCGACCACCGGGGAACAGCACCCCGAAGTACTTCTCATAGGCCTCGGCAACCTCGGAGAAGGCCTTCTCGAATCGGCTCTGTATCTCGTCCTCCAGCGCCGAGATGACCTTTCGCAAATCGGCCCGGGAGCTCTCCACGTCGGCCATCTGCTCGGCGAGGAAGTCGTGGCGATCCTCCAGGTCGCGGAACTCCTGGGCGGCCAGAGGGTTGATCGGGCCGAGACGTCTCAACTGGGTAACCAGATCCTCCATGCGATCCTCGAGATCCGTGCCCTCCGCGAGATCCGGGCGGGGAGCACCCATGGCGTCTTCCACATCTGCATCGGCGTCGCGTCTGATCGCCTCCTCCACCGACTCCCGGCGGAGACGGAGCTCGGTGAGCTTTATGTCGAGCTCGCCGATGCGCGCCCTGGCGGCCGATGTCCGCTCAGTGCGCTCCTGATGCTCGTCACGGACCTCTGTGAGGTCGGCGTGGACAGCGGAGTTGCGTTCCCTGAGACCGGCCTGTCTCTCCCGAAGCTCGGCCACGCGCCGCTCCAAAATGGCGACACCACGTCGCGCAAACTCGCCAGTCGTCTCCAGACGAGCCGGATCGGCGGTGTCGGCGACGCCGAGGTCGAGACGAGACAGCTCGTCGTCGATCCGGCTCCGGCGATCGTGGAGCAGACGCTCCCGCTCGATGACGGCGCGAAGTGCAGTCGCCGCCTCCTGCCACTCCGAACGTGACGACTCGCGGTCGGCGGCGATCGTTATCCGGCGCGCTTCCATCTCCTCCCATATGGCAACGCGGTCGGCCTCCTCGCCCTCCAATGCGGCGAGACGGGCGCGCAAAGTCCCGATCTGGTTCTGGGCGGCATCGATCGAGTCGTCGAGGGAGACCCTTCTCTCCTCGAGACGGGACCTCTCTTCGGTCAGACCCCGCACCGAAACCTGAATGCGGTTCATGGCTTCCGAGAGCCCGGCGAGGCCGCTCTCCACCTGTTCCAGAGCCTCCAACGCCTGACGCTCGACGTCACGTGTCTTCTCGAAGTCCCGTTTGGCTGCGGTGTGGATCGACTCTGCCCTCGCCAGGTCGGTGGATGCCTGTTCGGCCGCCACCTCCGCCGACTCCAACATCGCCGAGCCGACTCCATCGGGATCAGCGATGCGGACTCCCGACACCGAAATGAGGTCTCCCTCCGGAGTCACCGCGCGGAGCGAGGGGTGCTTTGAGATGAGAGCCCAGCCGGCGCTCCATCCCTCGACGATCATCACGTCGCCGAGCAGTCGGCTGGCGAGCCCCACGTGGTGTGCCGGGCCGAGCCGATCGACCAGGGCCTCCAGCCCGAGGGCGGGGGCGAGCTCACTTGCGGGGGAAGCGGTCTCCGACATGGCCGATACGACCGATACCGAGCCTCCACCCGAGCCCTTGACCATTTCTACGACCTGTTGGACCGACCCGGCATCGCCGAAGGCCACCGCATCGGCCCATTCTCCAAGGGCCGCATCGACGGCTGCCTCGAGACCCTCGGGGATGTCCAATTGCGAGGTGAGTGAGCCCAGGGTCCCGGCGGCCGACTCGACTGCCTGACGGGCCACAACGTCGAAGCGACCTTCGAGGGCAGCCCCGATCGCTTCCACCCTGGCACTTGCAGATGCCAGGCCGATTCGTGCCGCGTCGAGCGTCTCCTCTGCGGACGACCAGCGCTGCTGGGTCTCTCCGCGGCTCTTGGACGCCGTCTCGTACTTGCGCTGCAGATCGGCGTGAACGGAGTCCTTGGCCTGGATCTCGGTGTTGATCCGCTCTATCTCCTGTTGCTCCTCGTCGATCTGCGAGCCGAGGACATCGAATCGGTGGGCCACTTTCTCCAGCTCGCGGCTATCCCGGCTCAGGGAGGACTCGAGTGCGCTCAGCTCGCCTCGCACCGCGGCAAGGGCGCCTTCTGGCGATAGCGAGTTCTGGGTGGCGATGGCGCGCTCTTCGTCCTCGAAGCGGCGGAAAGCCGCCTCGGCGGAAGCGGCCACGATCTCGGCCTGCTTGCGCTCCGCCTCGATGTCCACGAGCTCGTCGGCAATGGCCTCGTGCTCGTCGGTGAGGTCGCCACGTCGCTCCACCACCGCCTCCCGGCGGCCAGTCATAGCCCTACCCCGCTCCTGGGCGACCGAGGCGATGCGACGAAGCCGCTCCCCCGTCGTCTCCAACATGGCAGCAGCGGTGGTATCACGATCGAGATCGGCACCTACTGTGGCGGCGATCTCGGTGAGCTCGGAGAGCCGTTCGGAGAGTCTCTGCGTCTTCGAAAGGTCGACACCCATCTGCTCGGAGAGGATCGACTTCTCGGAGACGGAGAGGGTGAGCTCGCGGTCGAGCCTGGCCAGCTCCTGGCCGCCGAGATAGAGACGCAGCGCGGTCACTTCGGCCTTGAGCCCCTCGTAACGCTCGGCCGCCCGTGCCTGACGGCGCAACGGCCGCATCTGCCTGCTGATCTCGCCGAGCAGGTCCTGGAGTCTGAGCATGTCCTCGTCGGTGCGCTCGAGGCGGCGCTCCGAGCGCTCTTTGCGGCGACGGTGCTTGAGGATGCCCGCCGCCTCCTCGATCACGGCGCGATGCTCTTCTGCCGATGCGTTGAGGACACGGCCGATCTCCCCCTGGCCGATGATGACATGCTGATGGCGGCCGACTCCGGAGTCGGACAGCAGATCTTGGATGTCGAGCAGCCGGCAACCCACTCCATTGAGCTCGTAGTCGCTGGAGCCGTCCCGGTAGAGCCGTCGGGTGATGGCGACCTCGTCGAGGTCGAGGTCGATCATGCGCTCCTGGTTGTCGATCACCAGAGTCGCTTCCGCCTTGCCGAGGGAGGGACGGGTGGCGGTGCCCGCGAAAATCACGTCTTCCATCTTGGGGGTGCGCAGCGCCTTGGTCGACTGGGTGCCCAACACCCAGGAGAGGGCGTCGACGAGGTTGGACTTGCCCGACCCGTTGGGGCCGACCACGACGGTGACTCCCGGACGGAACTCGAGACGGGTTCGGTCGGCGAAGGACTTGAACCCGGCGACTTTCAGTGACTTCAGATACACAGTTGATTACCTGGCAAATGACATGCGTGTGATTGCCCGTTCAGGCTAACTGGGTCAACCCACATCCGCCGCATTTAGCGGGCCCCAGGCGGTGGTTGTGCAGGATGTCCCGCTGAGAGGGACCGTTTGCACGACCAAACGTCTCACCTATCTTCAATACCTCAAGTCTGGTTGTATGAAGAAGTCAGTGAGGGTGACGTCGGTGGCGACGACGTCGGATTCGACTCCGACGACACGGGCGCCGGACGGGCCGGTCCACATCCACTCGAGCAAGCGGTCGATTGCGTCATCTCCACCCTGGGCGAACGCCTCGACGCGGCCGTCGCGGAGATTGCGAACCCATCCGACGAGGTCGAGTTTCCTGGCGGTTCCACGACAGCCCTGGCGGTACCCGACACCCTGTACCGCACCGGACACGAGGATGTGGACTGCTTTCATCACTGGCGCCCCTGACAGACAGGGCAAAAGTGTGAGGACCTCGACCGAATGACGATCCGCTCGATGGGAGTTCCACAGGTTCGACAAGGCTCGTCGGCCCGCCCGTAGACCCTCAGGTCGGCCATGTTGTCTCCGGCGTTGCCGTCGGGGAGGAGATAGGCCAGGTCGTCGAGCGTGGTGCCGCCGTTCTCGATGGCAGCCTCCAGGACCAGGCGGATCGAGTCGAGCAGCCTCCCGAGGTCGTCCACAGTCAGCTCTCCCCCGGGCGTGAGAGGGTGGATGCCGGCGAGGTGGAGCGCCTCGTCGGCGTAGATGTTGCCCAGCCCCGAGATGGGCCCCTGGTCGAGCAGGAGAGCTTTGATCGGCGCGATCCGGCCCGCGAGACGCGCCCCCAGGTCGGGTGGCGTCGGGGGATCGACCCAGGCGTCGGGGCCGAGACGGCTGATCCCGGAGTCGGCGACGTCCTCTTCGTCGTACACCGCGACGAACCCAAAGGTCCGGGGGTCGATGAACTTGACGACCGACCCGTCGTCGAGTTTGGCGACTAAGTGAGTGTGAGGCGTCTCGACGTCTCCGTCCACAGACCAGCGGCCCGACATGCCGAGGTGGGCGACCATGGTCTGACCGTCGTCGAGCCGCAGTTGGAGGAATTTGCCTTTACGGCCCACCTCCTCGACCCGCCGCCCCATCAGACGCGAGACGACCTCGTCCGGAGATGTGTTGTGCCGGGCGGTGCGGGCATGGGCAATAGTCACGTCAGCGAGGACGCGACCGAGCAAGGCTGACTCCAGGTGACGTCTGGTGATCTCCACTTCAGGCAATTCCGGCATGGCGCCTCCTTTTGGAGGCGTTGGAGTTTTCTTCGAAAACTCCTGCTCTCCAATCCCCCGCAGCTGGAGTTGCGCAGCAACTCCAATGTCTCGCCGCAAGGCGAGACACAAGTACCGTAACCCCGCTCATGGTCATAGCCCCACGTCAGTTCGGACAGGTGCTCAACGACGCCATGCTCGGTCTCCTCGGCGTCTGGAGGACCCTGCTCTGGCCGGCGTTGCTGGTCTCGATCCCG
>Ga0307505_10002567_pt1 | contig 12487 bp, 7 predicted proteins | sample 23_S_MG_FD_202183 | JGI IMG/M metagenome (GOLD analysis project Ga0307505, IMG submission 202183) | Soil microbial communities from Populus trichocarpa stands in riparian zone in the Pacific Northwest, United States - 23_S | ecosystem: Environmental > Terrestrial > Soil > Riparian zone > Trees...
TCGCGGTGCGCATCGTCACGCTCGCATTCTCTGCCATGGGCATGGCGATGCTGCTCGCCGGACCGTTCGCAAACGTCCTCACGGTTCTCGACGGGCCGCGCTGGCTGCTGGGCTACGGTGTGTTCGCCGCCATGGGCATGGCGGCGGCGGCCATTGCCGTTACGCTTACGGTTTTTCTCTTCCGGCTGATCGGGCCGAAGCGCACGCGTTTCGTCGCACAGGTGCTCGCGGCCGCGATCGGCGCGAGCTTCGTGATCGGCCTGCAGATCGCTGCGATCCTGAGCTACGGCAGCTTTTCACGGACGGCCGTGATCTTTTCCGACGCGTTCATCGAACAAGCGCCGGCGACCGACAGCACCTTTTATCTCCCGGTACGCGCCATCCTCGGCGATCCGCGCGCATTCGTCATCGTCGCATTCTCCGGCGTCGCGGCACTCGGCCTTGCCATTGCGCTGTTTGCTTCGCGCTTCGGCGAGCATGCGCTGGTTGCGTCGGGCACGGCGCAAGCCGGTTCGCGCCGCATCGGCACCGGGCGGCCGTTCCGCGCGGCAACGCCCGAGCGCGCACTCCGCCGCAAGGAATGGACATTGCTGCGCCGCGACCCATGGCTGATGTCGCAGACGCTGATGCAGATTCTCTATCTCGGCCCGCCGGCACTGCTCCTGTGGCGTAATTTCGGAGCGCAGAGCGGAATCGATCTTCTCATCGCGCCGGTGCTGGTCATGGCGGCGGGCCAGCTCGCGGGCGGGCTCGCATGGTTGGCGATCTCAGGTGAGGACGCGCCCGACCTCGTCGCCACCGCACCGGTGTCACGCGGCTTCGTCATGCGCGCCAAGGTCGAGGCGGTGCTGATGGCTGCCGGCATTGTCTTTGCCCCGCTGCTCGTCGCCTTTGCGTTTGTCGCGCCGGGAGCAGCACTCGCGACGGCGTGGTTTGCGACTGTCGCGGCGGTCTCGGCCACCGCGGTCCAATACTGGTTCCGCGCGCAGGCGAAGCGCAGCCAATTCCGCCGGCGGCATACCTCGTCCCGCCTCGCGACCTTTGCAGAAGCCTTCTCGTCGATCGGCTGGGCGGCCACCGCCGCGATCGCCGCGCAAGGCTCCTGGGGTGCGCTCGTGGTGGCGTTGCTGACGCTCGGGGTGCTGGCCGTCGCGCGGTTCGTCAGTCCGCACCGAAAAAGCTAGGCGCAACGGTCATTCTTTGACATATGGCTTGACTGGAACAAACAGGGAACATATGGTGGGTGGGTCGTTTGAAGGGCAGCCGAAGTATCGCGTGATGGAGGGGTGGATGGGTTTCCTGCAGCGGGGCTCGGCGTTCGACACGTCGATTGAAATGCACGATTGGCCCGGCGCCTCCGGTCTTGTTTACAGCCATTCGGTCTGGCCGTTCTCGCGCAATATCAAGCTCGGCGCGGTCAACTATCTCTTCGTACGGCGTGACGGCGTGGGCACCCGCCGCGCGCTGTTCGCGGGTGAAACCAGCGACAGCCGCACGAGCTTTTCCTGCCACGAGAAATTCGAGGAAGCGCTGCGGCTCGGCGCAAACGAGATCCACGTTCATTTCGGTTCGGACAAGAGCCGCCGGCAACGGATCGAGGCAGACCTTCGGTTTGCGCTGCGCCCGCAATTGAACGAGCAGCCGTCGCTATTCAGGTTGGGGAATCTGGCAGTGGGTTTGTTCGGAAGAGGCGCAACGATCGCAACTCCCCGCCCCTATGCCGGCGACGATTGCGCGTCTTCCAACAGCTACATCAAGCTGTGACGCAATCCGGTCCGGCTCCCGTGCTATCCGACGGCCATTCAAGCAACAGGAGCTTCCATGCTGCGGAAATTCAATCCGGCCGGACTGAGCGTTTCACCCGCCTATAGTCACGGTGTCGAAGCGACATCGTTTCAACGCATCCTGTTCGTTTCCGGGCAGGTCGGCGCGAAGCCGGACGGCAGCGTCCCCGACGGCATCGCGGAGCAGACAAAAGCGGCGATCGCCAACCTCAACAAGGTGCTCGCCGATGCCGGCATGGGCGTCGAGGATATAGCAAAACTCACGATCTATCTCACGGACGAGAGCCTGCTCGGCGGATTCATGGAAGCGGGTGGCGGCGCACTACCCACGCCTCCGCCGGCAACTACGCTTCTGATCGTGAAGGCGCTTGCCGCGCCGCCTCTTCTCGTTGAGATCGAAGCGATCGCGGTCAAGTAGCCGCGATCACCATAGTCCTCCCGGACCGCGCATGATGGCGCGGTCGGAGTCGGGCGAAATCCCGCCACCGAACGGACGGCCTTCGTCGTCGGTCTGACCGATCATCGAATAGCTGTCGGTCGGCTGCGTGCCGGGCTTGAACGCCTCGAGGATCACGCGTTCGTCGCCGGCCTGTGCGCGGAAACCGGTCTTCGCGTTGATGCGAATGAGCTTGATGCCGGGCGGCACGCGGAACGGTTGCGCCGGTTTGTCGGCGAGCGCGGTCTTCAGGAAATCGCCGACGATCGGAGCCGCGTACTGGCCGCCCGTGACGCCGCGTCCGAGCGGACGCGGGCGGTCGTAGCCGAGATAGACGCCGACAACCATGTCGGGCGTGAAGCCGATGAACCACACGTCCTTCTCGTCGTTCGTGGTTCCGGTCTTGCCGGCGACCGGACGTCCGACGTCGCGAAGGCGCGTGCCGGTACCGCGCTGCACGACACCTTCCATCATCGACGTGATCTGGTAGGCGGTCATCGGATCGATGACGATGTCGCGGCGGTCGACGAGGGTGGGTTCGGGCTGCTCCGCCCATTTGCCCGCGCCGCAGCTCGTGCATTCACGTTCGTCGTGCCGGAAAATCGTACGGCCGTAGCGATCCTGGATGCGGTCGATGAGCGTCGGCTTCACCTTGCGGCCGCCGTTGTCGAACATCGAATAGCCGGCGAGCATGCGCACGAGCGTCGTCTCGCCCGCACCGAGCGCGTAGGAAAGATACGGCGGCAGGTCGTCGTAGATCCCGAAGCGCTTGGCGTATTCAACGATCGTCGGCATGCCGACGTCCTGCGCGAGGCGGACGGTCATCACGTTACGAGACTGCTCAAGGCCGAAACGCAGCGTCTGCGGCCCATAGAACTGGCGCGAATAGTTTTCCGGGCGCCAAACGCCCTGCCCCGCGCCCTGGTCGATCTCGACCGGCGCATCCATCACAACCGAAGACGGCGTGTAGCCATTGTCGAGAGCCGACGCGTAGACGAACGGCTTGAATGACGATCCGGGCTGGCGCAGCGCCTGCGTCGCGCGGTTGAACTGGCTGTCATCGAAGGAGAACCCGCCTACGAGCGCGAGCACGCGACCGGTTACCGGGTCCATCGCGGCAATGGCGCCGCCGACTTCCGGGACCTGATGCAAACGCCACTGGCCGTCCTTCGGTCCCGTCTTCGGGTCGACGAAGGGCTCGACATACACGACGTCGCCCGGCGACAGCACCTGCCGCACACCCTTGATCGCCTTGCCCTTTTCGCTGCCGGTCGCCCACTTCGCCCACTTCAGTCCGTCGAAGGTGATGACGCCGGTTTCGCGTTCCTTGGAGAGCTGGCCCGACGGCTCGCGCCGCGGCTGCATGCCGATGCGCGCGGTCTTGTCGTCGCTTTCGAGAACGACCGCGAGGCGCCACTTGATGTCGGAGAGCGCGCGAACGTCGGCGAGCTTCGTTCCCCAATCGCCGGCGACGTCGATCTGAGCAACGGCGCCACGCCAGCCCTGCGCTTCATCGAAACGCACGAGACCGTCGGTGAGCGCCTTCTTGGCCACCTCCTGGAGTTTCGGATTGAGCGTGGTGCGGACCGAGAGGCCGCCTTCGTACAATTTCTTCTCGCCGTAGCGGTCGTAGATCTCGCGACGCACTTCCTCGGCGAAATACTCGGCGGCGAACACGTGCGCACCGGTCGGCCGCGGCGTAACCGTGAGCGCCGATGCTTTCGCCTTCGTGCCGGCATCGGCCGCGACGTAGCCGTTCTCGATCATGCGATCGATCACCCAGTTGCGGCGCTCAACTGCGCGATCGCGCGCGCGGAACGGGTGCAGGCTGGTCGGCGCTTTCGGGAGCGCGGCGAGATACGCCATTTCAGGCACGTTCAGTTCGTGCACCGACTTGTCGAAATAGATGAGCGAGGCGGCGGCGATGCCGTACGCGCCGAGGCCGAGATAGATTTCGTTCAGATAAAGCTCGAGGATCTTGTCCTTCGAGTAGGCGCGCTCGATGCGAAGCGCGAGCAGCGCTTCCTTGATCTTGCGGGTATAGGAGGTCTCGCTGCCGACGAGGAAGTTCTTCGCGACCTGCTGCGTGATCGTCGACGCGCCCTGCGGGCGCCGGCCGGTGCCGTACTGCTCGATATTGGAGAGTGCGGCGCGCGCGATACTCGTGAGGTCGATGCCGCCGTGGTCATAGAAGTTCTTGTCCTCGGCGGACAGGAAGGCCTCGATGACCGGTTTCGGTATCGCCTGGATCGGAAGATAGAGACGCCGCTCCTTGGCATACTCGGCGACGAGCGACCCGTCCGTAGCGTGGACGCGCGTCATCACCGGCGGCTCGTAGTCCTGAAGCTGCGAGTACTCGGGCAGGTCCTTCGAGAAATGCCAGATTACCGACGTCGCGGCGACCGCGCCGACGATAAAAATGATCGCCCCGGCAGCGAATAAGAAGCCCAGAAACCTGATCAGAAGTCGCATTCCAGCCGTCCGCCCGCGAATCCGGCCATGGGCCGGATCTCCAGCATAATACCTAAGCGCCCCCGATGGTTCGATCCATCGACCCGGCCTATGGCCAGAATAGGGCCGTGGCCCCCGTCAAATAGGCTGAAAATCGTATCCCGCCAGTCACTTCTAGGAGAATTCCGCAGGCGACGGGTTAACGCATCGGCCTGCACGCGGGTTCAGCGAATCCCGTAGCGGGCGAAGGTGTCCTGGATCCCGGGGTCGAGCGCGCGTGCGGCAGTCACATCTTCCGCGCCGCCAGCACGATCGCCGCGGCCGATCCGGGCGAGACCGCGGCCATAGAGCGAGCCGGCCAACTTTGGATCGATCTTCAAAGCCGCGCTGTAGTCGGCAATCGCGCGATCGAGGCGACCGAGCCGGAGGAACACGAATCCGCGGCTGTCGAGAATGTTCGCGTCGTTGGGCAGCAGCCTGTTCGCCTCGCTGCAATCGGCGAGCGCTTCTTCGAGGTGCTTCAGAATCGCGCGCGCCCAGCAGCGGCTATTCAGGGCTTCGGTATTGCCGGGGGTCGCCACGATGACGCGGTCGAGATCGGCCACCGCGCGTTCGTATTCGCCGAGCCGATTGTAGGCAATCGCCCGGTTCAGGCGATTGCCCGGATTGTCCGGATCGAGCGTGATCGCCTCGCTGTAGTCTCCGATCGCACGCTCGATCGCGCCCTTGCGCCAATAGGCAAATGCACGATTGCTGAAGGCTGAAGGCTCGCGCGGGTCGAGGCGGATCGCATCGTCGAACGCAGCGATGGCGCGGTCGATTTCGCCGCGCGCCAGCAATGCGTTTCCCTGCTTGAGCGCGCCGGCGGCGGCCGCATTGAAACCTGCGGTCTTGAACAACTCCGCGGCGGGATTGGTCGGCGAGATGCCGGCGGGTCCGGTGCGCAAACGAAGCTCCGGCAGCGGCTTCTGCTTTTCAACGGGAGCCGCGCCGCGGAATTCGTCGAGGCTCAAGCCGGCGATCAGCACGGCGGCCACGACGACCCCGACGGCGAGCAGGACGACCGCGGCATAGAGCGTCAGCGAGTGGCCGGCCGATCGTCGCGGCACGTACTCCGACGGGTTGTCGTCGAAGCCGATCTGCTCGACGGCTGCGTCGGTTGAAATTTCCCGCGCCGCTTCCGCCGTCGGCGTCGAGGCGAACCCCGATCCCGGTTCGACCGGCATGTCCCGCTCATTGTCGCGCAAGCGGGAATCCAGGGCTGTGTTCTGCATCGACTCCGACGCACTCGGCTCTAAATCCTGATCCGATGAAATCGCATCAAGATCCTCCGGCGGCGGCTCCGGTGGGTCCGGAAGCGGCGCGACCATCTCCGACTCGTCCGCGAGCTCGGGCTTGCGCTCGAATGTCTTCGGTTCGGGTGGCGGTTCCTTGCGCGCGGCCTCACGCTCGATGGCGATGATTGCCGTTTCCAGTTCGCGGCGACGTTTCACCGCCTCCTGCACGGAAACGAAGGGAGCGCCGGCGCGGATTTCGGCGTTAAGCGCTGTGCGCGCTTCCTCGTACAGCATGCGTCTGTTCGCGGGCGTCGGCTCGGGGAGCCGCGCGATCTGTTCGCTCAAACGTGACTGGAGTTCGGACGCCAAGGTTCGATCCGGACGGTGCGCCGCTTCAGGCAAGATTATACGCGGAAATTACCCGTTTGGCCCGTCGGTTAGCGCATACCATAGCGGGAGAAGACCGCGTCGATCTCTGGCCGCAGCGCCTTGGCCGCGGCGATGTCCGCCTCCCCTGCCTTCTTGTCGCCCTTTCGGCTTCTCGCAATCCCGCGACCGTAGAGCGCCCCGGCAAGCTTGGGATCGATCTTCAGCGCCAAGTCATAGTCCGCGACGGCGCGATCGAGTTCGCCGGCCTTGAGGTAGGCGAACCCGCGGCTGTCGAGGGTATTGGGATCGTTCGCGCGCAAACGGAGCGACTCATTGCAGTCGGCAAGCGCATCCTTGCTGCGCCCGGCGAGCGCGCGTGCCCAGCAGCGGCTGTTCAGGATATCCGGATTGTCCGGCCGGAGTGCTACCGCGCGGTCGAGGTCGCGGATTGCCGCTTCATGATCGCCGCGAAAGTTGTTGGCGACGGCGCGATTGGTGAGCGCGACGATGTTGGTGGAATCGCGCCGCAGCGCGGCGTCGTAATCGGCAATCGCGAGCTCAGTCTCGCCGCGGCTCCAGTAGGCGAAGGCGCGGTTGTTGTAGATGTTGGCGTCGAGCGGGGCGAGGCGGATCGCTTCGGTATACTCACCTATCGCCGAACCATAATCGGAAGCACGGGCGAAATCGTTTGCACGGGCGACGTGCTCGCGCGCGCGGCGCAAGCGATCTTCATCGCTTGATTCAGTCGGCGTCGCCACTTTCTCCGGCGCGGGCGGCGCGCTGACGATGGGGGGCGGCGGTGCGACCGCGGGCGGGGATGGACGCAGCAACAGAATGACGACAAGTGCGATCAGAAGCAGGAAGGCGCCGATGCCGACCCATACCCACCACTGCGGGCTGACGCGCACCTCTTGGACAACGCGGCGGCGCGTGGCGAGCCCGCGGCGCGATGGGGCGGGCTTCGGTTCAGGCTCAACCGGGTCCTCTTCATACGGACCCTGGTCGAGTTCGGTTTCATCTTCCTCGTATTCGGGCTCGGGCGGCGGCTCGTACCGGCGCGCTTTCGCCGGCGGGAGCAGCGAAGTTTTCGCGCGCGGCGGCGGTTCGTCCGTAAAGAGGGATTCGACTTCTTCAACCGCCGCTTCGAGCGCACGCTGCTCGCGCACAACCTCGACCAGTTGCCAGGGCGGATCGGCGGACTGCGCCTCTTCGAGCAGGAGCTTGCGCGCGCGGTCATAAATGGCCCCGCGCGTGCTGCGATTGTTATTCTGCATGCGCTCGACCGCGCCGACGAGGGCCTCAAAATAATCGGGCGGAGAGTCGTTCATGGCGGCGTGGCCGGGCCTGGTCCTTTGCCGGATCATAGCATTGCGCGCCGGTGGGAGGCTCCCCGAAACGATCGCGGCGCGGGAGAACTATGGAGCGGCGGCAAGACGGCTCTGGAAGAAGTTTTGCACAGCATCCGCCATGGCGTCGGTGACCTTGTCCCGCCAAGCGTCCGATGTGAGCAGTTTCACGTCCTGGGCGTTCGACAGGAATCCAAGCTCAAGCAGGACGGACGGGACATCAGGCGCGCGCAGGACGATGAAGCCCGCCGACTTCTGCGGGATTTTGTGCATCGTGGTCGCGGTCTGCATGCGGCCGACGAGCGTACGGGCGAAGGTACCGGAGAAATTACGGGTCTCCCGATGGGCGAGATCCACCAGAATACCGGCGACGTCATCGCTCTTGTCGGACAGGTCGACGCCGGCAATGGCGTCGGCCTTGTTCTCCTTGTCGGCGAGACGGGCGGCTTCTGCGTCGGAGGCCTTGTCGGAAACGGTGTAGATCGTAGCGCCGCGGACGTCGCCCTCCTTGCGCGAGATCGAGTCCGCATGGATGGAGATGAAGAGCGCCGCACCGTTCATCCGCGCCATCTGCACCCGGTCGTTCAACTGGACGAAGGTGTCGTCATAACGCGTCAGCACCACGCGAAACTTGCGCGCGCGCTCGAGCTTTTCGGCGAGCCGCTTGGCGACGGCAAGCACCACATCCTTCTCCTCGACCCCGGAGGGGGCGATGGCGCCGGTATCGATGCCTCCATGACCGGGATCGATGACGATTACCGGCGGGCCCGGCGGCTCTTGCCGGAGCGGAATGGTGGCGACCTTCTCGGCGCTCGCCGGTTTCGCCTTCACCGCGGCGTTGCGAATGAAGTTTTCGCGTTCGGTCGGTACGAGGTCGACCACGAGGCGCGCGGGTTGCGCATCGTGCTTGTCGACCATGAAACTCCTGTCGATCGCGACCGGCCCTGTCGCGTCGATCACGATGCGCGCCTTGCCGGGCGCGAATACGCCGTAGCGGAAGGCGGATATGAGTCCCCGTCCCTTGCGCCCGGCGGACGGCGGCATGTTGAAGGCGAGATCGGGGAAATCGAGAATGACTCGATAAGGATCGGCAAGCGTAAACGTCACGAACTCCGCCTTGCCGTTGAGGTCGACGATGAAGCGCGTTCGCTTCTCGTCACCGGCAACGCGGGCGTCGATCGCGGTGGCGCGCTTTTCCGGTTCGCTCTTCTTGTCCGACGCATGCACGGCACCCGCCGTCAGCAGGGCGAGCGCGAACGCGGTCAGTGTCGCGGGCAAACGCATGTACATTCCCGGCAAGCTGACTTACCGCCGACCGGGATAAAGCGTCGTGGTTAATCGGACGTTTCCTGCGCTCGCCGTCCCCTACGTCATGCCTGCACTTGTTGCGGGCACCCACATCTTTGCGGCCATCCGCGGCTTCAAGACGTGGATGGCACCCGAACTCGGCCCGAGTTCGGGCAAGTGAAATAACGAGCCGGGTCCAACCGGCTCGCGGACAAGCCCGGCCATGACGAATGAAACTGGTTCAGGCCGCGGCGCGGGCGGGGTTACGCCTCGCGTCCTGGAGGATCATCTCCGCGCCTTTCTCGGCGATCATCATGGTCGGAGCGTTGGTATTGCCCGAGGTCACGGCTGGCATGACCGAGGCGTCGATAACGCGCAGTCCTTCCAGGCCAATGACGCGCAGCCGCTCGTCGACCACCGCCAGCGGGTCGGACGGCATGCCCATTTTGGCGCTCCCGACGGGATGGAAGATTGTGAAGGCGATATTCCTCGAAGTTTTCGCATAGGACGCATCGTCGTCGCCCGGCACCACCCCCTCCGTCATGAGTTTCGGGTTGAGCGCCGCCAATGCCGGTTGCGAAACCACTTGCCTGACGAACTTGAGCGCATCGATTGCGACGCGCTTGTCCCGGTCGCTCGTCAGATAGTTGAACCGTAGTGCCGGATACTGCCCGGCGTCGGCGTTCTTCAGGCGCAATGTGCCGCGGCTCGTCGGGCGCAGGTCGCAAATTGAAAGCGTGATGCCGGACGCACGCTGGAGACGGGCACTCGCTGCGCTCTCGCGCGCGTATGCGATGGGATAGAGCGCGAGGTTCGGCCGGTCCTGATCGGGATCCGAGCGCAGATAGACCGCCGACTGGTGGGGAGCCATCGAGAGCGGCCCGCGCCTGAACAGCGCATATTCCAGCGCAATCCAGGCACGTCGCGGCAGTGAATAATACTGATCGTTGAGCGTGCCGCCGCCGTCGACGGCGAAGCGCTGGGGAAATTGCAGATGGTCGTGGAAGTTCTCCCCTACGCCGGGCCTGTCGAGCACGACATCGACGCCGTGCTCCTGCAGATGCGCCGCCGCGCCGATGCCTGATAGCAGGAGAAGGTGCGCCGAACCGATGGCGCCGGCCGACAGGATCACCTCGGTGCGCGCATGGGCGACCTTGCTCTCGCCGTTCTGCCGATACCGGATACCCGACGCGCGCCGGCCATCAAACAGCACGCGCTCGCACTGCACGCCGGTCTCGAGCTTCAGGTTCTGCCGCGCGAGCGCGGGTTTCAGGAAAGCGCGCGCGGCGCTCATGCGGACACCGCCCTTCTGCGTCACCTCGCAGAGGCCGTGGCCTTCGCTCTCGCCGCAGTTGAAGTCCTTCGTGGTTCTGACGCCCGCCTGCTCCAGCGCGTCCGCCATCGCTTTGTTGATTGGATAATCGATGCGCTGAGGATCAATGCGCATTTCGTGTCCGGCGCCGTGATGTTCGGTTTCGCCGCCGAAGTGATCCTCGTGCCTGCGGAAATACGGAAGCACGTCATCCCAACCCCAGCCCTTGAGACCCAGTTGGCGCCAGTGATCGAAGTCGCCCGCCTGCCCGCGCATGTAGATCATGGCGTTGATCGCCGACGACCCGCCGATAACCTTGCCGCGAGGACAGGGCATGCGCCGGCCATCGAGACCAGGCTCCGGCTCCGTCATGAAGCACCAGTCGGCGCGCGGATTGCCGTTCGAATACATGTAGCCGACTGGAATGTGGAACCAGATCCAGTTGTCGCGCCCGCCGGCCTCGAGGAGGAGCACCCGGTTCGATGGATCGGCGGACAGGCGGTTCGCCAGCAGGCAGCCGGCCGATCCCGCACCCACGATGATGTAGTCAAAGGTGTCCTTAGCCGGCACAGGCAACTGCTTTCCTGAGAGTGGCTGACAGCATTAATCCACCTTGCATCGGCAGGAAACTGCATCCCCGCGAGGCCCGCGGCATCCCCGAGGCACTCGCCAAATGTTCCCGAAACCTTGAGAATCCACGGTTTAGCTGGGCCAACCCGCTGTGTTCCTTGCCATTCCACAGTTCGCAGCCTAGATACAGATCACTCACGGCCATCGCGGATTCGCCCGTGTAGCGATCCGCAGGGCGCTCGCAACGACCGGCTTCACGAACGACGCCGCGACGTGCGGACCCCCCATCGACCGATGCCGTGAGCCCGGACGGTGCTTTAGCCGTCCCGAACGGAACGAGCCAATGTACGTGCCTGGATTCCCGGCCGGACCGCATCAGAACCAAGAAGCCCTGGCTGGGCTGCCAGCACCTCTAACGGGGCGCATCTCGCCCCAGTCCCCACAGATTGTCATTCGGCGCGCGGGCTCTGCCCGTCACGCGCCCATTCGCCGCGCGCTCAAACCGCGCCGCCAAGAGAGATCAACATGGCCAACAAGATGCTCATCGACGCCACGCATCCGGAGGAAACCCGGGTGGTGGTCGTCCGCGGCAATCGCGTCGAGGAATTCGATTTCGAAGCCGCCAATCGCCGCCCGCTACGTGGCAATATCTATCTAGCCAAAGTCACCCGCGTCGAACCTTCGCTGCAAGCCTGTTTCGTCGACTACGGCGGAAACCGGCACGGCTTTCTTGCCTTCAGCGAAATTCATCCCGACTACTACCAAATTCCGGTCGCCGACCGGCAGGCGCTGATCGCCGAAGAAGCACGCGCGGCGCGCGCCGATCATGACGAACCGCGCGGACGCCGCCGCGACCGTCCGCGTTCGGCTGCTCCCTCGGAAGCGATCAGCGAAATGCCGGCAGAGAACGCCGAAGCGGCTGCCGAAGGCGGCGCCGAACAGATGGTCGCGGAGAGCGACGAGCAATCGGTCAACGAGCACGGAGATGCGAGCGAGCACCCGGAACACGCGACCGACGTCTCCGAAGAAACCACCGAAACCGAAGCCGAACATTCCTCTCCCGAAGACAGCAACCGGGCGGAGCAGGCTGCACAGACCGAGCAGCACGAAGAGACACCGTCAAACGGCAGCGACAACGGCAATGGCCACGGCCCCCGAAACGGCGGCGAATCCGATCACGACCACGATCACGACCACGAAGAGGAAGTGGTCGAGTCCGTCGGCGCCGGCGGCGACGCCATGGAAGAAGTGCCGGAGCGCCAGCAGCGCCAGCGCCGCCACCACTACAAAATTCAAGATGTCATCAAGCGCCGGCAGATCATGCTGGTGCAGGTGGTGAAGGAAGAACGCGGCACCAAGGGTGCGGCGATGACGACTTATCTCTCGCTCGCCGGCCGCTATTCGGTCCTCATGCCGAACACGTCGCGCGGCGGTGGCATCTCGCGCAAGATCACCGACGGCACCGACCGCAAGCGCCTGAAAGACCTCGTGCAGGATCTCGAGGTGCCGGAGGGCATGGGCGTGATCCTGCGCACCGCCGGTGCAGCGCGCACCAAGGCCGAAATCAAGCGCGACTACGAATACCTTCTGCGATTGTGGGAGACGGTGCGCGAGCTGACGCTGAAGTCGAGCGCACCCGCCCTCACCTATGAGGA
>Ga0307505_10002568_pt1 | contig 12478 bp, 8 predicted proteins | sample 23_S_MG_FD_202183 | JGI IMG/M metagenome (GOLD analysis project Ga0307505, IMG submission 202183) | Soil microbial communities from Populus trichocarpa stands in riparian zone in the Pacific Northwest, United States - 23_S | ecosystem: Environmental > Terrestrial > Soil > Riparian zone > Trees...
AAATCACCGTAATGGCCCCCGGCCGCCCCGAGGTGCACGTTATAACCCCCAACCGGGCCCTCTCGGCCCCCCCCCCCGACGCCCCCCAACCGCCCGCCTCCAACTTCCGGCGACCTGGATTGTACTTGTGATCGAGACACCTGCTGCGGGCGATGAACGGGACCGTGCGCTGGTCCGGCGCTGCCTCGAAGGCGAAGTGGCTGCGGCGGGCGAGCTGGTGGATCGGTACCAGCGGCGCCTGTTCAACCTCGCGCTGCGGATGCTCGGCAACGTGCAGGACGCGGAGGACGTGACACAGACGGTGTTCGGCAAAGCCTTCCACGCGCTCGGGACCTACGACCCGACGTTCAGGTTCCTGAGCTGGATCTACCGGATGACGGTGAACGAATCACTGAATGCACTCAAGCGCCGGAAGCCCACGGTGACGCTGGACGACGACCTCGGCCTCGAGGCGGCCGGGTACACCCCCGATGCCGCGAAGGAAACCGAGGAGCGCGTGGGTCTGGCGCTGATGAACCTCAGGCCGGACGATCGTGCCGTGGTGGTGCTGCGCCACTTCGCGTCGTTCTCGTACGACGAGATCGCAGGCGTACTCGAGGTGCCGGCGCGCACCGTCAAGTCGCGCCTCTTCACCGCGAGGCAGCGGCTCCGCGTGGCACTGCTCCAACAGGATCCGGCCACCAACGGCCGGATGCACTCCAGGTAACGATGCTGACAGATGACCAGATAGAGCTGATCCACCGGGAAGTGGACGGCGAGAACTCGCCGCTGGAGTCGAGCGCGTTCCACGCGCTGGTGGAGCGGGAGCCGGAGGCACGGGCGCTCGCCACCGAGCTGCGCGCGCTGGCAGGGGTGCTTCACGGGGTGGAGGAGCGCGAGCCGCCGCAGCGGTTGCGGCAGGCCATCCTCGACACGGCAGGGCAGGAAGCGGCGGCAACTGCGTCGCCGGAGTCAGAATCATTGTGGACCGTCGCTTCCGCGACGGTTCGCTGGGTTGCTGGGCAGTGGAGCAAGGTCACGTCTCTCACGGAGGAAGCGATGTTCACGAAGAAGGGGTTGATTCTCGGAACCACGACAGTGGCGGCGGTTGCGATCGTTGGCGCACTGGTGGTCGGTTACCCGCCCAGCGGCGGCGAGGTTGGCACGATTGGCGTCGGCAGCGACACGATCAGCGGCGTGCAGCAGGCGTCGCGGTACCGCGGCCGCTCGATGTCGGCATCGGACGTCTCGCTCTCGAATCCCGAGATCCAGGCACTGTTCCAGAACCACGAGATCCTCCGCCTCGTGAAAAGCGACGTGTTCCGGTCGGCCATGCGGAACGACGCGTTCCGGGAGCTCCAGTCGAACGAGGCGTATCGCCAGCTCCTGGCGAGCGACGCCTTCCGCCAGCTCATGAACAGCGAGGCGTCGCGCCAGCTGATGAACAGCGAGGCCGCCCGGGCGCTGATGGCCAACGAGGCGTTCCGCATGCTCGCAGCGAACGAGTCCTTCCGCGCGCTGGCGGCGCAGGATGCCTTCCGCCAGATGGCATCGAGCGACGCGATGCGCGCATTGCAGGCGAACGAGGCGTTCCGCGCGCTGCAGTCCAACGACGCCTTCCGCAAATTGATGGCGAGCGACGCGTTCCGTGCCGCGATGTCCAGCGACGCGTTCCGAGCGGCGATGGCGAACGATGCGTTCCGTGCGGCGATGAACAGCGACGCGTTCCGCGCCGCGATGGCGAACGACGCCTTCCGCGCAGCGATGGCCAACGACGCGTTCCGCCAGCTGATGGCGAACGATGCCTACCGGCAGCTCCAGGCGAACGACGCGTTCCGCGCACTGGCCCGGAGCGCAGCCGCCTCCGAGGCGTTCCTCACCGAGGCGAATCGCGCGGCGCAGTAAGAGGTTGTCATTCCGAGCGTAGCTCGTTGTCATTCCGAGCGTAGCGAGGAATCTGCACTTCGGTTTGAGGTAGTGCAGATTCCTCGGTCGCTGCGCTCCTCGGAATGACAGGAAGGACGACGCCGGCCCCTGTTCCCTCTATCGGGAGCGGGGGCCGGTTCGTACTTTCGCGGTCCCACCATGCGTCGTACCCCCCGCCGTCTCGCGCCGCTGGCCCTGCTGGCTTGCCTCGGGACGCTCGCGCCTGAGCGCGCCGCCGCGCAGTTCCAGTCGGTCGAGACCGGGACCATGCGCCTCGTGTACACCTCGCCGCTCCAGTCCTACCTGGTGCCGCAGGTGGCGGGAAGCTTCGAGAACGCGCTGCGCTTTCACCGCCGGCTGTTCGACTACGCGCCGCCCGGTCCCATCAACGTCCTGATGCACGACCTGTGGCACTACGGCAACGCCGGCGCGCGCCCGGTCCCGGAGAACCACGTCACCATCGGCATCGCCCCGTACGGCCACGACTACGAGTCGGCGCCCGCGCCCGAGCGCATGGCGTCGTCCATGAATCACGAGCTGGCGCACATCGTCACCACCGACAAGGCGGCCGCGTCCGACCGGTTCTTCCGCGCGCTGTTCTTGGGCAAGGTCACCCCGAGCCCCGAAGTGCCGCTCTCGATGTTCTACAGCTATCTCACCACGCCAAGATGGTATGCGCCCCGGTGGTACCTGGAGGGGATCGCGACCTACCTCGAGACGTGGATGAACGGCGGCCTCGGGCGCGCCATCGGCCCGTACGACGAGATGGTCTTCCGCACGATCGTGCGCGACAGTGGCACCATGTACGACGTCGTCGGGTTGGAGTCCGAGGGAACGACGATCGACTTCCAGGTGGGAACGAACTCCTACCTCTACGGCACGCGCTTCATCAGCTACCTCGCGCTCCAGTACGGCAACGACAGCCTGCTCGCCTGGGTCAACCGCACCGACGGCAGCAAGGGCTACTTCTCGCGCCAGTTCCGCAAGGTGTACGGCCGGTCGCTCGCCAGCGAATGGTCGCGCTGGATCGCGTGGGAGCGCGAGTGGCAGCGGGCAAACCTCGCCGCGATCAACCAGCACCCCACCACCACCGCGCGCCCGCTCACCGATCGCGTCCTCGGCTCGGTGTCGCGCGCGTGGCATGACTCCGCCAACGGCCGCATCTACGTCGCCGTCCGCTATCCGGGACAGGAAGCGCACATCGCCACCATAGATGTCGCCACCGGCCGCTTCACGCGGGTCCATGACCTCGCGGGCGCCTCGGGGCTCTCGGTGACGTCGCTGGTGTTCGATCCCGCGTCGCGAACGCTGTTCTACACCACCAACAATGCCGACTGGCGCCACCTCCTCGCGCTCGACCTCGAGACCGGCAGGACGCGGGTGTTGCTCAGGGATGCGCGCATCGGCGATCTCGCCTTCAACGCCGCCGACCGCTCGCTCTGGGGAGTGCGCCACGACAACGGGTTCTCGACGCTCGTGCGCATCCCGCACCCCTACGCCGAGTGGAACCAGGTCAGCACCCTTCCATATGGAAGGGACCTGTTCGACCTCGACGTCTCGCCGGACGGCGCGACACTGATCGGATCCATGTCCGAGGTGAGCGGCGACCAGCGGCTCGTGCGCATGAACGTCGCCGCGCTCCTTGGTGGTGACACGAACCACGAAGTGCTCTACGAGTTTGGCGACTGGTCCCCGTCGAACTTCGTGTTCTCCCGCGACGGGCGCTTCCTTTTCGGCTCGTCGTACTACTCGGGCGTCTCCAACGTCTTCCGCTACGATCTCGAGCGGCGGGCGATGCAGCCGCTCAGCAACGCGCAGACCGGCTTCTTCAAGCCGCTCCCGATCTCCGCGGACTCGCTCATCGTCTTCGAATACTCCCGCCAGGGGTTCGTCCCCTCGATGATCCCCAACGCGGTGCCCGGGCGCGTCAGCGCGATTCGCCTCCTCGGCAACGACATCGCCGAGCGGCGTCCCGAGGTGCAGGGCTGGATGCCGCCGCCGCTCTCCGAGCTGGGGATGGACACGTCGGCGTTCGTCAGGGGCACCTACGGCACGCTCCGCAACTTCAAGCTCGACAACGCCTACCCGGTGGTGGAAGGCTACGAGGACGCGGCGGGCAATTACGCGGTGGCGGGCGGCGTGCGTCTGAACTTCTCGGACCGGATCGGCGCCACCGCGCTCGAGCTCACGTCGTCGTACTCGCCGGATGCAGCGCTCGAACCCTTCGAGCGATTCCATGCGCGGGCCGTCTTCCGCCACTGGAACTGGAAGCTGTCCGGGGCGCTGAACCGCGCCGACTTCTACGACCTGTTCGGTCCCACGAAGACCAGCCGGCGCGGCTACTCGCTGACGCTCCAGTACCAGGGCAACATCTTCATGGATGGGCCGACGAGCCTCGGCTACACGCTCCAGGCCGCGGGATACGGCGGGCTCGCGACAGTGCCCGAGTTCCAGGGGGTCGCGGCGTCCTACGATCGGCTCGCGTCATTCTCGGGGGACCTCGCCTACTCGTCGCTCCGGCGGTCGCTCGGCGCGATCGACGACGAGCTCGGCGCCACCTGGGGCGCGGCGCTGCGCGGCAACTACGCCGCTGGCACGGCCTATCCGCGGCTCAGCATGGATGCGTCGCGCGGGTTCCTCCTGCCGCTGGACCACTCGTCGCTCTGGTTCCGCGCGTCGTCGGGCGCGTCGCTCGGCGGGCGCCGCGACGATTCCTTCGCCCGGTTCTACTTCGGCGGCTTCGGCAACAACTGGGTGGACTACCGCGCCATCAAGCAGTTCAGGCACACCGAGAGCGTGCCGGGGCTCGCGATCAACCAGGTAGGCGGCGCCACCTACGGCCGGGCGCAGGTGGAGTGGGTTTCGCCGCCGCTCCGATTTCGCAGCGTCGGGATCCCGAGCGCATACCTGCGCTGGGCCAACCTGTCGCTGTTCGCAACCGGTCTCGTGACGGACCCCGATGATGCCGCCACCCGCGCCACCGTGCTGAGCGGGGGGGCGCAGGTGGACGTGCGTCTGGTGACCCTCTCGCACCTCAACTCCACCCTGTCCCTCGGCTGGGCCGTTGCGCGCGTGCAGGATGGCCCGCGCAGTGACGCCCTCATGCTCTCGCTCAAGCTGCAGTGAACACGGTCGTCGCCCTCGGCGTCAGCGTCCTTCCCGTCTTCCTGTTCCTCGTCGCGCTGGTGGCGATTGACAGCTACAAGCTGATCTCGCTGCGCGCCGTGCTGCTGGCCGTGGGCGCGGGCGCAGCGGCCGCGCTCGCGGCCTACGGCGTGACCGTGTGGCTCCGGCCGGCGCTCGGCATGGAGGTGCAACCCTACGTGATGTACGTCGGCCCCGTGGTGGAGGAGACCCTCAAGGCGGCGTACGTGGTGTACCTGCTGTCGCGGAACAAGGTGGGGTTCGTGGTGGACGCGGCCATCTACGGCTTCGGCATCGGCACCGGCTTCGCCTTCGTCGAGAACCTGTACTACCTGCGGGTGCACGAGACGGCGACGCTCTGGACCTGGATCGTGCGCGGCTTCGGCACGGCGGTGATGCACGGCGGCGCCACTGCCATCCTGGCAATGGTCGCCCGCACGCTGCACAATCGTGTGGATGCCGTCCGGCCGCATCTCCTGCTGCCCGGCCTCGCGGTCGCGATCGTGCTCCATGCGCTCTACAACAGCTTCCTCGTGCAGCCGCTCATGGCCACGGCGCTGATCATGCTGGTGTTTCCGTACCTCGTGTTCGCCGTGTTCCAGTACAGCGAGCGGGACACGCGGGCGTGGCTTGGCACCGGCTTCGACACCGACCAGGAGCTGCTGCGTGCCGTTCGCGCTGGGCAGGTCTCGGGAACTCCCGCGGGGAAGTACCTCATGACGCTGCGCAACCGGTTCGAGCCCGAGGTCATCGTGGACATGATGTGCCTGTTGCGGCTCCGGGCGGAGCTGGCCATCCGGGCCAAGGGCATCCTGATGATGCGCGAGGCCGGGTTCGAGGAAGAGGCCGACCCGACGATCCCGCCGAAGCTCGAGGAGCTCCGCTATCTCGAGCGGAGCATCGGCAGCACCGGACGGCTCGCCCTGCATCCGTTCATCCATACCAGCACGCGGGACCTGTGGCAGCTCAATCTGCTGGAGGAGGGAAAGCAGTGAGCATCCCGACGCCGGCCCGGGGCACCACCACCACGTTGCGCGTGCTGCCCCGCGCGCTGCTGGTGGGAAGGGTGGGCGGCTCCGGCGACGACGCCGAGAACGTCGGCCGTCAGCTCGAGGGGGAAGGCTACCTCGTCACCGCGGCCGGCGATGCCCCCGCCGCGCTCGTGACGCTCCGCGCCGAGCGCTTCGACGTCGTGCTCGTGGACGTGAGCGTCCCGGGAATGGAGGGGGGCGGCGCTGGCCTGGTGGAAGCGATTCGCGGCGACGCCGAGCTGGCGATCCTGCCCGTCCTCGTCACGTCGCAGACGGACGACATGACCGCCATCGAGCGGTGCCTCGGGAGCGGCGCCGACGACTACCTCCCGAAGGTGTTCGGCGCCGCCGTGCTGCGCGCGCGCGTGAGCGCGGCGCTCGACCGCCGGCGCGTGCAGGACAGCCAGAACCTCCGCCGCGAGATGGCCGTGGCGCGCAGCATCCAGCGCGACTTCCTCCCGGAGTCGCTCCCCCTGGTGCCGGGCGTCCAGCTCGAGGCGGCGCTCCACCCGGCGCGCCAGGTGTCCGGCGACTTCTACGACGCCTTTCCACTCGGCCCCTCGGGCAAGCTCCTCCTGGTCATCGGGGACGTGTGCGACAAGGGCGTGGGCGCGGCGATGTTCATGGCGCTGTTCCGCAGCCTCATCCGCGCGTCCGCCGATCCGGTGGGCGGCGGCGCCATCCAGATGATCGGCGGCCGCCGCACCTTCGTGCGGCAGGCGCTGGAGGAAGCCACGCCGGCGGACACACTCACCCGCGTGGCGGGGTTCACCAACAACTACATCGCGCGGCTGCACGGCCGCACCAACATGTTCGCCACGGTGTTCATGGCGGTGCTCGATCCCATGGAAGGCGGGCTGGCCTATCTCAACGCCGGCCACGAGCCGGCGCTCATCGTGGGATCGAGCGGGCGCACCCAGGAGCTGCGCCCCACCGGCCCCGCGCTCGGCATGATGCCCGACTCGCTCTTCAGGACGGGGCAGGCAAAGCTCGGATACGGGCAGACGCTCGTCGCGTTCACCGACGGTGTCGTGGAAGCGCGGAGTCCGTCGGGCGAGGTGTTCGGCGGCGAGCGGCTGCGGGAGATCCTCGAATCGCACGGTTCGGCGCCCGCGCCGGAGCTGGTGCGGGAGGTGGTGAACGCGGTGAAGTCGTTCGCGGGCCAGTCGGAACCGCACGACGACCTCACGATGCTCGCGGCCACCCGCGAGGTGCCGTGAGCTGGCGGCGCCTACGAGCCTGCTGAAATGTCGGCGGGATCCAGCCGCGGCCGGGTCTCCATGAGCGACTCGATGGCGTCGGCCAGGTGTTCTTCCGTGATGTGATGCTCCCCGCGCTCCACCCGCAGGCGGTGGGCGGCCATCAGGACGTCGACATCCCGGAATCCTTCGGGAGTCTCGAACTTGTAGCACGCGAGCTCCACCTTGAGTCCGTTCGCGTCGTGCAGGTAGATCGAATCCATGAACCCGCGGTCGCGCTGGATGAACTCGATGCCGCGCTCGCGCAGGCGGTCCGGCGCGCGGAGAAACGTCGCCCGCGACACATTGAACGCGATGTGCTCCACACACCCGATGTCGCGCGGGGCGTTGCGCCTCGCGTCCGCTCTCGACTCGTTGGTGAACACGGTGAGGAGGCGCCCGTCACCGGGATCGAAGTAGAGGTGGTTCTCGTCGGGCTTGCCGAGGTTCGGCTGCTCGAAGATGAACGGCATGCCGAGCACCCCGGACCAGAAGTCGATCGCGCTCTGCTTCGTCGAGCCGACGAGGGTGATGTGATGCACCCCCTGCACCTGGATCTTCTGCATGGCTTCTCCGGGCACCTGAGCGCCTAAGGTATGACCGCAGCCGCGCGCCGGCCAGCAGTCCCAGGATCCCGATCGCCACCCTCCTCGGTCGCGCCGTCCGGTGCCCGGCGATAAGTTGCGACCGGCCTCTCCCCCGAATGCCGCCCACGTCGGATCTTCACGCTCGTCTCCAGGAATCACTGGGTTCCTCCTATACGCTCGAGCGCGAGCTGACGGGCGGCGGCATGTCGCGCGTCTTCCTCGCGGAGGAAATGGCGCTGCGTCGCAGGGTCGTCATCAAGCTCCTCCCGCCCGATCTCGCTGCGGGCGTCTCGGGTGAGCGTTTCACCCGCGAGGTGCAGCTGGCCGCGCGGCTCCAGCACCCGCACATCGTCCCGGTACACAGCACGGGCTCGGCCGCCGGACTCCCGTTCTATACCATGCCGTTCGTGGAGGGGGACACCCTTCGCGCCCGGATGACGCAGGGACGGATCCCGCTCGACGAGGCATTGCGCATCCTGCGGGACGTGGCGCGCGCGCTCGAGTACGCGCACCAGAACGGCATCGTGCACCGCGACATCAAGCCGGAGAACATCTTTCTCGCCGGCAACGCCGCGGTGGTCAGCGACTTCGGGATCGCCAAGGCGATCACCGCCGCCAAGACGCGCGCCGACGGTGACGAAGCCGGAAGCGTCACCAGCCTCACCGCCGCCGGCATCGCGATCGGAACGCCGGCCTACATGGCGCCGGAACAGGCCACGGGCGACCCCGACGTGGACCATCGCGTGGACATCTACGCGTTCGGCTGCGTGGCCTACGAGCTGCTGGGCGGGTCCCCGCCGTTCGCCACGCGCCATCCGCACGAGCTGATCCTGTCGCACATCGCCAAGACGCCCGCGCCGATTACCGCCGCAGCCCCAGGCCTGCCTCCGGCGCTCGCGCAGCTGGTCATGGCGTGTCTCGCGAAGTCGCCGGACCAGCGCCCGCAGACCGCTTCGGCGATCGTGCGCGAGCTCGACCGTCCGCTGAATGCCACGGAGTCCATTCCCGCCATGACGGCTGCGGCCGCGTTGGCGCGGCGCGGGTGGCGACGCGCGGCGGCATTGGGTCTGGTGGCCGTCGTCGTCGTCGCGGCGATCGCCTGGCTCGTCGCGCAGTCGCGCGCCAGCCGGGGACTGGTCGCCGCCACGCAGCCGGGCGCTTCGGCGCTGGCCGTCCTGCCGTTCGTGAACGTCGGCGGAGACACCGCCACGGAGTACTTCGCCGATGGCATGACGGACGAGCTGGCAACGGCGCTCGCGCGGATTCCAGGGCTGCGTCTCGCCGCGCGGTCCAGCGCGTACCGATACAAGGGACGGCGCGACATCGACGTGCGCGACGTGGGCCAGGCGCTGAACGTCGGCCTGGTGCTTACCGGCACCGCGCGGCGCACCGCGCAGCAGATTCGCATCTCGGCGCAGCTCGCGTCGGCCGGCGATGGCGTGGAGATCTGGTCGCAGACCTTCAACCGGCCCTTCGACGACATGCTGGCGCTGACGGACACCCTCGTCGCGGAGATCAGCCGCGCGCTCTCCGAGCGGCTTGGCGCCGCGCCGCGCGCCCCGGGATCCGTGGAGCCGGCCGCCAGCGGCTCCACCAACCCCGCTGCGTTCGACGCGTTCCTTCGCGGGAAGTACTCGCTGAACCGGCGTCGCGCCGGGCTCGAGAACGCGGCCGAGGCGTTCTCCACCGCCATCCAGCAGGACCCGCGGTTCGCGCGCGCCTACGCGGGACTCGGCAGCGCGCTCGCGCTGCTCGCCTATTTCGGCGACACGCAGCCCCCGGACCGGATAGAGCGGTCGCGCGACGCGGCCCGCATGGCGTTGCGGCTCGACAGCACGAACGCGGAAGCCTACGTCGCGCTCGGCATCCTCGCGCTCTCGCAGCACCGGTGGCGCGAGGCAGAAGAGGTACTCTCGCGCGCCATTGGGCTGGAGCCAAGTCTTGCCGATGCCCACTTCCACATGGGGCGCGCTCTGATGTACCAGGGCAGGCTCGCGGACGGCGTGCGCGCGATCGAGACCGCGCGCAGCCTCGAGCCGTTCTCGCCGGTGTTCACCGTGTGGCTCGGCATGGCGCTCGACTGGATCGGCCGGCGCGAGCAGTCGCTGGCCGAAGCGCGCCGCGCCTGGGCGCTGGATTCGAGCTCGGTGCTCGTCCAGAACCTCGGCAGCATTGCGTTCCTCCAGATGGGTGAGCTGGCCGAGGCACGTCGCGCAGCGAGCATGCCCATCCATGCCAACTTCCAGCGCGGCACGCTGGGGTACGTGCTCGCGCGCACCGGTCGCGCGGACGCGGCGCGCCGGGAGCTGGAGATGCTGCAGGCGCGCGACGGCCGGATGTGGTTCGACCAGATCAACATCGCGCAGCTGAACATCGGACTTGGCGACACCGCCACGGCCCTGGGCGCGATGGAGCGCGCGGTGGAGAAGGGGGCACCGCTCGGCGCGTTCGTTCCGCTGTCGGCGCCGTTGTACGACGACGTGCGCGGGAGCCCGCGGTTCGCGGCGATCGTGCGCCGCCTCGGGCTGGATCCCGCGGTGCTGGCGGCGCCGGGCGGCGGTCGGGTGCGCTGAGCGGCGCTCAGCGCTCCCGGTGGTACAGCCGCATCGCGATCGGCACCGCGATGACCGTGATGATGGCGGACGCGATCAGCACCCACCACACGTCGGACATGACCACATTGCCGTGCATCAGCCCCCGCGCCGCGCGCGCGAGCAGCGTCACCGGATTGCGCCCCACCATCGCCTGCAACCACCCGGGCATCGTCTCCAGCCGCACGAAGATGTCGCTCGCGAACGTGATCGGCATGAGGAACACGAAGCTCACCGTCATCACGGTCTCCGGCGTCTTCATCTGCATCCCGACGATGATCCACAGCCAGGACAGCGCGAACGAGAACACGAGGATCAGCAGCATCGCCGCGACGATGCCCCCCATGCCGCCCGCCGGACGGAAGCCGATGATGAGCCCCACCACGATGATGATCGCGCCGGCCAGCGAGTAGCGGAACACGTCGCCCAGCAGCGCGCCGAGCAGCGGCGACGGCTGCCACATGGGCAGCGAGCGGAACCGATCGTACAGCCCCTTCTGGATGTCGGTGTTCAGCCCGACGCCCGTGTACACGGTGATGAATACGATCGTCTGCACCAGCACCCCGGGCAGCAGGTACTGGATGTACTCCCGGGGCGTGCCGGCGAGCGCGCCGCCGAAGATGTAGGTGAACAGCAGCGTGAACATGATCGGCGTGATGACCACGTCGAACAGCTGGAAGGGAACGTGCTTGATCTTGAGCATGGTGCGCCACGCCAGCGTGAGCACCGAGGAGAGGGCCGACGCCGCGGCCGGCGCGGGGCCCGCCGCCAGCACGCTGTGCAGGTCGCCCACCGAGTCAGGAGTTTCCGTCGTCATCGCTTCTCCTCCACGTCCGCCTGCTCGCTTGGCTTGCCGGTGAGCGCCAGGAACACTTCGTCCAGGCTTGGCGTGCCGACAGAAAACTCCGCGACCTCCACGTTCGCGCGCGACAGCTCGGCCAGCACCTCCGCCGCCTGTGCCGTGCTGGTGAGCCGGGCGCCGATCACCTGCGCGTCCGACGCGGGCATGAGGCCGTCACCGGTGACGCGGGCCACGATCTCGCGCGCCGCGCTTCCCTGGGACGCGTCGGCCAGCCGGACCTGCACCGCATTGGCGCCGATCGACGCCTTCAGCTCGCGGCTCGTGCCCTCGGCGATCACGCGCCCGTGATCGATCACCGCCAGGCGCTCCGCGAGGCGATCGGCTTCGTCGAGGTACTGCGTGGTGAGCAGCACCGTGGTGCCCTCGGCGGCGATCCGGCGCACCAGCTCCCACACCTGGTTGCGGCCCCGCGGATCCAGTCCCGTGGTGGGCTCGTCGAGGAAGAGGATCGGCGGCACCGTGATGAGGCTGGCCGCGATGTCGATGCGCCGGCGCATGCCGCCGGAGAAGGTCCGCACCTGGCGGCCCGCTGCCTCGGCGAGCCCGAATGCCTCGAGCAGGTCGGCCGCGCGCCGGCGCGCCGCGCCCCACCCCAGGCCAAGCAGGCGTCCGACGAGGATGAGGTTCTCGACGCCGGTGAGGTCCTCGTCCACCGACGCATACTGGCCGGTGAGCCCCACCTTGCGACGGACGGCAGCCGCGTCGCGCACCACGTCGAGGCCGGCCACCGTCGCCGAGCCGCCGTCGGGCTTGAGGAGGGTGGCGAGGACGCGAATCGTCGTCGTCTTGCCGGCGCCGTTCGGCCCCAGCAGCCCGTACACCGAGCCCTCGCGTACCGTGAGGTCGATGCCGTCCAGCGCGCGCGTCTTCCCGAAGGACTTCGCGAGTGCGCGTGTTTCGATCGCGTTGGTCATCTGCCTGGAGGTGGGGAAAGCCGTTGGCCGTGTCCTGTTGAACTGCCTGAATGGTTGGACGGTCAACGGCCCGAAACTTATCGGTCCCCGGTGCGGAGGGGCCATGGCGGGCCGCTCGCCCGGCAGGCGGTCACTGGCTCCGACAGCCGATGATGAGTATTCGCTCGACGGTCGCCGTCGGAGGTACGTCCTCGATGCGCCTGGCG
>Ga0307505_10002569_pt1 | contig 12476 bp, 11 predicted proteins | sample 23_S_MG_FD_202183 | JGI IMG/M metagenome (GOLD analysis project Ga0307505, IMG submission 202183) | Soil microbial communities from Populus trichocarpa stands in riparian zone in the Pacific Northwest, United States - 23_S | ecosystem: Environmental > Terrestrial > Soil > Riparian zone > Trees...
TTCGGTGTCGGTGTCGAGAACGAATTCGGCGAAGCGGTACTGCATCATGCCTCGTGTGCTTGCAGGTGCGGGAATGAATCCGGACTCGTCAGCGATCGTGTAATGCCCCAGACAATGCACGTGCGGTCCGGCGCTAGTCTACCCGCTCACCCCGCGGCCACGCGCGCAGCGAAAACACGGCGCGGCCTTGGCCGGCAGCTTCAGGACTCGCGCAGAAACAACCGGTACGCAGGGTTGTCGCTTTCGTCGCGATGCGGGTAGCCGAGGGTACCGAGAAAGCGACGAAATGATTTCATTTCCGAAGCCGGGACCTGAATGCCGACAAGGATGCGTCCGAAGTCGGCCCCTTCATTGCGATAGTGGAACAGCGAGATGTTCCAGTTCGGACTCATCGCCGAAAGAAACCGCATGAGCGCACCGGGGCGTTCCGGAAACTCGAAGCGGTGCAGGAGTTCGTGCTCGGCGCGCGCACTGCGGCCGCCGATCATGTGCCGCAGGTGTTGTTTGGACAGCTCATCCTCGCCGAGATCGAGCACGCCAAACCCTTCGCGACGCAGGGCCGCGGCGATGCGCGCGGAGTCGGCGAGATCGCGGATCTGCACGCCGACGAACAGGTGGGCGAGCGCGCTGTCGCTGATGCGGTAGTTGAATTCGGTGATGCTGTGTCCGGCAAGCACGGCGCAGAAGCGCCGGAACGAGCCGCGCTCTTCCGGGATCGTCACCGCAAACACGGCTTCGCGGGCCTCGCCGACCTCGGCGCGTTCGGCGACAAAACGCAGGCGATCGAAATTCATGTTGGCACCACAGGTCACGGCGACAAGGGTGTCGCCGCGGCGGCGATGCGTCGCCACCCAGGATTTCATTCCGGCCACGGCCAGCGCACCGGCCGGCTCGAGAATGCTGCGCGTGTCCTGGAATACGTCCTTGATCGCCGCACAGACCGCATCGGCATCCACCCGGACGATGTCGTCGACGAGTTCGCGGCAAAGGCGGAACGTCTCCTTGCCGACCTGCTTGACCGCGGTGCCATCGCAGAACAATCCGACGTCCTTGAGGGTGACCCGGCGCCCGGCTTCGATCGACCGTGCCATCGCATCGGAATCCGCGCTCTGCACGCCGATCACTCGGATCTCCGGGCGCACGGCCTTGACGTAGGCGGCAATGCCCGCGATCAATCCGCCACCGCCGATCGCGGCGAAGATCGCGTCGATCCGCCCCGGGTGCTGGCGCAGGATTTCCATGCCGATCGTGCCCTGCCCGGCGATCACGTCCGGATCATCGAACGGGTGCACGAACACGAGGCCCCGCCTGGCCGCGAGACCATCCGCATGGGCCTTGGCATCGGAGTAGGAATCCCCGCTGAGGACGATCTCGACATGCTCGCCGCCGAACGCACGCACCGCGTCGATCTTCACCGTGGGCGTCGTTACCGGCATGACGATGACGGCCCTGCAACCGAGCCGAGCCGCCGACAAGGCAACGCCCTGTGCATGGTTGCCGGCCGATGCCGCGATCACGCCGCGCTTGAGTTCGCGAGCGGTCAACTGCGCCATCTTGTTGTAGGCGCCGCGCAGCTTGAACGAGAACACGGGCTGGTTGTCCTCGCGCTTGAGCAGGACGCGACAGCCGGTCCGCGCCGAAAGATCCGGAGCAGGTTCGAGCTCGGTCTCGCGGGCGACATCATAGACGCGCGCCGTCAGGATTCGCTTGAGGTAGTCGGTCGCCATCGCGGGGTCCGCCAGGAATGCCCGGCAGTGTAGCGTCAAGCCCGGCCGCTCCCGCAGCCGCTCAGCCGTCGGACGGACTGGATTTCTTGACGTCGTCCATGCTCCAGCTGAACTGGAGAAAGATCACGACCGGCGCGTCGGCTTCGAACCGCACGCGGCAGTCGATGGTCTGCGCGTACTCGCCGGAAAGGTCGCGGTCGAAAACGATCGGTCCGGAGAGTTGCAGCATGCCGTCGGCGCCCGCCGTCGCGCTCGCGGCAAGCTGCTTGACGTCGACGTCGTACTGTTTGCCGGCGAGGCGATTGGCGGTCTCGGTCATGCACGCGTCCGCCGCGCGACGCTCGTTGCTGGCGCCGCAGGACGCGAGGCCCAGGGCGACCACGAACAGTACCCACTGGCGCTGGCGCATGCGACGACTCCCATGAAGGTCGATCCGCATACTGTGAACCCCTGCACAGCATGAATCCGGTGCGAAGTATAGGCACATGAAGGGCCGAACGGTTGCGGCGCTGCCGCAACCGGTCCGCCGACCCTCAGTAGCGCGGAATCGACGGATCGACCTCGCGCGACCACGCGTCGATGCCGCCTTCGACGTTGTGCACGGTGCGGAATCCGCGCTCGCGGAAATGCTCGGCGGCTTGCCGGCTGGAATTGCCGTGATGGCACAGGAACGCAAGCGGCGTGTCGGCCGGCAGCGCGACGAGCCGATCATGTGAATCCGCATCGAGCACCTCGGCGCCGGCGAACGGCGCACGCGCACGATCGGCCGCCGGTCGCACATCGATCACGCGGACCCGACCTTCATCGAGAAGTTGCCTGAGCGCATGCACGTCGAGCGCATGCACGGGCGGTGGCGCCGCCGGCAGCGTGATCGAGAGACCTTCGCCCTGCGCGGTTTCGACCCAGTCGATATGCGCGCCAGCGGCCCGTTGCGCGCTGACCGGGTCGAACAGTACGTCGATTCCGCTGGCGACCGCGCGAATCTCGTTGCCATGCACTTCACGCAACTGGAACTGCGGCTGGAATCGCGCATCGATGGAGAGGAACAGACCCATGCCTTCGGCATCCTGCAAGGCCGCGCGAATCTGCCTGGCGGCCTCGTCGGCAATCGTGATCTGCGGCGGCGTGCGGTCCGGCGCGGGCAAGCCGAGCACGCTGTGCAACTCGCCACTGGCATTCATCGACTGCACGATATCGGCACCGCCGATCAGCTCGCCATCCACATAGAGCTGGGGAATCGTCGGCCAGTTGCCGAACGCCTTGATGCCCTGGCGAATCGCGTCGTCGGCAAGCACATCGACAGTGAGGTAGTCCTCGACAAGCTCGTCGAGTACGCCAACCGTGGCTGCGGAAAAACCGCAACTGGGTGCACGCCGCGTGCCCTTCATGAACAGGACGACACGGTGGCTGGCAAGCATGGTTTCGATGCGCTGGCGGGTCTGCTGGAGGTCTGACATCTGAGTGTTTCCTGAAGCCGGAGGCGGATCATACCCAAGCCTGCGCGCCAGGGGGTTTGGTGGATGTCTGGAAATGACTGATAATTCCGCGCTCAGGGCTCGCAATCCAATGGGGAAGGAAAATGATCCGCAAACTGACGCTTTGCATCGCCGCGGCACTGGCTTCGGGTGCCCATGCCCAGGGTGTGCCATCACCGACATCCGGTGAGGCAAGTGTTCCGCTGACCTATGTCGGCGCCAATGCACGGGTTTCGCTCGGCATCAACAACGACGGCGATGTACTCGGCGAGATCCTCGGAATCCTCGGCAAGACCGACGAATCCGCCTGGCTGGCGGAGTTGTGGCTCGGTCAGCACAGCGCAGCCGGCGTCAAACTCGGCTATCACTTCCTGCGCGGCGACACTGACAGCGATTCAGCCGCGGTCTGGAAGGTGTTTGCGGCCGGCGACCAGAACATCTTCAAGGATCGCAAGGCGACCCTCGGCCTGGGCTGGGAGCGCAACGACTTCTTCGTCAGCGGGTATCTGACCAAGGCAACGACGGGCCGGCGTCTGGTCGATACCAGCGTGCTCATCGACACGACCACGCTGAGCGGCACCGACGCGAACGGTTCCTACACCCAGACGCAGACGATCGAGACGCTGACCCGGTTCTTCGAGCGCCCGTACGAGAACGGCATCGGGCTGCGTCTGGGCGCCTATTTCGACGACCCGCTGCTGCGCGTCCGTGGCGGATTCGACTACGAGAAGGGCAAGTTCGAGTCCAACCAGTCCACGGTCTCGCTTGGGGTGGACAAGCTGTTCCGCAACACCGGTTTCAGCGTGACCCTGCAAGGCGAGTTCCTGCGCAAATCCGGCCGTTTCGAGACCGACAAGTCCGATTCGCGCGGCTGGCTGCTGCTGCGCTACGACATCGGCGAGAACTATCGCGCGCGCGAGCCGTTCCGCATGGTCGAGGTCAGCGCGCCGGCGCGCGTGGAAGCATCCGTCGCGAGCGAGCCGCAGGTGATCCGCAACGAGGTTCGCGTCGACGGCGACGCGATGTTCGACTTCGACCGCTCCGCGTTGCGCCGCGACGCCACCGCTGCACTCGACGAACTGGTCAACCGTCTCGAGTCGCTGGATCGGGTCAGTCGCGTCAGCATTGTCGGCCATACCGACTCGATCGGTTCGGTCGAGTACAACCAGGGCCTGTCCGAGCGCCGCGCCGCCGCGGCCAAGGATTATCTGGTCAGCCGCGGCATCCCCGCCGAGCAGATCGACACGCGCGGCGAAGGCGAACTCAGTCCGAAGGTCGCCAACGACACCCCGGCCAATCGCCAGATCAACCGGCGCGTCGACATCGCGTTCCTGACGATCGAGGAAACCCTCGTTGCGCCTGCGCCCGCCGAACCAGCCACGCCTGCCGTGCAGTGGGTGCGCGAACCGGTCAAGGCGAGCCCTGCGTGGATCGAACGCGCGCTGCGCAATCCGGCCGAACACAAGCGCACGGTCGACGTCTACAAGATCGAGGAACAGGAATCGAGCACGACGCTGGGACCGCGCGTCTACGCCAATCGCGGCCCGGTCGCGGTCGACGACGTCATCGTCGTCGCCCAGGATTCGGTCGACAACCTGATCGCGGTGCTCGCCAACGACAGCGATCCGGACAACGATCCGCTGACGATCACGGCAGTCTCGGTCCCCGCGCATGGCACTGCGGTGATCGCCGGTGGCGCGATCCGCTACACACCGGTCGCCGGGTATTCGGGCAGCGACAGTTTCACCTACACGATCAGCGACGGCCGCGGTGGCAGCGCAAGTGCGACCGTCCGGGTGACCGTTACCGCGTCGGGCCAGACCAACGAGCCACCGGTTGCGGTCGACGACAACGGCGTCGTGTTCAAGGGAGAGGGCGGCGACATCGATGTGCTGGCCAACGACAGCGATCCCGACGGCGATCCGTTGACGATCGTCTCGGTCAACCACACCGGCCCCGGCCTGGCTGAAATCACGATCAATCCGGACAACACGATCAACTACCGCTCGATTCATGGTTTCTCGGGCAACGACACCTTCGAGTACACGATTTCCGACGGCCGCGGCGGCACTGCCACGGCGACGGTGCGGGTGCTGATCTGGGAGTTGTACGAGTTCTGACCCTCGCCGAGCCGAGGCGGGCGCCACCATGCCGGCATCGACGCTGGCGCCCGATCCGGCGAATCCTTCGCGGCGCAGACCGCGCAGGTCAGCCTGGTCGGCTGGCACCACTGCGCAGCGCAGCCAGTGCCTCGGGCATGATCGCCTCGACCCAATACGCGTATTGGCCTGCGGACGGGTGCAGCCCATCCGGCGCAAGCAGGTCGCGGGCAATACCGCGCGACAAGCCGGTCACATCGACCCAGCGCGTACCGCGGCTGCCGGCCACCGCGTGGCCGATCGCGTTGAAGGCATCGATCGCAGCAGCGGTGAGCGCGGCATCAACGCCTTGCGCGCCGGCGAACGGGGTCACCCCCCAGTCAGGAATCGAGATCACGATCACGCGCCCGGGCTCGGCGCCGGCGAACGCGATCGCGCGTTCGAGCAGACCGGCGAATTCGTCCCGGTAGTTGTCGGGATCGCGGCCGCGATACTGGTTGTTCACTCCGACCAGCAGGGTGACCAGCGCATACGGCGCCACGAGCTTGCACGCGTCGATCGCATCGGCGAGTTCGTCGGTGCTCCATCCGGTCTTTGCGACAAGGTCCGGCGAAGCCACAGGAACCCCTGCCTCAGCCAGGCGCGTACCCAGCTGCGCCGGCCAGGTGGCGTCGCGCGCGACGCCTTCGCCGATCGTGTATGAATCGCCGAGAGCCAGAAACCGCGCGCGAGCCGGCATGTTTCAGGCGACGTCGCGTTCGCGTGCGGAACGTGCGACGCGCTCAAGTGCGCGTTCTATGCGTTCGAAAACATCCGCGATGACACCGGCCTCGGGCAACAACGTGACCCGGAAGTGGTTGCGGTAGCCGACGTTGAAACTCGATCCCGGAACGATCAGCACATCCTCGCTCTCGAGCAGGTGGAGCGCGAACGCCTCGTCATCCAGATCGGGAATCGCGTCGTCGCGCACGCCCGGGAACGCGTACAGGGCACCATCGGGCGCGACCACTTCGAGGAACCGGCTGCGCGCGACCGCATCGAGCACCGCGCTTCGCGATTCATGCAGGCGTCCGCCGGGAGTCGTCAGTGCCTTGATCGTGTCGGGTCCTTCCAGTGCCGGCTGGATCGCCCACTGCCCCGGCACGTTGCCGCACAGGCGCAGCGCGGCGAGCAGATCGAATGCGCGCAGCATCTCGTGCACGCGCGAGTCGGCGCCTGACACGGTGAACCAGCCGACCCGATACCCACAGGCGCGATGCACCTTGCTCAGTCCACCGAAGCTGATGCACGGAAGTTCACCGGCCAACGGCGCGAGCGGCTGGAACTGCGCATCGTCATAGAGGATGCCGTCATAGATCTCGTCGGTCATGAGCACGAGACGATGGCGTTCGGCCAGCGCAACGATTTCCTGCAACAACGCGCGCGGATAGTTCGCGCCGGTCGGATTGTTGGGATTGATCAGCACGATCGCACGCGTGCGCGGCGAGATCAGTGCGGCCATCTCGTCGATATCGGGCAGATGGCCGCGCTGCGCCGGACACGGGTAGTGCAGCGCGCGGCCGCCATTGAGGATCGCCGCGGCCGTCCACAACGGGTAGTCGGGCGCGGGAACCAGCACTTCGTCTCCAGGTTCGAGCAGTGCGCGCAGGCTCAGGTCGATGAGTTCGCTCACACCATTGCCGATGAACACGCGTTCGGCGCTGGCCGACGTCGATCCGCGCGTGAGCTGCTGGTAGGCAATGGTCTGCCGCGCCGTGAGCAATCCCTGCTGCTGGCAATACGCCTCGCTGCGCGGCAACGAGCGGGTCACCGCCTCGCGCACGTGGGCCGGAACCTCGAACCCGAACGCCCCGGGATTGCCGATGTTCAGGCGCACGATCTGCCGACCCTCGGCTTCCAGTTCCCGGGCCCGGTGGCTGAGCGTACCGCGTATCTCGTAGCGGACCTCGGCGAGGCGGGAACTGGTGTGAACGGGTCGGTGCGGCATGACGAGAGAACAGGAAAGAGGTTGGGAAACGGCATGTTAACACCATGTTGCAGCGCACACTTTGTTGCCCGAAGCAACCAATTGCGCTGCCGTCGCATCTCATGACCGCTGCCTACCGGTGCTTTCGGCAGGCGCGGACATCGATCCAGTGGGCGACCATGTCGTTGGTCACATTGACAGCCCGAGTTTTGGTGTTATAGTTACCTACAACACTATCTAAGTAGTAGAGACCCATGACCCGCTTCGCCCTTTCCCTGCTCATCGCCGCTTCGTCCCTCGTCGCGCTGCACGGCTGTTCGTCCGGGTCGGCGTCGAGCGCTGCCGTCGCCAAGGCGGCGCCGGCAGGGTTGCCCGTGGAAACCGCTCGCGCCGAGCGCGCCGAGCTCACCGCGCGCTATGCGGCCACCGCGACCTTGCAGGCCGAGCGCGAAGCGACCCTGGTCAGCGAAGTTGCCGGCACCGTGCTCAACGTGCTCGTCGAGGAAGGCGACCGCGTGCGCAAGGGCCAGGTGCTCGCGCGCCTGGATGCCGATCGCAGCCGTCTGCAGCTGCGCGAAGCCGAGGCCGACCTCAAGCGTCGTCGCAACGATGTCGATCGCGGCGAAAAATTGCTCGCGCGCCAGCTCATCGCCGCTACCACCCACGACCAGACCACTTCCGACTACGCGGTGCGCCGCGCCGAGGTGGATCTGGCCCGGGTCAACGTCGCGCGCAGCGAGATTCGCGCGCCGTTCGACGGCATCGTCACCCGCCGTTGGGTCAAGCAAGGGCATCTGCTCGCAGTCAACGACGCGGTGTTCGATGTCGCCGACTTCGATGACCTACGCGCCGATCTGCGCGTGCCCGAGCGCGATGCGGTCGCCCTCGCTGCCGGCCAGCCGGTCACCTTCACCGTCGACGCGTTGCCTGGCCACACGTTCACCGCGCAGGTCGAGCGGGTTGCGCCGGTCGTCGACCGCGCCAGCGGCACCGTCACGACGACCGTACGCTTCGACAATTCAAAGGGCACGCTGCGTCCAGGCCAGTTCGCGCGCATGGATATCGCCTACCTGCATGTGGCCGACGCCCTGCTCGTGCCCAAGACCGCGGTCCTGGGCAATCGCAACGACCCGGTTGTCTATCTCGTGGAAGAAGGCAAGGTGCGCCGCGTTGCGGTCCGTCTCGGCCACGAATCCGCGGCACGCGTCCAGATCCTCGAAGGACTCGACAACGGCGCCGAACTCGTCGTGACCGGGCATGCCGCGCTCAGCGAAGGCGCGCTCGTGGAAGTGCTCACGCGCGACACCGCAGCGATCGCGCAGGCACGCGCCGTGGCCAGCGCGGGCGCCAAGCGCGGCTGATCGCATCGCGTTTGATTGGGCGCGGTCGCATCGCGATCGCGCGCCGGTCGACGCGGGGCCTGAGCCAATGCGGGCTACAATCCGGCGATGGCAGAACCCGACGCATTGCTCTCGCACATCGGCTGGCGCGGATCGCTGCCGGCCAGCAGCGCAGCAACCGCCGGGACCCATCTGGCCCGCGTGATCGCCCAGCATCGCGCCGGCTACGAGCTGCACGACGGCGCGCATGCATTCAATGCGCAACCGGCTGCGCGCTTCCTCAAGGCCGACATCGATCCGGGCGAGCGCCCTGCGGTCGGCGATTTCGTGCGCGTGCGCGCGGCGACCCCGCCGGTGATCGAGGAGGTCCTGCCGCGACGCAGCGTGCTCGCGCGCGCCGCGGCGGGCGAACGCCACCAGCGCCAGATCATCGCGACCAATGTGGATTCGGTTCTGATCCTGTGCGGACTGGATGGGGACTTCAATCCGGCCCGCATCGAACGCTACCTCATGCTTGTGCAGGACAGCGGCGCGCAAGCGGTGGTCGTGTTGACCAAGGCCGACACCACGCCGGATGCGAGGAAGGCGCTCGACGCGATCCGCGCCCGGGTTCCGGCCAACACCACGACGATCGCGATCAATGCGAAGTCCGCCGATGGCATCGCCCCGCTGCTCGAGCATTTCGGTCCGGGCCGCACCGCAGTGCTGGTCGGTTCGTCGGGCGTGGGCAAGTCGACGCTGACCAATACCTTGCTCGGCGAAACCCGCCAGGCGACCGCCGCGGTACGCGCCACCGACAGCCGTGGCCGGCACACGACGACGTATCGCGCGCTGATCCTGCTGCCCAGCGGCGGCTGCCTGATCGATACCCCCGGCATGCGTGAAATCAAGCTGACCGGCGAGGAAACGCTCGATGGCAGCCAGTTCGGCGACATCGAGGAACTCGCGCAGTCCTGCCGTTTCGGCGACTGCAGCCACCAGAGCGAACCCGGATGCGGCGTGCGCAGCGCACTCGCCGACGGCCGGCTCTACGAGGCGCGCTGGAACAACTACCTCAAGTTGCGCGACGAGCTCGCGGCGGCGGCCGACAGCCTCGAGGCGCAGATGCGGCGCAAGAGCGAGTCGCGCGTACTGACCAAGGCACTCGGCAAACGCCTGTCCGAGAAGTACGGCAAGCGTTGAGACTTTCGCCCGGGCAGCCTGGCCAGTGGTGCGCAGCGGCGGAAATTCAGCAATGAGCGTCCGTCTGCCGGTGTGCTGCGCCAACAGCGGGCGGTTTTGCCGAATCCGTGATCCCGATACGCGGGACCGCGCAACTGCGCCCCGGCGATGCACCGCTCCGCATCCATCCCCACGCCACCCACGCGCCAGCGGCGTTCGACTGGCTGCCCCGGGTCCGTTCCAACGAGCCTGCGCCCGGATATCGAGCATCCCCTTCAGCTTGAGTCATCTGACGCACGCACTTACGCCGGCTTTCCGCGTGCAGGCCATAACGTGCCGTGTCGCGCCGACGCCCTACGGCCTCCGGCAGGGCTGAGCCGGGCGGCGCTTGTGCGGCTCGCGGATGATCGCCTTGCGCAGGATGCGCACGCGGCCAACCATGAGCAGTCGCAGGTCGGACACAAGGAGGCGCGCGAGCACCTCGTCGTCGACGTCCTCGCCCGCGATATCGAGGCGGAATCCCTGCCCCTGCAACCCGCCCCCCTTGGAGAACTCGATCTCGAAGTCGAAGAGGACGCGTCGATCGTCGTCCTCGCGCTCGACCAAGGGCCTGGCGCGCGGTTCCCGTTCGGTGTTCCTGTGCTTCATCCGGCCGCGCTTCGCTCCAGCAGTGCACGCGCGGCCTGCGGAGACGTGGCATGCATACGCCGCCAGGCGCGTCGCAACTGACGGGCCGAGGCGAAACCACAGCGTTCGGCCACGTGTTCCATGTCCAGCCGCGTATTGGCGATGAGTTCGCGCGCGAGCGCGACCCGCATCCGATTGATGAAATCCCTGATACCCATGCCGGCGTGCTCATTGAACAGGCGGGAGAGATGGCGCGCGCTGGTGCTGGCGGCCTGGGCGAGACCGGCGAGGGTCCACTCGTGCGCGGGATCGCTGCCGATCGCATCCTGCACGCGATGCACGGCCGGATGGATGTGGTTGCGCCCCGCCAGCCAGGGCGAAAGCTGCGGATCGGCGCCGCCGCGGCGAAGGTAGACGACGAGATGGCGGGCCACCGCCAGTGCGCACGCCGTGTCGACGCGCTGCGCGACTTCATGCAGCATGAGATCGATGCCGGCACTGACGCCCGCGCTCGTCCGGATGTTGCCGTCCTGCACGAACAGACGATTTTCGACGACGCGTGCGCGCGGTGCCAGGCGGGCCAGATCACCGCAGCAGGCGAAATGGGTCGTACAGGTGCGCTCGTCGAGCCATCCGGCGCGCGCCGCGAGCAGGGCGCCGGAACAGATGCAGATCAGGCTGTGACACTCCCGAACCCGTGCGCGCAGCCAGTCAACGATCGTCTGCTCATCTTCGGATGCGCGCTGCCCGCCTTGCGCACCATCGACGAACGCAAGCTCGGTCACGCTGCCGGCGACGATCACGACCGCGTCATCCGGCAAGCTGGCCGGCAAGGCCGCGAGATCGGCGATGACAAGCCCGATCGAACTGGTCACGCGCGGCGACGGCGAGACATGCCTTACGTCAAAGCGCACGCGGGACTGGGCGAGATTGGCGACCCGCAGTACCTCGACCGGTCCCGCGACATCCAGCAGCAACGTACGCGGCGGCAGCACGACGAACACCGGCACGCGCTGCGGCGCATCTGCGTTCACGCGACGAGGTCTCCGGCCAGAGCCTCCTCGACGCGCGCAATGCGTGCAAAGCGGTGCTCTAGCACGAGTTCGCTGCGTGCCTTGATCTCATCGGCACCGTGCACGCGACCTGCTCGATCGGTCATCGCAAACGTCAGGGTCGCTTCGCTGACGAAGTCGACCGCGTAGCCGAGATCCGACGCATGCCGCGTCGTCGTCTCGCAGCACTGCTCGGTGCGGATCCCGGAAACGAGGAGACGACGGATGCCGTGCTCGACCAGCCACACATCGAGCCCGGACCCCACCAGTGCGCTGTGGCGACGCTTGTGGAACACCGCATCGGCGCGGATGGTCAGCGGCTCGAGCACGCGCACATGCCCGCGATCGAGCGCGAACGGCGTGTTCTCCTCGACATGGAATATCTGCGCGACGACGATTCCGGAGGCAACGGCCCCATCGGCGAGGGTCTGCAGGCGCTCGCAGAACGCCGGGAGGTGTTCATTGCTCCAGTAAGGCATGTGGCGAAACGATTCCTGTGCATCGACGATCAGCAATGCGGTGTGCCTGTTCGACATGGTGCGGCATCCAGAGTGGGCGGGAATGCCATGCTGGGCCGTCGCGTGCAGGCGCAAAAGACGTGCGCAGGACGCCTGGCGGACAAATCATGCCATTGGCTGGGCGGGCCTGCCCGGATGCCCCGGCACGGACCGATCGGCGCGGCCGCACCTTCGCGGACGCAGGGCGCCAGCGCCGTTCATCCGGATCGGATCGGCCTCGTTATACTCGCGGTCCCCCGAATCCATCGAGTCCGCGTGCCAGACCGCATCAAGCCGATCGCCATCACCGCGTACACGGGCACCTCTGCCATCGGTCGCGGCCGTGCCGCGCACCTTGCCGCCTTGCGCGATCGGCGCGGCGGATTGCGCCCCAATGACTTCAGCGCAACCGACCTGCCCTGCGCGATCGGCCGGGTCGACGGGCTCGAGCAGTTGCCCCTGCCGGAGGGGTTTGCCGCCAACGAGTGCCGCAACAACCGGCTCGGCTGGCTCGGCATCGGCGCGGATGGTT
>Ga0307505_10002570_pt1 | contig 12474 bp, 10 predicted proteins | sample 23_S_MG_FD_202183 | JGI IMG/M metagenome (GOLD analysis project Ga0307505, IMG submission 202183) | Soil microbial communities from Populus trichocarpa stands in riparian zone in the Pacific Northwest, United States - 23_S | ecosystem: Environmental > Terrestrial > Soil > Riparian zone > Trees...
AGTAGAGATGCCACCCCCACGATAGATTCACCACTCAATCACAATGACATTGCTCACGAACAGGCGATCCGCGTCACTCGTATCCCTGCTGGCAATCGCCGCGACCGTCACGGTCGAGGCGCAGGGACTTTCCGCGGGACTGCAGTATCCTCCGACAGCGCGAGGCAGCCAGGTAGACGACTACCACGGCACGTCCGTGGCCGACCCCTATCGCTGGCTCGAGGATACCCGCTCTCCGGCAACGAGAGCGTGGATCGAGAGCCAGAACCACCTGACTTTCGGATATCTCTCGACGATTCCCGAGCGGGATGCCATCCGCCGGCGGCTCACTGAAGTCTGGAACTATCCGAAGTACGCGGTTCCGACAAAGAGCGGTAACCGGCTCTTCTACTTCGAGAACAGCGGGCTGCTCAACCAGAGCATTCTCTACGTGCGCGACGGAAACCGTCCCCCGCGTGTTCTGATCGATCCAAACGGACTGTCTCCGGACGGAACTGTCGCTCTCGCTGCCACTTCCGCGTCACCGAACGGCCGCTACATGGCATACGGCGTGTCGCGGAGCGGGTCCGACTGGCGGGAGTTCAGGGTGCGGAGCGTCGAGACCGGGCGTGACATGCAGGACACGATCAGGTTCGTGAAGTTCTCCGACATCTCGTGGACGAAGGACAACCGGGGCTTTTTCTACTCCGGTTATGGCGAGTCAGTGAGCGGGGATTCGATGACGAGCGTAAACCGCAACCAGCGGGTTTATTATCACCGCCTCGGGACACCTCAGTCGTCCGACCAGATCATTTTTGAGCGCCGCGACCGGCCCGACTGGCTCTTCAACGCGAAAGTGAGCGAAGACGGCGTCTTCGCGATAATCACGATACGCGAGGGTACGGACCGCCGCACGCGCCTGTACTACGTGTACCTGGACAATCCAGGACGCCCCCGGGTAAACGCCCCGGTCGTAAGGCTCATAGACAGGCTCGACGCGGAGTACGAGTTCGTTCACAGCAGCGGCGATTACCTGCTGGTCAGGACGAATCTTGGCGCGCCTCGCGGGAAGCTGGTGAGGATCGACATCAACAACACGCAGCCAGACCGCTGGATAACAGTCATACCGGAAACGAGCGATGCTCTCCGGAGCGTGACTGTGGCGGGAGAGCACATCATAACCTCGTATCTCGAGGATGCCCGCAGCTCGGTCAGGGTTTACGGCATGCCCCAGTTCGTCACGCCGCGGCGCACCCGCGGAGTGTCTGGGCCGGGTGGAGGCGAGCCGGTGCAGATCGGGAACCGTGCACCTCCGGCCAGCGCCGAGAGGCGGGCCCAGACGGCGCCGGGCTATCCCTACATCGGTGAGCTCCAGCTCCCTGGTCCCGGCACAGTCGATGTGATAAGCGGAAAGCCGGGCGACAACGAGCTGTTCTTTTCCTTCGTGTCATATCTATCCCCGCGCGCCATTTTCCGTCACGACCTGGGGCGCAACGTGACCGCGGAATTCAAGGCGCCGCGCCTGAGCATCGACGCGAGCGGTTACGAGACGAAGCAGGTCTTCTTCAACAGCAAGGACGGGACGCGCGTTCCGATGTTCATCACGATGAAGAAGGGACTGGTTCTCGACGGAAACAATCCGGCGATTCTCCACGGTTACGGCGGGTTCAACGTCGCGCAGACTCCGGTATTTTCGCCCTCGAATCTCGCGTGGATGGAGATGGGCGGCATTTACGCGGTCGCGAATCTTCGCGGCGGGTCGGAGTACGGAAAGGAATGGCATGAAGCCGCGATTCTTGGCAAAAAGCAGAACACTTTCGACGATTTCATCGCTGCCGCCGAGTATCTGATAAAGGAGCGGTACACTTCGACGCCGAAGCTTGCGATCTCCGGAGGATCCAACGGCGGCCTGCTCGTTGGAGCAGTCGTTAATCAGCGGCCGGATCTGTTCGGAGCGGCGCTTCCCGCTGTCGGGGTCATGGACATGCTCAGGTTCCACAAGTTCACGATAGGCTGGGCCTGGACGTCCGACTACGGCTCGGCGGATGACCCTCAGCAGTTCAGCTTTCTTCACGCGTATTCGCCCCTGCACAACATCAGGCCCGGAGTGAGATACCCCGCGACACTCGTCACGACGGCCGACCACGATGACAGGGTCGTTCCGGGTCATTCGTTCAAGTACGCCGCAGCGCTCCAGGCGGCCCAGTCCGGGCCTGCACCTGTGCTGATCAGGATCCAGACGAGCGCCGGTCACGGGGCAGGAAAGCCGACAACGATGCAGATCGAGGAAGCGGCAGACAGACTCGCATTCCTTGTTCGCGTGCTCGGGATGAAGCCATCAGTGACGCAATGACTTCAGGGATCGCGCTGTTCGACCAGATAATCCAGGCAGTGAGATTCGTCGTTGTCGCGATGGCTTTCACCTTCGCCGTGTTCTGCCTCATCGACTGGCTCGTACGCACGAGGCGGGTGAACCTGTTCGGGCCGATCGCGCGGTTCTGCAGGTCGAGAATCGATCCAGTGCTCGAGCCGATCGAGAGGAAAGTGGTAAGAGCTGGCGGAAATCCCTCGAGCGCGCCGTTGTGGGCTCTGGCGGCAGTTGTAGTCGGTGGCATTCTCCTCATCAGCCTGCTCGATTTCGTCCGCGCGGAGGTGATAGGGCTGGCGATTGCCGCGCGGAGTGGCCCGGGCGGGATGTTCAGGCTGTTCGTTTCCTGGACATTCAGCTTCATCCGCATCGCGATACTCGTGCGGGTGGTAAGCTCCTGGCTGCCGGTTTCGCCGTATTCCCCGTGGCTCAGGTGGTCGTACGTCGTGAGCGAGCCGATTCTGAAGCCGCTCCGCCAGGTAATTCCGTCGATCGGGCCAATCGATATTACTCCGATCATAGCGTACTTCCTGATTGGATTTATCCAGGGCGCGGTGATGAGGATGCTGTGAGTGACCTCGAGGTCAAGGTTGTCGAGGGTGGCGTTCGCCTGGCCGTCCATGTCCAGCCCCGCGCCTCGAGAACGGAGATCGCCGGAACTCATGGCTCTGCACTGAAGGTCAGGCTTCATGCTCCGCCGGTCGACGGTGCTGCCAATGATGCACTCGTCGATTTTCTTGCATCCGAGCTGGGTATCGCGAGGCGGGCGGTCACTATAGTTTCCGGTCATTCGTCGCGCGGCAAGATCGTGCAGCTCGATGGCGTATCAGCCGAGAGGGCAGAAGCGCTCGCGGCAGGAGCAGCTAGCAGATAGTGGCATTGATAGTCGTTGTAGGACCCGATGCGGCGCTTCTCGAGGGGGTGTCGCAAACACTGGTCGCGGCTGGCCATCGCGCGGTAGTCGCCAGTGACGTAACCGAAGCGATCGATTCGCTTGGCGGCGAGCGGCCGCTCATGGTCGTCATCGATTGCGCCAGCCTCGTTACAAGCGGAGTCGCGTTCCGCTCATCACTTGCCCACGGCGGCGCCGTTATCGCGTTTCACTGCGATGATGTCGAGTCCGAGCGGCTGCCGTTCGAGATCAAGAGGGCAGCGCTTGCGGAGCTCCGGTTGCCTCTCGAACGACAGCGGTTGCTGGCGCTGGCGAGATCAGTTGAAGCGCGGGCGCACGCCGCCGGGAAGGATTCTGTGGATGAAGCTCGCGAATCCCGCGCGGGGCCCTAGCGACTGTAGCGGCGGTTGTGCCACCAGATCGCGCGGTTCAGCATCCCGTCGGCGGCGAAATGAAGCGGAACGCTGATGCCGATGGACGCGGTGCCCGAATACATCAAGACCCTCGCAAAGTTGTCGAACTCCCTCTGAAACGCGGCGCGCGCCAAACCAGTCCCTAAGAGCAGGAGTCCCGCATCGGTGAGCACAGCCGCGACGGTGCGGGTCTGCAGGGCCTCATCCGCCGCCTCGAGCGCGGCGGCGTTGTCCGCAAACACCGGCCTTATATCCGACGGCCAGAAATAACCGAGGTTCGCGATCTGGCGCTGGGAAATTCCGCGTGTGATCGCGAGACCATTCCAGACCGGGGCGAGGCTGAGAGCGCAACTCTCATAGGTGCATGCCGCATCGATCGTTTGCGCCCGAGCGGGCTCTGCAAAACCGGCAATTGAAATCGCGCCGGCAAAAAACGCAGCTCCCGCCGCGACTCTCCTGATTGTTCTGCAATCCAGCATGATACGCCTCGAATCTCGTGAAATTTCCAGCTATCGCCCTGATAGTCATATAATCGAGAGTCTCGGAACCGCAACTCCCGAAGACTTTGTCGAACCGTCGCGTTACGCGCCTTGTCGAGCTGGAGGCCGAAGTTCGTCGCATGCTATGCGGTTTGAGATCGAAGGTCCTCGGCAGGGACGATCAGGAATGACGCTCGGTAATGCATCAAAAAAACTGAGAACTGAAAACTGAAAACTGGAAACTCACGACTCGCGTGGACCTCCGCTCCGAGTCGTTTTGTACATTGTACGGACGGGAAGATTGGTAAGCCTGAGTCCGGCGAGTCATGAGTTTCCAGTTTTCAGTTTTCAGTTTTCAGTTTCAGTTTCAGTTTCAGTTTCCCAGCGGAACTGCCGCTCATTATTCCCGGGCTCCTCTCCCTGCTGCCCTTCCCGAGAAAATGCACCCGCCGAGAAATGTCCCCTCCAGCGCCCGGTACCCGTGCATTCCTCCGCCGCCGAATCCCGATACCTCTCCCGCCGCAAACAAGCCGGGAATCACCTCTCCATTCGCGCCGAGTACCCTCCCCGACAGGTCAGTCTCGATCCCGCCAAGTGTCTTTCGGGTGAGAATATTCAATCGAACCGCTATCAACGGCCCGGCCCCGGGATCGAGCAGCCGGTGCGGCTTTGCAACCCGTATGAGCTTGTCCCCGATGTAGCTGCGTGCACTCCGCAGCGCCGCGATCTGGAGATCCTTCGTGAACGGATTCTCCATCTCCCTGTCGCGCGCGATTACCTCACTCTCCACCCGCGCAACATCGAGCAGCGGCGTGTCGGTCAGCTCGTTCATCCGTCGAAGTAGATCACCCAGCTCCCGCTCGACGACGAAATCCACCCCCATTTTCATGAAAGCATCCACCGGCCCCGGCGCGCCGCCACCGACCCGGCTCAACACGCCGCGTATGCTTTTGCCGGTGAGATCAGGATTCTGCTCCGAGCCGGATAGCGCGAACTCCTTCTCGATGATCTTCTGCGTCAGAATGAACCAGCTGTGATCGTACCCGGAATTCATGATGTGAGAGAGCGTGCCAAGCGTGTCGAACCCCGGGAACAGCGGAACCGGGAGCCTGTTGCCCACCGCGTCCAGCCAGAGCGATGACGGACCGGGAAGGATGCGAATCCCATGATTCGTCCAGATCGGGCTCCAGTTGCTGATTCCCTCGACGTAATGCCACATGCGGTCCGGATTCACCACGCGCGCACCGGCGGCCTGCGCGATGCCGAGCATCCGGCCGTCAACGTGGTCGGGCACGCCGGACAGCATGCGTTTCGGCGGGGTTCCCAGTCGCGATGGCCAGTTGCGCCGCACCAGCTCGTGGTTGGCTCCGATGCCGCCGGAAGTCACGATTATCGCAGGCGCGTTGAGCTCGAATGTCCCCACCACCTCCCGGGAGCTGGCAACCCCGCGCGCGACCGCGCTCGGGGCGAGAATCTCTCCATTCACACCGTGCACGCCTCCCGCGGTCAGCTCGAGTCCGCTGACCCGGTGCCTGAACCTGAGAGAGATCAGCCCGCGTGATTCAGCATCGCGGACACGCGCGACGAATGGCTCTATCAGGCCGGGCCCCGTTCCCCACGTGATGTGAAAGCGCGGAACTGAATTTCCCGGGCCGTTCGCCCCATAGCCGCCGCGCTCAGCCCAGCCAACGACAGGAAAGAACCTTACTCCCCGCGAACGAAGCCACGACCGTTTCTCACCAGCCGCAAAATCGACATACGCCTCGGCCCATCTTCGCGGCCACAGATCCTCGTCCCTGTCGAATCCCGCTGTTCCCAGCCAGTCCTGCAATGCGAGCTCGTGAGAATCGCGGATCCGGAGCCGGCGTTGCTCGGGCGAATTGACGAGGAAGAGTCCGCCGAGTGACCAGAACGCCTGGCCGCCGAGGCTTTGTTCAGGCTCCTGGTCGAGGATTATCACGCGCCTGCCGGCATCAGTCAGCTCACACGCCGCCACGAGTCCAGCGAGCCCTGCACCGACTACAATTGCATCCGCATCGTATTCAGTCAGTGCAATTCTCCATGTATCCGCCTTGCAGTCATCGCCGGCATCAGGCCACAATACCTGTATGCGTCCGATACGTTGGCTGATTTTTGCCGCTCTTGCCACAATTTCGACTGCCTGCGGCCGGTCAGTTTCACCCGGCCAGGCTCCGCCCATCTCGACTGTCATGCCGTCCGGACCCTGGCCGAGCCCTGCCGGCGCGCGGCCCTCCGCCGACCTTGACGCGACCGAAACGCGAGTCATCGAAGCAATCGAGGCACGGTCCGACGAGGGTCTCGACCTGCTCGAGCGGCTCGTCAACATGAACAGCGGCACGATGAATTTCGCCGGAGTCCGCCGTGTTGGCGATATGCTCCGCCAGGAGTTCGATTCTCTTGGATTCGAGACGACCTGGATTGACGGGACGCCTTTCGGGCGCGCCGGGCACCTCGTTGCCGAGCGGTCCGGTAACGGCCCGCGACTGCTGCTGATCGGGCATCTCGATACTGTGTTCGAACCGACAAGCGCGTTTCAGAGATTCGAACGCGTTTCCGATTCGACGGCACGCGGGCCGGGCATAACCGACATGAAGGGCGGGAACGTCATAATCGTGCAGGCACTGAAAGCGCTCGAGTCGGCCGGCGCCCTCAGCGAGATGAGTATCTCCGTGATCTTCACCGGGGATGAGGAGGATTCGGGAGAACCTCTCGAGCTCGCGCGGGCCGCCCTGATCGAGGCAGCGAAAAGATCACAATACGCGCTCGGATTCGAGGATGGTGCGGGTGATCCGCGGACGGCGGTCATCTCACGGCGCGGCTCGACAGGGTGGACGCTTTCGTCTACCGGTATTCCCGCTCACTCGTCTCAGATTTTCCGCGCTGACATCGGATACGGCGCAATCTTCGAGTCGGCGCGCGTGCTCGAGCAGTTTCGCGCGCGACTCGGCTCCGAGCGATATCTGACATTCAACCCTGGCTACGCAATCGGCGGGAGTGATGTCGCTGTGGACACCGCTCAGCCGGGAGGCACTGCATTCGGCAAGTCGAACATCATCTCGAAGGAGATGCGCGTTACTGGCGACATTCGCGCGATCTCGCCCGGGCAGCTGGCTAGCGCCAAGTCCGCGATGCACGAGATAGCCGCGGCTTCGCTGCCTGGAACCTCCTCGACGCTCGCCTTCGACGAAGGATACCCGCCGATGGCGCCGAGTGAAGGGAACCGCCGGCTTCTCGCGATGTACGACAGGGTGAGCCGGGACCTCGGATACTGGCCAGTCGTGGCTGTCGATCCGATGCGGGCGGGCGCGGCGGACGTATCGTTCACCGCTCCATACACTCCGATGGCGATCGACGCTCTCGGGCTGTCCGGCTGGGATGGCCATACCGACAAGGAAACGGCGGATCTGAGAGTATTGGCCGCGCAGACAAAACGTGCAGCAATCCTGATGTATCGCCTGAGCAGAGGGGCTGCGCTCGACTGAGCAGATAATGATGAAAGCTGTTGGTGCATTTGTGCTCGCCGCATGCATGGCGATCAGCGAGCGGGCACAGGCACAGGCGGCCCCTGCGCTGCCAGCCGTCACGCCGGGAATCACGGTCCTGCTTCGCGACTCGATCCATCTGGTTCGCGGCAAGCGGGTGGGGCTCATAACGAATCACACGGGACGTGACGAGCGCGGAAGGAGCAGCATCGACCTTCTGTTCAATGCGCCCGGCGTGCGGCTCGTAGCGCTGTTCGCCCCTGAGCACGGAATACGCGGATCGGCCGAAGGCGGCGCGCGTATATCATCGGGCGTGGACAGCGCGACGGGTGTTCGAATCCATTCGCTCTACGGCGAGACAAAAGTCCCCACTCCCGGCATGCTGGCTGATCTCGACGTGCTTGTCTATGACATCCAGGATGTCGGCGCCCGCATGTACACCTACGTCTGGACGATGACGCTGGCGGCGGAGGCGGCGAAAAAAGCCGGCAGGACGTTCATCGTTACCGACCGGCCCAATCCGATCCGCTCGGACATAATAGAGGGCGGGCTGATTGAAGCGCGATACAGATCGTTTACCGGTCTCCACAACGTTCCGGTGCGCTATGGACTCACTCCCGGCGAGCTCGCTCGATATCTGGCGGGGACCGGCCAGATCGATGCTGCCGTGACGGTCATACCGATGAAGGGTTACACACCATCGATGTGGTGGGCGAATACAGGCCTCGGGTGGATCAAGCCGTCGCCAAACATCGTCGACGCGGATGCCGCCCTTCTCTATCCCGGAATTTCCTTCTTCGAGGGAACCAACATCAGCGAAGGCCGCGGGACGACCGAGCAGTTCCGCCTCGTCGGAGCACGGTGGATGACCACCGCACCAGCGATCGCTCGCGCAATGAATTCCCGCAAGCTCGGCGGCGTGAGATTCGAGAGCGTGACGAGGACGATTGCCCGCGGACAGAAGCAGGCCGGAGCCGCGGTTCCGATGGTCAGGATAATCATCACCAACCGCGACGCGGTTCGCTCAACCGAGATCGGAGCTCATCTCCTGAAGGAGATTTACTCACGACACCCCACCGCGGTGCGGTTTCAGCCGCGTGGCCTGGAGGAGCTCTCGGGGGCGAGGGCACTCAGAGCCACTGTCACCGGTGGCGGCGCGATCGATTCTCTTCTGGTCCAGTGGAGAAATACGGCCGCCGGGTTCGAGCGCGATTCCCGTTCCTGGCGTCTGTACTGATCAGCGCTTCGGGATTGTCCTGCCAACGGCGATGGTGATGTTATCCTCCCCGCCGCCATCGAGAGCGTCCTGAAGAAGATCCTCGCATACCTGGCGTGCCGACGTCATCGTCATGAGCCGCTCGCGGATCCGGTCGTCTGATACGTGGCGCGTAAGGCCATCGCTGCAGAGCAGGCCGACATTCCTCCAGTTCTGGTCGAATCTCCTCACGATCGGCGCCGCTTCCGGCCCGCCGATCGCGCTCGAGAGAATGTGAGACAGCCGGGCATGAGCCGGATCGTCCCGCGTAAAAATTCCCTGATCGACGAAATCCTGGGCCATCGTCTGGTCACGTGACATCTGTACGAGATTCCCGTCGCGAAGCGCATAGCAGCGGCTGTCGCCAACCTGCAGCAGATAAGCGTGCGGCCAGACGCCGAGCCAGAGCGTGAGAGTCGTCGCCATTCCCTTGACCTGCCGGTCGACCGCCGACCGCTCGGCCAGCTCGTTGTGGACTTTCAGCGCCGATTCCTCGAGAGCCCGCTTGAAATCCTCGTCGTCGCTGGGGTCGGCCGTATAGTAGGTGTGAATCGCTTCGGAGATGTACCGGGTTATTCCCTCCAGCGTGTGTCTGCTCGCTTCTTCTCCGCCGGCATGACCCCCGACTCCGTCAGCGACGACCGAGATGAACGCCACACGTTCATCAGCTCCGATTTTCGTGGCGTCGGGGAGGCTCGTGTGGAAGAGCTTTATCTGCTTCTGGAGAGCACAGATCAGGAAGTGATCCTGGTTCGTCTTCCTCACCTTCCCGGGATGCGTCAGGCCGTAAACGTCAATCTCGTCGTCGTGTGGACGACGTCCTGCCTCCATGCTTCCCGCTTTGTCGGCATGCTCAGGTGATGTCATGCGCTCCGCCCGCTGCAGTTGGCGCAAATGTAGCATAGTTTCAGCGCCGTGAGCGAATGGTCACTCGAGATCGGATACCTCGGGCGCAAGCTGGGTCTTGGCGCCGCAAATGCTGTCCGGGCAATGCGGTCGGCGATCGACGACAAGCCCTTCGAGATCGTGCCGTACAAGGGCTTCGGCAACAGCGTGCAGGCGCATGTTTACGGGAGAGTCATCAAGAGGACAGGAGTTACGCCCAGTGCGGACGGAGACTCGGTGCTGAAGAATCTTCTCAATACTTATCGTCGGGCCGACGCTGACCCTCTCCCTGGCGCAATCGTCAATGTGATGTTCGGCGGCGCGACCACGCCGATGACCGCGGACAATGAAGGATTTTTTGGTGGCTGGCTCAGGTCGGAGCCCGCGGAAGGAACGAACGAATGGCATGAATACCATGCCGAGCTCGGCAACCGGCCGGAGGACGAGGTGACTACCGCGAAAAGCGGCATTCTCGTACCGCCGCTCTCGGCTCGCGTGGCGGTCATCAGCGACATAGACGACACCGTGATCCAGTCGAGGGTATCGAACTTCGTGCAGGCAGCCCGCACCGTGATGCTCGGCAACGCGCGGACTCGACTGCCCTTTCATGGAGTCGCGGCCTTCTATCGGGCGCTTCGTGACGGTGCTTCGGGAAGTGAAAACAACCCCATCTTTTATGTCTCGAGCAGCCCGTGGAATCTTTACGATCTGATAACCGAATTCATGGAGCTGCAGAACATCCCGAAGGGGCCGCTCATGCTTCGGGACTGGGACATCAGCCTCAACGCACTTTCGTCAGCCCGGCACTTCGAGCACAAGCTCGCCGCGATACGGAACGTGATGCAGTTGTACCCCGACCTGAGGTTCGTGCTCATCGGCGACACCAGCCAGCACGATCCGGAGATCTATCGCCAGATAGTCGCAGAATTTCCCGAGCGTGTAACCGCCATCTATATCCGTGACGTCACCCGGAGAGAAGACAGGTCTGCCGCGATAGAGCAGCTGGCAGAGGAAGTGCGCGAATCAGCGTCCACTCTCGTGCTTGCCGAAGATACGCTCGGTGCGGCGCTGCATGCTGTCGAGCATGGACTCATCGCGGCGGATGCCGTTTCCGGGATTGGCGAGGAGAAGCGCGTTGACGAGGGGTCAGCGGGCTGAAGGAGCGCCCGCGGTAATTGCCAGGACGAGTCGCTCCGCCTGTCGCGCATTCTGGTCCATGAAGACGGCCGCAAGATTTCCCGACCGCACGAATGCCGGCGTTGAGGGCCATGCGCCTGGCAATCCCGGGGGAGCCGCGGTCAGTGTGTCGATTCCGGCGACATCCTTCTCGAGCGCAGCGGCATTCTCATATATGAAGACCTCCAGGCGACCCCGCCCGAGCTTGTAGGCAACAGGCTTCACGCTGAATCCCGCCCGCGCAGGTGTGTCGCCATCGATCAGGGTGGCGACAAAGCCGGAGCGGCGAAGGCGGGTTTCGAGACTGCACAACGCCCACTTGCCCGTTGCGGGACAATCGCCTTTCCCCGCCTGAACAGAATCGCCCCCGGCCTGTACAATCGGCGCAGCCGGCGCAGGTGCGGGAGGTGGAAGCTCCGTATCATCGGACCTGCCGCACGCAGCGAGAATCATCGCGACCGCGGCAATCCTCAGCTTCATTGATTGACGGGAAACGATGCCGGATCCTGCCGGTAGAACCTGCTCAGCTCGGCATAGAGATCAGGATGTCTTTGCTTGAGCTCTACCGGGCGCTCGAAGAACATTTCAGTCACGACCGCAAAGAACTCCGCCGGATTCTTCGCTCCATACGTGTCGAGAAACGAGCCCTGCCCTCTTGCTTCGACCTTGCGAAGCTCCTCGTATTCGGCGCCGAGCACGCGGGCCCACGAGATGTACTGCTGGGGCGAGTCGAGTGCGGGGATTCCATCGGTACTCGCGTTCTCGAAGTCGAGCTGGTGGGCGAATTCATGGAGGACGACGTTCGGACCGTCATCCCAGATGCGTGATCCGTGCAGCGCGGCGTCCCACGCGAGGACAATCACTCCCATTCTCTCGTGGGTGTGCCCGAGCCGCGCTTCCCCGCCTTCTTCCCATATTCCGCCGCCTATCGCGCGGTCTTCCTGCGCCACGTATGTGCTCGGATAAACGAGAATGCTGGTGACGCGCGGATAGTAGTCGGTGTCGCGATGCAGCAGGAGCACGCAGGCCTGCGCGGCTATTGTCACGCGGATCTCGTCTGTGAGCTCGAGTCCTCCGCATCCCTCGAAGTACTTCTCGTCAATGAAGACCTGGATGTGACCGAGAAGCTCGGCGCGATCCTCCGGAGAAAGGCGCGAAAAGAGAGGAACGTTGCGCTCGATTATCGCTTTCCATATCTGCGGGAAGGGTTCATTCCTGAGCCGGGCGCGCCTGCGGCGCTTGATGAAGGAGAGCAACGACCTAGTGGGTGGTTTCCACCAGTGCGGGCCAGTTCAATACGACCTTGACCGCCGGCTTGGGCGCGTCGGGCGCCGTCGTTCCGAGAAGGAAACGACCGTCCGGGCCGATCGACCAGAAGGAGTAGGATGGAATCCTGGTGAGCCGCTCGGGTGTCCCGATCTCCCCCGTACGAGGATTTACTCGAGCCCGCATTATCCGACCTTCCCATTCATAGTAGACTGTGCGCCCGTCGGGCCCCCACTGGGGGTTGAGCCCGCCCGAGAT
>Ga0307505_10002571_pt1 | contig 12464 bp, 24 predicted proteins | sample 23_S_MG_FD_202183 | JGI IMG/M metagenome (GOLD analysis project Ga0307505, IMG submission 202183) | Soil microbial communities from Populus trichocarpa stands in riparian zone in the Pacific Northwest, United States - 23_S | ecosystem: Environmental > Terrestrial > Soil > Riparian zone > Trees...
CGGCTTAGGGGCCGGCGCAGGGCTCGGGCTGGGCTTCGGTGCGGGCTTGGGCGACGGCTTAGGGGCCGGCGCAGGGCTCGGGCTCGGTGCGGGCTTGGGCGACGGCTTAGGGGCCGGCGCTGGCTTCACCTGAGCCTCATCGATCTGGACTTGGTACTCTTTGAGGTCGGGCTCGGGCGCGGGAACGTGCTTCGATGTGCGCGCCGGAAACTCGCGGCCTAACAGCTCTTTGCCGCGCGCTCGCGTCTTGTCCCCATAGATCCCGTCACTCGTGATCCGGCCCATGTCGCGCTGCGCAGCGAGCACGGTTTCGTTCGGTGCGCCTTTCGAGCCGAGCGACGACGCGGCGCCCGATCGGATTGCCGCCGTTGCGTAGTCGTATAGAGCTTGAGCGGCTGCGCGCGCAGCCCTCGCAGGCTTTGGAGCTGGCGACGGCTCAGGCGGAGAGGGTGCGGGCTCGTCATGCTTGCGAGCCACGATCACAAGCGATGCAACCTGCGGAGGCAAAGCCACCGTGCGCGCTGCGCCGTTGTAGGTTCCGAGCGCGGAGCGATGCGCTCCCGAGCCTTCGACATTGAGATCGAGCCACGGCCCTGACTCCGCCTGCAAGGCTTCCGCGAGCTGCGCGTTCGTCGCGCGTTCATAGATGCCTTCAAGCACGAACGTCGCGCGGTAGAGCTCGCCACGCATGAGCGCGACGGTGCGAGGCGTAGGCATGGGCGCAGGGCTCGGGCTCGGTGCGGGCTTGGGCGACGGCTTGGGGGCTGGCGCAGGGCTCGGGCCGGGCTTCACGCTCGCAGTGGCGGAGCGCGCCGCACGTGCGATGCCCCACGCCGCGAGCGCGAGCAACGGAGCTGCGACGATCGTGATCACTTGCGCTTACCTTTCTTTTTCTTGGTGGGCTTCGCGGGTTCGGAGAGTGCCTTCAAGCGCGCCTCAGACACGCGCAAGTCATGGTGGTACTCCGCAGCATCGGACAAGGCCTTGTGATGCTGCGCGTCCGTGAGCTTGACGTTTTTGAGGGCTGCGCGCGCGTCTTTGAGCTTGCGGCGAAGCCAGGCGATGTGCGCGCGAGTTGAGGCCTTGTCCGTGAGCTTGTTCATGCCGTGCCCTTCATTCCGAGTTTCGCGCTTGGGTCCTCAATCGTCCCGTCACCGTGACGGACAACGATGTGCCATCCCACCGAAGACCTGCGAGGGATGGCGCGGGCTTCGATGTCGCCCGCGAGAATCAGCTCAGCAGCGCGCCAGCATGCGAGATCATCGCAATCACCGACGCGTTCTTTGTTGCACTGAGCTGCGGAAAGAAAGCGCTCGCAGGCCCCAGGAACCTGTGGCGCGTGACACACATCGCGCGCGTACCGAACGCCGCTCTTGTAGAGCGCCGGCAATCGATACCAGCCGATCTCTTTCACATCGATCGCCGTGAGAACGTCGAGAGCTAGTTGAAGCTCTCGCTCACCCTGGAATGGCATCACGATGGATAGGACAGGCACACGCGAACCTTTCGGAGCGGAGTTACTCAGCGCTGGACTTCGGCCTTGAGCCCGATCGTTCCGGTGATTGCCGCGACGGTGGTGTTCATGAGAGTGATCACCATGTCGAGCGCGGGACCGACTGGAGAGAAGTCGTCCGGCTGATCGGCGAACGCCTCCGAGCCGTACAACTCGAGCGGGGCGCCGGCTGCGAGCGCTTGCTCTTCGTCGCCCACTGCGAGCGATTGGATCACGCCACCGGGCGAGTTGGGCAGGATGAGCAGACGCACACCGTGAGCCGCGCGCGAGACCTTGGCGCGGAGCGTTGTGGTCTGACCGATGCCCGCGGGGATGGTGAAGAACTTCGCGCCCGTCACATCCTCAGTGAAGCCCAACGGCCCCTTGCGTTGCGTGTCGCGAGGGGAGCGCGCGAACGCAGGCGAAGGAAGCTTGCCCATCATGCGCTTGACCTTCTGGCGCACCTGAGCGACCGGAACGCCCTTCTTGAGATCGCGAGCGGCAGCCGCTCCAACCTCAGTCAGCGCGCCGACCTCTTCGAGACCCGAGATCAGATCTTCGTCGCCGCCGTCGCCGTCGCCTCCGCCGCCCTCTACCAAGAGGTCGTCAAGGTAACCGCGCAGAACCAAACCCGATGCAAGTTGCGTAATGTGTTTCATGTTTCCGCCAGCGCAGGGCGATGCCTGCGAGGTACAACCGCACCCGTGATTGGGAGCGGTAGACTTTTGGTTGCGCGATGCCTGCGAGGGTTCGCGCGAGCACGAGCAAGGCGCCGTCAGACGTTGCCGCCGTTTTCGCCGTTTTCGACTTCGCCACCGGCAACCAGCGTGTCCGTCGAGATCGAACGTTCGACGTACACCGCGGTTGTGGCGATGCTCACGCCTTGCATGGCCGCCTGAACGTTGCCCTTGGTCATCGCCTGACCGAGCATCGCGAGCGCGCTCAAGCCGAGCTTCCACGGGAAGCCGCCGATGGTGACAGGGATCTTGTAGCGGTTGAGTGTGCCGAAGAGAGCCGCGGTTGTGATGCCAGCGGCCTGAGCCACGATCGCGTGCTCGTACCCCTTGGTGCGTGCGGCCTTGCGTGCGTTCGAGATGCGCTGAGAGGCCTCCGCTTTGGCGACCTTGAGTTGCGAGCTAGCAGCCATGTTCATTCTCCGATGAGGGGGGGGGCCCGCGCGGGCTCGGGACGTGTGGAACGGGCCACCAAGACCGCGCGGGTTCTGCACATTTGAGCCACGTTTTCGGACTGATCGCAAAACGCGCTCTTTTTCGCGGGGCATGGTTCGGGATTCTCCAACGGTTTCGCGAGTCTTCCGGCGCGCGCCTACGTCGCGCTAGCGCCGTGAGCGGAGGGACGGAAAACATTATGGAGGATCTTACCAAGGCGCCGGGCCGCGCTCCGAGCGCGAGCTCGGACGCAAAAGAGCCCGCAACCCAGGGCATGGATTGCGGGCCCTGTGAGCCCCCAGGAACCGCGCTGGCGCGCGGGCTCAAGATGCGGGCTTGCGACTGAGCGCGGCCCCCAGGCGGGCGGCAAGCTCGCGCGCCGCTGCGCTGGCGCGCGCCCGGTCGAGCTGGCGCATACGCGCGTGCATTCGTTCGAGCGCGCCGGGGGGCATCTCTTCGGCGAACCGTTCCGCGATCTGAAACTGCGAGCGCAGCAAGCGGCGCTGCGCGAGGTCGAGCAGGCGCAGGGCTTCGATGTCTTCGCGCATCCGAAGGATGCGATGGAACATCATCCGATCGCGCTCGCTCACGGCTTCACCAAGCGCGCAAAGGCTACGAGCAGCTCGCCGCACGGTGGACAGAGATCGGCGCGGAGCACGGCCTGTGCGCCGGACTCCGCTTGGAGGCTCAACCAAGAGGACTCGCGCGGGTCCTCGCGTGGATCGTCCTCGCGCCTTGCGCATCGATCGCAAACCCGAATGCGCAGGATCGTCATGGCTTCACCAAGCGCAGCGCGGGATCTGGCTTGAGACACGCGCGCCGATCACGGTCCTCGCGATCGCGTTGCTCGTGAGCTTCCAGCGTCGTGCAGTTGGGACCGTGCTTCGCTTTGGTGCCATCGCACACGTTGCAGGGAATGCGTTGCTCGATGGTGAGCTGTACGTCATCGCTTGACGCTCCCGAGGGAAGCGCGGGGCTCGGGTTGACCATGCGCACAGCTCCGAAGGGCGACATCATCGCCGCAGCTCGCGCGCGGTTCGGTCCGAAGTAGACGAGCACGCACCCCCATCGCGCGCAGTCCTTCGCAGGTACCAAGCGCTTGCCCTTCAACACCTCGAACCGCAAGCGCCCGTCCAGCTCGCAGAAGCATTGGCTTGCGCCCGTGTAGTCGCGATACCAGCGGCTCCCAACCCTCGCAGGTATGAGCGACAACCCGCGGAGCTGTCGCATGGCGAGCACGGTTTCTAAGAACTTGTCGGTCCAAGCGGTCCCCGTGCCGAAAGGATGATTCATGTATAGCGTCGCGTGCGACTCGAGCGAGACTGAGCGGATCGCCGCAGCCCAATCGCGCTTGAGCGCGTTATCGGCGCGCGTGTAGATCGCGTGAGCCTGCAAGGGGTTGCTGAGATGCGTGCACGGGTCGAGCGAGATCCCGTGAGGACCCAAGATGTGCTGCGCGAGCGAGCGGATCTTGAGCGGGGTAAACCACACCGAGGATCGGTGTCGTTCGTGAATCACGTTGTTGTTCATAGCTTGCGACCTTTCGTCACCGCGAACACGATCGCATCGCCCACGTAGACGAGCGCGCACACGAGCGCTTTTGTGTTCGCATCCTGCGGGGAGTTTCCGAGGGGTAGCTCTAAGACGTGCTTTCGTACCAACTCGAGTTGCTGTTGCGTCATTGCGTCACCTCAGAAAGCCGCGAGCTGTGCGGCGTGTGTTGGGGATTATCGCGGGCGCATGAGTGCGCAACGGTGCTGGACGCTTGCGGCGGGTGGTGATTAGAGCGCGACGGGCGACGGTGCGCGCGCTCGCGTTGGCCACGTTCCAGGCTGCGATCGCTCGCGCGATCTTACGGCCGCCGCGAGCGCGGATCTCAAGTCGTGACTTGCAGCCGACCGCACACCGCACGATGAAAGGATCCGTTCCGTGCGCGCCGATGTTGATGGCTACGGCGCCGCAAACGCAGCGCCGTAGCCGTTTCTCTATCTGCTCGTAGGTCATCAGCAGCCGCCTTCGGTCGGCACGCGTTGACCGCTTGCCCACCTGCACGCGTCATCTCGCGAGACCTCAAGCTCGCGACGTATGCCGCCCTCTTTCTTGAGCCGGTCCACTTCCACGATGGTCAGCGTGTGAACGAAGCAACCATCCCGCAGCAGTAGCCCGTGCGCCTTGCACACCGGGCACGCGGATACGATCCGCGACTGTCCGCACGAGTAGCCGATCGGCTTGTCGCGCAACGGGAGCTCGAACATGGGCTTTCGGTTGAGCACGTTGCTGCGCTTCACGGTTTCACCGTAGGGCGCGCGCTCGCGCGGGGCTTGGGTCTCGGTTCGCCTTTGCAAATGCGCTTGATCTCATCTGCGAGAGTGCGCTCACACGCACTCGAGTGAATGCCGACGATCGATCCTGGGATAAGCAAGATGAACGCTGCCGCGTGCGGCGAGATTGTTGGCTCGTGCATGCTTGCGTGGCAAGGCACTCCCTCGGCAGCAATCGTGACCCGCACGTGCCTGATCCTCATGACCACGCTCCGCGGTCTACGATCAACTCGCTCGCGAGCGCGCGGTAGATATGCCGGTCAAGCCGATCGTTTTCCTCGCGCTGCGCTGTGTAGACCTCGACTCGAGATCGCACACTCAGCGCGCTGGCCGCCTCGCAGCACAAGCCGTGCAGGTAGAAGCCTGGCCCGTCGCTCGCTCCGCACGCGTTCACATCGGTGAAGCGTTCTTCGTGCGGGAGCACGAAGTCCCCGCAGCAATCGCAACGCGGGATCATGACTGACCACCATCGATCGCTTCCTTGCACATCTGCGAGCACAGGACACGAGTCAGAAGCGCGCTTTTGAGAGCGTTGTCTCGCGCGCGCGAAGCTCGCTCTTTCGCGATCTCGCGTTCGAGGTGGCAGGCCAAGTCGTACAAGCGCACGAGCCGTGCGTCGCTAGCTGCGTCGCTCATCGCTTCGCCGCCTTTCGAGCTGCGCGCTTGCGCTTGGCCGGTCGCGCTTTCTTGCCCTCGACCGTGCGCAACGCGTCCACCACCGACTGTCGGCGCATGCCGACGCAATCGGCGATTTGCTGCAAACCCATCTGCGGATGCTTCTTTGCGAGCGCGCGAGCTTGGTTGCTCTTGCTACCGCGCGCCGTCTTTTTCTTCGTGCTCATCGTCGGATCCTTTCGAGCGCGGGACTATCCCGCGAGTCTCCAAGGTCCCACGGCAAGCCCTCGCAGGCAAGCTATCCCCTCGCAGGGCTTTTACCTGCGAGGGCTTGCTTGACCAGCTCCTGCGCAATCTCGGGCGTTTCCGAGCGCTCGGCAATGTCGAGCGGGACGGCCCAGCCCCACTGCCGCAGAAGCCACCACTCGCTACCTTGCAGGGTCGCGAGTGTTGCCGGGGGCTCGGGCTTGGGAAGCGCTTCGCGGATGCCCTTGAGCCCGCGGGACCACGTAACGTCTCGGGCTCGGGTGCGTGTGACTTGCAGCTCTAGATAGCGATCGATCTCGCCGTGCTCCAAGAGCCCGAGAGGCGAGCGGCCTTTGACCATCGCGGGATCGCTCAGCTCAAGGCCGATTTTACTTAAGTACTCGGCCGAGTCGCACGCTTGCAGGTCGCAGCCGTGCTCGCGTGAGGGCTCGTTGCTCGCTCCGATGTACTTGCGCACGAGCCCGGCCCACCAAGAGTGCCAATCGAACGCGCTGTTTAGGTGGTCATCCGGATCGAGATGAACGCGCGGCATAAGCAAGACGTGCATGTGAGGGTGCCAACCGTTGGGGCCGTGCGTGATCTCTTCGGCCGCGATCCACTCAACGCCGTAGTCTCGCTTGAGCGCTTGCCATCGGCGCGACTGGACCATGCGGCGCCAGACCTTCCGCACCTCGCGCGGCAAGGTCACAGGATCGCCCGCGCTATGCCGCACCGTGAGCGTGGCTAGCATCGACTGCCGGCAAGTCTCGTGCTCGCGCTCATGCACGACTTGCGAGATCTCGCGAGCAAGCTTGAACCTGCGAGCCACGAAGCACGTGGGACACGTGCGAGAGCGGCAGCACACAACGCCGTCCCACCATGCGCTCGCGCCGCTCGTTTGAAGCTCGACCTCGCGTTTGTAGCGGGTGTTGCCGCAATGCCGAAGGCGAGCGGGTGTCATCGGATGACCCCGCAGCTCTTCTCGCAGTCGCCAGCTATCGATCCGCTTCATGCGCTCGCGAGTGAACGCGACGCAAAGCGCGACGATCGCGCCCGGCCCGTTCCGATGCTCACGGTACGAGCGGGACGCGCGCGCTGCAACCCCTGCGAGGTGAAGCGCCGGCTAGCGCCGGCAGTGAGCGGCTGTTAGGGGCGCATGGTGCGAAACGCCTGCGAGGCTCGTAGGCGAGCGCAGGACGGCTGTGCTTGCGTGGCGGTTATCTCGAGAGGCTCTTACTGGGGCTCCGCCCCAGCCCCCGGCTACTCGGGCGCGACGACGGGCTCGGGCGCGACTGTGAGCCGCGAAGCGAGCGCGGCTTGCACGGCTGCGATGTCGGCAGCCTGCCGATCGGCCAACGGCATGCACGCCATCTTGATGGGCTCGGGCGCGATGGGCTCACCCGCAGCCGCAAGCACAGCACGCACGATCCACGCGCGAGCGCGCGGGCTGCTTGGTGACTCGTGCTCAAAGATCTTCGCGAGGTCGATCACGCCATCGGGCCAGCGCGCGAGAAGCTCCGCGGCCTGTTGTTCCGAGTAGCAGACCGCCAACTTGTAGACGGTGCCCTTCCATTGCACGGGTAACGATTCCATCGCGAAACCTCCAAGTAGCTCGTTTGTACTAGTGCGTATGACCGGCGATCGCTGCGCAGCTCAGGGCCAGTTCACCCCACCGAACGGCTGCAAAGGCAATGAGGCGAACTCGGTTTCGTCGATTTCTCGCATGCGGAGGAAGTCACAGCCGCCGTACGCTGCCGTGGCGTAGAACGGCGAACGCCATCCGCTGGATGCGATCCCGATGTACTGAGGTCCGTTGGGCGCCTCCATGGCTGAACTTTCGTTGTTCAAGATCGCCCACGTGAAACCGTCGGAGCTGACCTGTGTTTGCACTTCGGTAGCGTAGTTGCCCGCGTCGTTGTCGACTTCAACGCGCATGCGGATGTACATCGCCTGAGCGAGCGACCAAGGGCAACTCACAGCATCGGGTCCGGGGTTCGCAGAATCGATCCACTTGGAGAACGACGCACTTGCTTGCTGGCGCGGATTTTCTAGATCGAGCACACCCAACTCGAGACCCGCGAAAAAGAACGACCCATCGGCGTTCGGTGCGAGCGGTGAACTGCTGAGCATGATCCCTGTGAAGATCGGACCTTGCCAGTTGAGCGGGGCGCCATCACCGAGCGGATACGGATATCCGAGGAAGCACACGCGGGCTTGGATCTCAAAGAGCCGTTCCGCGCCACTCGGGACGACGATCGCAGGCAAGCGCGCAATCGCTCCGCTAAAATCAAACTGCCGCGGGTCGGTCGGTGGCATCGCTCCTACGCAACCCATGCGGCGATTGGCGTCCAAGAACGCGACGCCGGGCGTCACGGGAGCCCAGCTCTGCCACTGCGCGGGCAAGTTTTGGAAGCCTGGGATCGGAATGAAATCCGACACACCGCGACCGCTCAGAAAGTCCTCGGAGAACAGAAAACGCTGATTGGTCGGTGGCACCGACGCATTGAATGGAAACTGGCCTTGACGGTAGCTCATGGGTTCACGGGTCCTTGCTCGATGCACACGGGACAAGTGCAATCCGGGGCGCGCGTACAGCCCACGGCCTTGCGCGCGATATCTTCGATTGTGCTTCGCACCTGCGAGGCTCGCGCAGTCTCGCGAGCGTGCTCCGCGTCAAGCTGCGGGCCGTCGCCACGCAAGGCGCGCACGAGAGTTGCGCCGCGATGAATCGCGCGGGGCCAATCGACCTCGCGCGCGAGCTTCGCAAAGTTTTCCCACAACGTGCTTTCTCCGCTCATGACTTCCCCCGAAAGAAGAACACCGCGAGCGCTGCGCCCGCACCGACCGCAAGCCCGAGCGCAGCCGTGCGCGCGAAGCTCGCAGCCTGCTTAGGCACCTCCACTGCGATCGCCTCAATCACTTCCGCGAACGTTTGCGGGATCTCTAGATCCTCGACTCCCTCGGAGTGCGCGCGGGCCGTGAGCGCTCGCAAGGTCTCGAGATGCCGCTCAGCTTCTCCGCTGCGCCACAGAGCCGCAAGAGGCGAACCGATCACGGATTCGTACCACTGCCGGTAGGCCGCATAGTCCTGCTCAATCGCGCTCGCGAGGTCAGCGGACACAACGCGCGACAAGCCTCCGCGCCCGAGCGTTCGGTCGCGCAACTTCTGCCAACTCTCTTGTAGCTCAGCAAGGGTCATTGCTGGCCCGATGTGTCCGGAAGGAAGTGACGGGCGCCGGCCGCGATGGCCAGATCGATGATTTCCGGGATCTTGCTCGCAGCCGCTTTCATCACCTGAGCGCGCTGCATTGCTTCCTCGCGTTCCTCGGGAGTCAGCTCGACACCTGCGAGGGAGTCAGTAGCAGGCGCGCGCCCTAGCGCGGCTTCAAGCTGGTCACTCAAGAGCTTGAGCGCGCGCTCATAGCTTCCCGTGATCACCTGTGTTTGGTGAGTGAGCTGTTTTTGGAGCGTGATGTTTGCCGCGAGCAACTCGCGAACGATCTCGTCTTGCGCGATCGGGGCCTTCTTTGCGGCTGCAACTTCCTCGCTCACTTCACAGCGTAGCGCGCGCGAAGAGAGCGGCCGATCGTGGGTTCCCATCCACCGAGCCATGTACTTGTGGCCAAGCCGTTCAAAGTCGGTGTGCTCTTGAGCTGCGGCGTAGATCTCCGCTGTGATGTCTCGCTCGGCCTCATCGGCCGCCACGATCTCTTCGCGCGACCATTCTCCGAGCGGATGCAATCCGCCCGATGGCGGAGGCAACTCCGCCACGAGCTGCACACGTATGCCGCTCGCAGGGCGAGACTTCAGAAACGCAGCCATCGCCTTCGGTGAAGCATTCGCGCTCATTTGCGACCCCCGTACAGCCACGCATAGACCGCACACGCGGCAAAGCCCGCGAGCACCCACAAGCCGATCCCACTGAGCACGCTCTCACTCATGAGCGGGCTCTGCGCTTAGAACGAGCCGCGATCCACAAGAGGGACAGCACAGCGACGCCTGCGAGGGCCGCGCCTCCGCTTGCCCGAAAGGGATTTCCGCTTCGCGGCTCCCGTCGGGCTCAGGCGCCGGGAGCGGATAGTCTCTGCCATGCTCAAGCCATGCCACCGGATCGATACGTGGCTCAGTGTTCGCTTGCGGGTACGCGCGCGGGCTCACTTCAAAATGCAGATGCGCGCCCATCGTTCGGGGCTGCGAGTCAGTCGGATCGGACTTGCGGTATTGCGTGCGGCCTACGAGCCCAATCGGATCGCCTTCGCTCACGCGCTGGCCCACCGTGACGAGAGGTTGCTCGAGATGCGCGTACAGCGTCCACATGCCCCGCTCCGGATGCTCCAACACCACTACGCGACCGTAGCCCGTGAAGCCTTGCAGCCACTCACGCGTGGCGTAGCGCACGACGCCCGCGGCCGGGGCTACGACTGGCGTTCCCTCCCTCGCAGGCAAGTCAATGCCGTTGTGGGCATGCGTGTCTCGCTGCGCCCGGAACGCGAGGTTTCCGGAACGAGGGAGCGCAGCTGTGGCGATTGGGATCAGCATGGGTTCAGCGGTAGGCCACCCAGCATCCCGCGCCGAGCGTCATGCTTGCAGCGTCGTGCGGGATCGGGCGCCAGTCGGCATATGAAGCGCCATCGACGGGACCGAGCAGAAGCCCGCTCAAGCCCACGAAGATCACAGCGACGGCTGCCGGAGCGAGCGGCAAGCCTGCGAAGTCTGTGAGCCTCATCTCGCGGGCATCCATCGGCAACGGCGTGCGAGCGCCAGCGATGGGGAATCCCATCTGCTGATAGGGCATGAGCGGTTGACCGTTGCCGTACGCGGGCTGACAGCTCACTTGAATCGTAGCCTTGGTTGCTGCGATCCCAGAGGGCGGAGCTGAGATGTAGAAGCCCAGGCGCAGCGTGCGAGCGCTCAGGCGCAACACCATGCCCCTCGCAGGCATCGTGAAATCCTGCAACCGTGAGCCCGCGATGATGGCGAACGATGGAGCGGGCTGGCGATAGTTGGTTTCACCGTGCGAGATCTCGGCCCACCATCGAACGACGGGCCAGCCACCGATCGCAGTGTTCGCGCTCGCGATGCGCGCGCGCACTTCGAGATCTGCCACGCGCCGATCGACCGTCTCGAACGAGAAGAGCTTTTGCGATTCGCCCTCAAGGTTCAGTTGTAGCCCAGTGGGCGCGACCATCGGCAGTGCCTCGCAGGCACCGACGAATGGCAGTTTCTTGGATGGCATGGCGGTCATGGGCTCACGCGTGAACGTAGAAGACTCGACCGCTCTTGTCGGCCGCAGCGAGCTGCGCGGCCGTGACCTTTCCGGACTTGTTCGAGGTGACCTTGCCGGCCTTGGCGGTCCGGATGAGATCGACCTTTCGCGGCTTGGCTGCAACCTTGGCGACGTTCTTGCGCAGCGCGTTCGCCGCATCGAACACCGAGCCCGGCGCTTCCTTGCGCGCCGCAGCGATGAGCTTCTTTGCAACCTTGTCCGAGCCCGAATCGGCCGCGACTTCGGCCGCCGTAAGGCGCGCACCCGCACCGAGCATCTGCGCCTGAGAAAGCCTGCCAGGCTTGGCCTCCGCTTTGATGGCTGCGCTCGCAACCTTCATAACCTTGGAGCTAGCGACCTTTTGCGCGAGGTTGATCGCAGCGCTCGCGGCCGGGCCAAGGGCCACACCGATTCCGGGCACGGCTGCGAGCACAGCAGGCGCGGCCTTGAGCGCGACGTTGCCGACCTTCTTAGCGACACGGCCCGCGTCCCACAAGCCGCCACGATAGCGATGGTGGATCCGTTGACGGCCCTTCTTTCCCACGGCCTTCAAGCGCGCGATGGCCTCCGCGGGCTTGTCCAACAGACCCCAGTTTTTGACGCCCAAGTACATCGCGCGATCGTACTCGCGCTGGTTGCCGTCCTTGTCTTTGTTCCACCACTTCTCACGCGCGGCTTGCGCGCGCGGGCTCTTGTCTTTGGGATCGAAGCCGAGCGCGCGAGCAGAGATCGCGCTCCACCACCAATCCGGTGCGCCGGGAGCGTCAACACCGACCTCGCTCATGTCCTCATCCGGATCGCCAATCTCATCGGCGAACGCGGACAGCTCATCTGGATCCACTGCCGCGCGGTACACCTCCACTTGGCCCGCCTCATCCGTGAGCGTGAGCACGGCTGTCAAGCCACCGTCGTAATGTTCAAACGCAATGTGTCGCGATGCTGGCATGGGTCACCGAGGGGGAAAGGGTTTCGCGATGAGAGCCCGGCCGCGCTCGCGAGTTTTTGGACCATAGATCCCGTCACTCGTAATACGGCCCATGTCTCGCTGCGCAGCGCGAACGGTATCGCTCGGGCGCGCAGCCGTCCCGAGCATGATCGCGCGTGAGCTACCCGTCGCGCGGTTGACATATTCGAGCAAGTCGCTTGCGGCCCGCTCAGGGGACCTCGCAGGCAACTGCAACGGCTTTGGGGCCGGCGCAGGCTCGGGCTTCGGTGCGGGCTTGGGCGACGGCTTAGGGGCCGGCGCAGGGCTCGGGCTGGGCTTCGGTGCGGGCTTGGGCGACGGCTTAGGGGCCGGCGCAGGGCTCGGGCTCGGTGCGGGCTTGGGCGACGGCTTAGGGGCCGGCGCTGGCTTC
>Ga0307505_10002572_pt1 | contig 12463 bp, 12 predicted proteins | sample 23_S_MG_FD_202183 | JGI IMG/M metagenome (GOLD analysis project Ga0307505, IMG submission 202183) | Soil microbial communities from Populus trichocarpa stands in riparian zone in the Pacific Northwest, United States - 23_S | ecosystem: Environmental > Terrestrial > Soil > Riparian zone > Trees...
CCCAGCGCGCGCAACGTCGAGGGGAACCGGTCGCGGAGGATCGCCGCGTCGCCCAGATGCGCCTCGATGGTCCGGTCCGACATCCCCACCGCGCACGCCAGCTCCGCCGCCATGCTCCGCAACGGCAACCCGGACCGCGACACCGCATCCCCGGTGACGGCGAGATCGTGCGCCTCAGCGAGGACCCGCAGCTGCACCGACTGCCACCGCGCCAGCTGTCCCGCGGCATGCTCCCACTCGAACAGCAGCTCGCCCGCGGTGTGCTGGGATGCCAGGAACCGGTCGATCGCCGGCGTAGCACCCCGAGCGCCCGAGACGGCGTCCGCCTCCCAATCCGGCGGACACTCCGGTTCCCACTCGTCCCGGTAGACCGCTTCCCACTCGACCGCGGACCGCTCCCGCGCCACCGCACGCCACGCCGCGAACTCCTCATCGAGCTCGTCAGCCCAAGCGGGCCGTGAGTGCTGATCCGTCATACAACAATGATGACAGCAGCCTCCGACATTACTACCCTTCTCAGGGTATCCATCGACCTGAATCTTCAAACTTTTGAACTAATCCAAGCGCTCGTTGCGCCAACCCACTTCGATCTGCGCGTTCGCGAGGAACTCGGCCTTTGCGCGTGTGTAGTCGTCGTAGTCCGCCGCCCCCTCGAACCGACCCGCGAGCTCGCGTTTGACGCGCTCGTACGATTCGGCCGCACGCGCATCGTCTCGAAGCCAGTCGCGGAAGGCCACGACGAAGTCCGCGAAGGGGGAATCCTGACGGCGCACGTGCAGGATGATCTCCGGCTCGTGTTCGGTCGCGGGCCGGTGGAACAGCAGCTTCGCGTGCTTCGACGGGTCGGCATCGGAGCCCGGCCGAGGCGTATCGGCCGTCACCCCGGGCGAGTCCGCGCGGGCACCGGGCGCGAGCACGAACCCGAGCGGTTCGAGCGCCTCGCTCATCGCGTCCTCGCTCGGCAGATCTCCCACCCGCAGCTGCAGGTCGACGATCGGCTTGGCAGCGAGGCCGGGAACGGCGGTCGAGCCGATGTGGTCGACACGGAAGCCGTCCGCGCCGGGGAGGCCGGCCGTGGCGCCGACGATCCGCTCCGACCAGTCCTCGGCGACGAGCGGCCAGATCGCGTCGTAGTCGGCGATGCGGGGCGCGGGCATCTGCCGATCCTAGGCCGTCACCCCCAGTCCAAGGGCGACCGATAGCATCGGCGGATGCCTCTTGCTCTCGTCACCGGCACCGCGCGCGCGAACAGCATCGCCGCGGGAGTCGTCGAGCGGCTGTGCCGCGAGGGGTGGGATGTCGCGACGAGCGACCTGCGCGACACAGACTTCCCCTGCGATCTGTCGCGGCCGGATGCTCCCGCGGCGCTCATCGGCGACGTCGCGCGCGAGCGCGGGCCGATCAGTGCCCTCGTCCTCAGCCACGCGCACGACGTTGAGAGCGGCATCCTCGACACCACCGCCGAGAGCTTCGATCTGCATGTCGCCATCAATGCCCGCGCGAGCCTGCTGCTCATCGCGGCGTTCGCCCGTCAGGTTCCCGGAGACGGCGGAGCCATCGTCGCCCTCACGAGCGACCACACCACAGGCAACCTGCCCTACGGAGCATCGAAGGGCGCCCTTGACCGGCTCGTCATCTCCGCGGCGCGGGAGCTCGGCCCGCTCAGGATCTCGGCCAACGCGCTGAACCCCGGCCCGATCGACACCGGCTGGATGACGCCCGACATCGCAGCGGACCTTGCCGAGCAGCATCCGTCGGGAAGACTCGGCACGCCGCGCGACGTCGCGTCGCTCATCGCATTCCTGGTCTCGCCCGAGGGCCGATGGGTGTCAGGGCAGCTGCTGCACGCCGACGGCGGATTCTCGGCCCGGTTCTGACGCACGACCCGAGGGCGACAGGTACAGCGCCCCTACGCAGAGGTGTCACGGATTGCCGCATCCCGAGGCCGGAAGCGACCACCTGGGACACCTTCGAGCCCGGCATCGCGGCCGCACTAGGATGGCCCAATGGCCGATCCGCACAACCCGCTTCTCCCCGCGGGCTACGACATCGCCTGGTCGGTCGTCACACTTGCGATCGTCGTGCTCATCGCCGTCGCGCTGGTCACCCTCGCGCGGAGCGCGAAGCGCCTCACCAGTCCGCAGGCGCTGCTCTGGACGCTGATCGTGCTCTTCGTTCCGGTCCTCGGCGCGCTCGCATGGCTGTTCATCGGCCGCCCCTCGACGCTCACCACGGCAGCCGGCAGCGACTCTCCACCTGCCTGAACTGGCCCCTGCAGTCCTGCGCGCCGCAAGCCTTCATCGATGTGTCGCGTATGGTCGCCTCCGGCGCCGCGAAGCGACCAGGTGTCACACCTTCTCCACGAGGGCCCTGCGAAGGTGTCACGAACTGCCGCATCCCGAGACCGGAGGCGACCAGATGCGACACCTTCTCGACGACGGCCCATGCGACCAGACGCCGCTCAGAGCAACAGGTAGACCGCTCCGAGGACGGTGAATCCGATCACGAGCCGCTCGAAGAGCTTCTGGTCGAGCCGGCCCGCGAGCCAGCGGCCGAAGAAGGCGCTGGCCACCACGATGGGCACGAGCACGAGGTCGAGCAGCAGCCCTGGCGGGGTGATGATGCCCAGGCCGACCGAGAACGGCACCTTGGCGATGTTGACGATCGCGAAGAACCAGGCCGCGGTGCCGAGGAACTCCTTCACCGGGAACCGCGCGGCGAGGAAGTACATCGACATCACTGGACCGGCGGCATTGGCGACCATGGTGGTGAAGCCGCCGAGGGAGCCGTAGGTCGCCGCGGCGATCCGGTGCGGCCGGTCGTCCGTGACAGCGGCGCCGAATCGGCGGCGGAGCAGCGTGATGGCGATCACGCCGAGCAGGATCACGCCGATCGTCCGCTTCACCCACTGGTCGTCCGCGAAGGCGAGGAACACGACACCGGCAAGCACGCCCACCACGACAGCGGGCGCCAACCGCAGGAGCGCGCGCCAGTTGGTGTGCCGGCGGTACATCGATACGGCGAACAGGTCGGCGACGATGAGGAGCAGCAGCAGCGTGCCGGTCGACTGCCGCGCGGGCAGCACCGCCGCGAAGATGGCCACCGCGACGGTTCCGGCACCGGGAACGGCCGTCTTGGAGAGTCCGACGACGGCCGCGGCGACGCCGAGAGCGGCCCACGCGTACCACGTCAGGTCGGGCACGTCAGAGACCCGCGGCGCGCAGCGCGGCCTCGGCGAGCGCCGCCCGCGTGGCGGCATCCGTCATCCACAGTGGCGTGACGACGGGACGGATGCCGCTGCGCTCCACCCCGGGAGCCTCGGCGGCGTCCTCCTCGGCGATGAGCCAGGCGTCCAGCAGCCCGCCTTCCGGGCGCCCGCCATACTGGGCGCCCACCGCCGCGGCCGTGCTCGCGACGCCGATCGCGGCGAGGCACACGTCGGCCATGCCGCGCACGACCCGTCCGCCGATGAGCGGCGAGACGCCGACCACGGGAGCGGATGCCGCGACCAGCGCCTCGCGGGTCCCCGGCACCGCGAGGATCGGCCCGATGGAGACGACGGGGTTGGACGGGGCGAGGAGGATCGCGTCGGCACCGGCGATCGCCTCGACGACGCCGGGGGCGGGAGCGGCATCCGTCATGCCTGGATTCTCGAACGCCGCCGGCTCGAGGGCGGCGCGGTGGCGCGTCCACCATTCCTGGAAGTGCAGCCGGCGGCCGTCGCGCAGCACCACGATCGTGTCGACCTCGGCGTCGGTCATCGGCAGGAGTCGTGCGCCGAGGGGCCAGCGCTGTGACATCCGCTCGATGACCTGCGTCGGGGTGAGGCCGTCCCGCAGCCAGCCGGTGCGGGCGAGATGGGTGCCGAGATCGAGGTCGCCGAGGGTGAACCAGGGCCACCCGGCCCCCCACTCCTGCAGTTCGTGGTTGACGCGCTCGGAGTCGCCCGCACGCCCCCACCCGCGCTGGGCATCGTTCACGCCCGCGAGCGCGTAGAGGATGGAGTCGACGTCGGGCTGCAGCCGCACGCCCGACAGCCACAGGTCGTCCCCGGTGTTCACGACGACCGTGAGCGCTTCGCCGGGGTCGATCCCGCGGGCGCGGAGCGCGGCGCGTACGCCGAGCACGAAGCGCGACCCGCCGACGCCACCGGCGAGGACGACGACCCTCACGGGGCGAATTCGTCCGCGGCGTGCGGGAGGGAGAAGCGGGCGACCGCGTCGATGAGGGCATCGACGGTCTGCTGCTCGGCAACGACGTCGACGTCGAGTCCGGCGCGGCGCGCGTCCTTCGCGGTGCGCGGGCCGATCGCGGCGACGAGGGTCGTGGCGGGGACCTCGGGGAACTGCGTGTGCACCTGCTCGGCGACCGAGCCGCTGGTGACCAGGATGGCGTTGATGCGGCCGGAACGGACGTCCTCGGCGATGCGGTCGGTGACCGGGACTCCCACTGTCCGGTAGGCGACGACGCTGCGCACGCGATGCCCGGCATCCGCGAGCATGCGGGTGAGGACGGGCTTGGCGATCTCGCTGCGCAGCGTCAGGATGTCGCGGGATGCCGGCTCGAGGCCGATCAGCTGCTCGGCCATCCCGGCTGCGGAGTTGTCGCGCTCGGGCACCAGGTCGACGCGGTAGCCCACGGCCTGCAGCGCCGCCGCGGTCGTCTCGCCGACGGCGGCGACCTTGGTCGAAGCGGGGATCACCGCGCGGTACGCGTAGAGCACGTCGACCGTCGTGGCGCTCGTGACGGTGAGCCAGTCGAACACCCCGTCAGCCAGATCGGCGAGCGCGCGCTCCAGCGTCGGCTGATCGTTCGTCGGCGCGAAGTTGATGAGCGGTGCGATGACCGGGGTGGCGCCCTGGCGCCGGAGCGAAGCCGCAACGCCGTCGCCCCACGGTCCGCCTCGGGGCACGAGCACGCGCCAGCCCGTGAGGGGCTTGGCGGGGCTGTGCGGCTGGGCTGTGTTCATGGGTCGACTCTCGTGGTGCTGAGTCGGCCGCTCATGACCACGAGCAGCCGACGCGCGATTGAATCGGATTCGCGCTGTCGGCAGCATCCGCACCATTGCACTGCCTCCCCCGAGCATACCCCCCGAGCGCCCTGTCCTGTCCGGTGCTCTCGGGACGACGACCGGGCACGGCGTTGGCGTCAGCGCGTGTAGAGGCGGACGAAACCCCACACGGCTGCGCCGACGGTGGCCGCGACGGCGACCACGGCGGCTCCGGCCGCGATCGGGTTGCGACGGGTGAACGCACGCGCATCGGCGATCGTGCGATCGGTCGCGTCCGAGACGCGCCGGGGCACGTTGGCCTTGACCTCGATGGCGGCCAGTGTCGCCTTCAGCTCCGCGCGCGCCCGCTCGACGGGGTCGGTGATACCGAGGGGGATGCCGGTGCGCGGTACGGGAACGGGCGCCTCAGAGCTCATCGCGAACCTCTTTCACATCCTGGACGATCGACTGGACGGGGTTCTGGCGCTGGGAGAGCCTGCGGAATCGCAGCACTCCCAACAGGGCGAGCACGAGCGTGATCAGGATCATCACGCCGAACAGGACGATGGCCGACAGCCAGATCGCCCAGCCCCACAGCGCGGACATCCCGAACACCAGGAATGCGCCGAGCGCCGGGACGGACCAGAAGAGCACGAACAGCGCGGCGAGGAACCATGCAGCGCCGACACCGCCGTCCTTGGCCGTCCGGCCGACCCACGCCTTGGCGGCGTCGACCTCGGCGACGACGAGATTGCGGATCAGTTCCGGGACGTCGCCGAGCAGCGTGAGCAGGCTGTCGTCGGTGCGGTCGCGAAAACCGCGCGGCGTCGTCATCTCACGCCCCGCCGCGCTTCTTCGCGGCCTTGGCGACGTCGTCGAGGGCGTCCTGGGCGGCATCCTTCACCGCGCCTGCCGATGTCTCCGCGGCGGCTGCGACGTCGTCGACCTGGTCCTTGCCGGCCCGGATCGCGGCATCCAGCTTCTGACCCGGCGTGTCCTTGGACGACGTGGACTGCACGACCTTCACCGCCGAGTCCCACAGCGTGCTCGGCAGCGCCATGGCGGTCGACTTGGCGAACTCCTTCACCTTGCCGACCTGCTCCTGGACCGGGTCGAGGTTCCAGACCTTGAGCCACTGGCCCTTGATCTGCTCGTAGCGCTCGCGGCCGGCGCGGGTGCCGAGGACGTAGCCCACGGCGAGTCCGATGACGAGTCCTGCTTTGCCCCTCATGGGGTCTCCTCACGCTCGATCAGCTGGTGGTCTGGTCCCAGGGTAGACCCGTATTCCGATTCCGGCATCCGCCCTTGACAAACGTGCGAGCAGGATGCTGAAGCGAGCTGCGCGGCCCGAAGAAGGTGTCGCGAATTGCCGCCTCGCGCCTGCCGAAGCGACCATCTCTGACACCTTCTCCAAGCGGGGCCCGAAGAAGGTGTCACGAAATGCCGCCTCCCGCTGGCCGAGGCGACCATCTCTGACACTTTCTGCGCCGACGGCGCGGAGAAGCGGGTCAGTCTGCGGCGGGGCGGGTGCCGAACAGGGCGCCGCGGCGGACGATCTCCGCCTGCGCGCGGGCGTCGGGGACGACTTGGGCCAGACCCGTTCCGCTCAGCCACGCCCCGACCGCGACGATGCCCGGTGTGGCGTCGAGCCTGGCGCGGGCGGCGGTCGCGGCATCCCGCTGCCCGATCGCCGCACCCGGAAGGGTCTGCTCGTACCGGGCGATGTCGCTGCCGGCCACGTTGCGAGGGTCGAGGTCGACGCCGAGCAGCGCGGACGCCTCGGATACCGCGAGCGCGGTCGCTGCGGCCAGGTCGAGGCCGTCGGTCGCGGGCGGCTCGGACTGACTGCCGAACGACACGCGCACGACATGGCGGTGGGGATGCTGCGCCTGGGCCGCCTCGGCGAGCCACGCCCACTTCGCGGTGGAGTGGGTGAGCGCCTTCGCGCGATGCGAGCCGGGGACGGTGAGCACACCCGAGCCGCGCGGCGCGGCATCGAGGGCGGGGGCGTCGAGCACGAGCGTCACGATGTGCACGCGCGGGGCGGGCCGGTCGTCCTCGGCGGGGCCGAGCAGCGGCTCGAGCAGCCGGCGCGCGGCGGACTCCCCCGCGGCGACCACGATCCGGTCGGCGTGGAGCTCCTCGTCCGCGATCCGCACGGTCCAGCCCCGCCCACCGGGCGACGTGGCGCCGCGATCGGTGCGGTCCGTCGACGCGTGCGTCCCGGCGGGCCCGGCCAGCTCGGCCGGCTCGGCCGGCTCGAGCGCGTCGGCCGGCGACTCGCGCCGGATCTCGACGCCGAGCTCCAGAAGGCGGACCTCGAGCGCGTCGATGAGTCGCAGCATCCCGCCCCGCAGGCCCTCGACGGCGCTCCCCGGCGCCTCGCCCCGCGCGCCGTGCAGCTGACCCACCGCGCCCGCGAGGGAGCCGGTGCGGGTGAGCGCGGAGTTGAGTCCGGGGGCGGCGAGGTCCACGTCGATGTCATCGGGATCGGCGGAGTACACCCCCGACGTGACAGGCGCGACGAGACGCTCGAGCACGCGATCGCCCATGCGGGTGCGTACGAGCCGGCCGAGGCTGCGCTCCTTGCCGATCGTGAGCACCGGACGCAGCCGATCGAGGTAGGCGCGCCAGGCGCCGCGCCATCCGATGATGCGGCGCACGTCCTCGGCGAAAGGATTGTCGGGGATGCCGAGCACGCCGCCCTTCGGCAGCGGTGCGGCGCCCGGGAGCCCGGCGAGCCACGCGCCCCCCGGCTGCGGCGAGACGACCTCGTCGCCGAGACCAACTTCCTCGATGAGCGCCCGCACGTGGCCGCCCCGCGTCGCGAAGCTCTCGGCTCCGACATCGAGCCGGAGCCCGGCGATCTCGGCCTGCCGCACCATCCCGCCCAGGCGATCGGATGCCTCGACCACCGTCACCCGCATCCCGACCTTCGCGCAGTCCAGTGCGGCAACGAGCCCCGCGATCCCGGCTCCGATGACCACCACGCGGGTGCCGTGGGCGTGCGCGACGAGGTCGTCGAGGGGCTGGGGCGTGTCGGGGATGCCGGGGGTGTCGACCATCGTTCCATCCTCCCACCCGCCCCGCGCCGAGCATGCCCCTCCCCCGCCGAGCAAGCCCCGCCTCCGCCGAGCAAGCCCCGCCTCCGCCGAGCATGCCCCGGGGCGAGGTCGGGAGGGTGAGGAGCAGGGGGTCAGGGGTCAGAGCGCTGGGCGCGCGCCTCGGTGCGAGTGCGAGGCGGGGTGCCGTGGGCGGCACGATCGGCGTCCAGCCCGTCCTCAGCGGCCCCGGCATCGTCCACCGCGCCGCCGCTGATCCGGCCGTCGTGGAGTTCGAGCACGCGGTCGGCGCGCGCCACGAGAAGCGGGTCATGGGTCGATACGATCGCGGCGAGTCCCTGCGCGTGCACGAGATCGCCGATGAGGTCCATCACGGTCGCGGCGGTGCGCGAGTCGAGCTGGCCGGTCGGCTCGTCGGCGATGAGCGTGCGCGGACGGGTGACGATCGCGCGCGCGATCCCCACCCGCTGCTGCTGCCCGCCCGACAGCTCGGCGGGACGCTGCTCGGCATGCCCCTCGAGGCCGACCATCGACAGGGCCTCGGCGACGCGGTCGGCGCGCTCGGCGGGATCCGTCTTCGCGATGCGCAGCGGCAGCTCGACGTTCTCGGCCGCCGAGAGCACCGGAATCAGCCCGAACGACTGGAACACGAACCCGAGGTGATCGCGGCGCAGCCGCGCGAGGGCGTCCTCGTCGAGGTCGGTCGTGTCGGTCTCGCCGAGCAGGACCCGCCCGGACGTCGGGCGATCGAGAAGGCCGAGCAGGTTCAGGAGCGTCGTCTTTCCGGCACCCGAGGCGCCTCGTACCACGAGCAGCTCCCCCGCGTGCACGGCGAGATCGATGCCGACGCACGCGTGCACGTCGCCGGCCGGCGAGGCGAAGGTGCGGCTGACGTCGTCGGCGCGCACGGCGACTCCGGTGTTCACGGGCGGTCTCCTTCCGAGTCGGTGTCGCCGACCGGATCGGGTCGATCGGCGGGATCGGCTTCGGCAGCCGAACCGGCTTCGGGGCGCAGGCCGGGATCACCGGCTGCCTCGGGCACGGCCGGCCCGCCGGTCTCGAAATCGGCATCCGGCGCAGACTTCGGCCGGGCGACGGCATCGGGCGCGGACTCCGGCACGCCAGCGGCATCCGTCCCCGCGTCGCCGGACTCCGGCACGCGAGCGGCATCCGTCCCCGCATCGCGCCGCACCGGAGCGCCCGCGTGCGCCGTCCCCGGCCACACCCCGACGTGGTCGGGCTCGAGTTCGAGCCGCACCCGCTCGCGCAGCTCGAGCGCCGCGACGAAGTCGTCCGGGAGCTGGAGGCGGCCGACGCGGTCGAGCACGGCGTACTCCGCCGCGATCGTCTGCTCCGCGCCGTGCTCGTCGACGCGGGTCGAGCGCAGCACCTCTGTCGAGGTGCGTCCGTCGCGGATCTGCACCGTGCGCGCGACGTGCTCCGATACCGCGGGGTCGTGCGTGACGATGAGCGTCGTCACGCCCAGCTCGCGGTTGACCGACCTCATCGCCTCGAGCACGTGAGCCGACGTGACGTCGTCGAGCTCGCCGGTGGGCTCGTCGGCGAGCAGCACGCGAGGCTCGTTCGCGATGCCCACCGCGATCGCCACGCGCTGCTGCTCGCCGCCCGACAGCTCGGTCGGACGGCGAGCGGCGCAGTGCGACACCTCGAGCAGGTCGAGGAGCAGAGCCACCCGCTCGGCGCGCTCCTGGCGCCGCCGGCCCGTGATGGCCAGCGCGGCGGCGACGTTCTCGGCGGCCGTCAGATAGGGCAGCAGGTTCCGCGACGTCTGCTGCCACACGAAGCCGATCGCCTCACGGCGGAACCACACGCGCTCGACCTTCTTCATCGTGAGGAGGTCGTGGCCGGCGACCCGGGCGACGCCGGCCGTGGGGGTGTCGAGACTCGACAGGATCGACAGCAGCGTCGACTTGCCCGAGCCCGAGGCGCCGACGACGGCGACGAGCTCGCCCCGCTCGATGACGAGATTGAGGCCCTGCAGCGCCTGCACCTCGACGCCCTGCGCGGTGAAGATGCGCACCAGGTCGGCGCAGAGGATGTCGGGCTCGGCCGCAGACAGCGCGGCTCGGTCGACGACGGCGGGAAGTGTCATGAGTCCTCCACGGTTCGGAGTATGGCCGACGCGCGCACGCGACGCGAGATCGCCAGCGCGACGAGGGTGAACAGCACGGTCGCGAGAAGGAAGCCGCCGATCGCCACGGCGAGGATTCCAGGGTCGATCGCATACGCCGGCTGCGCCGCCCCGCCGGTGAACGGCCGAAGGTCGACGACGCTCAGGAGCAGCACCGGCAGCGCGGCGCCGAACAGCGCCCCCGCCACGACCGCGGCCGCGCTCGCCGGCCACAGCTCCCACGCGATGATGCCCGAGCCGGTGCGGGCCGGGGCGCCGAGCGTCTGCAGGAGCGCGAGGATGCGTGAGCGGGACCGCGTGCCGAGCACGAGCGTCATCATCACGGCGATCGCAGACAGCGCGGCGGCGAAGGCCACGCACGCGATGAGCGTGATGCGAAGACCGGATGCCGCGGGTCCCTGCTCCACGGAGGCGCGCACCGATCCGGGCGACAGCCAGCGGATGTTGGGAGCTCCGAGCGCCTGCTGCGCAGCGGCGGCGACGGTCGCGGGATCCGCGTCGTCGTGGAGCGCAACGAGGATCGTCGATACGGACTTCGGGCGGCCGAAGCTGCCGCTGTACGCCTCGTCGGCCAGCACCCACGCGTCGCGAGGGCTGAAGGCAGCGGCATCCGTCGACACCCACACGACCTCGGCGGGCTGGCCCTCGATCGTGAGGGCGCCGTCGAGTTCGAGGGAGGCCATCGCGGCGGCGGAGGCAGCCAGCGGGATCGGGGACGAGCCGTCGCCGAGCGAGATGTCGTCGGGGATCAGGCCGCCGGCTCCCTGCACCTCGGCGAGCGCCCGCTGGTCGACGAGGTAGACGGTGCTGACCTCGCGACGGGAGCCGCTGTAGATGCTGACGCCGCGCACCTGCGAGACCGGGGCGACCGCGGCGACGCCCGGGATGCCCGCCACGACCTCGGCGGCGTCGGCGTCGAACCGCGTCGCCTCGAGCTGGAGGTCCGCGCCCGCTGCCACCCGCGCGGAGTTATCGACCCCGGCTTCGAGCGTCGAGAGCATGACGGCGGACGAGACCGCGATCGAGACGCCCACGACCAGTGCGAGCACCGGCACGAGCCCTGCCGCGGGGTCGCGCAGCGCACGGGCCGCGCCGAGGAAGCCCACGAAGCCAGGCCCTCGGCGCAGTCGCGCCTGCAGCGCGCGCAGGAGGATCGGATACACCCGCAGCGTGGCGATGCACACCACGAGGGCGAGGAGGAGCGGCGCGAGCGTGACGAGCGGGTCGAGGGCGGCGCCCGGGTCGCCCACGCCCCGCACCACGAGCACAGTGGTCGCCACGACGGCGAGCCCGACGATCGCCCACTCTGCGATGGGACGCCACGTCGAGCGTCCCGAGGTCTCATCGGCGCGCACGCCTCGACGGGTTCGACCGACGGATGCCGCCAGCACCGCCGCCGGGCCGAGCGCCAGCACCGCCGGCACCACCAGCAGCGGGGCGAGCTCGGCGCCACCCGGCACGCGACCGAACACGAGCGCGCCGGCCGCAAGCCCCGCCGCGGCGCCCAGCAGGGCAGGCCCGACCCCGACGACCAGCCCCTCGGTCGCCAGCAGCCGGCGCAGCTGCCCGGGAGCGGCGCCGCGCGCCGACAGCAGCTCCAGCGCGGGCCGACGCCGCTCGATGAGCATGCGGGCCGCGAGCACCAGCACCGCTGCGGCCACGCCGACCGGGCCGGCGATGAGCATGGCCACCAGGGCGGTCATGGAACGCCCCTCCGCGATCGCGATCTCGAGCGTGGCGATCGCCCCGGATTGGAAGCGCAGCGCCACGGGCCCGAAATTCCCCGGCACCTCGTGGGTGAGGCTGGTGAAGCGGCGCAGCTCGGCGAGGACGTCGGCGGCGTTCGCGGAGTCCACGGCGGTGACATCGAGGGGATACCAGGCTCGCGTGAGCGGGGGGCCGCTGAGGTAGGCGATGCGGCGGGCGGCGTCGGGATGGGTGTAGGCGTTGGCCTGCACGACCGGCACCCCGTCCGGATCGGATCCGACCGCCGGCGTAACCACGGTCGGCACGTGCCGCCAGTAGGGATCGGCGTCATCGACGGCGGCGAAGGTGCCGACGAGGGTCTTCGGGATGACGACGTGCTGTGAGAGATAGATGGTCTCGCCGGACACCTGCTCCCCAGCGGGATCCTGCGCCGGTTCGATCTCGGGGCGGGTCTCGCCTATCCGCCAGCCGAGCGCCTCGGCACTCGCCGCCGACAGCACGATGTCGATCGCCGGCAGCGCCTCGGCCTCACCGGAGATCAGGTTCCTCGCA
>Ga0307505_10002573_pt1 | contig 12451 bp, 8 predicted proteins | sample 23_S_MG_FD_202183 | JGI IMG/M metagenome (GOLD analysis project Ga0307505, IMG submission 202183) | Soil microbial communities from Populus trichocarpa stands in riparian zone in the Pacific Northwest, United States - 23_S | ecosystem: Environmental > Terrestrial > Soil > Riparian zone > Trees...
TGCTGGCCAAGGCGCGCGCCGAGGTCGACGCGGTGCTCGGCGACGAGTTCCCGCGCGTCGAGCACGTCGGCAGGCTGCGCTACATCGAGCAGCTGCTGATGGAGAGCCTGCGCATCTGGCCGACGGCGCCGGCCTTCGCGCTGCGCCCGCATGCCCACACGGTGATCGGCGGGCGCTGGGCGATCCGCCGCCGCGACACCGTGATGGTGCTGACGCCGACGCTGCACCGCGACCCCAAGGTCTGGGGCGACGACGCCGAGGCCTTCCGGCCTGAGCGCTTCGCGCCCGAGGCGATGGAACAGCTGCCGCCGAACGCGTGGAAGCCCTTCGGCAACGGCCAGCGCGCCTGCATCGGCCGGCCGTTCGCGATGCAGGAGGCGGTGCTGCTGATCGCGATGATCCTGCAGCGCTTCGACCTGATCGAGCACGAGCCGTCGTACCGGCTGCAGGTGGCCGAGACGCTGACGCTGAAGCCCCACGCCTTCCGCATCCGCGTCAAGAAGCGCGGCAGCATGTCCTTCAAGCCTCGCAGCGCGGCCTCGCTCGAGCCGGCGAAGCCGGCACCCGCGCCGGCTGCGGCGCCGCTGGCCGCGGGCGAAGCGGCGACGCCGCTGCTGGTGCTGTTCGGCTCGAACACCGGCTCGGCCGAATCCTTCGCCGAGCGCATCGTCAGCGCCGCGCCGGCGCAGGGCTACGCGCCGCGCATCGCGCCGCTGGACGAGCATGCCGGCGCGCTGCCGGCCGAAGGCGCGGTGCTGATCCTCAGCGCCTCCTACGAAGGCCAGCCGCCGGACAACGCGCGCCAGTTCGCCGCCTGGCTCGACGGCCTGGCGCCGGGCGCGCTGGCCGGCGTGCGCTACGCCGTCTTCGGCTGCGGCAATCGCCAGTGGGCGCGCACCTACCAGGCGGTGCCGAAGCGCTTCGACGCCGCGCTCGAAACGGCCGGCGCCACCCGGCTGCGGCCGCGCGGCGAGACCGATGCCGGCGGCGACTTCTTCGGCGCCTTCGACGAATGGTACGAAGGGCTGTGGGCCGAGCTGGGCCAGGCGCTGGGCAAGACCGTGCAACTCGCGCCCGAGGGCGGCGGGCTGCAGGTCGAGGTGCTGCAGGCCGGGCGCAGCGCGATCCTGCGCCTGGGCGAGCTGCAGCACGGCGAGGTCAGCGACAACCGCGAGCTGGTGGACATGAGCTCGGAGTTCGGGCGCTCGAAGCGCCACATCGAGATCGAGCTGCCCGAAGGCATCAGCTACCGCGCCGGCGACTACCTGGCGGTGCTGCCGCACAACCCGATCGGCGTCGTGATGCGCGCGCTGAAGCGCTTCGGTCTGGCTTCGGACAGCCAGATCGTGATCCGCAAGCCGGCCGACAGCATCACCTCGCTGCCGGTGGACCATCCGGTCAGCGCCAGCGAGGTGCTGTTTCACTACGTCGAGTTGAGCCAGCCGGCCACGCGCGGCCAGGTCGCGCTAATGGCCGAGGCGACGCGTTGCCCGCCGGAGAAGGCCGAACTCGCGGCGCTGACGGCCGACGGCAACTACCAGCGCGACGTGCTCGACAAGCGCGTCAGCGTGCTCGAGCTGCTCGAACGCTACGCCTCCTGCGAGCTGGGTTTCGCCCGGTTCCTGGAGATGCTGCCGCCGGCGCGCGCGCGCCAGTACTCGATCTCGTCGTCGCCGCTGTGGAACGCCAAGGCCTGCTCGCTGACCGTCGCGGTGGTCGACGCGCCGGCGCTGTCGGGCCACGGCCGCTTCCAGGGCATGGCCTCGACCTTCCTCGCCAACTGCCCGCCCGGCACGCGCGTGCCGGTGGCGGTGCGGCCGTCGAACGAGCATTTCCACCCGCCGGCGTCGCCGCAGACGCCGATGATCATGGTCTGCGCCGGCACCGGGCTCGCGCCCTTCCGCGGCTTCGTGCAGGAGCGCGCGGTGCAGAAGCGCAACGGCCGCAGCGTCGGGCCGGCGCTGCTGTTCTTCGGCTGCGACCATCCGGCGGTGGACCTGCTGTACCGCGACGAGCTGGCCGCCTGGGAAGCGCAGGGCGTGGTCAGCCTGCGCCCGGCGTACTTCAAGGCGCCAGTCAAGGGGCCTGAGGGCGACGTGATGTTCGTCCAGCACCGCCTCTGGCAGGACCGCGCCGATGTCGCCGAGCTGTTCCGCCAGGGCGCGAACGTCTACGTCTGCGGCGACGGCAAGCGCATGGCGCCCGCCGTGCGCGAGACCTTCGTGCGCATCTATCAGGAAGCGGTCGACGCCACGCCCGAAGCCGCCGAGGCCTGGTTCGAGAAGGTCGAGCGCGAGACCGGGCGCTACGTCTCGGACGTGTTCGCCTGAGCGGGCGCGATGCCGCGCCCCGGATAGAGCAGCCGCAGCGGCGCGGGCGGCGCGAAGGGCTGCCATAACCCTTCGGGCTGGGCCAGGCGGTCGGCGACCGCGTAGAGCACCGTGGCGTTGACGCCCAGCCCGATATGGCTGGCGCCATCGTCCCGAATTCACCGCTCGACGGTCAATTCGAACCTTTTCGTCTGCGCCGGTGCGCGAAAAGATCCGGGCCACACAAGGCGTGCGGCGCATCGACGCGATCGCGCGACCCCCATCAAAACCACGGAGACATCGCATGAAGGACATGCCCTGGATCGGCTCGTATCCCGCCGGCATGCGCTGGGACATCGACATCGAGCCGGCACCGGTGCAGCGCATCCTCGAAGCCACTGCCGCCAAATGGCCGGACAACCCGGCGCTCGAATTCATGGGCAAGCGCCTGTCGTACCGCGAGCTGGCGGCGCTCACCGACCGCGCCGCGAAGGGCCTGCAGATCCTGGGCGTGAAGCCCGGCGTGCACGTGGGGCTGTATCTGCCGAACACGCCGCACTACGTGATCGCCTTCTTCGCCGTGCTCAAGGCCGGCGGCACGGTGGTCAACTACTCGCCGCTGGACGCGGCGAAGGTGCTGGAGCACAAGATCGAGGACAGCCGCACCGATGTGCTGTTCACGCTGGACCTGGCCGCGCTGTATCCGCAGATGGGCGCGATGCTCGGCAAGACCCGGTTGAAGACGCTGATCGTCGGCAGCCTGGCCGAGATGACGCCGGCCCCCGACGCGGTGGCGGCACAGATGCGCGCCGGCAAGCAGCTCGCCGACGTCGCCTGGGACGAGCGCCACCTGCGCTTCGCCGGCCTGCTCGACAACGACGGCCGCTACATCGCGCACCCGATCGCCGACCCGAACGAGGCCATCGCCGTGCTGCAGTACACCGGCGGCACGACCGGCCTGCCGAAGGGCGCGATGCTGACGCACGGCAATCTCAGCGCCGCCTGCGCGCAGTACACCGAGAGCTGCTCGGGCACGCCGCCGGTGCTGGTCGAGGGGCAGGAGCGTTTCCTCGCGGTGCTGCCGCCGTTCCACATCTACGCGCTGTCGGTCAACATGCTGCTGGGCATCCGGCTCGGCGCCGAGCTGATCCTGCATGCGCGCTTCGACGCCGAGGCGGCGCTGAAGGACATCTCGGCCAAGAAGGTGACGACCTTCTGCGGCGTGCCGACGATGTTCACCGCGCTGATCGGCCATGCCGACACGCCGAAGTACGAGCTGCACTCGTTGAAGTACTGCGGCTCGGGCGGCGCGCCGCTGCCGCTGGAGGTGGCGCAGCGCTTCGAGCAGGTGACCGGCTGCCCGCTGAGCGAAGGCTGGGGCATGACCGAGACCTCGCCCACCGGCACCTTCACGCCGGTGCACGGTAAGCGCAAGGCCGGCTCCTGCGGCATGCCGCTGCCGCGCATCGTGATCAAGATCCTCGACCTCGACGACCCGAAGCGCTATGTGCCGATCGGCGAGAAGGGCGAGATCTGCATCGCGGGCCCGAACGTGATGAAGGGCTACTGGAACCGGCCCGACGCCACCGCCGAGGTCACGACCTTCGACGGCTTCATGCGCACCGGCGACGTCGGCACCATCGACGCGGACGGTTTCGTCTTCATCGTCGACCGCTGCAAGGACATGCTGCTGTGCAGCGGCTTCAACGTCTACCCGCGCGTGCTCGAAGAGGCGATCTACCAGCACCCGGCCGTCGCCGAGGTCTGCGTCATCGGCATTCCGGACGAATACCGCGGCCAGTCGCCGAAGGCCTTCGTTGCGCTGAAGCCCGGCGCCCAGCCGTTCAAGCTGGAGCAGCTGCAGGCCTTCCTGAAGGACAAGCTCGGCAAGCACGAGATGGTGCAGGCGCTGGAGATCCGCGACAGCCTGCCGAAGACGCCGGTGGGCAAGCTGTCGAAGAAGGACCTGATCGACGAAGAAGAGCGCAAGCGCGCGGCGCAGGCCTGAACGACAGCCGCGGCAGACCCCAACCGAAAGGCCCCGATGGACCATCTGAGCAACGTAGACGCGTCGTTCCTGCACCTGGAGACGCCCGAGACGCCGATGCACGTCGGCAGCCTGATGCTGCTGGACCTGCCCGCCGGCTACCAGGGCGACTACTACGAGGACGTGAAGGCGATGATCGGCCGGCGCATGCACCTGGCCTCGGTGCTGACGCGCAAGCTGGCGCCGATGCCCTTCGAGCTGGCCGAGCCGGTGTGGATCGACGACGACGACATCGACCTCGACTACCACGTGCGCAGCCTGAGCCTGCGCCGGCCCGGCACGATGGACCAGCTGCATCGCCTGGTGGCGCGGCTGCATTCCAGCCTGCTGGACCGCAGCCGCCCGCTGTGGGAGATGTACGTCATCGAAGGCCTGGGCAGCGGCCAGGTCGCCTTCTACACCAAGGCCCACCACAGCGGCGTCGACGGCAAGGCCGGCACCGAGCTGGCCAAGGTGCTGTACGACGTGTCGCCGCAGCTGCGCGAGGTGCCGCCGCCGCGGCGCAAGCGCGCCAGCCGCGGCAGCTACCAGCTCGGCATGGCCGAGCTGCTGCAGGCGGCGGTCGCCAACTCCGCGAAGCGCTACCGCCAGCTCGCCGAGCTGCTGCCCACCGCCGCCAAGGCGCTGACCGCAGCCGGCCGCGTGCTCGCCCGCCAGCGCACGGCCAAGGGCGAGCGGCCGCTGAACATCGGCATGGCGCCGAAGACGATCTTCAACGACTCGATCACCAACCAGCGCTCGTACAGCACGCTGTCGCTGCCCTTCGACGAGCTGAAGCAGCTGGGCAAGCGCGTCGGCGGCACCGTCAACACCATCGTGATGACGATGTGCAGCGAGGCGCTGCTGCGCTTCCTGAAGGCGCGCAACCTGCTGCCGAAGGAGGCGTTGATCGCGGGCGTGCCGGTGAGCCTGCGCGCCGAGGGCGACGACTCGATGAACAACCAGGTGTCGATGGTGCGCGTCGACCTGGCGACCGACATCGCCGACCTGGGCGAGCGCTTCAAGGCCATCCATGCGTCCTCCGAGGCGGCCAAGGCCGTGGTGCGCGAACTCAAGCCCGTGCTCGGCGTCGACGTGCCCTTCACCGGCTCGCCGTGGATCATGACCAGCCTGGCATCGCTGTACGGCCGCTCCAACCTGGCGCGGCGGCTGCCGCCGGTGGCCAACGTGCTGATCTCCAACGTGCCCGGTCCGCCGGTGCCGCTGTACGTGGCCGGCGCGCGCATGGGCAGCTTCTACCCGGTGTCCATTCCGTACCACGGCAATGCGCTGAACATCACCGTGCAGAGCTATGCCGGCGCGCTCGACCTCGGCATCACCGCCTGCCGGCGCATCCTGTCGCAGGAGGAGTCGGACGAGCTGATCGAGCACCTGCGTGCGGCGCTGCGCGGCATCGAGCGGCTGCCCGGCGCCGACGGGGCCGCGGTGGAAAAGTCTTCGGCTGCTGAGGCCAAGGCGATCCCGGCCCCGCCGGCACCTGTAGGCAAGAAGGCGGCACGCAAGACGCGAACGCCTGCGAGAACGGCCCGGCCACCGGCCACGAAACAACGCGCCGGCGCGCCGAAGCGGCCCCGCTGAGAAGCACACCAACGACAGGGAGACACAGCATGCAAGCCCCACAGGCGCATCGCCACCAGGACTACAGCGCCGCCGACGAAGCGATGTTCTCGAAGATCAGCTGGCGCCTGCTGCCGCTGCTGATCATCTGCTACATCGTCGCCTTCATCGACCGCATCAACATCGGCTTCGCGCAGCTGCAGATGAAGCAGACGTTGACCTTCAGCAACGAGGCCTACGCCTTCGGTGCCGGCGTCTTCTTCATCGGCTACCTGCTGTTCGAGGTGCCCAGCAACCTGCTGCTGGAGAAGATCGGCGCGCGCAAGACGCTGCTGCGCATCATGTTCTGCTGGGGCCTCGTCGCCTCGGCGATGATGTTCGTGCAGACGCCGATGCAGTTCTACGTGCTGCGCTTCCTGCTCGGCGCCTTCGAGGCCGGCTTCTTCCCCGGTATCATCCTGTACCTGACCTACTGGTACCCGGGCGCGCGGCGCGGCAAGATCATCTCGATCTTCATGACGGGCACGGCCATCGGCTACCTGATCGCCGGCCCGAGCTCGGGCTGGATCATGAAATACATGGACGGCCTGTGGGGCCATCACGGCTGGCAGTGGCTGTTCGTTGTGCAGGGGCTGCCGGCGTCGGTGCTCGGCGTCATCGTCTACCTCACGCTGAAGGACAAGCCCGAGCAGGCCGACTGGCTCACGCCGAGCGAGAAGGCCGCGCTGCGCGACCACATGGAGAACGATGCGCACACCGTCGAGACGGCGTCGCACGGCTCGTTCTGGGCGCTGCTGCGCGACCCCAAGGTCTTCACGATGTCCTTCGTGTACCTGCTGTTCCTGGGCGCCAACTACACGCTGGTGTTCTTCACGCCGACGCTGATCAAGAGTTGGGGCATCGCCGACGTGTTCACGGTCGGCCTGCTCTCCGCCATCGGCCCGGTCTTCGGCATCATCGGCATGGTGTTGATCGGCCGCAGTTCCGACAAGCACCTCGAGCGCCGCAAGCACTTCCTGTTCTGTTCGGTGATCGCCTCGGCGGGGCTGTTGCTGGCGATCTTCAGCGGCGGCAACCTGGTGCTGGCGCTGGCGGGGCTGTCCATCATGTGCATCGGCCAGTCGGCCAACACGCCGCTGTTCTTCACCGCGATCAGCGAATACCTGCCGAAGAAGTCCGCGGCGGGCGGCATCGCGCTGATCAGCAGCCTGGGCAACTTCGGCCCTGCGGTGATCCCGCTGCTCACGACCTGGCTCGCCACCCGCACCGGAAGCTTCACGGCCAGCGCGTACCTGGTGGTGGGCCTGTGGATGGTGGCGGCGCTCATCCTGTTGTGGGTGATACGGCCTGCTGCCGCGGTCAGCCCGCGGCTGGCCACGGCCTGACCGAGCCTCGGCATCTTCAGTTTGCAGCCGACGAAAGGAATCCTTCGATGGCAACCAAGAAGACGGGCCGCACGGCGGCCGCGCCCACAACCCCCGAACTGCCGACACTCGACGACCTGAGCAAGTGGGCCGAGCGCTTCAAGCTGCCGGGCGTCGATGTCAATGTCCGTATCGAGCCAAGTCCGTCCTTCATTGCCGCCCCCTGGGCGGGTCCATGGAGGCGACAACTATTCTGACGCGGGGGCGCGGCAGCCGCGTGAACGCCAGCGCGGCCAGGAAGGCCCCGATGCCGAGCGAGAACGCGCCGATGAAGAGCCACGCATAGCTGGAAAACTGGTCGTAGATCATCCCGCCCAGCACGGGCCCCAGCGCCATGCCCAGGCTGCTGGCCATCGTGGTGCTGCCGATCACCGTGCCCATCATGCGCAGCGGAAAGTTCTCGCGCGCGATCACTGCAAACAGCGGCATCACGCCGGCATAGGTGAAGCCGAACAACGCAGCGACGGCGTAGAAGCTGCCCAGATCGCGCGCAGCCACATATCCCAGCGCCACGATGGCCTGGGCGAGCAGCGCCAGCACCAACACGCGTGCGGCCCCGAAGTGGTCGCCGAGCAGCCCGAATACCAGGCGGCCGCCCATGCCCGCCAGCCCTTCCAGGCTGTAGATCGAGACGGCGGCCATCAAAGGGATGCCGCAGGTCACGGCGTAGCTCACCGTGTGGAAGATCGGCCCCGAGTGGGTGGCGCAGCTCAGAAAGCTCGTCAGCACCAGGATCAGGAAGGGCGCAGAGCGCAGGGCCTGCCCGACGGACAGGGCCGGCTCGTGCGCCGCGCCCGGCGCTGCAGCTGCTGCGGGTTGCGCCAGCGCGGGCGGCCGGCGCACGAGCCACGTCACGGGCAGCATGATCATCGCCACCAGCGCGGCGATGATCTGCAGCGAGGCGCGCCAGTCGTGGGCCTGCACCAGCCACGCGGCCAGCGGCGACATGGTCATCGGCGCCATGCCCATGCCGGCCGATACCAGCGACACCGCCAGCGCGCGCCGCGTGTCGAACCAGCCGGTGACGCAGGCCATCATCGGCGCGAAGATCGCCGCTGCGCCGAAGCCGACGACCACGCCGAACAACAGCTGGAAGGCCACCAGCGATGTCGCCAAGCTGGACAGCGCGAGGCCGGTGGTGAGCAGCAACGAACCGGCCAGGACCACGAGGCGTGGCCCCACACGGTCAGAGAGATGGCCCCAGGCGATGCTGCCGAGCGCGAGTGCCAGGAAAGCGAAGGTCATCGCGGTGGAGATCCCCGTGGTGGACCATCCCGTGTCCTGCGCGATCGGCCGCAGGAACACCGGCAGCGAAAACAGCCCACCGATGGCCACGCAGCCGAGCACGCCGCCCGCGGCCACGATGACCCAACGGTAGTGCGTGCGCAGCGCGTTCGTCCAAGACGGCATGACTTGGTCCCCGGTTGATTCGATGTGATCTGAAGGTCAGGCCAATGCGCCCGGCCCGACAGCGCGAGTAACAAGCGTGGCGTGATTGCCTGCCCTCAGGGCGTGCAGCCGAACTCCGGCCCGTCGAGCTGACGCACCTCGCACTCGATGTCCCAATCGCTACCGTGCACCTTCAGGAACCGCCGCGTCAGCTCGACCGCCTCCGCTTTGGACGGCGCCTCGAGGATGGCGTAGCCGCCGATCACCTCTTTGGCCTCGGTGAACGGGCCATCCAGCAACGACAGCGTGCCGCCGCGATGCAGCCGCACGCGCACCCCTTCGGAGGTTGGCCGAAGTCCGGCGGTGCTCACCAGCTGCCCGGTGCGGGTGAGCTCCTCGACCAGTTGCCCCAAGTCGGCCATCAGCTGCTCGCTGGGCACCTGGCCGGTGCTTTCGTCGATGCGGATCATCGAAAGAAATCGCATGGTCACCTCTCCTGGGTCGTGGCGCGACGAGACAACTCCGCCACTTCGTACCCACGACGAACGAAGACTCACCGGATCGACAAGCAGGTGATCGCGTGGACTCCCTGGCCTGCATCGACGTCACGTGCCCATCTACTCACCCAGCAGATGCAGCGCCGCATCGCGCAGCAGTGGGCGCCTGGGCGGCCCTGGGCCGATACCATGCGATGCTTCGCCGACGCAACGTCCACCGCCATGAACCTTCCGCCCCCGCGGCAGCCCGCCGGTCCCGAAACGCGCAGCTTCGTGCTGCTGATGGCGATCGTCACGCTGGCCTTCGGCGTGATCCTGCTGCCCTTCTGGGGCGGGGTGTTCTGGGGGGTGATCATCGCGATCCTGTTTGCGCCGCTGCAGCGCCTGCTGGTGCGCCGGTTGGGCAGAAGCAGAACCTGGGCTGCGCTCGCCACCTTGGCGATCATCCTTCTGGTCGTGACGCCGCCGCTGATCCTGATCGTTGCCACGCTGATGCAGGAGGGCTCGGGCGTCTACGCGCGCATGAAGTCAGGTGAGCTGAACTTCGGCCGCTACTTCCAGGAGATGGTTGCTGCGCTGCCGCCGTGGTTCACGCAGCTGCTGGACCGGTTCGGCATCGGCAACCTGCGCGACATCGAGCAGCAGCTGACCACTGCGGTGGCGCAGGCCAGCCAGTTGATCGCCACGCAGGTGCTCGGCATCGGGCAGAACACGCTGCAGTTCGTCATCGGCTTTTTCGTCGCGCTGTACCTGGCCTTCTTCCTGCTGCGCGACGGGCCGGCGCTGGCCCTGCGCGTGAAGGCGGCCATCCCGCTGGACGAGGCGCACAAGCAGGCGCTGGCGCAGAAGTTCGCCACCGTGATCCGCGCCACCGTCAAGGGCAACATCGTCATCGCGGTCATCCAGGGCACGCTGGGCGGACTGGCGCTGTGGGTGCTCGATGTGCGCGGCGCGCTGCTGTGGGCGGTGCTGATGGCCTTCCTGTCGCTGCTGCCGGCGGTGGGGGCGGGCCTGATCTGGGGGCCGGTGGCGGTGTACCTGCTGGTCACCGGTTCGGTGATCCAGGGCGCAGGGCTCATCGCCTTCGGTGTGCTCGTCATCGGCATGGTGGACAACGTGCTGCGCCCGATCCTGGTCGGCAAGGACACGCGCATGCCCGACTACGTCGTGCTGATCTCGACGCTCGGCGGACTGGCGGTGTTCGGCATCAACGGCTTCATCATCGGCCCGGTGATCGCCGCCATGTTCATTGCGGTGTGGGACATCTACGTCAGCGAGCGCAGCGCGCCGCCAAGCTGATGGCCGCGGGTACGCCGCCCGGATCATGCGCCAAGACTCAATGGCCGAGCCGCGCACTGCCGTGGCTCAGCACCACCACCTGGCGCTCGACCGCCCAGGTGCGGAACTGCACCGCCGCACCGCGCTGCCACATCTCCACGCGCAGCGTCTCACCCGGGTAAACCGGTGACGAGAAGCGGCAGCCGATCTCCTTCAGCTGTGCCGCCTTCCAGCCGCACAGCGTCTTCAGCAGCGCGTGGCCGGTCACGCCGAAGCTGCACAGGCCGTGCAGGATCGGCCGCTCGAAGCCCGCGGCCTTGGCCACCGCCGGGTCGGCGTGCACCGGGTTGTAGTCGCCGCTCAGGCGATAGATCAGCGCGCTTTCCGGCCGTGTCTGCAGCTCGCAGACATGGTCGGGCGGCGTGTCGGGCGTGGCCGCGCGCGGCGGCGGCGCGGGGTCGGACGGCTGGCCCGCCGCGGCAAAACCGCCGTCGCCGCGCATGAAGGACACGCTGCGCGATACCGCCAGCAACTGGCCGCTGGCGGCATCGACGATGTCGCGCTCCGAGTACATCAGCGCGCCCTTGCCGGCGCCCTTGTCGACGATGGCAGTGACGCGGCTCTTGCCGATCACACGGCCCGCCGCCGGCAGCGGCGCCAGCAGCTCCAGGCTCTGCTCGCCGTGCAGCAGCTTCACCCAGTCGATGCCGGTGGCCGGGTCCTTGGCCCAGAAGCCGGGGTAGCCCAGCACCACGGCCATGGTCGGCAGCGCCTGCAACCCGTCTTCGTAGACGTAGCGCAGCGCGTCGCGGTCCATCGGGTCGTAACCGATGCCCACGCCCAGCGCATACAGGATGGTGTCGCGCTCGCTGAAATGCTGTTCGATGTCCTTGAAGGGCCAGGCCTTCAGCTTGGCGACGTCGATGGCCATGGCTCGCCTCCTAGAGTGAAATGTCGTCGGGCACCGGCACTTCCATGCACAGCAGCACCTGGGCGTAGCATTTGGCCAGGTTGTCGGTGCGCAGCGAGGCCATGCCGCCACCGCCCAGCACGTCGTGCAGCAGGAAGTTCATCGCGTTCGATCCCGGCAGGTCGAAGCGCTCGACGCGGCTGGGCGCGTTGTGCTTGAAGTGCGCGGCCACGCGCTCGGGTGTGAGCCACTGGTTGAGCAGCGGCAGGTACTCGGGCCGTCGCGCAACGATGCCGACGTTGGCCTTGTCGCCCTTGTCGCCGGAGCGGCCGTGCGCCAGGCGCAGCAGCGGCACGCTGCTGAAGCCTTCGATCGCCGGCGTGGCGGCGTAGCGCCGCGCCGCGCCGATCTGCGCCTCGTCGAAGCCGCCGTCCAGCGGGACGGCCACCGGCGCCGTGCTGTCGCCCAGCTGCAGGTGAACCGGCACCTCGCGCTTGGGGATCAGGAAGGAGAACAGGCGCACCACCGGTGTCGGCGTCGGCCGGCCGCCGACCAGGCCGGTGGTGCCCGGCGACATCGAGGTGCCGGCCGCGGCGAACTCGCGCGCGAACAGTTCGGCCGTGGCCTTGGCCGGCGTCTTGATGGCCATCTTCAGGACAACCTCACGCGAGGTGGGCCTTGCGTGCGCGCCGTACATGTCTTCGGCGCCGATGACCTCGATGCGCGTTTCTGTGAACTGCGGCAGCCCTTGTTCGCCCAGCATGCGTTCCATGCGCTTGAACAGCGCCTCGCCGGTGCGCCGCGCCTTGGCGGCGGCCTGCTCGCCGGCGATGGTCAGGAAGGCCGTGTTGCGGAAACCGTCCATGAAGGTGGCGCTGACCTTGTAGCTGTCGGTCGGCGGACGGCCCCGGGCGCCGGTGATGCGCACGCGGTTGGCGCCCACCTGCTCGAAGCGCACGTCGGTGAAATCGCAGGCCACATCGGGCACGTGGTAGGCGCGCGGGTCGCCGATCTCGTAGAGCATCTGCTCGGCCACGGTC
>Ga0307505_10002574_pt1 | contig 12451 bp, 11 predicted proteins | sample 23_S_MG_FD_202183 | JGI IMG/M metagenome (GOLD analysis project Ga0307505, IMG submission 202183) | Soil microbial communities from Populus trichocarpa stands in riparian zone in the Pacific Northwest, United States - 23_S | ecosystem: Environmental > Terrestrial > Soil > Riparian zone > Trees...
TGGTCCAGGCTCCCGGCCGGGTGATCGTGGTCGATTCGTGCATCGGCGCGGGCCGCCAGCGCGACTTCGACGTGTTCTGCGATCTGCCCGAAGGCTTCCTCGAGGACCTCGAAAGCCTCGGGATCAGCCGCCATGACGTCGACACGGTGATGTGCACCCACCTGCATTTCGACCACGTCGGCTGGAACACATATCGCGATCCGGAAACCGGCGAGTTCAGGCCGACCTTCCCCAACGCCCGCTACCTGTTCGGCCGCACCGAATACGACGCGTGGCAGGAGGTCATCCGCCACGACGGCGTGCACACCGACACCCACCTCGTCGAATGCGTCGACCCGATCGTCGCGCTCGGCATGGCCGACTTCATCGAGGCCGACCACGAGATCGCGCCGGGCATCCGCTGCGAGCCGAGCCACGGCCACACGCCCGGCCATGTCCACGTGCGGATCAGCTCGAACGGCGAAGAAGCGGTCATCACCGGCGACCTGATGCACCACCCGATGCAGGTGGCGATGCCTTGGCGCCCGGCGACGTTCGACATGGACAAGGAGGCCGGCCGACAGACCCGCATGGGCTTCGTCGGCAAGTACGCCGACAGTGGCGTCATGGTCATCGGCGCGCACTTCGCCGAGCCGACCGCCGGGCACATCAGGACCCACGGCGAAGGCGACGTGCGCTTCGACGGGCTGGGGCTGTGACGATCGCGCAACATCCGCTCGTGGTGAGCCTGTGCCCGCTCGTGGTGAGCTTGTCGAACCACGCAGGCGCCGCGCCAGCGTCCTTCGACAGGCTCAGGACGAGCGGGTCCTGGTTCCAGAAATCAGGCCCGCTCGTGGTGAGCTTGTCGAACCACCCGAGCTGTGCCCGCGTCCTTCGACAAGCTCAGGACGAGCGGAGGCGGGTGCGATGAGCAGGGAAATCCCCGAATACCCGCTCGACATCTTCACCCCCGAAGCGGTGCGTGATGCGCGCGCGGTCGACGATGCCCTGCGCGAGTTCGCCCCCGTTGTGCGCCTCGCCGACGGCACGCACATGCTCGGCCGCCACGAGCACGTCGCCGCGGGCCTGCTCGACTGGAAGGCGTTTTCCTCGGCCTCGCGCCCGTGGCACGATCCGACCAGTCCGCGCCCCGAGATCCTCCTGACCGACGACCCGCCGCGCCACACCCAGGTGCGCAAGGTCATCGCCGACGCGCTCAGCCCGCGCGCGCTCGAGCGGGTGAAGGACATCTTCGAGGTGCGCGCGCTGGAACTGCTCGCCCGCCTGAGAGCCCGGGAGGGCGAGGCGGTCGATGCGGTCAGCGAGGTCTCGCAGGCCTACGTGTTCCAGGTCCTGCCCGACATCCTCGGGCTGCCCGAACAGGGCCGCGAGCACATGCACGGGTTCTCGGAAATGGTCTGGGCGACGATGGGCCCGCCCGGCGAGCTGTTCGACCAGGCGATGCGGCACGACTACTCGGCGGTGATCGCGTGGCTCGAAACGCAGTGCGAACGCGCGGCGCTCGATCCCGAGGGCATCGGCGAGACGATTTACGCCGCCTCGGACACCGGCCAGGTCACCCTCGCCGAGGCCAAGCTGCTGCTCCAGACCGTGCTCAGCGCCGGGGCCGACACCACCTTCATCACCATGGCCAATGCGCTGCGCGCCTGGGCCGAGTTCCCCGACGAGTACGCCAAGCTGCGCGCCGAGCCGAAGAAGGTCCGCGCCGCATTCGACGAATCGCTGCGCTGGGACAGTCCCAGCCGCATGGCGGGCCGCATCACCACCCGCGAGGTCGAGGTCGACGACTACGTCATCCCCGCCGGTACCCGCTGCGGGCTGATGTTCGCCGCCGCCAACCGCGATCCGCGCTTCTGGGAGGCGCCCGACGAATACCGGCTCGACCGCGACAACCGCCACTCGCTCGGCTGGGGCTACGGCGTCCACGGCTGCGTCGGCCGCACGCTGGCGACGATGGAAGCGCAGGCGCTGCTCGGCGAAATCGTCGCGCAGGTGGCGAGCATCGAAATCGCAGGCCCTTACGAGCCATGGATGACCACCGTCGGCCACGGCCCGATCCGCCAGCCGGTCAAGCTCAAGTTCGCTTGAGTTAACCATGGCCGCGCCCGTCATCCGGATCGACGCGATCAAATACGCCCGGCACGAGCGCACAGCCGTTAACAATTTCGCACGGCCGGTCGACGACCACGACCTGCCGATGCCGCTCGACTACTACGTGTGGGCGATTCATCGCGACGGGCACCCACCGGTCATCGTCGACACCGGCTTCGGCGAGTCCGCGGCCGTGGCGCGCGGCCGGATCATCACCCGCCCGGTGATCGAGGGCCTGCGCGACGCCGGGATCGATCATCTCTCGGTCGAGGACGTGATCCTGACCCACCTGCATTACGACCACGCCGGCTCGCTCGGCACCTTTCCCAACGCGAAATTCCATGTCCAGGACGCCGAACTCGCCTTCGCCACCGGCCGCCACGTCTGCGACCGCGAGGTGCGTGCGCCGTTCGACGGCGAGCCGGTCGCGCAACTGGTGCGCAAGCTCTACAACGATCACGTGGTGTTCCACGACGGCGACGACGAGTTCGCTCCCGGCATCGGATTGCGGCTGTGCGCCGGTCACACGGCGGGCCTGCAAGCGGTCGTCTGCGACACGGCGCGCGGGCCGGTGGTGCTCGCCAGCGACGCGGCGCACCTCTACGCCAACATCACCCGCGCGATTCCCTTCCCGATCTTCGTCGACGAGCCCGCCTACGCCCGCGCGCAGGAACGGGTGATGGAACTGGCGGGCCATTCGCTCGACCACCTGATCCCGGGCCACGACCCGCTGGTGCTCGCCTGCTTCCCCTCCGCAAACGACATCGCCCGAGTTGACCTCGCGCCGTGGGTGCCTATCGCGCAGACGCAATGACCGCGATCGGATTCCTCGGCCTCGGGCGCATGGGCGCGCCGATGGCGTCTCGCCTCGTCGGGCACGTCGACCGGCTGCTCGTGCACGACATCTCGCCCGCCGCGGTCGACGCGCTGGTGGCGAAAGGCGCCGAAGCCGCCGGCTCGGCCGCGGCGCTCGGCGAGACCTGCGATATCGTCCTGACCAGCCTGCCGACCCCGCCGATCGTGCGCGAGGCCGTCGCCGAGGTGGTGTCCGGCGGAACCCCGCGCATCGTCTGCGACCTGTCGACCTCCGGCCCCAAACTCGCGCAGGACCTGCACGGCACGCTCGCAGCGCGCGGCATCGCCAGTTTCGATGCCCCCGTTTCGGGCGGCATCCGCGGCGCCGAGCTCGGCTCGCTGGCGATCATGGTCGGCGGCCCCGAGGCGCTGTACGAGGACCTGCGCCCGATCCTCGACCGCATCGGCAATCCGTTCTTCATGGGCGAGACGCCCGGCGCGGGCCAGGTGGCCAAGCTCGCCAACAACCTGCTCAGCCTTGCCGCGATCGCCACCACCGCCGAAGCGATGACACTGGCGATCAAGGCCGGCCTCGATCCCACACGAATGATCGAGGTCCTGAACGCCGGCACCGGCGCCAACTCGGCGACCCGCGACAAGTGGCCGCGCGCGGTCCTCCCGCGCACGTTCGACTTCGGCTTCTCCGCGCAGCTCAGCCTCAAGGACACCCGCCTGGCGCTCGAGGAAGCGCAGGCGATGGGCGTGCCGCTGCCCACCGGCGAGCGCCTCGCCGGCTTGCTCGAGCGGGTGCTCGCGATTTACGGTGAAAATGCCGACTTCACCGAGATGGCCAAGGTCGTCGAAGCGGACGCCGGGCTCGATCCGGAAAGGCAGGCCTGATGCAACTTGCAGGTGCGATGCTCTTCGTGGTCGACCTGCGCGCGATGGAGGCATTCTACCGCGATGTCATCGGCTTCGTCCCGGTCGAGGAAACGCGTCTCGACGACTGGCTCGAGTTCGATACCGGTGAGACGCGCTTCGCGCTTCACGCGATTCCGGCGCACATCGGCGCCAAGGTCTCGCCCACTCCGCGTGAGAGCGAGGGCTGCAAGCTGATCCTCGCGATCGACGATCTCGCCGCCGCCCGCGAACGCATGGCCGCCGCCGGCGCGACGATCCTCGACCGGCCATGGGGCGGCTGGGACTTCGCCGACCCGGAAGGCAACGTGCTGGGCGTCACGCAACGCGAGCGATAGGCGTTGCCAAACCGGCGCGGTTCCCGTGAAACCGTGGCGATGCTCTCGCGGATGCGCTTCTCCGGCACCTGGCGCGACTACCAGGCCACGGCCCTGGCGGAATTTGACGCGTCGTTCGCCGACAGGCGCGTCCACGTCGTCGCGGCGCCCGGCGCCGGCAAGACCGTGCTCGGGCTCGAGATCGTGCGCCGCCTCGGCCGACCCGCGCTGGTGCTCGCCCCGACGCTGGCGATCCGCGAGCAGTGGGCCGAGCGGCTGTGCCCGCTGTTCCTGCCCGCGCCGCCCGCGACCCGCGAGATTTCGCGCGACCCGCTGCGCCCCGCGGTCCTGACGCTGTCGACCTACCAGTCGCTCAATTCGGTCCATCGCGGCGACGGCCTCGCCGCGATTGCCGCGGCGCTCGGCGCGCTCGGCCCGCTGACGCTGGTGCTCGACGAGGCGCATCACCTGCGCCGCGAATGGTGGCGCACGCTCGAGGAACTCGCCCGCTCGCTGCCGGACCTGTGCCTCGTTTCGCTGACCGCGACCCCGCCCTACGACGTCGAGTTCGTCGAATGGCAGCGCTACGAGAGCCTGTGCGGGCCGATCGACCTCGAGATCGGCATTCCCGACCTCGTGCGCAACGGCGACCTGTGCCCGCACCAGGACCACGTGATCCTCTCCCAGCCCACCGCCGACGCTCTCGCGCTGCTCGCGCGGCATCGCGAGGCGATCGCCGACCTGCAGGACGAGTTGCGCGCCAACGCCGGACTGCTCGACGAACTGGCGGCCCATCCGTGGCTCACGGCGCCCGACGATCATGTCGAGGCCATTCTCGACGCGCCCGAGACCCTCTCGGCGATCCTCGTGCTGCTCGCCTCCGCCGGGCGGCCGCTGCCGCCCGCCGCGCTCGAACTGCTCGGGGTCAGGCGCCGCGAGGTCCCGCCGCCGTCGGCGTTGTGGCTGGAGGTGCTGCTCGATGCGCTCGCCGGCCCGTTCGCGCGCACGCTGCCGCTCGACCCGCTGTGGGTCGAGGGCTTGCGCAACAGGCTCCACCGCCTCGGCCTGATCCAGAACGGGCGCGTCCGGCTCACCGGGACGCGGGCGATCTACCGGGTGATGGCCGCGAGCCTCGCCAAGCTCGACAGCATCGCCGCGATCGCCGCGGCCGAGAGCGCGAACCTCGGACCGGCGCTGCGTATGGTCGTGCTGTCCGACCACCTGCGCGCCGGCGAGTTGCCGCGGGCGCCCGGCGATCCGTTCCGCCCCGCGAGGCTCGGCGTGGTGCCGGTCTTCGAGGCGCTGCGCCGCTCGGGCGTGGCCGCGCACGCGCTCGGAGTGCTGAGCGGCACGCTGGTGATCCTTCCGGCAAGCGTCGTGCCCCGTCTGCACCAACTCGCCGCGCGCGAGGGCATCGCGCCCGGTGCGCTGCGCGGCGAACCGCTGCCGTACTGCGTCGACTACGTGCGGATCGAAGGCACCGGAGAGGAGACGGCACCGCTGGTGCGGCTGGTGACCGAACTCTTCACCGAGGGAACGGTCCGCGTGCTCGTCGGCACCCAGGCGCTGCTCGGCGAAGGCTGGGATGCGCCGGCGCTCAACAGCCTCGTGCTGGCGAGCAACACCGCTTCGTTCATGTCCTCCAACCAGATGCGCGGGCGGGCGCTGCGGATCGACCCGCGCGCACCCGGCAAGGTCGCCAACATCTGGCACCTCGCGACGTTCGCGAAAGTGCCCGACGGGCTGGCGGCGACGGCGCGCGAGGTGTTCGACTGGGGCTATCTGCAAGAGCGCGACTTCGGCTTCGGCGCCTCCGACGCACGCCTGCTGGCGCGGCGGTTCCGCGCGTTCGAGGGGATCGCCAACGGCCGCACCGACCTGATCGAGAGCGGCATCGGCCGGCTTGGGATCGATCTCGACGCCGACATCGCCGGGCAGAACGAACGGACATTCGCGCTTGCCGCCGACCGGGCGAACACCGCTGCCAAGTGGGCCGGCTCGCTCGGCGACGCGCCGCCGCGCGCGCATGTGCGCGAGACCGCCGCGCCGAACCACGCGCCGCGCCGGCTGTCGCTGCACGACACACTGCAGGCGCTGGTCTGGACCGCCGCGGGGAGCGGGGCAATCGCCGGGGCGAACGCGCTGCGCGGAGTCGAGTCGCTGGCGGGGTTCGGCACCGCGGTGACCGCGTTCGCCGTCGCCGTCACGCTGGCGACCCTGCCGCGCCTGTTCCGCGCGGCCCGCCTCGCGTGGCGCAACGGTTCGCTCGAGGGCTCGCTGCGCCAGGTTGGCGAGGCGGTACTGCACGGGCTCAACCGCGCCGGACTGGTCGACGACGCCGAGCTGGCGGGCGGCCATTTCGAGGTGCACCGCTCGATCGACGGGCGGCGCGACATCGTCGTGCACGGCGTCAGGCGCAAGACCGAACGGCTGGTCATGGAATCGATCGCCGAGCTGCTCGGGCCAGTGCAGAATCCACGCTACATCCTGGTGCGGACCAGCCGCCTCGGCTGGCGCCGGCGCACCGACTACCATTCGGTGCCGGCGGCGCTCGGGGCGAAGAAGGCATCGGCCGAGCTGTTCGCGAAGGAATGGCGCGCCCGGGTCGGCTCGTCGCAACTGGTCTACACGCGGACCCCGGAGGGCCGCCGCATCCTGCTCCGCGCTCGCGCCCGCTCGTTCACCGCCGGTTTCCAGCGCTCGGTCGACCGCCGCTCGGCCTGGCTCTAGATGTCGTTCCTGATCGTCGCCAGCGCGCCGCCGTCGATCTCCCACTTGGCGCCGTTGACGTAGCTCGCCTCGTCGCTGAGCAGGAAGCTGACCACGTCGCCGACCTCGCGCGGCTGGCCGACGCGATTGAGCGTGGCGACCTGGCCGAGCTTCTTCATGCCCGCGGCGACGTCGTCGAACATCTGCTCGAGCATGCCGACCAGCAGCGGGGTCTCGATCACCCCGGGCATCACGCAGTTCACCCGCACGCCCTTTTGCGCCACTTCGCTCGCCGCGGTGCGCGTGAGGCCCACGGCGCCGTGCTTGGCGGCGTTGTAGGCGCAGGCACCCGCGAGCCCGCGCTCGGAGCCGATCGAGGCGGTGTTGACCACCGCGCCCTTGCCCGCGGCGACCATGTGCGGGAGCACGAAGCGCAGGCCGAGGAACATGCCGCGCAGGTTCACGTGCAGCACCTTGTCGAACATGGCGATGTCGTATTCGTGCGTGGGCGCGAGGTCGCCTTCGATCCCGGCGTTGTTGAAGAACCCGTCGATGCGGCCAAACGCGCTCATCGCGACCTGGGCGTAGCCCTCGACCGCCGCTTCGTCGGCGCAGTCGGCGACATGGGCGATGACGTCATGGCCCGCGTCGAGCAGTTGCGCCGTGCATTGCTCGAGCCGGTCCGCGGCGATGTCGACCAGCATCACCTTCGCGCCTTCGCGGGCGAGAATCTCGCACGTCGCAAAGCCGATCGCGCCGGCGGCGCCGGTCACGACCATCGTCTTGCCTTCGTGGCGCATCACTTGGCTCCTTTGCGGAAGGGGAGTGTCAGCAGGAACAGGATCAGCTTCGGCGTCAGCAGCCTGAAGGCGGCGCGCGCCTGCTCGGGCGTCAGCGTGGCGCTCATCGGCATCGTGCCGAAGACCTTGCCCTTGAGCACGAGGTCGCTGCCCTGGCGCTCGATCTTGCTGACCTGCATCAGCTCGCTCTTGTCAGCGGCGTAGATCTTCATGCGTCGGGCCCCCTCCGGCCGCTGCGCGGCCACCTCCCCCGTAAACGGGGGAGGATTCGGAAGGGCGCCAATCCTCCCCCGTTTACGGGGGAGGTGCCGAGCGGAGCGAGGCGGAGGGGGCCTGTCCTCATGCCACCGCGATCCGGTCGAACTCGATCCCGAGATCCTCGGCCATGACCATCGCCGTCGCGCGCCCCGCCCCGAACACCCCGCCGCCCGGATGCTGGAACGGCCCGACGAGGTAGAGCCGCTCGATCCCCGGCACGCGGTACTGGCCGAGCTCGGGGGTCGGCCGGTGGCTGCCCGACTGGTAAGTGGTGGTGGCGATGCCGTGGAGGTCGCCGCGGAAGAAGCTGGGGCTGGTGCGCTCCATGTCGACCGGGCTGTCGCAGTGATAGTCGAGTACCACCTCGGGCACGTTGTCGACGTAGTTGCCCATTTGCGCGATGATCTTGTCGGCGAACTCGGTCTTCGCCTCGTCCCAGCCGCGGCCGTCGGGGCGCTCGTAGGGCACATAATCCCACGCGTGGAAGATCGCCTTGCCTTCAGGGCAGCGGCTCGGATCGTGCTGGGTCAGCTGGCCGACGCCGACCAGCGGCGTGGGCGACATCTGGCCGTAGCGCAGCTCGTCGAACGCGCGGCGCATGGCCTCATATTCGGCGGGCATCAGCTCGTACATCACCGCCGAGAGGTCGCCGGCCTTGAACCTGAGCGGCGCGTCGAGCGCGGCGTGGACGGTGAAGCAGGCGGCCGGGGTGATGTGCGTCCTGAGCGCGTTCCTGGCCACGGTCGGCGACACTGCCGGGACCATCTCGGGCAGCACGTGCGGATGAATGGCGCCGATCACGCCATCGCCGCACGACAGCCGCTCGCCGCTGTCGAGCACGACGCCGGTGGCGCGGCTGCCGTCGGTCACGACCTCGCGGACCTGCGCGTTCGCGCGCACCGTGCCGCCATGGTCCTCGATGCAGGCGATCAGCGCGTTCGTCAGACTGCCCGAGCCGCCGACCGGCACGCCGAAGCCGAACTTCTCGAGGAAGCCGAGGAACACGTAGGCACCGATCCCGGTGGCCTTCTCGTCGGGGCTGACCAGGTTCTCGCCGGCGACGCGGCCGAAGTGCGCCTTGACCTTGTCGTGCTCGAACAGCTCGTCCATCAGGTCGAAGGTGCTCATGCCCATCGTGCGCATGATCTCGCGGCCTTCGGCGCTCTGGTCCATCATCGCGGTCTGCGCACCGACCGGCATCGGCGGCGAATAGAGCCCCGCCTGGATCATCGGTAGCCACTCGGCCGCCTGGCGCGACAGTTCGAGGAAAGTCTCGGCGTCCTTGGCCGAGAACTTGCGGATCGCCTCGGCCGACTTGCTGGCGTCACGGTGCAGCGGCAGCGTGCTGCCGTCCTCCCACACGCTCATCATCGGCACGTCGGGGAACACGTACTGGAGGCCGTACTTGCGCTTCAACCCCAGCTCGTCGTGCAGCAGCAGCGGATTGCCCTGGATGAAGATGTGGCTCATCGAATGCTGGTCGTGGCGGAACCCCGGTCGCGTCAGCTCGCGCGTCACGACGCCGCCGCCGAACCATTCGTTGCGCTCGAGCACCAGCACCTTCCTGCCGGCCACCGCAAGATAGGCTGCCGCCACGAGGCCGTTGTGGCCCGATCCGATGACGATGATGTCGGCGTCAGCCATTCAACTCCCCTGTCCGTTCAATTCCCAGTTCCATAATACCCACCCCGCTCGTCCTGAGCCTGTCGAAGGACGCGAGCGCAGCGTTTGCGTGGTTCGACAAGCTCACCACGAGCGGGGGGTGGGAGGCGCATGCGCATCAGATCATCGCCGAGAGCGCGAGGTCGCTGAGCTTCTGGCAGCGCTCGATGTTGGCGGCCTGGGTCATCACCCCGGCGCTGCACAGAGCGAAGCTGACGTCGCGCTTGGGATCGACCCAGAACATCGTGCTGCCCGCGCCGTAGTTGCCGTGCGTCTCGGGGCTCGCCAGCGTGCCGAACAGGTGGTGGAACACCCTCTTCCCGCGCACCTGGAAGCCGATCCCCTGATTGGCTGGCGGAACCTGCCAGCCGGCGTTCTCGGCCACGCGCTTGTAGAGCTGGTTGGGCATGTCCCCGGTGTGGACCTTCCGCGCGAGCTTGAGCGTGGCGGGCGAGAGGAGGCGCACCCCGTCGAGCTCGCCGCCACGACGGAGCATCTCGGCGAAGCGGTAGAGATCGCCCGAGGTCGAGGCGCAGCCGACGTGCGGCGCCTCGACCTCGGGATCCTCGAACAGCGCGTGGTCGCCGGGCAGGGTGCGGCTCAGGTGCTGGATTGGCACCGTGCCGCGCATGTCCGGCTTCACGTGGCGCGGCGCGAGATCGGGCCGCAGCCCCATCGAAGTGCTGTCCATCCCGAGCGGGGCGAACAGGTCCTCGTGCAGCAGCGTCCGGTAGTCTCGCCCCTTGGAATCGGTCCGCACCAGCGCCGTTCCCATCAGCACGTGGTTGACCAGCGGTGAGTAGTCGCAGCGCGTACCGGGCGGCACTTCGCCGTGGACGTTCTCGATCGACGCTTCGAACAGCTCCTGCAGCCGGTCGAGGTACATCCCCGGCCTTGGCGTCCACACCCCGGGCATGCCGGTGGTGTGCGTGAGCAGGTGATAGAACGTTGCGTCCTCGCGCGGCTTGCCGGTGAACGCGGGCAGCACGTCGCGGACCTTGGTGGTCAGCGCGAAGCGACCTTCCTCGATCGCCTTGAGGATCAGGACGTTGGTGAAGGCCTTGGTGACCGAGAAGATCGAGAACACGTTGTCGTAGCGAAGCGGCCGCTCGCCGCCGCCGTCCTCGGCCCCGAGCGCCTCGGCGAACACCACCTCGCCGTGGCGCCCGACAGTTAGCACCGCGCCGAAGTAGTCGCCGCGCGCGATGTCGGCGAGGATGACGTCGCGCAGCTTGTCGAGCCGCTCCTGCCACACTGAGGCCATCACTCCCCTCCCGCTTGCGGGAGGGGCCGGGGGTGGGCGTGCGGGGCGGGGCGCGACTGGCCCACCCCTAACCCCTCCCGCAAGCGGGAGGGGGACCGGCCGTTCTTGTTCACCGCCATCCCCCTCACCCCGCCGCAATGATGCCGCCGTCGATGGCGAGCATGGCGCCGTTGATGAAGGCGGCTTCGTCGGAGAGGAGGAATGCCGCCGCCTGCGCGACGTCTTCAGGAGTGCCGTTGCGGCGCAGCGGGATGTTCCTGGCCCGCTGCTCGTACTGCTCGGGCGTCACGAAGCCTTCGGTCGCTGGCGTCGGCACGCTGCCCGGGGCGATCGCGTTGACGCGGATGCCGCGCGGGCCGAGCTCGCCGGCGAGCACCCTGGTCAGCCCGGCGATCCCCGCCTTGATCGTGGTGTAGGCGCCGGTGTTCGGCCGCCCGCGATAGGCGACCGGCGACGAATAGTTGAGGATGTTGCCCGGCGCATTCTCGTCGCGGTGCGCGAGAAACGCCTGCACGCCCCAGAACACGCTCTTGAGCCCGGCCGAGAGCATCCGGTCGAGCGTCTCCTCGGTGACCTGCTCGATCGGCTCGTAGACCAGCACCGAGGCGTTGTTGATCACCGCGCGCAGCGGGCCGGCGTCGCGCGCGAACGCCTCGGCGACGTCGAGGAACGCCTGCCGCCGGCCGAGGTCGGCCTCGTAGGCGAAGGCCGAGCCGCCATCGGCGCCGATCGCCGCCGCGACGTCATGCGCGGTCTGGCCGTCGATGTCGGCGACGCCGACCACCGCGCCCTCGCCGGCGAGGTGCCGCGCGATCCCCTCGCCGAGCCCGCGCCCGGCGCCGGAGATCAGGATCGGCTGCCCGGCGAACCGTGCCATCAATCCATTCCGAACAGCTTGGCCGTGTAATGGCTGTCCATGTACTCGTGCAGCCGGTCGATCTTGCCGTTCGAGACGTGGAACACCCAGGCGTAGTCGTTCTCGTAGACCTTGCCGTCGAGCGTCTTGCCGGTGGAGAACGATTCCACGCCAACCGTGCCGCCGTCGGAGAACAGATTGGTCACGTGGACCTTCGGATCGCCCGCTTCGAACATCCCGCGCACGGGCGCGAGGAACAGGTCGATGATGGCCATGCCGACATGCTCGCCGGCGCCGGCGATGCCCTTGACCTTGGGGTGCCACACCGACTTCTCGTGGAAGAAGCCGCGCAGCGCCTCGAGGTCGCCCGAGGACAGCACCTCGAAGAAGTCGAGCACCAGTCGTTCGTTGGCGTTCTTGGCCTTGATGGTCATTTCAATCCTCTCGCTTCGTCGCTCGGTGGCGGAATGTTCGGCATCGCGCCGCCCTGGTGCAATACCACGCGGCCGTAGCGGCTCTTGAAGCGCCACCCGCCGGGGGTCTTCAGGTAATGATCCTCGAACCCGCCGACGTAGAGCGCGCCCGCTTCCTGCGGCGGCTCGGTCGAGGCGTGGCTGGAGAGCATCGCCAGGTAGTTCGTCCCGCGCGCCTCGGTCGCGCTGACGACTTCGACCAGCACGTTGGTGACGACGTGCCGCACGAGGATCGGCGGGCGGTCGCGGAAGATCGCCTGCACGCGGTCGCGGCCGTAGAACGGATGCTCGGGCTGGAACGGCCGGGC
>Ga0307505_10002575_pt1 | contig 12449 bp, 10 predicted proteins | sample 23_S_MG_FD_202183 | JGI IMG/M metagenome (GOLD analysis project Ga0307505, IMG submission 202183) | Soil microbial communities from Populus trichocarpa stands in riparian zone in the Pacific Northwest, United States - 23_S | ecosystem: Environmental > Terrestrial > Soil > Riparian zone > Trees...
CCGCGCACCCCCGGTGATATCGGTCTTCGGAGCTGACAGCTATGACCCGTCATCCGACGGAGTCCCACGGTGGGCGCCGTTGACAACGACGAGTCGATTCGGTGATACTGCCCGTCGGCAAGCGTTTACCGATCTTTTGACCGGTCCTACCAACACAGGAGGGTTCGAGATGGAGTCATTGCAGCGAGCGCTCGATCGCACAGACAATGCGGTCGAGCTCCTCCGCAACGCATCCGCGGCCTCGGTTCCCTTCAACGGAGCACCGGAGCACAGCAACTGGCAGGCCGAGCAACGAGCCTGGCGGGAGTCGGTCGCCCTCCTCGATCAGTCCCACCACATGAACGACCTGTTCATCTCCGGACCGGACGCCCTCCGTCTCTTCAGGGACTTTGGGGTCAACACCTTCGAGAACTTCGATGTGGGCAAGGCGAAGCATCTGGTGACGGTCAACGAAGACGGCGACTTCATCGGAGACAACATCCTCTTCCACCTCGACGTGGACCGGTTCAACCTGGTCGGCCAGCCCTTCTCGGTCAACTGGATCCAGTTCAACGCAGCGACCGGTGATTATGACGTCGAGGTCGACCGCGACCCGCCCACCCCGTTTCGGGAACCGGGGCTCCCACCGAAGCTCTTCCGCTACGAGTTGCAGGGCCCCAACGCGTTACCCCTCGTCGAACGTCTCATCGACGGGCCCGCGCCCGACGTCAAGTTCTTCACCATGGCCTGGTTGACGATCGCCGGGATGCAGGTGCGGGCGCTGCGTCACGGAATGGCGGCCCAGCCCGGGTTCGAACTCTTCGGCCCATGGGAGCACGGCGACGCGGTGTTCGAGGCGATCCTCCAGGTCGGTGATGAGTTCGATCTCCACAGGGTCGGGACCAAGGCCTATTCCACCGCCAATCTGGAGTCGGGGTGGATCCCGGCTCTGGTCCCCGCGGTCTACACAGGCGATGCGATGTCCGCCTATAGGGAGTGGCTCCCGGCCTCGGCGGTGGGCTCGTTGGGTGGCAGCTTCTACTCCCTGGATATCACCGACTACTACGTGAGCCCATACGACCTCGGTTACGGGAAGGTCATCGCCTTCGATCACGATTTCTACGGCCGAGACGCCCTGGAAGCACGGGCGGGCGAGGTCAGTCGAGAGAAGGTCACACTGGTCTGGGAGGAGAGCGATCTGGAACGGACCATCGGGGCGAGTCTGCGCGCCGAGGGCACTCCGGCGAAGTACCTGGAGTTTCCCAAGGCCCGATATGCCACCCACCAGTACGACACGGTGCTCGTCGGCGACGAGATGGTGGGATTCTCCTCGGACTGCGGGTACATCGCCAACGAGCGGTGCTTCGTGTCGCTCGCAACGGTCGATGCCGGCATCTCCGAACCGGGAACCGAGGTAGTGGTCGTGTGGGGCGAAGAGCCGAACTCGACCAAGCCGGCCGTCGAACCACACGGTCAGGTGGAGGTGAGGGCGACCGTTGCCCCCGCCCCGATGCCGACGTTTGCCCGGACCAGCTACCGAGCAGGATGACAGGATCATGACTCAGTCGGCCGGAACCAGCTCAGGCCGGGTGGCGCTGATCGGACAGCCTCTGCGCCGTCGGCACTCCGAGATCATGCACAACGCCGCCTTCACCCATTTCGGGATCGATGCTCACTACGAGCTCCGTGAGACCCCTGGCTCTGCCCTCCCTGACTTCTTCGCAGAAGTACGTCGAGGGGGTTGGCTCGGGTTTCAGGTCACCGCGCCACACAAACAGGCCGTAATGGAGTTCGTCGACTCCGTGGCCCCCGGGGCAGCGGTGATCGGTGCCGTGAATTCAGGTGTTCGTCTCCCCGACGGGACGCTGGAGGGTTTCAACACCGACGCACCGGGATTCGCCGCCGCCCTCACCGAGGATCTCGGTGCCCGGATCGAGTCGTCTCGTGTAGTCGTGGCCGGGGCGGGTGGTGCGGCTCGCGCCGTGGTATGGGCACTGCTTACCGGTGGCGCCAGCAAGGTGGTCATCGGCAACCGTCAGCCGGAACGTGCCATCGACCTCGCCTCCGACTTCGCCGAACTCGGACCGGTGGCCGCAGCCGATCTCCACGGTGAGGAATTCGAAGCGGCTCTGCTCCAGGCTGACATCGCGGTCAATGCCACGACCATGGGCATGACTACGAACACCATGGCCTTCGACCCGGGGCTGCTCCCCGCCACGTCTCACGTCTTCGACCTCGTCTACGTGCCCTTGGAGACTCCACTTCTGGCCAAAGCGAGAGAACTCGACATCCGGTCCCGTAACGGCCTCGACATGCTGGTGCGTCAAGCCGAGATCGCCTTCGAGCGGTGGACGGGTGTCACCGGGTCCGCCCCGGTCATGCGAAGCGCCCTCGAGAGTTGGATGGCCGAAGACCCCGAGACGAGCGAACAGGTCTGATCCGCCGGTACCCACTCGAGTCCGCCATGAGGTTCTTCGCTTCCGACGTCTGAAGTCAGGGCTTCACTCGGGTGCCGCCGGTCGGCGCCAACGCCACACGAACCAGGCCAGGACCGGGATCCAGATGAACGGGATCAAAGCCCCCAGGGCCAGGACGAGCACCTGCGCCAGCTTCACCATCAAGTCCCAACTTGCGGCGAGCCCTTCCGCGAAGCTGGCGATCCCATCGGGATCCACGGCGTTGACGAAGGCTGTGCTGGTCTGGGAAGCGGGACGTCCCGGTATGGCCTCACCTGTCTCGTCGACAGGCTTGGCGGTCACCGTGGTGCGGGTGCGCAGGTCACGGTCGGGGACCATTTCGCCGGCGAGCAACAGAGAGTCGCCCGGCTCCAGGGAGGTGTCGGGGTCGCCGAAGACGACGGTGAGATCGTCGAGCGCAAGATCGAGGACCGGATCACGCAGCTCGAAATCGGCGAGCCAGGTGTCACCTGTGTTGACGATCTCGAAGCAGAACGTCGTCTCGGTGCCCGTTTCCACCCGCAGTTCGCCGTTGGCCGGACAGGACTGACCGGAGTCGTGCGCCGGGTATGCGCTCACCGTGAGAGCCAGCTCGGGGTGACTGGCCGCCTCGGTGAGACTCACCACGATCGTGGCCAGAGCCACCTGATCCTGCAATGTGCGCAGACTGCCCCGCAGGGTCTCCAACTCGGTCTCTCGCATGAGCAGTTCGGACTCCAGCTCGACGATCGAGTCGATTTCTGTCGCCTCGGCCAGGAGGACCCGAAGACGGTCGACACTGGCGGTCGCCGTGGCGATCCTGCTCTCCAGGTCGACGATTCGCTCTGTGACGTCGCTCGCCGTCACATTCTGGGTGCGTACCTCACCAATCGACCCGAGGGCAGCGAGTGCTATCTGAAAGTCCTCCGGTTGCACCTTGAAGGTGAGCACGCTCGTCGGGTTCGGTGAGCCGATGGTGTGCTGGCCGAAGAGAAAGCCGCCGAGACCCTGGATCGCCCGTGTTGCCTCTTCACCGGCGGCGGTGACATCGGTGACCGCCACGGTCATCTCCGCGGTGAAGATGATGTCACGCCCGATCTGGGTGGGAAGAGCCACCGGAGTCACTCCACCGGAACCCAGCGGACCACCCTGGGTGTCGTCGTCAGCTGCTTGGCGATCGCCCTCACCCTCGTTGGAGGCTTCAGTTGGGGCCTCTTCAGAGGCGGCCGAGGTGGTGCCCGTGGTCATTCCATCGCCTCCCGAATCGAGACTGGCCCCGATCTCGGAGAAGGTCTCCGCCGCGTCGTCCCCGCTGCAGGCGGCTGCCACCAGGAGGACTGCCAGAACGAGGGCTAAGACCTTCGACGACGATGTCGCTTTCTTCCACCGACCCATCACCACTCCTTTCGGTCGTGATGTTGGACGCATCACGACGGTGTGCGGTTCCGGGACGACGATCAGGACAGCGAGTACTCCTTCTCCTCGACCTCGATCCTCTTCCAGAAGAGCACGATGGCGCCCAGCAGTATCACCCCGATCGACACCCAACCGTTGCGGGATAGACCCCAGAAGCGGAAGGTGGTGTCGGTGCGAATCAACTCCATGACGAAGCGGATGGCTCCGTACCCCATGAAGTAGATCCCGACGAGACGGCCCCGGAGAGACGGAAACCTGCTCCCGGCCCAGATGATCGTGAAACCGAGGATGGCGTTCAGGATCGACTCGTATAGGAACGTCGGGTGGAACGTCTCGAACTCGGCGTACTGGGGGGGCCGGTATTCCGGTGCGATCTCGAGACCCCAGGGCAGATCGGTCGGAGTGCCGAACAGTTCCTGGTTGAAATAGTTGCCCCAACGACCCATGGCCTGGGCGAAGGCCACCCCGGGGACCACCGAGTCGAGGAAGTCGGGGAGACTCGCCCCCCACTTCTTGGTGTAGATGTAGATCACGATGGCGCCGACGGCGAGCCCGCCGTAGAGAGCAAGACCGCCCTCCCAGATCGCGATGACCTTCCACCACTCCCCCTCAAACCTCGAGAGGTGCGTGGAGACATAGGCGAGCCGGGCTCCCAGGAAGCCGAATATGACGACACGGAGGACGATGCGCTCGGCGATCACCGGGTCTCCGCCCCGCGCGACGAAGCGGTTGCGGGTCACCAGCCATGCGATTACCACACCGGTCATGATGAAGAGGCCGTAGAAGGTGACCCGCAGCGGCCCGATGTGGAAGTCGTTGACCGCCGGCGATGGGATCGATGCGAGGAGAGACAGCATCACACCAGCTGTGCTTCCCGAGCACTCCAGCGGAACCAGAGCACTGCGATGGTCGACCAGATGACGGGGACGGTTGCGATCTTCATGATTATCCCGGCCAGCTGCTGATCTTCGAGCGCAGTGAGCGACCCGATGCGGGGGGCCAGTTCGTAGATACCGTAGATCGGGATGGAGGTGAAGGTGAGGAAGCTCGCCGGGATCACCGCCACCACGCTGGTGGTGACGAAGAGGTAGCCCATCTTCGCCCACGTGGACGAGGCCCTCCCATCGGAGAACGGGGAGATCACCGGGAGCCAGAGAAGGAATCCGGCGACGATCCACACGACGTCCATCGCAAACGACCCCCACTGACTGTTGCGCAAGACCTCCACGGTGGCTGGGGCATGTGTGGAGAGGAGGATCGCGTTGTAGATGAGCCCGGTGGCGATGGGATTCCGGCCCAGCCACTTGGTCATCCTCTCGACGCGGAGACGTCGGGTGAAATTGCGTGCCATCCACTCCGGCGTACCCAACAGGAGCAGAGGCGCCGCCACCAGGGTGTACAGGAGGTACTGAGTCATGTGTGCCGACGCCAAATAGCCGGCTCCGAGGGCGCCAAGGGGCCAGTCGGAGGCGAGCCAGAACACGAACATGCCGGCGACGAACTGTGCGGCCTTCTTGGGATCGGTTGGCCCGTCGTGACGAACCAGCGATCGGCCATAGACGATGAGAGGGATGATGGAGGCAGCCCAGATCCCCGGGTAGGGGATCCACTGCCACGACCAGGGGCGGGCAAGTGCGGTGCACCACCACTGGATCATTGGGGACTCCTCACATAGACCTCGTCCATGACCACTGTACGTCCATCCTCGATCTCCTCATTCGTAGCCCCACGAACGTGGCTGACAGCGCTCATTGACCGTGATCATCAGCCATCGTCTCCGCCGGTGCGACGACCTCTGCCACCACATCCAAGTCCCCCGCCACTTCCCATTGCAGCGTCACATCGACGCTCTCACCCTCGTCGAGACGCTCGACACCGACCAGCATCACGTGGAGACCACCGGGTTCGAGAGCGACGGTCTGATTGATCGGTGCGTCGACACCCGCTACGGCCTGCATGCGCATCGTCCCGTCGTCATCCATCGTCGTCTCATGGATCTCGACACGTTCGGCCACGTCGGTCGTGGCTCCGACGAGCCGGTCAGGCTCATCACCCCGATTGGTCACGGTGAAGTAGAGCGCCGCGTTGGGGCCGGCGGGTGCCCCCACTCGGACGTCGGAGACCAAGAGACCCCGACCCGACTCCTGACATCCGACGAGGAGCGCGACCGAGAGCAGGGCCAACCCCAAGACGGTGCGTCTCAACCCTCGATCTCCGCGAGGATCTGAAGGTCGTTGACCCATTCGCTCTGACGCACCCCGAAGGGGTAGATGGCGTGATTGAGAGCATCGGCGCCGTAGGCGATCACCCAACCGGCGTGCTCCACGGTGTAATCGTCCCCCTCACCTTCCAGGACAGCGGGAGGAACACCGGCCGCTGTCTGGGCAGCGTCCAACTCGTCCCGGGTACCGGTGAGCCCGACGAAGTCGCCGTCGAAGTTGTCGAGGAATTCCCTGATGGCTTCTGGTGAATCCCGGTCCGGATCGACCGAAACGAACACCACCTCGGTCTCCCGGGCCACATCCGGCTCGCGTTCGAAGACCTCTGCGATCTGGGCGAGATGGACCGGACAGATGTCGGGGCAATTGAGGTATCCGAAGTAGAGAAGTGTGAGCTTGCCCTCGGTCTCGGCGGCGAAGTCGTAGGTTCGACCGTCCGTGTCGGTCAACGTGAAGGATGGTTTCGGGGTGGGCTCTTCGATCACGACGCCTTGAAGTGCTCCGGTCGAGAGATCGCCCGCGCACGACGCCAAGATCCCCACCACGAGGAGGAGTGGCAGAATTCGGGAGATGCGACGTGGTCGGGAAACCATGCTCGGCCAATCGTGGCGGAGCTTCGTCACTACCGACAAATCACCACGCATGGGGGACTTCGGCACAAGGAGGTGGAGGCCATAGACTCCCTGTCGTGAAACGACTGACACCGTTCGTGGTCGTCGCCCTCGCCGTGGCCGCAGCCCTCGCTTTTCTCCGTAGCGACGAGGGATCAGGGCCTGACGAGGACTGGAAGCCGGTCCGTCCGACGTGAAGGTCGGGCTGCTCGTCACTGGAGACACGGCAGTCCGTGCCGCCCATGCTCTGCAAGCACACCCCGGGGTTGCCAGTGTCGTCGTCGTTGGACCGGCACGCTCCAAGAGCTTCCAAGTCGTCGATCACGCCAGCGAATGTGACTTCCTCGTGGGTAACGGCCCGACCGCCCCGGACCTTGCCCGCAAACACGAAGTGCCCTTGATATGGGACGGGGAAGGACCCGAGAAGGGTGTTGCGGTGTGGGGTGCATCACCCACAGGTCTCGCTCTCGCTCTCGCAGCGCGTGAGCCCGACCCCCGACTCATCGCCATGGCACATCCCGACATTGCGAGCTCTTCCACCAAAAGGACCACCCGTTTCCCCGACCCGGTCGGCAAGGTGGGGACCTTCGATGCCACGCTGGGAGGGAGGCCGATCGCACTCGCTCACTCACCCAACGAGTTCGCCGCCTGTCTCGCCATCGGGGCCAGCCGTCGGGTAACGGTCGTCGACCACGGAGGCTTTCTGTCCGGGGTCGCCCTCGCCGCCGGTATCGCCGCCGCCAACGGCTCCGACCGTCCGGTGTGGGAACAAGCCCTCGAGTATCTGGAAGCGGCCACGGAGATGGGCCTGGTCATGGCCGAAAGCGGCTGAACCACTCTCTGTGAACGGTTGTCAGCCGGTGCGTTCGGCGCGGCTGACCTCGGTGACCCCAACCTCTTCGGTGGGGAGGTCGGCATGGTCGTCGGGGAGGATGACCTGGCCGTTGGGGGCCCGATAATCGGTGGGCGGGTGGAGAACTTGCTGTGCAGGTACGACCGGGTTGAGGGTCTCCTCGAGGACGACGATCTCGAGACCACCAACGACGTCAGACACCAGGTTGTAGATGACGGCTATGGCCACCGTGGTCCCGGTCATCATGATCCAGCCCACGACCGAGCCGAAGATGAGGAACCGAAGGAACTGTTCGGTGTTGGCAAAGGGGTCGGTCCCCTCCTCGATGAGAGTGATCTCGACCATAAAGTCGACCAGCGACTGAGGAATGCCCGCTCGATCGAGGACTGCCCAGAAGATGACGGCCCCGAGCACGAAGGCGAGCGCGAGCACGGCCCAGACCACGGCAGACACTTTGAGGGTGGTCCACGGATCGATTTTGCGGATTATGCGTCTGACGCGCCGGACAGTTGCCATGAGTGGCTCCTGGATAATTCAGATGGAAGTCTAAGTGCAGCGGGGACTAGACAAACGTCAACTGACGCCGTCAGAGTTCCCCGGCGATCTCATCAGAGATCTTGGCGGCCGCAGAAAGGTGGTTGCCATCGCCCACGTTGATCACCCGAACACCCGTGGAATCCCGCTTCTGCTTGCTGATCTTGGCCACGGCCATCCGGGTGCCGACACCGGCGGAAGAGATGAGGAACACCTCGTCGTCCCTGCGCACCGCCCGAGCGTCGACGAGGTCGCCGCGAACCTTGGTGATCTTGAAGGCCTTGACTCCGATGCCGCCGCGGGTTTGTCTCCGGAACTCCTCCATGGCGGTTCGCTTGCCGTACCCACCCGCTGTGAGGAGGAGCACCTCTTCACCGTCGATATTGGAAACCGCGCTGACCACCTCGTCGTTATCGCGGAGCTTGATCCCGCGGACTCCCTGGGTGCCCCGTCCCATGCTGCGCAGGTCGGACTCTTTGAACCGGATCCCCATGCCGGTCTTGGTGAAGATGAGGATGTCATTCGACCCGTTGGAGGTCTTGACGGTGACCAACTCATCACCCTCTGCCAACCTGATCGCCACCAGAGTCTGGTTGCGTGAGTCGTACTCCTTGAACTCGGTCTTCTTGGCCTGGCCCTTCTTGGTGATCATCACCAGATACCGCCCGGTCTCGTAGTCACGGGTGTCGATTATCGCCTGGATTGTCTCGTCGGGGCCGATGGGCAGCACCGACTGCGCCAGGACGCCCTTGGCGGTGCGTGACTGCCGCGGGATCTCGTGGGCCTTGATCCGGTGCACCAACCCTTGGTTGGTGAAGAAGAGCAAGTAGGCATGCGCCGTGGTGTGGACGAGGTGATCGACCACATCGTCACCGCTCACCTCGGCGGCTTTGACCCCGCGGCCTCCCCGACCCTGGGTTCGATAAGTCGAAGCAGGCACCGACTTCACGTATCCCGTCGCGGAGACGGTGATGATCAGCTCATCGTCGGCGATGAGGTCCTCGAGACTGAGGTCGCCCTCGTCGGGCACGAGACGGCTGCGACGCTCGTTGGCGAAGCCGTCCTTGACCGCCGTCATCTCCTCTCTGATGATCGACCAACGCCGCTTGGGGTCGGCGAGGATCGCCTCGAGATCGGCGATCGTCTCGTGCAACTCGGCGAGTTCGGTGCGCAACTTGTCCACTTCGAGGGCGGTCAGGCGGCGCAACGGCATGTCGAGGATGGCATTCGCCTGGATCTCGCTGAGCTCGAATGCTGCGATGAGGTTGGCTCTGGCGTCGGCAGTGTCGTCCGAGCCGCGGATGATCTTGATCACCTCGTCGATGTTGTCGACGGCGATGATGAGCCCCTCGAGGATGTGAGCCCTGGCCTGTGCCTGGTCGAGACGGAACTGGGTGCGCCGTTCGATGACCTCCATCTGGTGGTCGAGGTAGTAGCCGAGCATGTCGGCGATGTTCAGGGTACGGGGCACCCCGTCGACCAGGGACACCATGTTGTATCCGAAGCTGTCCTGTAGAGGCGTGTTCTTGTATAGCTGGTTGAGCACCACCTGAGGCACCGCGCCCTGCTTCAACTCGATGACGAGACGGGTGCCCACCCGGTCGGACGACTCGTTGCGCACTTCGGCGATCCCCGAGAGCCTCTTGTCGTCGACCAGGTCCTTGATCTTGGCGATGATTCGCTCGATGGACACCTGATAGGGAAGCTCGGTGACCACTACTGCGGTACGACCCTTGCGGATCTCCTGGACGTCGCAAACGGCGCGGATCTTGACCGACCCCCTCCCGGTGGTCAGGGCGTCGCGGATCCCCGCGTAACCCACCAGAAACCCCCCGGTCGGGAAGTCGGGGCCCTTGATGAACTGGAGTAGCTCTTCGACAGTGGCGTCGGGGTTGTCGATGAGATGTAGGGCCGCGTCGATCACCTCGCCGAGGTTGTGTGGCGGGATGTTGGTGGCCATGCCGACCGCGATGCCCTGGGACCCGTTTACCAAGAGATTGGGGAAGCGAGCGGGGAGCACCGAGGGTTGCTGCAACTCGCCCGAGTAGTTCTCGACGAAGTCGACAGTGTCCTCGTTGATCCCCTCGAGCAGATGGGTGGACAACTTGGTGAGACGGCACTCGGTGTAGCGGGCGGCGCCCGGTGGGTCGTCGATCGACCCGAAGTTGCCCTGGGGATCGATGAGGAGATGCCGCATCGAGAAATCCTGACCCATGCGGACCAGCGCGTCGTAGATCGCCTGGTCTCCATGGGGGTGGTAGTTGCCCATCACGTCACCCACCACCTTGGAGCATTTACGGTGTGCCGAGGTCGGGCTGATGTTGTTCTCGAACATCGAGTAGATGATGCGGCGTTGCACCGGCTTGAGACCATCCCGGACATCAGGAAGGGCCCTGGAGACGATCACCGACATGGCATAGTCGATGAAGCTGGCCTCCATCTCGTTGGTGATCTCGACCTCGGGCACGTTGCCCAGTGCTCTCTGCTCGTCAGTCATCAGATATCGAGGAAACGGACGTCGTCGGCGTTCTGCTGGATGAACAACTTGCGGCTGGGCACGTCGTCGCCCATCAGGGTCTCGAAGACCTCCTCGGCCCGGGCGGCGTCGGACATCTCCACCTGGAGCAGCGTCCGGGTCTCCGGGTTCATCGTGGTGTCCCACAGCTCGCCGGCGTTCATCTCACCAAGACCCTTGAACCGGGTCGGCTTCACCTTCGGGTGATCCTTCTGGAAAGCGATCAGTGTTGCGTCGTCCTTGAGATAGTGGACCTGTGAGCCCACTTTCACCCGGTAGAGGGGCGGCTGGGCGACATAGACGTAGCCGGCTTCGATGAGAGGACGGAGATGGCGAAAGAGGAGGGTGAGCAACAGGGTTCGGATGTGGGCGCCGTCTACGTCGGCGTCGGCCAGTAACACGACCTTGTGGTAGCGAGCCTTGCTCAGGTCGAAGTCGTCCCCGATGCCGGTGCCGACCGCAGTGATGATGTCCTGCACCTCGGTGTTCTGCAGCGCCTTGGCGAGACGGGCCTTCTCGACGTTGAGGATCTTGCCCCTGATGGGGAGGATCGCCTGGGTCTCGGAGTCGCGAGCCGATTTGGCGGGACCGGCAGCCGACTTGCCCTCGACGATGAACAACTCTGACTCCCCCGGCTCCCGGCTCGAGCAGTCAGCGAGCTTGTCGGGAAGACCCCCCGACTCCAGCCCCGATTTGCGTCTGGTGAGCTCCCGGGCCTTGCGTGCGGCATCGCGGGCCTTGGCGGCGTTGATGCACTTGTCGACGATGCGTCGCGCTTCCGGCGAGTACTTCTCCAGCCATTCGGGCAGTTTGCGATTCAGGGTCTTCTCGACGTAGGAGCGGATCTCGGTGTTGCCCAGCTTGGTCTTGGTCTGACCCTCGAACTGGGGCTCTTTCACCCGGACCGAGACGACGGCGGTGAGACCCTCGCGGACGTCCTCACCGGTGAGGTTGACGTCCTTCTCCTTCAGGATGTTCTTGGCCCTGGCGAAATCGTTGATCGCTTTGGTCAACGCCTTGCGGAAACCCTCTTCGTGCGTGCCGCCCTCGTGGGTGTTGATGTTGTTGGCGAAGGTGAGAATCGACTCGGTGTAGGTGTTGGTCCATTGCATCGCCAGCTCGATCTCTGCCTCTTCGGACTGGTCGGAGACGTCGACGATGTGGGCGTGGAGCGGGTCGCGCTTGGCATTGAGGTGGTTCACGAAGTCGACGAGCCCACCCTTGTAGTGGAACATCTCCTCTCTCGCTTCCTCATCGCGCTCGTCGCGGAGGGTGATCTCGAGTCCCCGGTTGAGGAACGCGGTCTCACGGAGACGAGAACCGACGGTTTCGTAGTCGAACTCGGTGGTCTCGGTGAAGATGTCAGGGTCGGGCCAGAAACGGATCGTCGTCCCCGTCTTCTTGATGGGCCTGTCCTTCTTGGGGTCCTTGTTCTTGGGCTTTCCGATCGAGAAGTCCTGCGTGAAGACGTTGCCGTCGCGGCGCACCTCGGCCTCGAGTCTCGTGGACAGTGCGTTGACCACAGAGATGCCGACGCCGTGGAGTCCACCCGACACCGTGTACGCGCCTTGTTCGAACTTCCCGCCCGAATGGAGTGTGGTGAGGATGGTGGTCAGGGCCGACTGCTTGGACTTCTCCATCCGATCGACCGGGATGCCACGGCCGTCGTCGATGACTTCGACTCCGCCATCGGAGCGGAGGGTGACGGAGATCTTGGTGCAGTACCCTGCCATCGCCTCGTCGACCGAGTTGTCTACGACCTCCCAGATGAGATGATGCAGGCCTCGTGGGCCGGTCGATCCGATGTACATCCCGGGCCGCCGACGGACCGCCTCGAGCCCCTCGAGGACGGTGATGTCTTTAGCCTGATAACTGTCGCGCGTGGTC
>Ga0307505_10002576_pt1 | contig 12446 bp, 12 predicted proteins | sample 23_S_MG_FD_202183 | JGI IMG/M metagenome (GOLD analysis project Ga0307505, IMG submission 202183) | Soil microbial communities from Populus trichocarpa stands in riparian zone in the Pacific Northwest, United States - 23_S | ecosystem: Environmental > Terrestrial > Soil > Riparian zone > Trees...
CGATCGAGCGGACGAAATCGTCCGCCGCCCCTCGGGATGCACCAACGACCACGACCTCCCCGTCGAGAGACGCGACGAGGTCGCGCGCGATGCCGAGCCTGCGCCCGGCCGCACGCACTCGGATCAATTGTTGAATGGGCACGGTTGCATTATCACGCCGACTCGCGGAACGCGGATGAGACAGATCCTTCACTCTGGATGCGCGTCCATTGGTTGCGGTACCGCCCCGCGCCGCTCATGCAACAGTCCGCTCGCATACGCGTAGAGCAGCACCTTCAGCATCATCGCAGGTTCAAACGGCTGGTTTTCCCGCGGGTCGGCCTGCTCGTGATGTGCATAGAAACCGCTCAGATCCAGCTCATTCACTACTTCGGAGAGAAGTACGCCAGATGTCCTTCCGGCAGCCAATCACTCAGCGATGGCGGGAGCAAGTAGCTTTGCTCAGGCTGGTACGTTCGGTAGTTGGTTGGCATGCATCATTTTACCAGTCCTACCCAGTTTCTGCTGCGCAGACTCCTAACGAGGCTGCGCCTCAGACCGACGAGATGTATGTGCGAGTCGGGGAAACTCCGGTCGAGCGGAAGGCTGGCACGAAGGCCTGCCAATATCATTTGAGCCGACAAGCGGCAGTGTCCACGAGGGACGGCCGTCAACCGGAGCGATGATGAGCGTAACACGCCGAGTCAGCGAGATCATCGATGAGCATGTGACGATCGAAGGGATCGATCGGATGTACCTGGACGTCTACATCCCTCGGTTGCAGAGTCCGGAGGGGGTAGCTGCGTTCTTCCGTTTCCACCGCGGTCACAAGTACGCCTCCTCGCCATTGATGGACCCAATCAGCAAGGGCTTCATCTCTTCGATCGAGGATCTCGCGGCAGCTGAGCAGATCCCGCTGATCACGTTCCGGAAGGGAGAACGGAAGGACGACATCGCAGCAGAGATGCGAAGTCTCCGGTGTTCCGAACCGAGAAGCGGACCAACCCACGACCGGGTTCAAGTATCCGTGGATCGTCCGAGGGACGGCGATGGTGAACCAGTACTACTTCTACCTGATCGACCAGGACTTCGGTCCGCTGTTCATCAAATTCGGTTCGTACTTTCCGTACACGGCCAAGCTCTACATCAACGGCCACGAGTGGCTCAAACGGCAACTCAAACGGCAAGGCCTCACCCATGAGCCGCTCGACAACGGCATTCTCTCGTGTGCCGATCCCTTACGAACATCCCACACACAGGTATCGCGTCACTCCATTCGGACTTCGAACAGCGATGTTCCTCTCCCGCACATGGAGTCAATTGCTTCGCCCAGGCCTCTCGCTCCTCGCACCGCAAGTCCCCGATCACGGCGCCCACCTCCGCATACTTTTCAACAAACTCGACCAAGCAATCGACCAATTTGCTGCGCAGCAAAAGGCCGCCTGAGAAACTTGACTCATTTGCATCAAGTTCTGAAGCCCAGGGCCTCTAGTCTAGGAGCGATCGATTCTACGGCGGTTCTGTGCATCCGTGGAAGTGCCGCCGCGCAGGTCCTCCGGTGAGTTCGCCCGGACCACCGCCTCGGCATGACTAACCAACTGTTTGGCCATCAACTCCTCCAACGAATCATCCAGACTGATCATCCCCTGACGTTTACCAAGAACGATCTCATTGGCCAACCCCTCCAGCTTTCCGTTCCGAATCTGATGTCGCACGGCGATGTTGGCGATCAGCAGCTCGACGGCCGGGACGATGCCGCGGCCGTCGAGGCGCGGCAACATCTTCTGATGCAGCACCGCGTGCAAGCTCAGAGCGATCTGTTTGTAAACCTGGGTCTGCTGACTGGAAGGATAGACATCGACGATGCGATTGACGGCCTGGGCCGGGCCGCTAGTATGCAGCGTCGAAAAGACCAGGTGTCCGGTCTCCGCCGCCGTCAACGCAATTGAGACCGTCTCGAGATCGCGCATCTCGCCGACGAGGATGACATCGGGATCCTGGCGCAATGCCGAGCGCAGCGCTTCCGCAAACGAAGGGGCATCTCTATGAATCTCGATCTGTTCTACCAAACCGCGGATGTTGCGATGCTCATACTCAAGTGGATCTTCTATCGTAATAATGTGTCGCGCCTGCGTCCGGTTGATGTCATCAATGAGCGCAGCCAGTGTCGTGCTCTTTCCCGAGCCAGTTGGTCCGCAGACGAGCACCAAGCCGCGCGGCGCCTTCGTGAGCTCCAAGAGAGATGCCGGGAGATTCAGATCAGCCAGGCTTGGGATTCGCGTGGGCAGTACCCGCACAGACGCGGCCAGCACGCCGCGCTGCCTGTGGACATTGATGCGATAGCGATAACGAGTCTCCTCGCCAACGGTCGCTGCGAGTGAAAAATCGATCGAGCCTCGGTGGTTCAGCTCTTCGAGGCTGCGCGAGGTGGGAATCAGCGAAGCCAGAACCACGGCCGCGAGAGGCTCATCCGATAAGTACCGGATATCTCCATTGACGCGGAACGCGGGTGGGACACCGACTACAAGATGCAAATCGGTGGCTCGGACCGCGATCATCTGGCGGAGCAGCGAGGAGATTCGCTCATCCGACGGTCTGCCGAGAGCCGGCTCCCCACTCTCGCTGCGCGGCGCGTCCGACTCATCATTCGAGACATGCTCAGCGTTCAACTGTTTTACGAGCTGTTGAAGGCCGTCATCTCTGAAGTAGCTTGACATCACAAAACTCCATCGAGGTTTCGTGGTTGAACGTCGGTACCCATGGCCGGCGTGCCACGCCCCAGAAGAGTGGCCAGTCCCAGCAGCGACGGCACTCTGTCAGGCTCTGCGAGCCGGAGCAATTGAAACCCTACTCCAGCCAGTCCTATGAAGAGGCCGGGAGCAAATTCGGCGCCCACCACACCGGCGTGCCACGCTCCCTCGGTCCTACGGCGGCGAACTGCATCACTGGCACGTTGCCGGGCGAACGCGAGCCAGCGACCCTCATTCAGGTATTCGGCGGCCGTAACAAGGGTATCGACGTTTCCCAATTCACCGTGACAGAGAGAATCTGAATCGGCAAGCGGCGAACGCGCCATTCGTTCGAGGACGTCGCCTAGGTTCTCCTCTGCGAAGATGCCAGGCGCCGAAGACATCCTCATCAAGACAATCCCAGGAGCACCGTGACACCATGCGGAGCTACAAGACCGCCCACCGGCGTTATTGGTGTACTCCTCTCGCACGACTCGGAAGTCCGGCCAATTACAGACCTCAGGCACATAGACCGAACGCTCGTAGGCCACGGCGGCGGTGGCTGCTTCAATGAAGCGTAAATCGCCGGTCATTTGACCGAGATGAGACAGCGCTAGAGCGATACCAGCGGTACCGTGAGACGCGCCAGTGAGTGGTGCGCGTGTCTCGACCGACGGCAGCGACCAAGCGACACCGCTACCCTGAGAGCGCATGGTCGTAAGCAGGTTCTCACCAAACTGCGCAGCTATGCCCAGAAGTTCTGCGTGACCCGTTCTCGCGAAGAGCGCGAGCAGGACGGTGATGATGCCTGCTGATCCAGCCATCAAGTCCGGCACCGGCAATGAGGTGCGATCTCGCAGGCCGCCCACCCTGTCAATGGCCAACTCGAGCAATTCGTCGTCGCCCGTCCACGAAGAAATGGCGAGCAGTGCATGCACCACGGACAGAGGCCCGGCGATGGCACCACCCCACATGGGCTCCCCCGAACGCAGCGGAACGATCGCCGTCTCCAGTGCCTGGCGAGTGACATCACGGAACTCGTGAGTGCCACGAACAAGGTCCAGGCAGCTCAGAAATAGCGCTACACCAGCGGTTCCTTCATAAAGGTCTACGCCGATCTGTTTGACGTACAGCTGCTCCCCCCCTCGGCTGGCAAGCGCTATCCAATCGGCCAGGCCGTCCCGCACAATCGCCTTTTCATGAAGAAGACGAGCGATGCTGACGGCTTCATCGACGAACTCGCCAGGAGAGAGGGCCTTACCGTTGAAGGCGTGAATGCTCGTCGGGCGGCGGCCGTTGCGTCTCGCTCGGACCGATCCGCCCAGAGCGACGAGCGACAGATGAATGAGCTCAGATTGCGCGTCCACGTAAGAGCCGCCGCGATGCTCGAGGCGCTCCTTCGCCACTTCGAGTGCCGATCTGGAAAAGAAATCGGCGATCTTATTGCCGCGACTGTCGTACAAATCACGGGAGTCGGGTCGCGACGTGAATTTCGGAACGTCTCCTCGCATCAGGTCGTACAACTCAGAACCGGCCACCCTTGCGTACTGAGGCCGCATTACGCTCAGCCCAAAGAATCTCGCAAAGAAAAGCTCCCGCAGAGCGCAGTCGGTTAGGTAATGTGGATGCGTGGCTTTCGAGAGCGCATCGGAGTAGATGAGCGTCGGACGTACGACCTGGCGCACATCGAAGTCATAAGTGTCGAACGGTCCGGCCGCGCCAAAGAAATCCTTGGCATTGCGACGGAGAATGGCGCAGGCAGACTCGAATCCGGCGATGAGCTCAGCCGCGTAATCGCAAACGTTCGCCGGACCGTCAGCCGTGGTGGCCCGATTCTGCTTCCCATGGATGGCAACCTGCCGTTTGACGATCCGCGCGTCGTCCGAGAACAAATCGACTGTTACTTCGACCTCCCGCGGCGTCATCTGTCCGTCAGGATGCCCAAGGCCGCTGAGATCGACACCGGGAGCGTCCGGATCAAAGCCGATCCAGTTCGGCAGGAGGCCGGTGCTGAGGACCGACTCACTGAGGAACTCAAGAGCCGACCCCATAGACGGTGTGTCCGGCTTCGCGTGGAATAGAGCCTCCAGGTCGACGAGATAGGGGTATTCACCGGCTGAAATCAGGTTCTCGGCGTGGAAGTCGGTGCCCACGAGCGCATTGATGAGAGCGAGATACGCTCCTTGGCGCCTGTAATGGCGTCTCACGCCATCGGCGTCCGTCTTTTCGAACGGAATGAACTCGGTCCAGCCGTAGGTAACGCGTGTAAGGACCCTCATGGTTCGACAGGGAGGAGTGAAGCCGTGGGTGTTGGTCCACTCCACGACATGTTGAAAGGCACGGTCGATGCCGAGATTACGCGGTTTGAAGACCAACTTCCGGCCGGCGGCAAAGCGCACCAGCAGGACTTGTGTACCACCTGCATGCGGATCCGATCCCATCGAGACAATGGCGTCCACGCTGCCGGGATCAACCCCTCCGAAAAAGACATCCACGATCTCAGCGCGATCGCGATCCAGCGCCTGAACCACGTCGGTCACGTTCCGTTGCCAGTCGATACATGCCTCCGCGAGGAGTCTCACCAGCGGTGGGTACCGCAGATAGAGGCGCCTGAGCCGCCGAGGGCCGTCGCACAGCCCAGAAACAAATGACGCCAACCGTTCTGCAGGCGTGTTGCCCTGCAGTTCACCGGTCACGCGCGCAACGTTCAACTCGAGTAGGAGAGTTCGGTGCGCGAGCGTCGATAGCCGGTCGGTCAACAGAAACTCCAACCTCCGAAGAACCGAAGGCCAGTCCCAATGATTTGGTGTCTGTTGGTCTTGCAGCCGGGCGACGGTCTTCGCGGCCCAGTATCGAAACGGTCGAAGCAGAGCAAAAACGCCGTCGCGTTCACTGTACGGCAGATCCTTGGCACTGCGTTCGATATTGTTCGCGGCAAGACATTCGCTTGCCACCACCTGCCAAGGCATAGTGGGAAGGCGGCGGCCGCGGAGCGAAGGCGGCATGTCCATGATCGCGCCGAGCTCCTCCTCGCTGGATCCATACAAGGCCAGCATCGAGGCGGCCAGCGGCCGCGTTTCGCCCGGAAGCGCGAGATCGATGCATGCCGCGGCTTTCTGTCGCTGATTCACTGACGGAGCCAGCGAAAGGCCGTGCTCGCGCGCGACAGCTAGACGCTCGCCGATAGTGAGGGCCCGCCAGGCAAGACTCTGCGCAAGGCGCATGGAAGTCGGCTCATTCGGCACGGAGGGCCTCTACCGGGTCCAACCGACTCGCCTTGAGCGCCGGATACAGCCCAAAAACAATCCCTACCGCGCAACTCGTAACTATGGCAGCGACGAGTATAACCGGGTGAAGTGAAGGTCTCAGGCGATACAGTGTCTGGCCTGACGCGTTCATGAAAAGATTTACGATGACGCTGAGAATGAAGCCGAACCCGTAACCAGCTGCGGTGCCGACGACGCCGCCAAGCAGCGTGAATGAAAGCGCCTCGAGCAGGAATTGCACTAAAATATCGCTTCGACGCGCACCCACAGCTGTTCGGAGCCCGATCTCGCGCGTGCGCTCCGCAACCGAGCTCAAAAGAATGTTCATCACACCAACACCGCCCGTCACAAGGCATAGACCGCAAATCAAGAAGAAGACCACGCCTACCAGCATCATGCCCTGTCTGGCTTGTGCGACGTTCTGCTCTGCAGTGGCAATCTCAAAGTCTCGCGCCTCATATTCGGGATGATGCGCGATAACAGTAGACAAGAGCAACGCCTTGAACGACGTGAGATCAACGCCTTCGTGAATTCGCACACAGAGAAATCGACTGGGACCTCTGTCGGGGCTGCCGAACCGGAAACGGGCCGTCGTGGCGGGCAATAGCACTTCGAGACCTTTCCCTTGTCCCATGCTTGCGTCGGCCACCACGCCGATGACGCGGAACCGAATGGTGTTCACACGGAGCTCCCGCCCGATTGCGTCGCCGCGACCGAAGAACGTACGGGCGGTATTCTCACCGATGACAATGACGAGCGCTGCCTGGCTCATGTCATGGTCGTCGAGAAACCGCCCGGCCGTGAGGCGGCGCCGGAAAACCATGAAGTAGTCGGGCTCTACGGCGTGCGCCGTCATATGCTGAGAGCTGGCTGCGTTACTGAGCACGACGTTGATATTCGCGCGAAGCGACACCGCGGAGACCTGATCTCGAAGGAGCATGCGGATGGTGGACGAATCGCGGACTGTCAGCGGGTTCGGGCGCGATGCCACTGTCCATTTCCCGCCCGTGCGTCTCTGATCTTTGTATATGACAGTGACTTGGCTCAGGCCGCCGGTCTCGTCAATGAGGGCGGAAATGAAGCCTTGCACGCTTCCCAGCATCGAGCCCACGCCAACCACCGTGGCGATGGCCATCGCCACTCCGGAAATTGTGAGGAGCGTGCGAATCGGATGACGGCGCATCTCCGTCAAAGCCACCAGTAGAGAGCTGAGCGTCATTGGGGAGCCTGAGTCGTCGATGGGCCCGCGACGGGAACGATTTCGATGAGCTGGCCGGCGGTCACTCCACTGATGATCTCCGTGAAGTCGTCCCCTTCCAGTCCGGACTTCACAGGCATCAGCCGGGAGGTATCGCCGTTGCGGACGAACGTCTCTCCCGACGCCGTGCGCACGACAGCGGCGGTAGGAACAGCCACCACCGACTTCCGCTCCGCCACGATGAGGTCGACGTCAGCGCTCATCTCCGGCAGGAGGGCCACAGGGTCATCCAGCTCGACATCGCCGCGATAGGTGGTGACGTTCTGCACGGTCGTTCCTTCCGTTCCAATGTGCGCGAGATGCCCACGAATCTTCCGGCTCATGGCGGCCGGACGAATGGTCGCGGGAGTGTCGACCTTCAGATTTAGGACGTCTACTTCGCTGATCTCCACACGCACATAGAAGGCCGACATGTCGGCAAGCTTCGTCACCACAGTGCCACCGCTGGCGAGGTTGTTGGTACCGGCCACAATCGTTTCGCCCGCGGAGATGGAGGGAGCTAGCAGTACACCGGACACGGGGGCAACAAGATGAAACGTACGGTTTCCGACGCTGGACTGAGGTGTCTGACGCTCCAAGATGGTAAGCTGACCTCGCGCCAGCTCCACCGTATTGAGTACTGACAGATGCGTGTTCTTGGCGCGCTCGAGATCCACGTTCGGAATGAGCCCGTTGGCGGCTAGGGCGCGGGCACGGTCTAGGTCACGCTGGGCGGTGTCCAAGGCGATGAGCTTGAGCTGAAGGTCGGCTCTGGCCTGCCCCAGAAGCAGCGACTGACTCTGATCGGGTTCGATGATCGCGATGGGCTGGCCGGCGCGCACCTGATCGCCTTCTCGGAACAGAAAGGACAAGAGCCGGCCCGACACGGGAGATTTCACCTCCGTTGTGGACCGAGGTTTTACTCTGCCGACCAGGCGCAGCGTTCTGGTTACATCCCGGCGCTCGGCCCTGACGCGATGGCCACGAACCCTCTGTGGCGAGTTGGCATGGCTGCAGTAGGCCACCATTGCGGCCAGCGCCGCCAAGACGAGAATCGCGACCAAAACCACGGCAACTTTCTTACGTGCAGACATCGAATCGATACCCATCTACAGTCAGGCCATCAACCTCAAGCATCAGCGGCCCACGACGCGCCCAAGTCGAACATCTGCGAGAACCGCCCGTTCTCGCGGAGCAAGTCAGCAGGTCTACCCTCCTCCACGATGCTGCCCTTGTCGAGCACGTAAGCGCGCGAAACGTTCCGAATCGTTGCAAAGCGATGCGAGATCACGATTCGCGTATAGCTAAGGTCGGCCAGATTGTCGTGGATCTTGGACTCAGTTATACTGTCTACTGCGCTCGTGGCCTCGTCGAACAAGAGGATAGCCGGTCTGGAGAGCACTGCCCGTGCAATGGCCAGTCGCTGCTGCTGACCGGAGGAGAAATTAGCGCCGTTTTCGGCGATGATCGTGTCATACCCGAGCGGCATAGCGATGATCTCATCATGAAAGCAAGCCGCTCGTGCCGCCTCGAAGAGCTCCTGATCAGGAGTGGTATCGCCGTTGGTGATAAAGTCCCGAATCGTCCCGCTCATGAGCTTCGCGTCCTGCACCACAGAACCGATCTGTCTCCGCAGCCCACCGAGTTCGACCTTCTGCATGTCTATACCGTCGTACATTACACAGCCTTCAGTGGGTACGTGCAGGCCCAGGAGAAGTTTCGCTAGGGTGCTCTTACCGCTTCCGGATTGGCCGACGATGGCGACGTATGATCCGGCCGGAATGGACAGGCTGATCCGATTCAGAATGGGCTTCGAGCCGGAGCTGTAGCTGAACGACACGTCCTGCATCGCAACCGCTCCTGCCAGGACAACGGACTGTCTTTCAGCCTCGATCTGCTCGGGTCGATGTTCGAGCACTTCACTGATGCGGTCGAGGTGTTGGCCTGCCATCTGCCATGAGGACCATGCCGATGAAAGCGACAGCAGCGGTGAGGCGAAGGCTGCGGCAAGCGCCGCGAATGCCACCATGTCTCCGACGCTCATCTGGTCGAGCAATACTTCCCTTGCGCCAAGGAAGAGGACGATGGCAGGCGAGCCGATTCCGACTGCCAAGAGGATGGAGTCGGCCACCGCGCCGATCCGGCTCAGATCGATTGATAGGTTGAGCTGCTCGACGAACAGTGAACGCCATTGTTCGAACCAGCGCCGCTCATTGCCTCCAGCTTTGATGGCATGGATGCCGTGAACGATCTCGACAGCAGAGGACTGCGCCTTGGCCTGAGCATGAAGACCGCGACGCATGAGTTCGCGTTGCTGCCGGCGGATGCAGACCAGAACACCCACCCGGGTCATACCCAGAGCGATGACAGTGAGACCGAGAAAGGGACTGACCACGATCAATGCCACGGCCAGTATGACCAGCATGGCCGCGTCGAGAACCACGCTGAGCAGCCTGTCCGAGAGCAAGTCACGAATTTGGAACGTGCTTGAAAGCCGCATGACCAGATCACCGGAGGAACGCTGTTGGAAGAACGCGTATGGCAGCAGTACCAAGTGCGAAAAGAATCCGAGCGTCATCTCCAGGTCCAAGGCCGTCCTGAAGTAGGTGAGAAGTCTCCATCGAATGAAGACCATCGACGCCTGCAGAAAGGCCACCAACATCAATCCGACGAGCAGCGCATGAAGGAGAGCGAAATCACTGGAGGGGATGACATCGTCGATCACGACCTGCGTAACCCGGGCGGTGGCAATGGTTACGAGCTGCCCCAGAATCGTGAGAAGAAAAAGGCTGGCGACGAGACCGCGGTGCGGACTGAGTAGAAGAAAATAGGTCTCGAGCGTGGCGCGGCTTCGCTTCTGTGTTTCGAAAACCTCTGACGGTTCAAAAAAGAGTGCCACTCCGGTGAAGTGCGAAGCCAGTTCGGCAAACGCCCATCGCGCTCGTCCAGCATTCGGATCGACGATGGTGACGCCCTTGCCATCCACCCTTTCGAGAACGACGAAGTGGTTGAAGTCCCAGTGCAGAATTGCCGGGACGCGGCATCCGCGAAGATCTCGCGGATCGAGTTGTGTGGCGTATGTCGTGCGAAGTCCATGCTTACGCGCCACACGCAACAGAACGCGAGCGTTCGTGCCGTCGCGGCTCACCCCGCATTCCTCGCGCAGCGACTGCAAATCAACCCACCGGCCGAAGGAGGCCAGGATCATCCGCAGACATGCGACGCCGCACTCGCTGTTGCTCATGGCGAGCAGAATGGGAACTTTCGATCGGGAGTGAAATTGACCCATTAGATCTCAATCGATCAGAACGCGACTCAGAAGCGCTCCGCGGCCCACGATCTCGACTTCGCCGTGTCCACTCTGATGATAGAATACCGCGACTCGCGCGGGAGCACGGACGGTTACCGATCGTACCACTCGACCGTGCGCCGATATTCTGAGCGTCTCAACTTTCGCGGGGAGCGCTGAACCGACCGAGAGGGTGGCCGGGTCACCAGGACGAACATCGAGCAGAATACGGCGCCTAAGCCTAAGCTCGAACTCAGATGTGTCTCCCGACGTTCGCAGAACATGGACGTCCGCTATAATCCTGACCGTTCGTCTGAAGGGACGAATGCAGAATGTGTGGCCGAGCAGAAGATATGCAGCCACCAAGAGAACCAGCGGAGTCCGTGAAGGCCGGGTGATTCGCAAGACGTCATCACGCCGCGAATCGTGCCGGGGCGTCAGAGATCGAAAGACCGATGTCGTAGGGTGGTCGGACACCATCAAAGGTCCGCCTTGCAATTGCAGGGCTTAGACCGCTGTTGAAGGTCGGGTAGCAAATCAGTGCTCGGCACTTCACGGCCCACCTCACGCAGAACGATCTGCTTCATCGTCGCCGAGCCGCGACCATTAAGCATTACGCCGTAAACGATCGACTCGGCGTCGGCGGGAACGTCGAGTGTGATCGAGTATGTGCGCTCCCCCGTTGTACCGGACAGGCGACGATTGTTCATATTGTCGAACGCGAGCGCCTTCTTTCTTCCGTCGACCCGCATCCACATTGTCGCCCAACTGGCTACTGATTGTGTGGTCATTACAGCTGAAAGCTGCAGGCGGCGGTGCCGGTAGGGACCCGCTGGAGTGGTCCGAGCTGCGGCACCAAAACCGTCTGTGAAGAAGTGTGCGTCCTTAATGGAGACGATATGGCCGTGTGCGCCCGGTATAACAGAGACTGCGTAGTCGCGCGGTGACGACCCCATCACTGCCCAGCCGGCAGGCAGCGAACCGCGGGAAGACTGGCGGCAGCCGGACGCCAATAGGCCCGACAGCATAAGCAGGAGATATAGGGACCATTTCATGCCGAAGATGAGAAGATTACCATGGCCATACTGATACTAGTTGCGATAGACGCGCTAATCTGAGTGCTTAAGCCCGTCAGGGGCGATTGAAATTGAGCAGATGTGACAGGGCCGAAGGAGGTTCGCGCCTGTCACATCTGCCGCTTTGGATGAAACCGACGGCTATCCCTGATCGATTGGACCCCCACAAGCGGGACTGTTCAGATCCACCGTTGAGCCTGGCGGCTGGCAGTCGACGTCGGAGGAGCAACTTGTCTTTGCACAAAAGATGTTGCATGTGCAACGTGAATCCGTCCCGCAACCGATCGACGTGCAACCACCGGTGAACGTCCAACCGCCAACGACGCTCTCAAGCTCAAATTCGTCATCGACGGCCGATCCGGCCGGGTTAGCAGGAATCGTCGCCAGCTTCTCGCTACTCAGACGACTGCGAAACACCGGATCTCTCCAAGCCTTGACAATTAGCCTTTGGGATTTCTTGGACATCGGTGATTTTCTCCCTTATTATTGATCCTGTCGCAAAACGATGAGGCATGTCAAGAAGAACGTCCTGTTTGGACCCCATCGATAGCTCCACCAGTGGACCATTCGAAGCGCGTCTGCGTCCCGAGCTGGTCTGTTCAATGTGAAAGGAACCACTTGATAAGCTCGAAACGTTGGGGCTTCATGCATCGCTGTGCTTTGGATCTTCTCCGCGGTGGCCTCGTCGAGGAGATACGGCGCGGCCATTTTCGCCTCGTCGCTGCCAGCCCTGAGAGAGACAAAAGAACGTCCGCCTGCAATTGACGCAGCACGGCCGCGTAGATCTCGTGCACGAGAGTCCCGCGCGTCATTGGATCGAGCGCCTCGATCCGCTCAGGCTCGTCGCGCGTGCGCAGACGCAGGATCGCG
>Ga0307505_10002577_pt1 | contig 12446 bp, 10 predicted proteins | sample 23_S_MG_FD_202183 | JGI IMG/M metagenome (GOLD analysis project Ga0307505, IMG submission 202183) | Soil microbial communities from Populus trichocarpa stands in riparian zone in the Pacific Northwest, United States - 23_S | ecosystem: Environmental > Terrestrial > Soil > Riparian zone > Trees...
GTTGTCGTCGAGGTAGGGCTGCAGGCCCTCGCGGATCACGCGGCGCTTGAGCGCCGGGTCGAGCACCGGGAAGCACAGCTCGATGCGGCGGAAGAAGTTGCGGCTCATCCAGTCGGCGCTGGCGAGGGTCACGTCCTCGGCGCCGTCGTTGTGGAAGAAGAACACGCGCGTGTGCTCGAGGAAGCGCCCGACCACCGAGTGCACGCGGATGTTGTCCGACATCCCCTCGATGCCGGGCCGCAGCGCGCACACGCCGCGCACGATGAGGTCGATTTTCACGCCCGCCTGCGAGGCGAGGTACAGCTCGTCGATCACCTGCGGGTCGAGCAGCGCGTTCATCTTGGCGATGATGCGCGCCGCGCGCCCGTCCTTGGCCACGCGCGCCTCGTTGCGGATCGCCGCGATCACGCGCTTGTGCAGGGTGAAGGGCGACTGCCAGACGTGGCGCATCCTGCCGGCGCGCCCGAGGCCGGTCAGCTGCTTGAACACCTCGGCGACGTCCTCGCACAGGTCCTCGTTGGCGCTGAGCAGGCCGAAATCGGTGTACAGGCGCGCGGTGCGCGGGTGGTAGTTGCCGGTGGCGAGGTGCACGTAGCGGCGCAGCCGCTTGCCGGCCTCGGTTTCCTCGCGGCGCACGATCAGCGCCATCTTGGCGTGGGTCTTGTGGCCGACCACGCCGTACACCACGTGCGCACCGGCTTCCTCCAGGCGCGCCGCCCAGTTCATGTTCGCGTCCTCGTCGAAGCGCGCCATCAGCTCCACCACCACCGTCACTTCCTTGCCGCGCCGCGCCGCGTCCACCAGGATCTCCATCAGCTCGGAGTCGGTGCCGGTGCGGTACACGGTCTGCTTGATGGCGATGACGTCGGGGTCGGAGGCCGTGGTGCGGATGAAATCGAGCACCGGGGCGAAGGACTGGTAGGGATGGTGCAGCAGCACGTCCTGCTTCCTGAGCAGATCGAACAGGTCGCTGCCCGCCTCGAGCGGCGCCGGCAGGCCGGGCTGGAACGGGGGGAACTTCAGGTCCGGCCGGTCCACCCGCTCGGTCACTTCGCGCAGGCGGTACAGGTTCACCGGCCCCTCGACGCGGTACAGGTCGTCCTCGTCCAGCCCGAACTGCTGCAGCAGGAACTCGACCATCGCCGGCGAGCAGTTGTCGGCCACTTCCAGGCGCACCGCGTTGCCGAAGTGCCGGTGCAGCAGCTCGCCCTTCAGGGCGGTGTGCAGGTTCTTGATCTCCTCCTCGTCGACGAACAGGTCGGAATTGCGCGTCACGCGGAACTGGTAGCAGCCCAGCACCTTCATGCCGGCGAACAGCGCGTCGACGTGCGCGTGCAGGATCGAGGACAGGAACACGAACGCCGACTGCGAGGCCGAGATCTCGCGCGGCAGGCGGATCACGCGCGGCAGCGCGCGCGGCGCCTGCACGATGGCGGCGCCCGAGTTGCGGCCGAAGGCGTCGCGGCCGACCAGCTCCACCGCCAGGTTCAGGCTCTTGTTGAGCACCTTGGGAAAGGGATGCGCGGGGTCCAGGCCGATCGGCGTCAGGACGGGGAGCAGCTCCCGGAAGAAGTAGTCGCGGATCCACTGGCGCTGGGCCGGGGTCCAGTCCTCGCGCCGCGGGAACACGATGCCCGCCAGCGCGAGCGCCGGCAGCAGCACCTCGTTCAGCAGGCGGTATTGCTCGGCGACGATGGCGCGCGCCTCGGCGCTCACCGCCTCGAACACCTCGAGCGGGCCCTTGCCGTCGGGGCCGGGCTCGGGCAGCTTGAGCTCGATCTGCTCCTTCAGGCCGGCGACGCGGATCTCGAAGAATTCGTCGAGGTTGGAGGAGACGATGGTGAGGAAGCGCAGCCGCTCGAGCAGCGGCACCGCGTCGTCGGCGGCCTGCGCCAGCACGCGGCGGTTGAACGCGAGGATACCGAGCTCGCGGTTCAGGTATTGCGCGGTGGGCAGGTCTCTTTTCATCGCGGGTCACCGCCGGCTGGCAGTGCGCGGGAAGGGCCATTTTACGCCGCCCACATGACGGAAAGGTGACGGTTTCCGGGCCGCGGCTTGCGCTACAGTGGGCGCCTATGGCGCGCCAGGAAACGCTCGCTGCGGTCGACCTGGGCTCGAACAGCTTCCACCTGCAGATCGGCCGGGTGGTCGACGGCCAGATCTATCCCCTTGACTCGCTGCGCGAAGTGGTGCGCATCGGCGCCGGCCTCACCGCCGACAAGCGTATCGACCGCGCCACTCAGGCGCGCGCCCTGGAGGCCCTGCGCCGCTTCGGCGAGCGGCTGCGCGGCTTCCCGCGCCAGGCGGTGCGCGCGGTGGGCACCAACACCCTGCGCGTGGCGAAGAACGCGCCGCAATTCCTGCGCGAGGCGCGCCAGGTGCTGGGCTTTCCCATCGAGGTGATCGCCGGCCGCGAGGAAGCGCGCCTGATCTACATGGGCGTGGCGCGCTCGATGCCGCCGGCGCCGCACCAGCGCCTGGTGGTGGACGTGGGCGGCGGCTCGACCGAGTTCATCGTCGGCGCCGGCGACGAGCCGAAGCTCACCGAGTCGCTGTACATGGGCTGCGTCAGCTACAGCCTGAAGTATTTTCCCGACGGCAAGGTGGAGAAGTCGCGCCTGAAGGCCGCGGAGACCGCCGCGCGCCACGAACTGGCCGGCATCGCGCTCGCCTACCGCGCCGCCGGCTGGCAGGAGGCGGTGGGCTCCTCGGGCACCGCGCGCTCGATCGAGAACATCCTGCGCGAGAACGGCTACGCCGCGGAAGGGATCACGCGCGAGGGGCTGGAGCGCCTGCGCAGCCTCCTCGTCAAGCAGGAGCGCGCCGACCCCGGGCGCATCGCCGGGCTGCGGCCCAACCGCGCGCCGGTGCTGCCCGGCGGCCTCGCCATCCTGTGCGCGGTGTTCGACGAATTGGGCCTGGAAACAATGGCGGTGTCCGACGGGGCCCTCCGCCACGGCGTGCTCTACGACCTGCTCGGCCGCGTGCAGCACCGCGACATGCGCGCGGCGACGGTGGCGCAGTTCGGCCGCCGCTACCACGTCGACGCGGCGCAGGCCGAGCGCGTGCGCCGCCTCGCGCTCACCATCTACGACGCGCTGGCGCCGGGGCGCGAGCGCGAGGACGACGCCGACCGCCTGCTGCTCGAGTGGGCGGCGGTGCTCGCCGAGGTCGGCCTGTCCATCGAGCACGCGCAGTACCACAAGCATTCGGCCTACGTCCTGCAGAACGCCGACATGCCGGGCTTTTCGCGCATGGAGCAGCAGCGCCTGGCGAGGATCGTGCTCGCCCACCGCGGCAAGCTGGGCAAGATGCACGATGCGGGCCTGGAGAAGGACGACTGGCCGCTGGTGTTCGCGCTGCGCCTGGCGTCGCTGATCCTGCGCCGGCGCGCCGAGGTGAAGCTGCCCCTGCTGCGCGTGGCGGGAGACGAGGGCGGCTTCGAGATCGAGCTGGCGCAGTCCTGGCTCGACGAAAACCCGCTGTCGGCCGACGCGCTCGAGGAGGAGGCGCGGCACTGGAAGGCCGTCGGCATGAAGCTCGCGGTGAGCGGGCTTTCCGACCGCAAGGTGTCCGTCCTCGCCCGGGGCTAGACCAGGTCCGGCGCCACCACCGCCCGCACCACCACCTGCGCCTCGTCCTCGCGCACGTGGTTGCTGAGCCACCAGGCGCCGCCCTTCTTCACGCTCCAGGCCCCCGCGCTGCCCGACACGAGGAATGCCGCGGCACGGCCGAGGTCGGGCTGGTGGCCAACGACGATCACCGCGCCCTTGCGCTCGGGCCATTCGGCGGCCTGCAGGAGGTCCTGCACGCGGGCGCCGGGGGCGAGGGCTTCGACGGTCCTGATGCTCGCGCCGAGCGCCCGCGCGGTCTCCTGCGCGCGGCGCGCCGGACTGGCGAGCACGGTGAATTTCGCCGGCAGGCGCTGCAGCAGCCATTCGGCGACCCGCGCCGCGTGCTGGCGGCCGCGCGGCGTGAGCCGGCGCTCCAGGTCGGGCAAGCCGTCCTCGGCCTCGGCGTGGCGCCACAGGATCAGGTCCATCTTCAGTTAAAATCCCGCATTCGTTCCATCAGGCGCGTAGCTCAGCTGGTTAGAGCACTACCTTGACATGGTAGGGGTCGTTGGTTCGAGTCCAATCGCGCCTACCAATAACTTGCCCAATATCAAGCTCCCAGACGGCTCGGTGAAGGCCTTCCCGGGCCCGGTCACCGTCGCCGAAGTGGCCCAGTCCATCGGGGCGGGCCTCGCGCGCGCCGCGCTCGCCGGCAAGGTCGACGGCCAGCTGGTCGACACGAGCTTTCGCATCGAGGCCGACGCGGCGCTCGCCATCGTCACCGACCGGGATCCCGAGGGCCTCGACATCATCCGCCACTCTACCGCGCACCTGCTGGCGCAGGCGGTGAAGGAGTTGTACCCCGAAGCGCAGGTGACCATCGGGCCGGTGATCGAGAACGGCTTCTACTACGACTTCTCCTACCAGCGGCCGTTCACGCCGGAGGACCTGGCGGCGATCGAAAAGCGCATGGCCGAGATCGCGAGGAAGGACCTGCCGGTCGAGCGGCGCGAGATGCCGCGGGACGAAGCGGTGCAGTTCTTCCGCGGCCTGGGCGAGGTCTACAAGGCGGAGATCATCGCTTCCATCCCGGCCAAGGAGGCGATTTCGCTCTACGGCCAGGGCGGCTGGGTCGACCTGTGCCGCGGGCCGCACGTGCCCTCCACCGGCAAGCTCAAGGTGTTCAAGCTGATGCGGGTGGCCGGCGCCTACTGGCGCGGCGACTCGAAGAACGAGATGCTCCAGCGCATCTACGGCACCGCCTGGGCGAAGAAGGAGGACCAGGACGCCTACCTGAAGATGCTGGAGGAGGCCGAGAAGCGCGACCACCGGCGCCTGGGCACGCAGCTGGATCTCTTCCACCTGCAGGAAGAGGCGCCCGGCATGGTGTTCTGGCACGCCAAGGGCTGGACGCTGTGGCAGCAGGTCGAGCAGTACCTGCGCCGTATCTACCGCGACAACGGCTACCGGGAGGTGCGCGGGCCGCAGATCCTCGACAAGAGCATCTGGGAGAAGACCGGGCACTGGGAAAACTACCGCGACAACATGTTCACCACCTCGTCGGAGAACCGCGACTACGCGGTGAAGCCGATGAACTGCCCGGGGCACATCCAGATCTACAACAAGGGCGTGCGCAGCTACCGCGACCTGCCCTACCGGCTCGGGGAGTTCGGCGCCTGCCACCGCAACGAGCCCTCGGGCGCGCTGCACGGCCTGCTGCGCGTGCGCGGCTTCACGCAGGACGACGGCCACATCTTCTGCACCGAGGACCAGGTGCTCGAGGAGTGCGTGCAGTACACCGCGCTGCTGCAGAAGGTCTACGCGCACTTCGGCTTCCGGGACATCATCTACCGCATCGCGACGCGGCCGGCCAAGCGCATCGGCGACGACGCGGCCTGGGACAAGGCCGAGCGCGCCCTGATCGAGTCGCTCAAGCGCTCCGGCGTGCAGTTCCAGGTCTCGCCCGGGGAAGGCGCTTTCTACGGCCCGAAGATCGAGTATTCGCTCAAGGACGCCATCGGGCGCGTCTGGCAGTGCGGCACCATGCAGGTGGATTTCTTCATGCCGCAGCGCCTGGGCGCCGAGTACGTGGGGGAGGACAACGCGCGCCACGTGCCGGTGATGCTCCACCGCGCCATCGTCGGCTCCCTGGAGCGCTTCCTCGGCATCCTGATCGAGAACTTCGCCGGCGCCTTTCCCCTGTGGCTGGCCCCCGAGCAGGTGGCGGTGCTGAACATCTCGGAGCACCAGGCGGACTACGCGAAAACCGTCGCCGACGCCCTGCGCAAGGCCGGATTCCGTGCCTTCGAAGATTTGCGAAACGAGAAAATTTCCTATAAGATTCGGGAACATAGCTTGCAGAAGCTCCCCTACCAGCTGGTGGTGGGGGACAAGGAAAAGCAGGCTGGATCGGTGGCCGTGCGCACGCGCGGCGGTGAGGATCTCGGCGCCATGGCGCTGGAAGACTTCATCGCACGCCTCCGCAACGAGGCGAGCGCGTAGGCAGCACGGCCGGTTTTTTTTGACGAACAGAGGAGCTGTCACCCATCGCACTCGACAGAGCGCAGCGCATCAACGGGGAGATCAACGCACCGCAGGTGCGGCTGGTCGGTGAGCAGGGCGAGCAGCACGGCATCGTGGCGATCGCCGATGCGCTGCGCATGGCGGAAGAGCAGAACGTGGACCTGGTGGAGATCGCGCCGACCGCGGTGCCGCCGGTCTGCAAGCTGATGGACTACGGCAAGTTCCGCTACCGCGAGCAGAAGAAGGCGCACGAGGCCAAGCTCAAGCAGAAGCAGATCCAGGTCAAGGAGATCAAGTTCCGCCCCGGCACCGACGACGGCGACTACAAGATCAAGCTGGGCAAGCTGACGCAGTTCCTGGAAGACGGCGACAAGGCGAAGGTGACGCTGCGCTTCCGCGGCCGCGAAATGGCGCACCAGGAGTTCGGCGTGCGGCTGCTGGAACGGGTGAAGGCGGACCTGGAGGGCGTGGGCCTGGTGGAGCAGTTCCCCAAGCTCGAAGGCCGGCAGATGGTGATGGTGCTGGCGCCGAAGAAGAAGGGCGTGCCGCCCAAGGCGAGGCCGAAGGCGGCGAAGGAGCCCAGGGAAGCGAAGGAACCGAAGGCAAAGAAGGAAACGGCAGCGAAACCCGCCGCGGCGACCTAGCAGTCGCCGCGAGCAACAAGTGATGGCCGCGGCTTCAAGCGCCCGCAAGGCGGGCCGCCCGGCGTCAGGCTAAAACAGAAGGAGCAGTCCCGTGCCGAAAGTCAAGACCAAGAAGTCCGCGGCGAAGCGCTTCAAGATCCGCTCGTCCGGCAGCATCAAGCGCTCGCAGGCCTACATGCGCCACATCCTCACCAAGAAATCCACCAAGCGCAAGCGCCACCTGCGCGGCACCACCGAGGTGCACGCCACCAACAAGCGGGCAGTGCGCGCCATGCTGCCTTACTCTTCGTAAGGGGGCGCCATGCCAAGAGTCAAACGCGGAGTCACGGCGCGCGCGCGCCACAAGAAGGTCCTCAAGCAGGCCAAGGGTTTCCGCGGCCGCCGCGGCAACGTCTATCGCGTCGCCAAGCAGGCGGTGATGAAAGCGGGGCAGTATGCCTACCGCGACCGCCGCAACCGCAAGCGCACCTTCCGCGCGCTGTGGATCGCGCGCATCAACGCCGCGGTGCGCGAGCTGGGCATGAGCTACAGCACGTTCATGGCCGGGATGAAGCGCGCCAACATCGAGATCGATCGCAAGGTGCTGGCCGATCTGGCGGTGCTGGACAAGCCCGCGTTCGCGAAGATCGCCAGCCAGGTCAAGGCCAGCCTCACCCACTGACCCCGTTGCGGCCGGCACGGGGATGGCAGACGTCGAACACATCGTCGAGCGCGCGGGCGCGGAGTTCCGCGCCGCGGCCGACGCTGCGTCGCTGGAAAACGCCAAGGCCCGCTTCCTCGGCAAGAACGGCGAACTCACCGCGCTGCTGAAGGGCCTGGGCGCGCTCGCGCCCGAAGAGAGGAAGAGCGCGGGCGCGCGCATCAACGCCGCCAAGGAACGCATCGAGCGCTCGCTGGCGGCGCGCCGCGCGGAGCTCGCCGGCGCCCGGCTCGAATCGCGCCTCGCCGAAGAGGCCGTCGACGTGACGCTGCCCGGCCGCGGCCGCGGCCGCGGCGGCATCCACCCGATCATCCGCACCTGGCAGCGGATCGAGGCGCTGTTCGGCTCGATCGGTTTCGAGGTTGCGGACGGCCCGGAGATCGAGACCGACTGGCACAACTTCACCGCGCTCAACAACCCGGAGAACCATCCGGCGCGCTCGATGCAGGACACGTTCTACGTCGACTTGAAGGACGCGCAAGGCCTGCCGCTGCTGCTGCGCACGCATACCAGCCCGATGCAGGTGCGCTACGCGCGCATGCACAAGCCGCCGATCAAGGTGATCGCGCCGGGCCGCACCTACCGCGTGGACTCGGACGCCACGCACTCGCCGATGTTCCACCAGGTCGAGGGGCTGTGGATCGACGAGGGCGTCAGCTTCGCCGACCTGAAGGGCGTGTACACGGACTTCCTGCGCCGCTTCTTCGAGTCCGACGCGCTGGAAGTGCGCTTCCGGCCCTCCTACTTCCCGTTCACCGAGCCCTCGGCCGAGATCGACCTGCAGTTCGCCAGCGGGCCCCTGAAGGGACGATGGCTGGAGCTCTCGGGCGCGGGCCAGGTGCACCCGCAGGTGGTGCGCAATTTCGGGCTCGACCCCGAGCGCTACACCGGCTTCGCCTTCGGCTCGGGCCTCGAGCGCCTCACCATGCTGCGCTACGGCATCGACGACCTGCGCCTGTTCTTCGACGGCGACCTGCGGTTCCTGGAGCAGTTTTCGTGAACATCCCCGAGAGCTGGCTGCGCAGCTTCTGCAACCCGTCGCTGTCCGGGCGGCAGCTCGCCGACAAGCTGACGATGGCAGGGCTGGAAGTCGAAGCCTACGCGCCGGTCGGCGCGCAGCTGCAAGGCGACGTCGTGGTGGCCGAGGTGCTCTCCGTCGAGAAGCACCCGAATGCCGACAAACTCACGGTGTGCCGCGTGCGCGCCGGCCGGGAGACGGTGCAGGTGGTGTGCGGCGCGCCGAACGTGCGCGCGGGCATGAAGGCGCCGCTGGCGCGAGTCGGCGTGAAAGCGGTGCGCGGGATCGAAAGCCACGGCATGCTGGCATCGGCGAGGGAACTCGGGCTGTCGGAAGACCATTCCGGCGTCCTGGAACTGCCCGCCGCGGCAAAGTCGGGCAGCGACGCGCGCAGGCTGCTCGGCCTCGACGACCATGTGATGACGCTCAAGCTGACGCCGAACCGGCCGGACTGCCTGTCGGTGCTCGGCATCGCACGCGAGGTGTCGGCGCTCACGGGCGCGAAGCTCACGGCGCCGGCGATCAGGCAGGTCGCGGCGAAAAGCAAGGCGAAGCATCCCTTCGGCATCACCCATGCCGACGGTTGCGGGCGCTTCGCCGGCCGCGTGATCCGCGACGTGGATGCGGCGGCGCCCACGCCGGCGTGGATGCGCCAGCGCCTGGAGCGCGCCGGCCAGCGCTCGATCTCGGCGCTGGTGGACGTCACCAACTACGTGATGCTGGAGCTCGGCCGTCCGCTGCACGTCTACGACCAGGACAAGCTGCGCGGCGCGATCGACGTGCGCTGGGGCCGCAAGGGCGAAAAGGTCCTGCTGTTGAACGGCGAGGACGTCGAGGTCGATTCCTCGGTGCTGTGCATCACCGACGATTCGGGCCCGATCGGCCTCGCCGGCATCATGGGCGGGGAGTCGACCAAGGCCGAGACCACCACCCGGAACCTGTTCCTCGAGTCGGCGTTCTTCCACCCCGAGGCGGTCGCCGGGCGCTCGCGGCGCTACAACTTCGCGAGCGACGCGGGGCACCGCTTCGAGCGCGGCGTGGATTTCGCCAACAACGTCGTCGGTATCGAGCGCGCCACGCAGCTGATCCTGGAGATCTGCGGCGGCGAGCCGGGCCCGACGGTGGACCTGGTGAAGCGCCTGCCGAAGCGAAAGCCCGTGCGCCTGCGCATCGCGCGCGCGCAGAAGGTGATCGGCATTCCGGTGTCGGCGAAGGAGATCGGCGGCGTGTTCAGGCGCCTGGGCCTGCCCTGCAAAGGGAAGGCGGGCAGTTTCACCGTGGTGCCGCCCTCGTACCGCTTCGACCTGCAGATCGAAGAGGACCTGATCGAGGAGGTGGCGCGGGTGCACGGCTTCGAGCGCATCCCCGCGCTGCCGCCGCGCGCGCCGGCGGCGATGGCCGCGCTGCCCGAGGCGAAGCGCTCGCTGCATGCCTTGCGCGAGCGCCTGGCGGCCTGCGACTACCAGGAAGTGATCAACTTCAGCTTCGTCGAGCCGCAATGGGAATCCGACCTCGCCGGAGAGGAGAACCCCGTCCGGCTGCTCAACCCGATCGCGAGCCAGGCCTCGGTGATGCGCACCACGCTGCTCGGCGGGCTGCTGGCGAACCTGCGCTACAACGCGGCGCGCAAGCTCTCGCGCATCCGCGTGTTCGAGGTGGGCCGGGTCTTCCTGCGCGACCCGTCGGCCAGGGACGGACCCCTGCAAGTGGCCGGGCTGCGCCAGCCCATGCGCGTCGCGGCCGCGGCCTGTGGCACGGCCTTCGAGGAGCAGTGGGGTGCCGCCACCCGGCTGGTGGACATCTTCGACCTCAAGGCCGACGCCGAGGCACTGGTTTTCCCCCGGGCGGCCAGGTTCGAGGCCGCTCCGCACCCCGCTTTCCATCCCCGGCGGTCGGCGCGCATCCGGGTGGAGGGCAGGGAGGCCGGCTGGATCGGCGAGCTGCATCCGCAGTGGCAACAGAAATATGAATTAAACCAAAGTGTTGTTCTATTTGAAGTCGATGCCGGCGTGCTCCAGGACATCGCCTTGCCGAAACCTTCGATCCCTTCGCGGTTTCCCCCGGTGACCCGGGACATCGCTTTGTTAGTGAACGCTGACATCGAAGTCCAAGCCTTGCTCGACGCGGTTGCCGGCGAAAAGCCGGCGATCGTGCGCGAGGTCCGGCTGTTCGACTTGTACCAAGGCCAGAGCCTCCCCGTTGGCAGAAAAAGCCTTGCGTTCCGGGTAGTTATGCAAGATACTGAACGAACCCTCACGGATGCGGAGGCCGATTTGGCGCGCCAGGCGCTAGTCGAGCTGTGGGGACGTCGTTTTGGGGCGACACCCCGCACATAATTAAAGAAATCAGGGAGTTGTGATGACTTTGACCAAGGCCGAACTGGCCGACCTCCTATTCGAGAAGGTCGGTCTGAACAAGCGCGAGGCCAAGGACATGGTGGAAGCCTTCTTCGAGGAGATCCGCGGGGCCCTCGAACGCGGCGAGAGCGTCAAGCTCTCCGGCTTCGGCAACTTCCAGTTGCGCGACAAGCCGCAACGCCCGGGACGCAACCCCAAGACCGGCGAAGAGATCCCGATCAGCGCCCGCCGCGTGGTCACCTTCCACGCCAGCCAGAAGCTGAAGGCGATGGTGGAAAAGGCGCGCCATGGAAAGCCGCAGCCCCAGCAAGAAAGCTGAGCTGCCGCCGATCCCGGCGAAGCGCTACTTCACCATCGGTGAGGTGAGCGAGCTGTGCGGCGTCAAGCCGCACGTGCTGCGCTACTGGGAGCAGGAATTCACCCAGCTGAAGCCGGTCAAGCGCCGCGGCAACCGGCGCTACTACCAGCACCACGAAGTGCTCCTCATCCGGCGCATCCGCGAGTTGCTGTACGAGGAAGGCTTCACCATCAGCGGCGCGCGCAACCGGCTGGACAACGCGCTCGGCAGCGAGGACCGCACCGAGTCCCCGGCGCGCACCGCCGGCAACGGGGCAGGCGCCGACCTCTCGGCGATCAAACGGGAGTTGCGCGCACTGCTGGAGACGCTGCGCGCCTGATAAGATGCGGGCCTTCGGGGCGTAGCGCAGCCTGGTAGCGTACCTGCCTGGGGGGCAGGTGGTCGCGAGTTCAAATCTCGCCGCCCCGACCAAATTCTCCAGATGCTGCAAAACAAAGTCGTAGCGATCACCGGCGCGGGCGGCGGCATCGGGCGCGATTTCGCGCTCGCCTTCGCCGCCCACGGCGCCAGCGTGGTGGTGAACGACCTGGGCACCTCGGTGGCCGGCGAGGGCGCGAGCGCGGGACCCGCGCAGAAGGTGGTGGACGAGATCAAGGCCAGGGGCGGCCAGGCGGTGGCGAGCATCGACAGCGTCGCCGACTGGGAATCCGCCAACCGCATCGTCAAGGCCGCGATCGACGCCTTCGGGCGCATCGACTGCGTGGTGAACAACGCCGGCATCCTGCGCGACCGCTTCTTCTTCAACATGTCGATCGAGGAGTGGAAGGCGGTGATCGACGTGCACCTGAACGGCGCGTTCTACGTGGCGCGCGCCGCCGCGCCTTATTTCAAGAGCCAGAACGCGGGCTGCTACGTCAACATGACCTCCACGTCGGGCCTGATCGGCAACCTCGGCCAGGCCAACTACTCGGCGGCCAAGCTGGGCATCGCCGGCCTGTCCAAGTCCATCGCCCTCGACATGGCCAAATACAAGGTGCGCTCCAACTGCATCGCGCCCTTCGCCTGGAGTCGCATGATCGGCTCGATCCCGACCGAGACGCCCGACCAGAAGGCGCGGGTGGAGAAGATGAAGGTGATGGAAACCGCGAAGATCGCGCCGCTCGCGGTGTACCTGGCGAGCGACGCCGCGCAGGACGTTTCCGGCCAGATCTTCGCGGTGCGCGCCAACGAGATCTTCCTCATGTCGCAGAGCCGCCCGGTGCGCTCCGTGCACCGCGCGGAAGGCTGGACCCCGGAGAGCATCGGCGAGCAGGCCATGCCGGCGCTGCGCGGCAGCTTCTTCCCCCTCGAGC
>Ga0307505_10002578_pt1 | contig 12437 bp, 10 predicted proteins | sample 23_S_MG_FD_202183 | JGI IMG/M metagenome (GOLD analysis project Ga0307505, IMG submission 202183) | Soil microbial communities from Populus trichocarpa stands in riparian zone in the Pacific Northwest, United States - 23_S | ecosystem: Environmental > Terrestrial > Soil > Riparian zone > Trees...
CTGGTCAACGCCTTCACCCAGTTGAAGCGCAACCCGACCGACGTCGAGCTGATGATGTTCGCGCAGGCCAACAGCGAACATTGCCGCCACAAGATCTTCAACGCCGCTTTCCGCATCGACGGCCAGGACCAGCCGCTGTCGATGTTCGGCATGATCCGCCACACCGAGGCCAGTTCGCCGCAGCACACGGTGGTGGCCTACCACGACAACGCCGCGGTGATGGAAGGCGGCCCGGTGCAGCGCTGGCTGCCGCAGGGCTACACCAACGCGCCGATCTATGCGGCGCGCGACGAGATCGCGCAGGTGCTGATGAAGGTCGAGACGCACAACCACCCGACGGCGATCTCGCCCTTTGCGGGAGCCTCCACGGGCGCCGGCGGCGAGATCCGCGACGAGGGCGCCACCGGACGCGGTGCGCGGCCCAAGGCCGGGCTGACGGGCTTCTCGGTGTCGAACCTGCACCTGCCGGACACCGACGAGCCGTGGGAGCGTTCACCCATCGGCAAGCCGGCACACATCGCCAGCGCGCTGCAGATCATGATCGAAGGCCCGCTCGGCGGCGCGGCCTTCAACAACGAATTCGGCCGGCCCAACCTGGGCGGCTACTTCCGCGTCTTCGAACAAGCGGTGGCCGGAGTGAATCGCGGCTACCACAAGCCGATCATGATCGCCGGCGGGCTGGGCGCGATCAGCGCCGGGCAGACGCACAAGCTGCCCTTCGGCGCCGGCACATTGCTGATCCAGCTGGGTGGCCCCGGCATGCGCATCGGCATGGGCGGCGGCGCCGCCAGCTCGATGGCCGCGGGCAGCAACACCGCCGCGCTGGACTTCGACAGCGTGCAGCGCGGCAACCCGGAGATGCAGCGCCGCGCGCAGGAGGTCATCAACCACTGCTGGGCGCTGGGCGAGACCAACCCCATCCTGGCGATCCACGACGTCGGCGCCGGCGGGATCAGCAATGCCTTCCCGGAGTTGGTGGACGGCGCCGGCCGCGGCGCTACCTTCGACCTGCGCAAGGTGCCGCTGGAAGAAAGCGGCCTGGCGCCGAAGGAAGTGTGGTGCAACGAAAGCCAGGAGCGCTACGTGCTGGCGATCGCGCCCGAGAGCCTGCCGCTGTTCCAGGCCATGGCCGAGCGCGAGCGCTGCCCCTTCGCGGTGGTGGGCGTGGTCAGCGATCGGCGCGAGTTGGTGCTGGAAGACGGCCCGGGCGGCGAACGCTTCATCGACATGCCGATGGAGGTGCTGCTGGGCAAGGCGCCGAAGATGCAACGCGACGTGGCGCGCATCGTGCGTAGCGAGCCGCCGCTGGACCTGACCGGCGTGAAGCTGGAGCAGGTGGCCTTCGACGTGCTGCGTCATCCGACGGTGGCCTCCAAGCGCTTCCTGATCACCATCGGCGACCGCACCGTCGGCGGCTTGAGCCACCGCGACCCGATGGTCGGCCCCTGGCAGGTGCCGGTGGCCGATTGTGCAGTGACCTTGGCCGACTTCGCCGGCTTCCGTGGCGAAGCGATGGCGATGGGCGAGCGCACGCCGCTGGCCAGCGTGAATGCGCCGGCCTCGGGCCGCATGGCGGTGGGCGAGGCCATCACCAACCTGCTGGCCGCGCCGATCGAGCTGCAGTGCATCAAGCTCAGCTGCAACTGGATGGCGGCCTGCGGCGAGCCGGGCGAGGATGCCGCGCTCTACGACACGGTGCAGGCCGTGGCGATGGAGCTGTGCCCGGCGCTCGGCATTGGCGTGCCGGTGGGCAAGGATTCGTTGTCGATGCGCACGCGCTGGGAGGACAAGCAGGTCACTGCGCCGGTGTCGCTGATCGTCACCGCCTTCGCCACGCTGGACGACGTGCGCGGCACGCTCACGCCGCAGTTGCAGCCGGTGGACAGCACGCTGATCCTGGTCGACTTGGGGCAAGGGCGCATGCGCATGGGCGGCTCGATGCTGGCGCAGTGCTTAGGCCGCTTCGGCGATGCGGTGCCGGACCTGGACGATGCGCAAGCGCTCAAGTCGCTGGTGGCTGCGATCAACGAGCTGCGCGATGCCGGCCAGTTGCTGGCCTACCACGACCGCAGCGACGGCGGCCTGTGGGCCGCGGCCTGCGAGATGGCCTTTGCCGGCCAGCTGGGCCTGAGCCTGAACGTCGACCTGCTGGTCACCGAAAGCGACGGCATCGGCGACAGCCGTGCCGAATACGGTGACTCGAAGAACTGGGCCACGCAGATCGGCGAACGCCGCAGCGAGCTGACCTTGAAGGCGCTGTTCAGCGAGGAACTGGGCGTGCTGCTGCAGGTGCCGCGCGACCAGCGCGACGCGGTCATCGCCACGCTGCGCAAGCACGGCCTGGGGCGCCACAGCCATGCCATCGGCAAGACCAACGACAAGCGTGTCGTCGAGGTCTGGCGCGATGCCAAGGCGGTGTTCAGCGCACCGCTGCGCGAGCTGCAACAAGCCTGGGACGAGGTGTCCTGGCGCATCGCGCGGTTGCGCGACAACCCCGAGGGCGCCGATGCCGAACATGCCGCCGCCGGTGCCGACGGCGACACCGGGCTGCATCTGCGCCTGAGCTTCGACCCGGCCGAGGCGCCGGCGCTGCTGAAGACGCGGCCGAAGGTGGCGATCCTGCGCGAGCAGGGCGTCAACAGCCACCTGGAGATGAGCTATGCGATGGCGCAGGCCGGCTTCGACACCTTCGACGTGCACATGAGCGACCTTCAGGCCGGGCGTGCGCGGCTGGACATGTTCCAGGCCTTCGTCGCCTGTGGTGGTTTCAGCTATGGCGACACACTGGGTGCGGGCGAGGGCTGGGCGCGCTCGATCCTCTTCAACCCGGTGCTGGCTGAAGCCTTCGCCGCCTTCTTCGGCCGCGCCGACACGCTGGCGCTGGGCGTGTGCAACGGCTGCCAGATGATGGCGGCGCTGTCGCCGATCATCCCCGGCGCATCGGCCTGGCCGAAGTTCACGCGCAACAAGAGCGAGCAGTTCGAGGCGCGGCTGTCGCAGGTGGAGGTGCTGGCCAGCCCCAGCCTGTTCTTCACCGGCATGGCTGGCAGCCGCCTCCCGATCGCGGTGGCACATGGCGAAGGTTTTGCCGACTTCTCGCAGCGCGGCGATGCCGCGGCGGTGCAGCGCGCGATGCGCTTCGTCGACTCGGCCGGCCGGCCGACCGAGGCCTACCCGCCCAACCCGAACGGCAGTCCGGAGGGCCTGACGGCGGTGACCACGGCCGACGGCCGCTTCACCGTGCTGATGCCGCACCCGGAGCGGGTGTTCCGCAACGTGCAGATGAGCTGGGCGGGCGGGGACATCGCTGCGCACAGCCCGTGGATGCGGATGTTCCACAACGCGCGGCGCGCGCTGGGCTGATCGCTTCAACGCAGCAGGCCGATCGCCGCAAGCGTGCGGTCCACCGCGTCGGCCCAGCCGCGATTGGCGGCCGGGCTGGCCGGGCTCGGATGCAGGATCTGCGCCACCTGGATGCGGCGCGCCAGGGCCGCATCGACCCGGTCGCTCTGCAGTACCGCGCGCAGGCAGCGTTCGGCAAAGCCGCCGATGCCGATCGCCCACTCGGGCTGCAGCGCGGACAGCGCCGTGGCGAGGTGGCGGTCGCAGGCCTCGGCGACCGCGCGGCGCTCGGCGGCGGGCAGCTTGTCGGGCGTGAGGTTGCGCCCCGAAGCTTCGAGGAAGACCAGCGGGCAGTAGTTGAGCACGAAGCGGTCGCTGAAGAAGGCCTGGGCCGTGCCGAAACGCAGCGCGGCCCAGGCCCACAGGCGCCGGCCGCTGACCTCCGAGCGCTGGCAGTCGAAGCCCTCGATCCTTCGCTTCGGATGCTGCTGCGCCGGGGATTGCACGGGTGCGCGAATGCCCATCCAGTCGCGCACCGCGGCCACCTCGCCGAAGGGAACGCCGGTCTGCATCATGCCGAAGGGCCCCGGGTTCATGCCGAGCAGGACGGCGCGCTTGCGGGTGGCGCCAAAGCGCTCGACATAGGCTTGGTACGGCGCGAACGCGTACTGCAGCGGGTCGTAGACATGTGCGACCGGCGCTGCGAAGCGCAGTGCGCCGAGCGTGTGCGAAAGCTCGCGGGCGGCGGCGAGAAGCTCGAGCGCAATCGGGGACGTCATCCGGGCGCTGCCGCAGCGGCCGCCGCGTCGACGGCGGCCTTCAGCTCCGCATAGCTGTTCGTCACCGGAAACTGCGGAAACTGCGCGGCGATGGCCGGCGGCGCGTGGATGAAGAAACCGGCGTCGGCGGCCAGCAGCATGCCGGTGTCGTTGTACGAATCGCCGGCGGCGATGACGCGGTAGTTCAGGCTCTTCAGCGCGTTGACCGCGGCGCGCTTCTGGTCGGGCTGGCGCAGCTTGTAGTCGCGCACCTTGCCGTCGGCATCGACCAGCAGGCGGTGGCAGAACAGCGTGGGCCGGCCCAGCTGGCGCATCAACGGGTGGGCGAACTCGTAGAAGGTGTCCGACAGGATGATCACCTGGAAGCGCTCGCGCATCGCGTCCAGGAACTCGCGCGCGCCGGGCAGCGGGCCCATGCCGGCGATGACCTGCTGGATGTCCGGCAGCTTCAGGCCGTGCCGGTCCAGCAGGTCCAGGCGATAGCGCATCAGCTTGTCGTAGTCGGGTTCGTCGCGCGTGGTGCGCGAGAACCCGGCGATGCCGGTACGCTTGGCAAACTCGATCCAGATCTCGGGGACCAGCACGCCTTCCAGGTCGAGGCACAGCACCTGCATTCATCGCTCCATCGGCCATTGCGGCCGATCCCGGCTGCATCCTGCGCGGATGCTAACGCAGCGTGTCGGCCAGCTGGCGCAGCGCGGCGGCCGTGGCCGCGTCCGCGGGAAAGAAGGTCTCCAGCGCCAGCTCCGACAGCGTGATGTCGGTGGGCGTGCCGAACACGGTGATGGTGCTGATGAAGTGCAGCATGCCGACTGCAGTCTGCAGTTGCAGCGGCACGTAGACAGGGTTGTCCGGCGGCACCGGGTCGGACCGTTCGCCGCCCGGCACCGGGTAGCCGCGCAGTTCGTCGGCCAGCGCCGCCAGCACCGGGTCGCCGCTGGAGCGCACCTGCAACTGCAGCCGGTGCAGCAGGTGGGCGCGCCACGCCGGCAGGTTGACGATGCGCGGCGCCAGCCCCTGCGGATGCAGGCTCAGGCGCAGCACGTTCAGCGGCGGCGCCACGACCTCGGGCGGCAGCTCGGCCAGCAGCAGCGGCACCATGCGGTTGCAGGCGATCATCGTCCAGTGCCGGTCCACGGCCAGCGCGGGGTAGGGCTCGTGCGCCTTCAGCACCAGGTCCACCGCCTGCGCCGGCGCGCGCATCTCGGGGTCGGCCAGCGCGTGCTCGCGGTACAGCGGCGCAAAGCCGGCGGCGGTGAGCAGGCGGTTGCGCTCGCGCAGCGGCACCTCCAGCCGGTCGGCCAGCCGCAGCACCATCTCGCGGCTGGGCTGCGCGCGGCCGGTTTCCAGGTAGCTCAGGTGCCGGGTCGAGACCTCGGCATGCCCGGCCAGGTCGAGCTGGCTCAGGCGGCGCCGCTGGCGCCATTCGCGCAACTGCGCGCCCACGGGTTGGACGTTGTGCATGGCGGCACGATAGCCCAGTACCCGCTGTGCAGCCATGACCTGCGAGGTCATGGCGCGCTGCCGTCAGTAGTGGATGCTGCGCGGTGCGCCGCCGCCGGCGGCGATGGCATCGCCGTTGATGGCGCGCGACTTCGGCGAGCACAGGAAGGCGACGACGTAGGCCACCTCCTCGGCCGTCACCAGGTGTTGGATCGAGTTGCCGGCGGCCATCTGCGCATCGATGGCCGCTTCGGCCACGCCCTGCTCGCGGGCGCGGGCCGCGACCAGCGGCGCGGTGCGCTCGGTGCGCGTCAGCCCGGGGTGCACCACCGTCACCTGGATGCCGGCCGGGCCAAGCTCGTCGGCCATGTTCTTGGTCAGCGCCGCCACCGCGATGTTGCGCATGCTGCCCACCGCGCTGCCGCTCTGGCGCGCCGCCAGGCCGCTGATGTTGACGATGCGCCCCCAGCCCTGGGCGCGCATGCCGTCCACCACCTCGCGCGCGCAGCGGATGTAGCCCATCACCTTGGTGTCCATCTCGGCATGGAAATGCTCGCCGCTGATCTGCTGCAGCTTCGGCGGCCCGGCAAAGCCGGCCGGCTCGGCTGCGGCATTGACCAGGATGTCGATGGCGCCGCCCAGCTGCTGCACCGCCTGCGCGATGGCCGCGCGCGTCTGCACATCGCTGATGGTGTCGCCAGCGACGCCGACGACGCGTCGAGCGCTGAGCGCGGCGATCTCGGCGGCAGCTTCGGCCAGCGTCTGCGCGTTGCGGGCGAGCAGCGCCACGTCGGCGCCTTCTTCGGCCAGCACGCGCGCGATGGCCTTGCCGATGCCGCGGCTGCCGCCGGTGACCAGTGCGCGCTTGCCTGTGAGTTGCAGATCCATCGCCGGGCTCCTGAAGGTGGCGCCAGCATAGCGCCCGCGGCGCTTCAGCGCGCCACGGTCCAGCGCGCCTGCGTCAGCCGCTCGGCCACGCACAGCCCCGGCGCGCAGGGCAGCAGCTCGAAGTGGTCCTGGTCGGCCGGAAAGCGCAGCGGTACCGTCGGGTCGATGGCGGCGCGGTAGCGCGCCAGCGCCTGCGCGTCGCCGTCGCCCACCGTCCAGCGGATCTGGCCGCCCTGCGGCTGCATCGCCACCGGCCGCAGGTCCACCAGCGCCTGCGGCCGGTAGCCCTGGCGCTGCACGATGCCGACCATGAACACGTAGCCGTCGGCGTGGGGCGTGGCCAGCAGCAGGCCCTGCACGTCGAAACCATCGGCCTCGGCCAGCCGGGTGTCGAGGTCGAGCACGCCGAAGCCGATGCGCGCCGGGCGCAGCGTGCCGGTGGCGCGCTGGGCCGGCAGCCGCGCCAGCACCGCAGGGTCGCCGTCACCGACGGTGGCGATGTAGTCGGCCAGCTGGCGCTGCCAGGCGTGGACCAGCTGCCGCGCCTGCGCGTCGGGCAGCGCCGGCGCGGCCATCGCCGGCTCGGGCCGCGGTGCGCGCGTGGCGCAGGCGCACAGCAGCAGCGCGCTCAGGCACAGCACAGTCAGGCGCGGGCGCGCGAAGGCCTTCATGGTGCGTTCGACACCGCCACCCGGCCGCTGCCGCGCTCGCCGTCGACGGGGCCGAGCTTGCGCACCACCGGGGCCGAGGCGCGCAGCGTTGCCAGCAGCGTGTGATTGCCGCTGCGGCGTGCGACCTGCAGCGCGTCGCTGCCGTGGCGGCTGGCCAGCGTGGCGTCGGCGCCGTGCTGCAGCAGCAGCAGCGCCAGCTGCAGGTTGCCGCGTTGAACCACCTCGTGCAGCGCGGTGCGGCCGAAGCGGTCCTGCGCGTTGGCGTCGGCGCCCGATTGCAGCAGCAGCGTGGCCGCCTGCACATGGCCGCCGGCCACCGCCAGCTGCAGCGGCGACACGCCGTGGCCGGCGGCGCGGTTGGCATCGGCGCCACGCGCCAGCAGCAATTGCACGACGGACGCATGGCCCCGGCGTGCGGCGGCATGCAGCGGGGTTTCGCCGTCGAGGTCGGGTTCATCCAGCGTCGCGGCGCCGTCCATCAGGCGCCCGGCCGCGGCCGCGTCGCCCTCGGCAGCGGCCTGCCACAGGGCGCTGCGGCCCAGCGCACCGGCCTGCCCGGCGGGCAGCGCCGCAGCCCACCACAGTGGTGCCGGGCCGCCACCTTGCGCAGGCAGCGCCGGCCCGCAGAGGCTGGCCACGCTCACCGGGTCGTCGGCCTTCAGCTCGTGGCCGTAGGGTTCGCCGAAGTAGCTGGACAGCTCGTGCTGGCGGGCCGCGAACCACGCCGCGCCATGCGCCTGGCCGCGGCCATCGCGGTACCAGTCGGCCACGTCGTCGCAGCGCGTGCCGATGACGCTGCGCACGCGCCGGCCCACGTAGGCCACGTAGGTGTTGGGGTTGAGCACCTCGTTCCAGTGCGGCGAGACGAAGGCGCTGAACACCGTGTCCTCGTCCTCGACCGTCACGCGCCAGTAGGGCCCGTCGAGCTGCAGCATCGGCGGCCGCAGCCTGCCGCCGATGCGCACCGGCTCGGTGAGGTTGCGGTAGAACTTGAGCCCGGCGTAGTCGGCCGCCAGGTCGCCGTTGGAACGGATGCCGGTGGTGTACAGGCCCAGCAAGCCGTCTTCCGACAGTAGCGGGTTGCGCGCAGTCGACTGCACCGCTTCCAGCGCCGCGTCGGGCTCGCTCAGGCCGCGCTCGACAGCCGCCAGGTAGCGCACATGGTAGATGCGCCCGATGTTGATGAAGTGGATGATCTTGTCGGTGCCGAAGAGCACGCCGCCGGCACTGACCGTGCCGGCGCGGAAGAAGGCGCGCACCGGCTTGCTGATGTCCAGCATCAGCAAAGGGTCGTCGTAGATCGAGTCCACCGGCCGGTACATCGTCACCAGGCCCGGGTAGCGCGAGCGCATCGCCGGGCTGATCAGTTCCAGGTCGAGCAGCTCGTTGGTGGGGTAGGCGTTGAAGATGCTGCCCCACACCTGGCCGGCGATATGGTCGGCCGACTGCAGCTTGCGTAATTGCCAGGGCAGTGCGCCGTCCTGCAGCGCCATGTCGATGGCGGCGTTGGTGTCGGCCGCCGCCTGGTGGATGGCGGCAAGAAAGCCGCGCGACAGCTGCGGGCCGAGGTCGGCGAAGTCGCGGCCGGCGGGCAGGGTGTACTGCTCGGATTCATGCGCCTGCACGGCCCCCAGGGCGGCCAGCAGCAGCAGGGCGGCCAGGCGCCGCAGGCCGCACGATACAGGGTCCGAAGCGGCCACGCGGCCGCCTGCGACGGTGTCTAGACTCACCACGTTCATCCCTGGCTTCTTCTGGGTTCTTCTGACGGGAACGCTGCAGCATTTTCGGGTTGGCCGCAATCCCGTGCTGCGGCTGCATCCTCCGCCTTGGCGACGAAATCAGGCCGCCTTGCGGCCCAGCGCGCGCAGCTTGTCGAAGCAGCGTGCGCGCTCGTCGGCGCCGCTGCCTTCGACCCCGCCGATCAGCGTCTCGCGAACCGGGGCGATGCCGACGAAGCCGAGCACGTTGCGCTCCGATCTCCGGCGCAGTCGCGCCGGAATGATCTGCGCGCCGCGCCCGCGCCGGCTTGCGCTGCCTCAAGCCACGACGAAGGACGCGGCGGCGGTGGCGATCAGCACGCCTTGGTCGTTGACCAGCCGCATCTGCGTCGAGCCGATGCGCCCGCCCAGGCGCGTGACCTCGGCATGGCCGATGAAATGCTTGCCGATGCCCTGGCGCAGGAAGTCCACGCGCAGGTCGATGGTGCCCATGCGGCCGAAGCGGTGCATCACCTGGTCGGCGCTTTCGTCGCAGTATTTTTCACTTAAGCCCACCATCAGCGCCATGCCGGCCAGCGCGTCGAGCGAGGCGCTGATCACGCCGCCGTGCAGCCGCCCGTAGCTGTAGTGGCCGATGAGCTCGGGGCGCATGTCCAGGCGCATGCGCACATCGCCCGGCTGCAGCGATTCGACCTTCAGGCCGAGCACCTGGTTGAAGCTGATGCGGCGTTCCCACAGCTCGGTCATCGCGGCATCGAACCTGGCCTGTTCGGCGGCGCTGCGCCGTCCCAGAGGGTGGTGGATCGTCATGGCGGCGATGTTAGGCTAGGGTGTGCCACGCCTTGAACGCTTCGACCGCCTGGACGCGCTGCGCGGCGGGGCCATCGTCTGGATGGCGCTGTTCCACCTGGCCTTCGACCTCAACCACTTCGGCTGGCTTCAGCCCAAGCAGAACTTCTACACCGACCCGCTGTGGACCGTGCAGCGCAGCTGCATCGTCAGCCTGTTCCTGTTCGTCGCCGGGCTGTCGCTGGCAGTGGCCTTGCACGCCGGCCAGAGCTGGCCGAAGTTCTGGAAGCGCTGGGCGCAGATTGCCGGCTGCGCGCTGCTGGTGAGCATCGGCTCGGCCTTCATGTTCCCCAAGAGCTGGATCAGTTTCGGCGTGCTGCACGGCATTGCCGTGATGCTGGTGCTGGCGCGGCTGGCCGCGCCGTTGAAGGCGTGGCTGTGGCCGCTGGGCGCGCTGTGCATCGCCTTGCCGGCCTTCGTGCAGCACCCGTTCTTCGATGCGCGCTGGAGCAACTGGGTCGGCCTGGTCACGCACAAGCCGGTGACCGAGGACTTCGTGCCCGTGCTGCCCTGGCTGGGCGTGATGCTGTTCGGGCTGGCGGCCGGGCAGTGGCTGCTGCGCCACCGGCCCGGCTGGCTGAGCGGGCCGCTAGTGGCACCGGCTCGGCCGCTGGCGGCGCTGGGCCGCTGGTCGCTGAGCTTCTACATGCTGCACCAGCCGGTGCTGATCGGGCTGCTGATGGCGGTGCAGGCGCTGCGCGGCTGAAGGCCGCGGCGAGTGCTCCCGAGCGGCTGACCGCCGCGCTGTGGCTGATCTGGGTGCTTCCTGTTCGTGGCGGCCGAGTTCGTGGTGCTGCCGCTGTCGCCGTGGGCGGGGGTGTCGCCGCTGGCCTCACCCGGGCAAGGAGGCGTTGCGCTATCGCGTGGCGGCCGTGCGGGAGTTCATCGAGAAGGTGGGGATCCAACCATGAGCAGTTCCATGTCCTACAAGGGCTACACCGCCAGCATGGTCTTCGATGCGGAAGACAAGATCATCGTCGGGCGTGTGCTCGACATCGACGACATCATCTGCTTCCATGCGGAGTCGGTGTCCGCATTCGAAGCCAACTTTCATGCAGCCATCGATGCCTATCTGGCGGCGTCCAGGCAACTCGGCTCGCCGGCCGAGAGACCCGCCAGCGGCAAGGTCATGCTGCGCATTGCGCCCGAGGTCCATGCGGCGGCGATCAAGGCCGCGGCGCGCAGCGGTATCAGTTGAACAAGTGGGCAGAGTTGGCGCTGGGTAAGGCGGCGCGAAGGCTGTCTACTCGGTCGAGCGAACGTAGCGGGGCGTGAGTTCGGGTCGATGCCGGCCGTGCAAGCCCACAGGATTCATCGGCTCACAAGGCGCGTGTCCTAGGAAGCCGGCAAGCGCAACCCTATGAGGGACAATGCTCTGGACGATCGCTATTTGAAGGGTGCCCGCTCTCGCCCGGTAGCAGTATTCGTTTGCGATCAGGAGGAAAACAATTGATTGAATTGATGGTGGGGTTCCTTTTCTGGCTGATGCTGGCCGCTGGCGTGGGCGCCCTGGCCAGTTCACGAGGACGCAGCGGCTTCGCGTTCTTTCTGTTAGCGGTCCTACTTTCACCATTGATCGGACTGGTCGTCGTGCTCGTCATGGACGACCTGACAAAGAAGGCCGAGGCGGAGCGCCTGGCTCAACGCGACCATGAGCGTCGACTTGCCGAAGTGAAGGCCCTCACCGCCAGACCCCCAGCACAGCCTGTGGCCCCACCATCCCGTCCTGCCGCCACGGGTTCGACGGCCGACGAGTTGTCTAAGCTCGCCGATCTTCGCGACCGAGGCGTCCTCACTGAAGAGGAGTTCCTACATCAAAAAACCTCAATGCTGGCTGGATACAAACAAGTGAATACGCTTGCACCGACGTTTGCGTCTCCCACAGCGCCAGCTGCGCGTGCGGTAGCCGAAGTCTATGGTGTGTGCCCCAACTGCGACAGGACCATTCCACTCAGTTCTGCTGAATGCCCGCACTGCCGGGTCGACTTCGGACCGGGTTCGGCCTCTGCAATCAAGCGGCTGGGCTGATGCAGTACTGATGCGGGCCTGCTAGGTGTCGCAAACGCTGAAAGGGCCCAGTCGACTTGATTCTCTGAGCATCCCAAGCCCGCAAGCGGACCCGGCGTTCATGAAAGAACTGGCAGCAACCCATCCGAAGTTTGGGTCGCCATGGAAGCTTCGGAATCGCCGGGTGTTTCCCGAGGGTTTCAAGTTCTCGGGGGTCTATCGCATCGAACCCGAAGAACTCGTCGTCTTCGCAGTTACGCACTTTCGCCGCAGGCCAACCTATGGCGCCGTCGCGGGTGACCAGCACCGACGCTGCGCATGCCACCGCCGTAGCGTTCGACAATGCCGCGTCCGACCCCATGCCATTCTTGGCGACATACTGCAGCGGTGGACACGATGAACACCCTCATGCTGCAAGGCCTGCTCGGCCGCCATTCGCAGGGCATCAAACACCTGACCGAACCAGGGCCCGACGAGGCGCAGCTACTGGCCATGACGCAGGCCGCGCTGCGCGCGCCCGACCATGCCGGCCTGGTGCCCTTTCGCTTCAAGGTCGTGCGCGGTGCGCAGCGCGACGCGCTGGCCGAGCTCTTTGCCCAGGCCGCGCGCGACGCCGGCAAGGACGAAGCCGGTGCCGCGCTGGACGCCGAGCGTGCGCGCCGCGCGCCGGTGACGGTGGCGCTGGTGGCGCGCATCGACATGGGCCACCCGCTGGTGCCGGCGCACGAACAATGGGCCGC
>Ga0307505_10002579_pt1 | contig 12433 bp, 10 predicted proteins | sample 23_S_MG_FD_202183 | JGI IMG/M metagenome (GOLD analysis project Ga0307505, IMG submission 202183) | Soil microbial communities from Populus trichocarpa stands in riparian zone in the Pacific Northwest, United States - 23_S | ecosystem: Environmental > Terrestrial > Soil > Riparian zone > Trees...
CGAGGTGGCGATGTTGTCGGTGCCGCCCATCGACAGGTTGTGGCAGGAGTTGCAGGAGATGAAGCCCGACTTGGACAGGCGCGGGTCGAAGTACAGCTTCTTGCCCAGCTCCACCAGGCCCAGGTTGACCTGCGCCGGCGGCGCGATCGGCTGGATCGGCTCCTGGTTCTGGGCCACGACCATGCCCGCCGCGGCCAGCGATGCCGCCACCGCCAAAACCAGGGTCGTCTTGCGCGAAAGCATGTCTTCTCCTCGATCCGCCCCTGCATGGGTCGATGCGCGCCGGGACGGCGCTTCAGGCATCGGGCGCACTGGAACGATTCCAGCCCACGGACCGATTCCAGCGCGGCAGGCTCTCGCGCGCCCTGATGCAGATCAAGGGCTCCCGGCTCCCTGCGCCGCGGTGGAGCACGAATGCAGCAGGCCTTGATGCAGATCAGGACCGGCCGCGCCACCGCGTGGCGAACCCGGCCGAGGCATTCGACATTCAGAACGGCTTGCCCAGGTACAGGTAGACGGCCACGTTGTCCTGGTTGGCATAACCCAGCCCGAAATAGGCGACGCCCAGCGGGGTGTCCGCCGCCAGATAGGCCGTGCCCGACTGGAAGATGCTCTTGTCGTTCACCGGCAGCAGTTGCGGCATGTCGGCGATCTCGTAGGCCAGGCCGCCGTACACGCCCTCGAACAGCGGCACGCGCGCCAGCCGCGCCTGGTACAGCGCGCGGCCATAGACGAAGCGGTAGCCCAGCAACTGCTGCTGCCGGTAGCCCGACATCTCGAGGAAGCCGCCCAGACGGAACATCGCATACAGCGGCAGCGAGTCGTCCTTGCTGGAGGTGCCGCCGCGCAGGCTGAGCTGCAGCGTGTGTTCGCCATGCGACAGCGCGGTGCGGAACTCGCCGGCCACGCGCGTGTAGGGCTCGCTTGCGCCCAGCCGCGTCTGCGACGACTGCGCCTCCAGCCCCAGCAGGTAGCCCGAGCGCGGGAAGCTCACGTGGTCGAGCTGGTCCATGCGCAGCGAAGCCTGCGCCACGCCGATGTTGGCTTCGAAATCCTCCGGCAGCACGAACACCGGCCCGATATTCAGGTCGAAGTGGCTCTTGCCGCGGTACAGCCCCAGCCGCGCCTCGCCGTATTGCCTGAAATTGACGCCGAGATCGATGCCCGCGCCGTAGCTGCTTTCGCGGTACTCGGACAGCAGCACCTTGCCGGTGTAGATGTACAGCGGCATGTCGCTGAGCACCAGCCGCGGCTCGACGAAGAAGTGCTGGCGCGGCGTCAGCGGCTGGTGGAAACGGCTGACCAGCGCCAGGTCGCGGCCGAGCACGATGTCGTTGCGCCATTCGGCGCCCCAGCGGTTGAGCCAGGTCGAGCGCAACTGGGCGTGGAAGTTGAAGTACGCGTTCTCGCCCAGGTCGGACGACAGCGCCAGACCGGCGCGCAGGTACTGCGGGCCCCAGCCCTTCTCGGTGACGTTGACCACCAGGTGCGTCTGCCCATCCACCGTCGTCAGCTCGGGGCGCACGCTGTCGAAATCGCCGGTGCCGTAGATGCGGCGCATGTCCAGGTCCAGCTGTTCCTGGTCGAGCGGCTGGCCGACTTCGGTCCGCATGGTCTGCACGATGTATTCGGGGTTGACGCGCCGGTGGCCCGCCACCTCGATGGACGCGATCACCTGCGGCGGCGGCTCGGCATCGATCTGCTGGCGCTGGCGCAGCGCCGCGTACTGCTGCGCCGGCAGCGCCAGCGCACTCAGCCGCGGCGCGGCAGCCCGCGCGGCCGCCTCGCCGACGGGCACGGCGCGCAGCAGGTTGTCGAAGTCCGCGGCGGAAAAGTCACCCAGCGCGGGTTCGATCAGCACGTCCTGCGGTCGCAGCTGCTGCAGCGACTCGCGCACGTTCTGCTCGGTCAGGATGCCCAGCGTCTGCATCGCCACGCCCTGCAGGCCCAGGATCTGTTCGGGCCGCAGCAGCGGCGTGCCCAGGTTGACGGCGATGATCACGTCGGCGCCCATCGCGCGCGCCACGTCCACCGGCAGGTTGCGCACCAGGCCGCCGTCGATGAGCAGCCGGTCGCCGACCTTCAGCGGCGCCACCAGCGCCGGCACGGCCATGCTGGCGCGCATCGCGGTGGGCAGCAGGCCGTGGTCCAGCACCACCATCTGGCCGTCGCCCAGGCTGGTGGCCACGGCACGGAAGGGGATCGGCAACTGGTCGAAGTGCCGCGGATCGCGCACCTTGACCAGGCGGCGCAGCTCGGCTTCGAGCGCCACGCCGGTGACCACGCCCTTGGGCGTGCTCAGCTCGCCGTCGTTGAGCCCGAACTCGGGCGCGGCCAGCGGCTGCCAGTCGAGGCCCTTGATGCGCGTCGGCTCGTCGCCGCGCGGCGGCTTGTCGTTGAACAGCCGCGCGCTGCTGATCTGCGCCATCTCCGCGAGCATCGCGTGCGTGCCCATGCCCGACGCATAGGACGCACCGACGATCGAGCCCATGCTGGTGCCGACGATGCAGTCCACCGGCACGTGCAGCTCTTCCAGCACCTGCAGCACACCCACGTGCGCCGCGCCGCGCGCGCCGCCGCCGGACAGCACCAGGCAGATGCGCGGGCGCTGGACGGCCGGCGCCGGCGACGACACCATGTCCATCGGCTGGGCCTGCGCCGCGACCAGTACCAACGCCCAGGCGCACGCGGTCAAGGCTCTGAACATGCTCATGCAGAGCATTCTGCATGCCAGCGCCGGGCCTTTTCAAGCCGTGACGATCCAGCCTTCGAGCGGATCGATCCGCTCGGGCAGACCCCAGCCGGGACGGCATTCGGCCCAGGCGGCCTGCACCAGGCACAGCACCGCGTCCAGGCTGTCGCCCGAGGCGTCGTCGACCAGCCGCTCGTGCAGCACCGGCGACAGCTGCAGCCGCAGGCCCAGCCGCGTGCGGCCCTGTTCCAGCGCGGCGACGATGTCCTTGCGGGCGATCAGCCGCTCGGCGGTCTGCCGTGCCGGGTCGTCGGCCTTGTAGGAGCGAGCGCCGATCAATTCGCGCGCCAGCAGCCCGGGGTAGCCTTCCAGCGCCACGCGGCCGCGGTCGCCGTCGTGCAGCCCCGGCAGGTGCAGCCCGGCGTCGACGAGCAGCGGCACGCCGGCGTGCAGCATCCAGGCCACCGGCGGGTTGACCCACTTCATCGACGGGCTCGACCCGGCCGGGCGGTCGCAGGCGCGGTGCGCGAACTTCGACCCGGCCGGCCGCGCATCGCAGAAGGCCTTGAACTGCTGGCGGATCTGCCCGCGGCTCAGGCCCTGGTAGTGGCGCAGCAGCGGCAGCCACTGCGTGGGCCAGTGCAGCGCTTCGACCAGTTCGCGCGGCAGGCCGAAGGGGAAGTCGAAGGCGCCGAGCCAGGGGCCATGCTCGGCCAGCTGGGCGGCAAAGGCCGCCAACGTGGGCTGCGCGTCCACGCGCTCCAGGCGCAGCACTTCGCCGAGGCGATGGCCCCGGGCCACGGTGATCGGCTTGCGCCGCGTCGGCGCACAGGTGAAATCCACGCCCAGCAGCAAGGCAGTCGAGCCCAAGGTCATGAGCCATTGTCGGCGCAGGCCTTACAGTGGCAGCGATGAATCAGAACCCCATCCTGGTCGAAGCCTGGCGCGGCGACAGCGTCGAATCCGCGCACCGCGGCGCACTGGTGGTGGTCGATGCCGACGGCAGCGTCGTGCTGGCGCTGGGCGACACGCTACGGCCGATCTTTCCGCGCTCGGCCGTCAAGGTGCTGCAGGCGCTGCCGCTGGTGGCCAGCGGCGCCGCCGATGCGCTGCAGCTGGGCGACGACGAGCTGGCGCTGGCCTGCGCATCGCACAACGGCGAGGCGGCGCACGTCGCCACCGCCGCCCGCATGCTGGCCAAGGCCGGCGCGGACGCCGGCGTGCTGGAGTGCGGCACGCACTGGCCCTATCGCGAAGCCTTCCAGCGCGAGATGGCGGCGCGCGGCGAAGCACCCGGCGCGCTGCACAACAACTGCTCGGGCAAACATGCCGGCTTCGTCTGCCTGGCCTGCCACCGCGCCGGCAGCACGCCGCTGTTCGACTTTGCCAAGGGCTACGTGCGCAGCAGCCACCCGGTGATGCGTGAAGTGACGCAGGCGTTGCAGAGCGCCACCGGCTGGGACCTGTCGAAGGCGCCGCAGGGCGTCGACGGCTGTTCGATCCCGACCTTCGGCATCCCGCTGCAGCACCTGGCCCGGGCCTTCGCGCGCGTGGGCACGGGCGTCGGCCTGAGCGCGGACGAGGCGCGCGCTGCGCGGCGCCTGCGCCAGGCGGTGGCGAAGGCGCCGTTCATGGTGGCCGGCACCGACCGCTTCGACACGCGGGTCATGCAGCGCCTGGGCGAGCGCGTGTTCTGCAAGGTCGGCGCCGAAGGCGTGTACTGCGCCGCCCTGCCCGCGCGCGGCCTGGGCGTGGCGCTGAAGATCGACGACGGCAACACCGCGCGCGCGGCCGAGGTGGCGATGGCGGCGCTGATCGAGGCCTTCGTCGCGCTGGACGATGCCGAAGCCGGCTTCCTGCGCGGCCTGAGCGATCTGCGGCTGCACAACTGGAACGGCATCGAGGTCGGTGCGCTGCGCGCCAGCGCGGCCTTGCGCGCGGCCACGCTGACCGTCGCCGGGGCTTCGCGCTAGGGCCTGTTGACGCTACGAGAGGGTTCGCGTGACTCCGCAACCGGCCTGAAGGACGCGCGGTACTCGCGGGGCGACAGCCCCATCGATCTGCGGAAATGGCTGCGCAGCACCTGCACGCTGCCGAAACCCGCCTGCAGGGCGACGCTCTCGATCGGCTCGCTGCCCTGCTCGAGCAGGCGCTTGGCCTCGTCCAGCCGCGTGGCCGCGAGCCATTCGGCCGGCGAGCTGCCGGTGGCCTCGGCGAAACGGCGCAGGAAGGTGCGCTTGCTGGTGTCCAGGCTCTGCGCCATGCGCGCCACGCCCCAGTCTTGCTGCAGGTTGGCGCGCATCCGGTCCAGCAGCGCGGCAAGCCGGCCCTCGCGCCCGCGGGCCACCGGCCGCTCGATGAACTGGGCCTGCCCGCCCTGCCGGTGCGCCGGCATCACCAGCCGGCGCGCCACGCCGTTGGCCGCCTCGCTGCCGAAATCGCGGCGCACCAGATGCAGCATCAGGTCGATGCCGGCGGCGCTGCCGGCCGAGGTGTAGAGCCGCTCCACGCCGGCGTACAGCACCTTCGCATCGACCTCGACGGCCGGATGGCGCTCGGCCAGCTGGCCTGCGTAGCGCCAGTGGGTCGCCGCGCGCCGGCCGTCGAGCAGTCCCGTCGCGGCCAGCACGAAGGCGCCGGAACAGATCGACGCCAGCGTGGCGCCGCGCTGCCAGGCCGCGCGCAGACGGGTGGCCAGGGCTGCGGGCACCGGCACGTCGGCACCCTTCCAGCCGGCCATCACGATCAGGTCGGCCGCGTCCAGCAGTTCGATGCTGCCTTCGGCCTGCACGCGCAACCCGCCATGCGCGCGCAGCGGGCCGGGCTCGATCGCGGCACTGGCAAAGCGGTACCAGTGCGGTCCCATCTCCGGACGGGCCAGGCCGAAGACCTCCGCCACGATCGAGAACTCGAAGGTGCACAGCCCGTCGTAGACCGGCACCACGACCAGCGGTCCGTCGTTCATGTTGGCGCAAATCCTTCTGAAGATGTCATTGGCGCCAATTGTAGAAAGTGCCGCGGCAGCCGAGCATCGCTGTCATCGTCCACTTCCCCGCATGACCATGAGCACAGCCGTCAGTCAGCTTCCCGCCGCACCCAGCGCGCAGGCCGAGGCCCATTTCGCCGCCGGCTTCGCCTTCGAGACCGATTGCTGGGACGTGCATGACGCGCTGTCGCGCGGGCCGGACTTCGTGCTGCTCGACGTACGCAGCCCGGCGCAGTTCGCACGCGGCCACATCGCCGGCGCCATCAACCTGCCGCACGGCAAGATCGTCGAATCGGTGATGGCGCGCTGGCCGGCGGACACGCTGTTCGTCACCTGCTGCGCCGGGCCGCACTGCAACGGCGCCGCACGCGGCGCCCTGCGGCTGGCGCGCCTGAAACGCCCGGTCAAGATCATGGCCGGCGGCCTGGCCGGCTGGATCGACGAGGGCTTCCCGCTCGAGACCGGCGCCACCGGCTGAAGTCGGCCGGCCTTCCGCGCCCCGCTCGGGGGGCAGGTCCGCTTCTCGGCAGGCCGGCTCAAGTCGGGCGGCACGGCAGCCGATAGCCCGGAGATCGTCCGTGCCGACGCTGCCACGACCTGCCCATGCAACTGCAATCGCTCGCCTACCATCGCCAGACCGGCTGGACGGGGCCGCTGCCCGATGCGCTGGACAGCCCGGACACGCTGGTGCTGGCCTTCGGCGCGCCGGCCTTCGAACGCGAACCCGCCGCGCTGCGCCAGCTGGCGGCGGCCTTTCCGCAATCGCTGCTGCTGGGCTGTTCCACCTCCGGCGAAATTGCCGGCGATCAACTCGTGGACGACAGCCTCAGCGTGGCGGTGGTGCGCTTCGAGCACACCCAGCTGCGCCTCGTGCATGCCGCCGTGGAACCCGGCGCCGATGCCTTCGATGCCGGCGCCGGCCTGGCGGCGCGGCTGGCCGGCCGCGGGCTGCGCGCCGTGTTCGTGCTGTCCGACGGGCTGGCCGTCAACGGCAGCCGCCTGGCGGCAGGGCTGAGCCGCCACCTCGGCCCGCAGGTCGTGGTCACCGGCGCGCTGGCCGGCGACGGCAGCGCCTTCACCCGCACCTGGGTGCTGGACCGCGGCGAGCCGGGCGAGCGCCGCATCTGCGCGCTGGGCCTGTACGGCGAGCGGCTGCGCGTGGGCCACGGCTGTGACGGCGGCTGGCACGACTTCGGCCCCGAACGCCGCATCACGCGCGCCGCCGGCAACGTGCTGTACGAGCTGGACGGCAAGCCGGCGCTGGACCTGTACATGAGCTATCTCGGCGAGCGCGCGGCCGGCCTGCCCGGCAGCGCGCTGCTGTTCCCGCTGGCGGTGCGGCCGCAGCCGGGCGGCCATGCGCTGGTGCGCACGATCCTCGGCATCGACAAGGCGAGCCGGGCGATGACCTTCGCCGGCGACCTGCCCGAAGGCGGCATCGCGCGCCTGATGCGCGCCAGTGCCGAGCAACTGATCGACAGCGCCGCCCGCGCCGCGCGCGAGGCCGCGCAGGCGCTGCAGGACTGCGACGCGGCGCTGGCGATCTCGGTCAGCTGCGTCGGCCGGCGCCTGCTGCTGGGCGGGCGCGCCGAGGAGGAGGTCGAGACCGTCGCCGAGTGCCTGCCGGGCAGCACGGTGCACGTGGGCATGTATTCCTATGGCGAGATCGCGCCGCCGGTGCGCGGCGGCCACAGCCAGCTGCACAACCAGACCATGACCGTCACCGTGCTGGGTGAGGCATGAGCAGCAGCAGGCCCCCCGAACTGCATCCGCAGCTCGCCCGCCAGCTGCGCCGCGCCGCGCTGGACTTCGGGCAGCTGCCGGCCGGCCTGGCCGCCTGGCAGCAGCTGCTCAAGCGCATCAGCCGCGCCTATGCGGACACCGACCAGGAACGGGCGCTGATGCAACGCTCGCAGGAGCTGGCCTCGCAGGAGATGGGGCAGCTGCACGCCGCGCTTCGCGCCGAGCGCGACCAGCTGGACGAGCGCGTGCGCGAGCGCACCGAGGCGCTGCGCCTGAGCGAGGGCCGGCTGCAGAGCCTGCTGTCGCTGTCCGCCGACTGGATCTGGGAGCAGGACGAGCAGCTGCGCTTCACCTACGTGTCCGACGGCATCGCCGTCACCGGCACCTCGCCGGCCGCGCTGATCGGACGCAAGCGCCTGCATGACGACAGCTTCGAGGTCGAGCCCGACGCGGCGGCCACCTACCAGGCCTGCCTGGAGGCGCGCCGCGCCTTCCGCGACTTCACCTTCCGCCGCCGCCGCCCCGACGGCAGCGTGCGCTACATCCAGACCAGCGGCGAGCCGGTGTTCGACGCCGGCGGCAACTTCCGCGGCTACCGCGGCATCAGCCGCGACGTGACGCAGGCCGTGCTGGCCGAGCAGAAGGTGCACGAGCTGGCGCGCTTCGACAGCCTGACCGGCCTGCCGAACCGCAACATGTTCCTCGGCGAACTCGACCGCACGATCGCCCGCGCGCAGCGCCAGGGCAGCGAATTCGCGCTGTGTTTCATCGACCTGGACCACTTCAAGACAGTCAACGACACCCTCGGCCACGATGCCGGCGACGAGCTGCTGAAGGAGATGGCCGCGCGCCTGCGCGATGCGCTGCGCAAGTCCGACCTGGTGGCACGGCTGGGCGGCGACGAGTTCGTCGTGCTGCTGGAGGGCCCGGCCGAGGGCGGCGACCTGGTGACGGTGGCGCAGAAGCTGCTCGCGGCCATCGGCGCGCCGTTGACCATCCACGGCTGCAGCTTCCTGGTGACCTGCAGCATCGGCATCGGCCGCTACCCGGCCGACGGCGAGGACGCGGCCACGCTGCTGAAGCACGCGGACGCGGCCATGTACCTGGCCAAGGAGAAGGGCAAGAACAACATCCAGTTCTACACGGCAGAGCTGGCGGACATGGCGGCGCGCCAGTTCGAGCTGGAAGCGGCTTTGCGGCTGGCGCTGGAGCGGCAGGAACTGGTGCTGCACTTCCAGCCCAAGGTCGACGTGGCCGACAACCGCATCCTCGGCCTGGAGGCGCTGGTGCGCTGGCAGCACCCGACACGCGGCCTGGTGCCGCCGGGCGACTTCATCCCGCTGGCCGAGGAACGCGGGCTGATCGTGCCGATCGGCCACTGGGTGATGGAAGCCACCTGCCGGCAGATCCGCGACTGGCGTGCCGCCGGGCTGCAGACGCCGCCGGTGGCGGTGAACCTGTCGGCGCGGCAGTTCGCCGACGACCAGCTGATCGAGCACATCGAGCGGGCGATGGCGCGCTACGGCGTGACGCCGGCCGACCTGGGCGTCGAGCTGACCGAGAGCGTGCTGATGGCCGACCCCGAGCGCGCCAACGAGGTGCTGGGCCGGCTGCGCGCGATGGGCGTGCGCATCGCCATCGACGACTTCGGCACCGGCTATTCGTCGCTGTCGTACCTGAAGCGCTTCCCCGCCGAGACGGTGAAGATCGACCGCTCGTTCATCCGCGGCCTGCCGGCCGACAGCGACGATGCCGCGATCACCCAGGCGGTGATCGCCATGGCGCACACGCTGGGCCTGAACGTCGTGGCCGAGGGCGTGGAAACCGCCGAACAGCTGCACGCGCTGCGCGCGCTGGGCTGCGACGAGGCCCAGGGCTTTCTGCTGGGCCGGCCGATCCCGGCGGCGGAGACGGCGCGGCTGCTGCAGCCTGCCGAGCGCGCTACGGACCGCGCCGCCTGAGCCGGCAACGCCGAGCGCGCAGCGCCAGCAGCATCAGATGCGCCCGGCGAAGCGCTCCATCACCTCGGGCAGCGCATGGCGCAGGTGCATCGACAGGCCCAGCGCCGCCAGGTGGTTGCTGTCGCGCCCCAGGATGGCCTGCGACAGCGGCAGGAAGACTTCTTCTTCGTAGCGTGCGTGGGCCTGGTAGGTGCGCACCAGTGCGGCGATGTCGGCAACGTCCAGGTCCGTGTCATGGCCCTTGGCCACGGCCTTGAGCTTGGGCTCGAGCTTCGACCAGGCGGCTTCGACCTGCCGATGTTCTGCCGTGAGCTCGGCGGTGATGGCCTGCACCTTGTCGCGCTCGGCACCCTTGCGGGCGCTGGCCAGCACCGCGGGGAAGAGTTCGCTCTCCTCCTCGGCATGGTGCTCGAACACGGCCTCGCGAAAGAAGCTCACGGTGTCGGCGGCAATCTGCCGCGCCCGTGCCGCCGGCTCCAGCAGCGCGGGCAAGCTGTCCAGTGCCTGCAGCCGGCCCAGGATGCCGGCGTGGCATTGAGAGAAGTCCTCGATCGGCGAATGAACGGGTGTGCTGCTCATGATGGCCTCCCGCTGGCCATCGTAGGCCGGCCGGCGCGGCGCCTCCTTGCGCCGCGTCAATGCAGCAGCTCAGGCCATCGCCGCCTGGGCGGCGCGCACCTCGACGCGCACCTGCTCGGTCAGCTCGGCCTTCAGCTCGGTGAACGCGGGCGTGGTCTTCACCGAATAGTGCCGCGGGTGTGCCAGCGGCACTTCGCGGTCGAGCTTGATGCGCCCGGGGCGCGCGCTCATCACCACCACGCGGCTGGCCATGAAGATCGCCTCGTCGATGTCGTGGGTGACGAAGAGCACGGTCTTGCGCTGCTCTTCCCAGATGCCCAGCAGCAGCTCCTGCATCAGCTCGCGCGTCTGGTGGTCCAGCGCGCCGAAGGGCTCGTCCATCAGCAGCATGCGCGGGTCGTTGGCCAGCGCGCGCGCGATCGCCGTGCGCTGCTGCATGCCGCCGGACAGCTGTTTCGGGTAGTGCTTGTCGAAGCCCTTCAGCCCCACCTTGGCCAGGAAGCCGTGCGCGATCTCCAGCTGCTGCGCACGCGGCAGCCCGCGCTCGGCCAGGCCGAAGCAGACGTTGTCCAGCACCGTCAGCCACGGGAACAGCGTGTAGCTCTGGAACACCATGCCGCGGTCGGCGCCGGGCCCGGCGATGCGCTTGCCGTCGAGCAGCACCTCGCCGGCGGTCTGCGTATCCAGCCCGGCGACGATGCGCAGCAGCGTGCTCTTGCCGCAGCCGCTGGGGCCGAGGATGGTGATGAAGTGATTCTCCCCAACTTCCAAACTGGTGGACTGCAGCGCCAGCGTGGTGTCGAAGCGGCGCTCGACGCCGCGCACCGAAAGGATGTTGCCCATGTTCAGCGCCCCAGTTGTGCCCAAGGATAGAGGCGGCGGTTGACCCACTTGAAGAACAGGTCGCTGGCCAGCCCGATCAGGCCGATGACGATGATGCCGAAGATGATCTGGTCGGTGGCCAGCAGCGCCTGGCTGTTGGTGATCATGTGGCCGATGCCGCTGGACGCGCCGATCAGCTCGGCGACGATGACGTAGGTCCAGGCCCAGCCCAGCACCATGCGCAACTGCTCGGCGATCTCCGGCGCCGCGCCGGGGATCAGCACGCGGCGGATCAGCGACGCGTCGCCCACACCCAAGGTGTAGGCCGCCTCGACCAGGTCGCGCCGCGTGTTGCCGACCGTCACGCTGATCATCAGCACCAGGCTGAAGAAGCTGCCGATGAAGATCACCGCCAGCTTCTGCGCCTCGCCGATGCCCGCCCACAGGATCAGCAGCGGGATGAAGGCCGATGCCGGCAGGTAGCGCGCAAAGCTGACGAAGGGTTCGAAGAAGGCCTCGATCGGCTTGTAGGCGCCCATCGCCACGCCCAGCGGCACGGCGATGACCGCGGCGATGAGGAAGCCGCCGACCACGCGGAACACCGTCATGCCGATGTCCTTGGCGAAGCCGTGTTCGGCCAGCAAGGTCCAGCCGCCCTGCAGCATCGCCACCGGGTCGGCGAGAAAGGTCTTCTGCACGAAACCGCCGAAGGTGGCGATGGCCCACACCGCGACGAAGAGCACGAAGAAGCTGACGCCCAGCACGATGCGCGCGCCGGGGCTCACCGGAGTCAAGGGCTTCATGCGCGACCTTCTACGCGGGGTGGGTTCGACCGGCGCCGCCGCGGCGGCAGCGCCGAGGGCGGCGCTGCGGCTCATTGGATGAACTGCGTATCGGCCAGCTTGCTCATGTCGGGCAGCTGCCGGATGATGCCGGCCTCGAGCATCAGCTCGGCCGCTTCCTTGCTGAACGCGGCATGCTCGCCGGCGAAGAACTTCTGGTTGGCGGCCTTGTCCTGCCAGCGCAGGTACTTCTGGCTGGCCTCGAAGGCCTCGGCCGTCTGCTTGACGTCGGCGCCCATGATCGCGAACGACTTCTGCGGCTCGGCCTTGATCATCTCCAGCGCCTGGAAGTAACTGTCGGCCAGCGCCTGCGCGGCCTTCGGGTTCTCGGCCAGGAACTTCGGCGTGCAGCCGAAGGTGTCCATGACCATCGGGTAGTCGAGTGTGGTGGCGATGATCTTGCCGGCCTCGGGCTTGGCGCGCACCGCGCTCAGGAAGGGCTCGTAGGTCATGCCGGCGTCGATCTGCGCATTGCCGGCGATGAAGGCGTTGGCGGCCGCCTGCGGCGACAGGTTCACCACCTCGACGTCCTTGATGCTCAGGCCGTTCTTCTTCAGCATCCAGGCCAGCGTGAAGTAGGTGGCGGTGCCCGGGGCGTCGGCGGCCACCTTCTTGCCCTTCAGGTCGGCGATCTTGGTGATGTTCGGCTTGACCACCATGCCGTCGGCGCCGTAGCTCTTGTCCAGCTGGAAGATCTGCGTGGTGGCCACGCCGGCGGCGTTCCAGGCGATCCAGGTCTCGACCGTGGTCGCCGCGCACTGGATGTCGCCGGAGGCGATGGCCAGGTGGCGGTCCTTCTGCGGGATCT
>Ga0307505_10002580_pt1 | contig 12432 bp, 14 predicted proteins | sample 23_S_MG_FD_202183 | JGI IMG/M metagenome (GOLD analysis project Ga0307505, IMG submission 202183) | Soil microbial communities from Populus trichocarpa stands in riparian zone in the Pacific Northwest, United States - 23_S | ecosystem: Environmental > Terrestrial > Soil > Riparian zone > Trees...
CTGCCGATGACGGCTGGGCGGCCCTGATCGTCTGGGAGAACGACACGTGATCGAGACCATCAGCGTCATTTCCGGATCGGGCTGGGCATCCGGGCTCAATCTCTATCTCACCGCCCTGATGCTGGGGATCGCTGGTCGTGCCGGTTGGGCAGACATCCCCGATGTCCTCACCCGCACAGACGTGATGATCGTTGCCGGAGTGCTCTTCGGCGTCGAGTTCGTCGCGGACAAGGTGCCGTTCCTCGACAGCTTCTGGGATGCGATCCACACCTTCATCCGACCCCTGGGCGCCGCCGCCATCGGGGCGGTGATCGCCGGTGACTCCGGGAGCATCGGTGCTGCGCTCGGCGGAATCCTCTCGGGAGCTTTGGCTCTCGACGCCCACTCGGCCAAGGCGAGCACGCGGGTGATGGTGAACGCCTCCCCTGAGCCAGTGAGCAATGCTGCCGTTTCTCTGTTCGAGGACGTCGGCGTGGCTGGTCTCGTCACGCTCGCCGTCACGTTCCCGATCATCACGATCGTGGTCGTGATCGTGCTGGTGATCGCCGCCACCGCCGTCACCATTTGGATGTGGAAGGCGGTGCGCCGGGTCTGGGGCAGGGTCAAGGCCAAGTTCCCCGGTCTCGAGTTCTGAGCCCGGGCCCGTGTGCGAACCTTAGGTAGTACGGCCCATATATGGGCCGTACTACCTAAGGTTCGGGTTTCGGAGGTTCGGGGCGGGGTCAGGTCCCGGTCTTGCGCTCCGCCATGCCGTTGAGGATCTCGAGGACCACTCGGTTGGCTAGGTAGGCGGTTTGCTCTCCGGGCCCGTCATAGGGAGGGGACACCTCGACCACGTCGGCGCCCAGTACGACCAGGTCTTTGGAGAGACGGCGCACCGTGTCGAGGATCTCCCTCGAGGTCAGCCCGCCGGGCTCGGGCGTGCCTGTACCCGGAGCCAGGCCCGGATCGACCACGTCGATGTCTACCGAGATGAACACCCCCCTGGCGCCTCCTTTCAACGAGTAGTCCACGGCCTCGTCGACCACGTCTCCCAGGCCACGGTCCACGATCTCGTTCATGAGGAACGAGCGCATCTTGTGCTCCCGCATCCACTCCATGACCTCGGGCTCGGGCCAGTAGCCACGCAACCCGATTTGGACGAAGCGATGGCCGGGCACTGCGCCGGACTCGATGAGTCGGCGCATCGGTGTGCCGTGTCCGGCGAGACTCCCGTTCTGGGTGAATCCGGTGTCGGCGTGGGCGTCGAAATGGATGAGCGCGATCTCGCCGAAGCCGTGAACTCTTGCGACGCCCAGGGCATCGGGCCAGGTGATCGTGTGGTCGCCGCCGAGGACGATCGGGACCTTTCCCGCCTTGGCGACGTCGGTGACGACGTCGGCGATCCGGTCGATGGACCCTTCCAGTTGTCCCGGTTGGACGTAGACATCGCCGATGTCGACGACACCGAGAACCTCGAAGGGGTCGATACCGGTGGGGAGATGGGGTCGGTAGCCGTCCATCGCTCCGTAGTCGGCGTTGCGGATGGCGGCAGGGCCGAAACGGGCCCCGGGACGATAGGTCGTGCCCCAATCGAATGGCGCGCCAAGAATCACGACGTCGCCGTCGCCCATCTCATCCATGGTCACCGCCGGGCAACCCAGGAAGGAGTTGCGGGAGGCAAAAGAGATGTACTCGGCCGAGGCGAACGGGATCTCCCGCTTTCGATCGTCATATGGGGTGAGCATCCGGGCAGTACGCTAACCGCCGTTTCCAGGGACATAAGTCATGACTCCTGACCGTATCCGGCGGACCTATCTGATGCTGATCCTGCTCCAGACGCTCGCCGCTTCGCTCATCTGGGGGATCAACACCCTGTTCCTCCTCGACGCCGGTCTCACCCTCACCGAGGCCTTCATCGCCAACGCCGCCTACACCGCGGGTATGGTGCTCTTCGAGGTGCCCACCGGTGTCGTTGCCGACTCTGCGGGGCGGCGTGTCTCGTTCATCATCGGCGCGGTCACTCTGCTGGTCACCACTGCTGCCTACCTGGGACTCTGGTACGTCGAAGCGGGCGTGATGTGGTGGGTGCTCGTGTCAGCCCTGCTCGGTCTTGGATTCACATTCTTCTCGGGAGCCACCGAAGCCTGGCTGGTCGACGCCCTCGCGGCCACGGGCTACCAGGGTTCGATCGACGCGGTGTTCGGTCAGGGCCAAACCACGACTGGCGCCGCCACACTCGTCGGTACCATCGCCGGAGGCTTCCTCGCCCAGATCAGCCTCGGGGTGCCGTATGTGGTCCGCTCTCTGATCCTCGTCGTGGTGATCGTGGCCGCTTACGTGTCGATGCATGACATCGGGTACACACCGCAGCGGGGCGGCTCGGTCCGTCACGAGATCAAGCAGCTGCTCCGAGCCTCGGTCGAACATGGCTGGGCCAACCCTCCGGTGCGGATGTTCATGCTGGCGGCTCCGTTTGGCATGGGTATCGGTATCTGGGTGTTCTACGCGTTCCAGCCCTACCTGCTGGAGTTGTTCGGCGACCCCAGCGCCGTCTACCTGTCGGGAATCGCCGCCGCCTTGTTCGCCGTTGCGCAGATGATCGGTGGGGCATCGGTCAATTGGGTGCGACGTCACGTGTCGTCGAGGACCGGGATCGTGCTGACCCAGGTCGTGTTCTCGTCCCTCGCCTTGGTCGGTGTCGGCTTGGCCGAGTGGTTCGAGGTTCCGATCGGGTTCTGGGTGGCTGTGGCCCTCCTCGCCGTGGTGGCCTTGGGCTGGGCTCTGACCGGCCCTGTGCAGCAGGCTTACATCAACGAGGTGATTCCCTCCCAGCAACGTGCGACGGTCCTCTCCTTCCACTCTCTTATGGCGAGTGCGGGTGGTGTCGTGTCACAGCCGGCTCTCGCCCGGGTGTCCGACGTCTACTCGCTCGGGGTCGGCTACATCGTGGCCGGATGCCTCTACATGGTCCAGTTCCCATTCATCTGGGCCGTCAAGCGGATGGGGCTCGCTGCTGACGAGGTCAAGTCGACTGATGCTGGGCCTCTCGATCTGGCATGATGACGCGATGACCGGACATGCCGAAGGACATGACGACAGCAGCGACTCCCACGTGGGAAAGGCAGTCGCCAAAGGAGTGGCTATCGGTCTCCCGGCGGCCCTGATCGGGCTGACCTTGGCCGTCTGGTTGATCACCGACCTCGATCTGGTCGAGTCGTTCACTACCGCCGCTCTCCCCGGCGTCCTTCTCGGCGCCTTCGCCGGTGGCTTCGCCGGAGTGGCCACTTCGATGGCTTGACCTTTCCTAATGCAGGGCGACCGATATACCGGATCTACGCCGCGCGGAAAGCTCTGGCTGTCTAGTCCCCGCGAAGACTGAAGACGATCGTCTGCAGATCGGTGTACTCGTGGATTCGCTGCCGGCCCCACCCTGTGTCCGTGCCCGCCGCCCCGCCAAACGGCTGGAATGTCTCCCAGGTGTCGGTCGAATCGTTGATGATGACCGTCCCCGATCTGATGCGATCGGCGTAATAGAACGCCTTGGTCAGGTCGTTGGTGAAGACCGCGGCCTGCAACCCCAATCGGGTCCGGTTGGCGACACCCACGGCGTCTTCGTCGTCCCGGGCGCTCAGGATCGGGAGCACCGGCCCAAAGGACTCTTCCTGGGAGACCATGGATTCCTCGGGCACTCTGTCGATGACAGTGAATTCGTAGTAGAGGTCGGTGGGATGGCCATCGGCTCTCTTGCCGCCGACGAGGATCTCGGCACCCCGTTCCACTGCGTCGGCCATGTGGCGGTCCATCTTGTCGGCTGTGGCCGCGTTGTTGAGCGGTCCCATGTTGGTCTCGTCGTCGAAGGGGTCGCCGAGACGGACCACGTCGGCCGCTTTCATCGTCGCTTCGACGAACTCATCGTGAACTTCGTCGAGTACCACCACCCGCTCGGTGGCGACACAGACCTGCCCGGCGTTGTAGTAGGCGCCGTAGACGGCGGCCTCGGCTGCTTTCTCGATGTCGGCGTCTGATGTCACGATGGTGGGCCCGTTGCCCGACATCTCCATGATCGAGCGCTTGAGGCCCATCTGGGAGACGATGCGTGCTCCGGTCGCAGATGAACCGGTGAAGCCCACGGCATCGACCCCGTCATGAGTGACCAGGGCCTCGCCGATGGGACCGGCGCCGGGGATCACCGAGATCGCACCTTTGGGGACACCGGCCTCATCGAAGACCTTTGCCATCTCGAGAAGGGCCCAACAGGTGAACTCCGGCGGCTTGACGATCAATGCGTTGCCGGTGGCCAACCCCGGCCCCACGTATTCCATCGGGATCATCACCGGGAAGTTCCAAGGGGTGATCGCGGCCCACACGCCAACCGGCCGATGCACGGTGAACATACGACGGTTTCGCTCGGTGGTCGGGATGACCTCGCCGGAGAGACGCTTGACGTCCTCGGCGGCGATCTGGAAGTAGTCCCCGGACTCGGCGATGTCGTCGACCGCTTCCGCGGTGTATGGCTTGCCCTGCTCGAGGGTGAGGATCCGAGCGACTTTCTCGACCTGGCCCTGCCATAGGTCGTAGATCCGGAGACAGAGCTCGGCGCGTTCGAAGGCGGTCCAATGACGCATTTCTTCGGTGGCCTCGCGGGCCGTGGCGACCGCCCGGTCGATGTCTCCCCGCGAGGCGATCGGGACGTTGTAGATGTGCTCCCCTGTGACCGGCGAGTGGACCTCGTAGTGGTCATCTCCGGTGCCGTCGGTCCACTCACCGGCGATGAAAAGCTTGAGGTCTTCGGCCATGGCCCAAAGGTAGTCGAACGGCTCGAACTCTGAATGACGGTTCAGCCGGGGCCAGGTAGGCTCGAGGAACCGTTTGAGGAGTGAGATGGGTCTGCAAGGAAGCAAGGGCACCGAATGGTTCGTCAGGGCCTCGGAATCGCTGGTCAACGGAGTGTCCAGCCAGTTCCGCTACTGGGGTGACGAGGACACGCTCGTCATCGAACGTGGCGAGGGCGGCCACGTCTACGACGTCGATGGCAAGCGCTATATCGATTACCAGTGTGGATTCGGCCCGATCATCCTCGGCCACGGCGATCCCGTTATCGGCGAAGCAGTGGCCGAGGCGGCTCTGCGTGGCACGACCTTCGCCATGACCCAGACGACAGAGGTGGAGGCGGCTGAGAAGGTGATGGAAGCCCTCGGCTGGCCCGACGGGATGCGGTTCACCAACACGGGCACCGAGGCCACCATGCATTCGCTTCGGCTCGCCAGAGGCATCACCGGGCGAGATGTCGTGGTCAAGTTCGAGGGCACCTATCACGGGGTGCACGACTACCTCATGTTCTCCACTGCTGGCGGGCCTCCGACAGGTCTCGGCACTCGACACCGGCCCGTCCCCTGGCAGTCGAGCTCGGGCATTCCTGAGACGATTCGCAGCTACGTCCGCACCATCCCCTTCAACGATCTCGAGCTCGCCCAGCGGGTCTTCGCCGACGAGGGTCGCCGGATCGCGGCGGTCATCGTCGAGCCGATTCTGGGGAACGCTTTCGGCTTCACTCCGGTGGATGGGTTCCTCGAAGGGCTTCGTGTCCTGTGTGACGACCACGGTGCGGCCCTGATATTCGACGAGGTCAAGACCGGGTTCCGGATAGCTACCGGCGGTGCCACCGAGCATTTCGGGGTGACCCCGGATATCGGCACCTACGCGAAGTCGATGGGCAACGGTTTTCCGGCTGCTGCCATAGCCATGAGGGGCGAGTTCGTGGATGGCTGGAGTAAAGGTGGTGTCGGCCAGGCCGGCACGTATTCGGGCAACGGCATCGCCGCCGCCGCGGTCAATGCGACCGTCTCCCGTTTGCTCACCGGTGAGCCACTAGCTCGTGTCGAGAAGGTGGGTCGGTCTCTCATGGAGGGAATCGAACGCATCCTCTCCGAGCAGGGAGTGGCAAGTAAGGTCACCGGGCATCCCGCCATGTTTTCGATCTTCCTCGGCGAGGGAGAGCCCAAGGAGTTCCGGGACACGGCCGGGCACGACACCGACCTCTACGAGGACATCTTGTTCAGGATGATCCGGAAAGGAGTCATGCCCTGTCCCGACGCTCTGGAGCCCTGGTTCGTCTGCGCCGCCCACACCGACGACGACGTGGCCGAGACACTCCAGGTGTTCGAGGAGTCGCTGGCGGGGGCACTCGACGGGAAGTGATCCTCGACCCGACATCCTGTGTGCCTCTCGACCGACATAGGCTGAGGCCATGATTCGTGTAGCTGTCTCCGGTGCAGGGGGAAAACTTGCAGGACCGATCATCGACGGCGTCCTCGCCGCCGACGATCTCGAGCTCATCGCCCTCTACAACCCCAATCGGGCGGGTCGTGAACTGGCAGGGACCATCATCTCCGGTGATCTACGAGGGATGGACGCCGACGTCGTCGTCGAGACCGCCCACCCTGATGTGGTGTTCACCAATCTCGAGGCATGGCGTGACGCCGGCATGGCCGCGGTGGTGGGGACATCGGGTTTCACCCCCGCCCGTCTTGAGCAGCTAACGCAGATGTGGGGGAGCGAGCAGCCGTGTCTCGTCATCCCCAACTTCTCGATCGGTGCAACCCTCATGATGCGATTCGCCGCCGAGTCGGCGGAGCACTTCGAGGCGATCGAGGTGATCGAGCGTCACCATTCCGACAAGCCTGACGCACCGAGTGGGACTGCGCTCGCCACTGCGATGGGGATCAGCGAGAAGGGTGGAGGCTCGTCTGATCTCTCCCAGGAGATCGTTCCGGGCTCACGCGGAGGAGACGTCGGCGGGGTCCGGGTCCACTCGCTGCGGCTGCCTGGACTGATCTCGCATCAGGAGGTGGCGATGTCCAACACCGGGGAGATGTTCTCGATCGAACACCTATCCACCAGCTACGAGTCGTTCGCCGCCGGTGCTTTGCTGGCGATTCACCGGGTGCAGTCACTCGACGGTGGGGTCCACCTGGGCCTCGACACCGTGCTCCGCTAGGTCACAGCGATGGCAAAGATCCACGGGGGCCAGATCATCGCCAGAGCCCTCAAGAACGAGGGTGTCGACACGCTGTTCACGCTCACCGGTGGGCACATCGTCCCCATCCTCGATGGGTGTCTCCAGGAGGGGATCAGGATCGTCGATATCCGTCATGAACAGACTGCGGCCCACGCCGCCGAGGCATACACCCGGCTGACCGGTCGGCTCGGGGTGGCTGCCGTCACCGCCGGACCGGGAGTGACCGACACGATCACCGGTGTCGCCACAGCCTTCTACGGCACCACGCCGATGCTGGTGATCGGGGGACGTCACTTGATCCGCCAGGAGTTGAAGGGCGGACTCCAGGAGATGGACCACACCAGACTCTTCCACTCCATCACCAAATGGGCCGCCACCGCCTGGCAGGTCGACCGGTTGGCGGACTACATCGCCACCGCGGCGCGTCACGCTTTCGAGGGACGCGGCGGTCCGGTCTTCCTCGACGTCCCCATGGACGTCCAATTCGACATGGTCGAGGAGACCGCCGTCCGGTTCCCGGTGTCCTATCGCCAATCGGCCGGTTTCGGGGCCGACTCCGCCACCCTCGACGAGATCGTCTCTCGACTGCGTGGAGCCGAGCGGGTGATGATCTTCGCCGGGGCGGGCGCCAGGGCGGGAGCGGCCGTTCGTCTCGCCGAACTGGCCGAGATCCTGCAGGCTCCCACCTTCGTCAACAGCCGTGCCCGCGGCTCTCTCCCACACGGCCATCCGCTTCTCGGGAACCATCAGCGGTCTCTCGCCATGGCCGGCGCCGACGTGGTGCTAGCCCTCGGTGTGGACTGGGACTTCCGGACCTCATACGGGGAGAAGATCTCGTCGGATGCTGTCGTGATTCAGGTCGATGGCGACGCCGCCAAAGTGGGCTGGAACCGTCCAGCCCATGTTGGGGTGGTCGCCGACCCGATGAGTGTCGTCGCCCAATTGGTGGACATGACCGATGACCTGCGCCGGCACGACACACCGGTCTGGACAAAGGAGATCATGGAGAAGGAGGCTGCCAAGGCTGAGGAGGCGAGACAGGCGGCCGCCGACGACTCGTCTCCAGTGTCCCCCCAGCGCTTCGCCAAGGAGGTCTCGGAGTTCTTCGGGACAGACTCGATCGTCTCCGTCGACGGAGGAGACATCGTCTCGACTACTGCCCGCTGGCTGCAAACGTCGACGCCTGGCCACGTCCTGGACCCCGGCCCGTTCGGGACCCTGGGGACGGGTGCGCCTTACGCCATCGCTGCCAAAACCGTCTTCCCCGAGAAGATGGTCGGTGTCGTCTTTGGAGACGGCGGTTTCGGGTTCAACGGCATGGAGTACGACACCATGGTCCGTCTCGATCTCCCGATCATCGGTGTCATCGGCAACGACGGAGTCTGGTCCAACATCAAGACGTTTCACCGAATGGCCTATCCGGAGCGGTTGGTTGCTACTGACCTGGGTGTCCGGCCCTATCACGAGATGGTCAAGGGATTGGGCGGCTATGGCGAGTTCGTCGACGATCCTGCCGAGATCCGGCCCGCCTTGGAGCGAGGCGCTGCATCGGGTCTCCCCGCCCTGGTCAACGTCCACATCGCCGAGACCATGCGGATGTCCTCCAACTACAACCAGTAGTCCCACACTTTCCCGAACCTAAGGTTGTACGACCCGGATATGGGACGAATCCGCTGAAGTTCGCCACACCTGGGCGCGTTCACCTGAGGATTAGCTGGTTCGTGCCATATATGGGTCCCACTACCTTAGGTTCCGGGAGGGTCGGGTCAGTCGAGGGCGGCCGGGTCGTCGGGGACGTCCACCGCGTATTGGCGGAGGGTGACGAGCGGCACGACTTCGAGGGCGCGCTCATGGGTGGAGGCGAGGACGACGGGTGCCGCCGCACCGTCGTGATGAGCCCGGAGCCAGTTTGCGGCCGTGACACACCAGCGGTCGCCAGGGTGGAGGCCGGGGAAGTGGAAGACGGGCGCCGGTGTGATCAGGTCGTTACCGATGGCCGATTGATGCTCGAGGAACTCCCTGGTGACGACGGCGCAGATGGTGTGGCCCCCGACGTCCCCCGGCGCGGTGGCACATGAGCCGTCGCGGAACCACCCGGTCACCGGATCGAGCGAACAACCCTCCAGGTCACCGCCGAGGACGTTTCGATCGGCCATCTCAGAGAAGGGCGACGGCGATGCTGCCCATCACGAAACAGTAGATCGCAAATGGGATGAGGCCGATCCGCTTGAGCATGGCGAGGAGGAGGGCGATGGCGAAGTAGCCAGAGATGCCGGCCACGACCATCGCGACAACGAGCTCGGAACCGAACTCACCGCTGTCGAACACCGCCGGTACGGATATGAGACCGGCTGCAGCGATTGCCGGGATCCCGAGCAGGAATGAGAACCTGGCGGCCTCTGTGGGCTGAAAGCCGCGGCCGTTTCCGGTGGCGATCGTCGTGCCCGACCGAGAAATGCCCGGAATCAGCGCGATGGCTTGTGAGATGCCGACGATGACTGCGTCGGGAATGCGACCTTCGGTCAGGGTACGAGTCCCCGTGGCCAGACGCTGGCCGATCACCAGGATGACGCCTGTTGCGATGAGGGCAATTCCGACGGCGGTGACGCTTTCCTGCAGGGTCTCCAACTGGGAGCGGAGGGGCAGACCGATGGCGACAGGCAATGTGCCGACCGCCACGAGGGTCGCGATCTTCCGCCCTTCGGGCTCGGTTCTCATCCTGAGGACGGACTTCACGTCCTCTCGGAAGTAGACCAGCACTGCTACCAGCGTTCCCAGGTGGAGCATTGCGGTCTCCGCGAGGCTGGGCGGGCTCACCTCGTACCCGAGAGCGTCCATGATCTCAGGGACGATGACGAGGTGACCGGAGGAGGAGATTGGGAGGAACTCGGTCAAGCCCTGGACGAGTCCCCAGATGATCGCAGCCAGCACGCCGGCACGGTAGCGGTCAGCCCGTGGATACCAGCACTGCCAACCGCCCTTCGGCTGAGGCGATCGCCACTTCTGCTGAACTCTCCGGGGGCACCGCGACGCCGCCATCGGCAGCCGCGAACGGGTCGTCCGATCCGGGGTGGGCGACCACCCCGGGGATCTCCGCACCGGAGTCGAGGAGGACCAGTTGCACGTCATCTCCGACCTCGGCCCCGTCGGGAAGGGTGACTCCGACCACCCACCACCCGGGTGGCGCGGTTTGGCCCATCTCACCGACGTCACCGATCATGACGGGCGATCCGGGAGGGACGAGACGTGTCGCCACGGTGCCCCGCTCCGCCGAGTCGAGCAGACCCGCGGGGGCCCTCTTCATCTCGGTGTTGGTCTCGTCGACGACGTCGCCGGGTGAGATCGTGACCGTGGCGAAGGGCGCCTCCACAGAGCTGTCTGGACGTAGCTCGACGTAGATGGCGGCAGCTGCGATCAGACAGACGAGTAGCCACCGCCCCCACGGCACGGGCTGAAACCAGAGCATCAACGTCAACGTACGACCGCGGTCGCTGGTTTAGAAGTGACCCGTCGCGTTCAGGCGTCGTCGCCGCCCGTCGACGTGGTGGTGGCCTTCGCCTTCTCTGCTGTCTTCTTCGGCTTGGAGTCGGAAGAGTCGGATGATCCAGAAGAGTCGGACGATGACTTCGAGGAAGTCTCCGAAGAGCCTTTGGACGAGGTGGATGGCTTGCTGTCAGTGGCGTAGAAGCCACCGCCCTTGAAGACGATCCCTCGTGCGTGGAAGACCTTCTGCAACGCGCCGCCACACTCCTTGTGCTTCTTCAACGGCTTGTCGGAGAACGACTGGAAGACCTCGATTGTCTCGCCGCAGTTCTTGCAGACGTATTCGTAGGTGGGCATCGATGGGGCTGACCGCTCGCAGAGTGCTGGAAGTGCGGGATTTTACAACCCGGAAGCCGTCTGTTCCATTCCGCCGCATCCCAATATGATCGGCGAATGACGTTCGCCATCGCGATTGCGCTCGTTGCCGCCTACGTGGTTGGGAGCATCGACTTCGCCGTGATCGTCGCTCGCATGCACGGGGTCGACATACATCAGGTGGGCAGTGGCAACCCGGGTGCCTCCAACGTCCTTCGCTCGATCGGACGATTTCCCGCAGCCATGGTCCTCGTCGGTGACACTCTGAAGGGAGTGATCGGGGCGGCGATGGGCATGATCGCGGCCGGCTCCGCCGATCCCCAGGTGGAATGGGCCTTTCTCGCCGGTTTCATGGCCGTGATTGGACACTGTTATCCGATCTTCCATCGGTTTCGCGGCGGCAAAGGTGTTGCGACTGGTCTGGGGGTGCTGTTCTTCACGGTTCCGATCGTCGGCGCCATCGTCGTGGTGGGTTGGCTGGTCCTCGTCAAGCTGACCAAGACGGCCTCCATCTCGTCTCTCATCGCAGTCTTCGCCTCGATCCCGCTCGCACTGTGGCAAGGAGTCGAGGGAATGAGCCTGGTCTGGCTGCTGGCGACCGTCGTCTTGGTGGTATGGCGCCATCGGGCCAACATCATGAGGGTCTTCAAAGGCAGCGAACAGAAGGTTGAAGCGTGAGCATCGATGTCGCAGTGATCCCGGCGGCGGGTCGGGGAACCCGGATGAGACCCGCCACGCGGGTGGTGCCCAAGGCTCTGATCACCGTGGTCGACCGGCCGGCGATCCAGTACTCCGTCGAGGAGGCCGCCCGGGCCGGGGCGAAGGAAGCCATCGTCGTGGTCGATCTGGACGCCGGTCACCTCATCGCCCAGCATTTCAGTCTCGAGGGGCCGCTTCCCGGGTTGGAGGACATCAGGGTGAGACCGGTAGTCCAAGAGGAGCCGCTCGGTCTCGGCCACGCCGTCTATGAGGCCGCCGAGATGGTGGGGGACCGCCCTTTCTTCTGCCTCCTATCCGACAACATCGTCAGGCCGGGCGATGACGTGCTCGATCGAATGGCCGTCGGCAGTCAGGAAGGCAATGTCTCGGTCATGTGTCTACGCGAGCTCAGCGATGAGTTCCTCTCCAAGTATGGGGTCGTGGTGCCCAACTCCGAGGCCGAAGACGGATATCTCGACATCGGGGGGGCGGTGGAGAAGCCTGGTGCAGCTCGGGCTCCATCACGGCTCGGTCTAGTCGGCCGCTATCTGTTCACGCCCGAGGTCTTCTCGATCCTGGCAAAGGTCGAACCAGGTGTTGGTGGGGAGATCCAGCTGACCGATGCCATCAACGAGCTGGGAGTCAGAGGGCGTCTACGTGGCTTCGTCGCCGATACCGACCTGTTGGACACCGGGACACCACAAGGCCTGCTCCAGGCGAGCAGAGTCCTCGGGTCCCACCTGTTCGGATCTGAGGTGTTCGACGCGTGAGGTCGGTCTCCGAGGTCCGGTCCCAGGTCCTGGACACGATCCGATCGCTGCCGGCAGAGCCGGTCCGGTTCCAGGACGCCGTGGGTCGGATACTCGCCGAGCCCG
>Ga0307505_10002581_pt1 | contig 12430 bp, 13 predicted proteins | sample 23_S_MG_FD_202183 | JGI IMG/M metagenome (GOLD analysis project Ga0307505, IMG submission 202183) | Soil microbial communities from Populus trichocarpa stands in riparian zone in the Pacific Northwest, United States - 23_S | ecosystem: Environmental > Terrestrial > Soil > Riparian zone > Trees...
AAGACCGTGAACACAACAGGGAACATAAGATGCGGCGCCTGCGAGAGGATCGAAGCGCCGACAACCAATCGAAGGACCATTTCGAGATAGTGCGTAAATGCGGACGTGGCAAAGCCGAGAAGGAACTCCTTCGCTTTCGCGGGAGCAAAGAGCGAGACCCCACCCAAAGCAATAAGAAAAAAACTGAATAGCAGTGCCACCGCAAATGTGACCACGTAAAGGATCGGCGCCAGATCATCCATATCTCTTAGTTCCGGTCCGAGCGAGGCTTTTGCGGCAAGAGATCGGTTGTGTTTTCGACGATACTTGCGGCGGGCTCGAACGGCCGGTCCTCGATCAGCTTTCCGGTAGGGCGGATCGATGGCGTTCCTTCGGTCGCGTCGGTTCCGTTATCGGTTGTCACATGCGGAAGAAACAGCTTTGAGTATCCGATCAATCCCACTCCCAACACGACAAACACCGCGAGTGCAATCGCCGACGCCAGGAATATCACTTCCGGACCGAACAAAATTAGTTTGTATAGCGCGGCCGCAAAGATAAAGGACATCAACGCGATCAGGCCGGCAATCGAAAGAGATCCTTTCCCCAATCTTTCAAGGATCACCTTGCGTCGCCGCCGGGTCGCATTTTCTTCGGACGGCAGTATCTCCGCCATGACCTCCGCGATCACGCCAAGCTTCAATCCGCAGGCTCGGCAGTAGCTTTGTTCGGTCGAGTTTTCCTTACTGCAGTTTGGGCAGTACATAGATATCGAGATTGTAGCAGTTAGTCGCGAGCCAGACAGCGAAGCAGAGCTTCGCCGCTCGGCTGGGACGGCGAACTGATCAAATCCAGTGCCAACGTAGGCATTCGACGGAATCGCGATCACCGCGATCCGCGGCTAATGTTGATGGTCTTGGCGAGGTCGAGGACAATGGTTCGGTCGGGGTTGAGTTCGGCCTTGTCGAACAGGATGGTGCGTTTGGTGCGGATCATGAAGTGCGTGCAGAACGCACCGGCGTAGATCACGTAATATTCCTTCCCCTTTTCCTTTCTCACACGAAAGGCGTATTGTTTGGTCGGGTCGCAGCGGTGGATGGCGATCTTCTTCTCAAGCGCGTCATAGTAAAGCTCGACCGCCGCCGGCGAGCCGAGGGCTCGATAGGCGAGCGCGTTCAATGCCAGGAACTTTCGCGGCGACATAGTCACGCGGATCGTTTCCTTGCTCTTGCCGTTGGGGCTGCCTTCGAATCTCGTGAATCTTTCGAGCATCACCGATCAACGTAGCATAAATGCAACAGCAATGCAAGGAATAGATTCACCTCTCATTCCTAACTACTTCCTTCATCACACCGCGGCACCCACAGCCAATTCACACGCCAGCACCGCGGCAGCAGACATTTTCAGAGATTGCGTCGGCCCACCTTACCGCAAGCTAAAATTTTCGATCGCAGGTGAAAAACGACTGAAAAATACGTCTGGCGCCGCGCAAAAAAGCGGCGCAGGGTGCGCATTTTTTGCAGCTCACGGCGTTTTCGCGGGAGCTTTTAACGGAACTTTCGCCGGAGTTTACATCTTCGGCTTTAGCCTTTTAGCCGCCTCGTCTGCCCGAGCCTTGCGTCCGGTTTCGGTCTCGATCCGGATCAGGCCTGATCGGATGTCAGCTGTAACTCCCTCCGGACCAGCCCTAACGGGCTCGTAATGGATGTATAGGCCTGGAAGATTCCACCAGTATTCAGTTACTCGGAATGACGGTTTTTCAGTGCTGCCCGGATTTATGGTTGCTCCGCGAGACAATGACCATTTGCCATATTTCTCGGCCAGGACATCCTGGACGATCTTGTCAACGCTCGGACCCTTGGTAAAGACACCGACGTATCCTACCTTTCCTTCAAACAACTCGACGACGAGCATGCATTGGCTGACCCATGACGGACATTTGTCCGTTGCCAGACGAACAGTCCTAAAGTTTGGCGCAGGCTCGTTTGGACCGCGGGCGAGTCCTCCCAACTGTTCGTCCAACGCCGAATAGCAAGTCTGGAGTCCCGCGGGGCCAAACATCGGGCATGCGGGGACGGAGAATGGATCACCGAGCTGTATACCGAAAACCTCAGTGTCGACTTTCGCCGCGGCCGCCTTCGCGATCGCGGGATCGGACGGCACCGGGCCCTTGCAGTTCTTTAGCTCGACCGCGAGATCCCCCTTTACGACCGATCGAAAGACCGCAATTTCCGACATGCGCCGTGGACGGTCGGGGTATTCAACATGGCAGTAATTATCGAGTTCGTGAACCTTCTGCCCGCTGTCGTTACGGCAATAGCGGACGATCACGGTTTCGGGACATTTGTACTCGTAGTTGTATTTAACGGCCTGGGCCGCAGACGTGACGGTGAACGCGGCCACCATCAGAAAAAGTCCCGCTGTGCGCATATGCTTGAGGTGGGATATAGCGCCAATGGTTATATACCAGTTTGAGTCCCGCGGCAAGCAAAAGCCCATCGGGTGATCCGACGGGCTCATGCTAAATTTGCGGCTCCAGACTTGATCGCAACACAGACTGAAATTGCTGCCGTTGCTCCGTTCCCGGCCTAGCGGGGTTCACAACTCAAACCTTGTGCGGAGCCTGAAGCCAAGGATAGTTTAGCATCCGAGCAAACGAGTGAAAAAGTGGAAAGGTGAAAAAGTGAAAACGCTAGGAGCCTAGGTTGCACTTCAGGTTCGAACTTTTTCACTTTCCCCCTCTTAAACTTTACGCTTTCGAGCCTACGGCTCTCGCGGTTCGTACTCTTCACAGGGGCAGTCTTCGATGCCCGTGTCCGGGTTGTAAGTACAATCGTCGGAATATCGAAGACATTTCCGAGCGTATTTGATCGCCAGGAACGTAAGAGCCGCGATGCCGGCGACGACGGCAATGATCACCCATGTCTTTTTGGTCTTACTCCAGCCTGTTTTCTGAGCCTGTTTGTTGGCGTTCTCGCGCTCGGACTTAACGGGGTCGAAGGCGACTGAATCTGCTTTCAGGCGGGCAGTTTCCTTATCGAACGCCTCTTTCAGGTCCGGGCTCGGGTTCTGCTTTGCCGCAACAAGTTCCTTGGCGGGAATCTCATTCTGCTGAGCGTTGAGGGGAAGCGTGAGCGATACCGTGAGGATCGCGAAAACCAAAAGGTGCGCGGTCGCGGACTTTAACATTTTTCCTTACTCCTTGATCGTGAGGGATTAACTTTGCGAACGCGTAGATTATGCGATCATAACGGGCCGTTGTAAACGGTCTTTTTGTAAAGATTTATAAAGAAAAGGCCGCGTCCGAAAGTGGACACGGCCTTGAAAACGATGGCGGAAAGGGTGGGATTCGAACCCACGGAACCCTTTTGAGGTTCACAGCATTTCCAGTGCTGCCAGTTCAACCACTCCTGCACCTTTCCGCGAAATTTGAGTTGTTAAAGACCTACCTTACTTTTCCTTTGCCGGTTCGGGCTTGGTGTCAGACGTATCTTCACCTGAGAGCCAGAGATGGACGAATCCGGCCAGCAATGCTCCGAGTACCGGGCCGACCCAGAAGAGCCAAAGCTGGGTAACCGCCCACGAGACCTGTCCCCCAACCGCGAGCACAATGGCCGGGCCGGTGCTGCGTGCGGGGTTGACCGACGTGTTCGTGACCGGGATCGAGACGAGGTGGATCAGCGTAAGGCAGAGTCCGATGGCGATCGGAGCGAATCCCGCCGGGGCCGATTTACTCGTCGAACCGAGGATGACGATCAGGAAAAAGAACGTCAGTACAACTTCTGCGACGAATCCTTGGAGTGCCGGATAACCGCCGGGCGAATGGTCGCCATAGCCATTCGACGCGAGCCCACTCGCACCGAGATCGAAGCCGACCTTGCCGCTCGCGATCAGGTAAATGATGCCCGCCGCGGCCAGGGCCCCAAGGATCTGAGCGACGATGTACGGCAGAAGCTCGTTGGCCGGGAACCGACGTCCCGCCCACAATCCGACCGAGACGGCGGGGTTGAAATGGCCGCCCGAAATGTGCCCAAGCGCGTACGCTCCGGTAAGCACCGTCAATCCGAAAGCGAGCGAAACTCCCGCGAAGCCGATCCCCAACGACGGATAAGCCGTCGCCAGCACCGCGCTTCCGCATCCACCCAAGACCAACCAAAGCGTCCCGAGAAACTCCGCCGTTACCTTCTTACTCAAAGGCATCTGGTTTCCTCCTGATCTTAAATTGTTAGCAAACTATGTGGCGAGCGATCTAAAAAAAACTAGATATCAAATACCAACGATGGCGGAGAGGGTGGGATTCGAACCCACGGTACCCGTTAGGGTACAGCAATTTTCGAGACTGCCCGATTCAACCACTCTCGCACCTCTCCGCGAGAATCACTTATATTAAGGTTTCGCGCCTGCAAATATCAAGTTTGCTGTTCGGTTTCCTCTTGTTGTTCTTACTCATCGTAATTCTGTGGTTGGATAAAGAAACCAACCACAGAATAAGACGAACAAGAAAGAGAACACAGATCAGGATCTTCGATCTCGAAAAAAATCTTGCATTAGTAACCGGCACTCATCCGCGAGCACGCCGGCGACGATCTCCATTCGATGGTTAAGGTCGTCGCTGTCGCACAGACGGAATCGGGTCTCGACCGCCCCGAAGCGTTCGTCATGCGCGCCGAAAACTAGGCGGGCGATGCGGGCGTTTACTAGCGCACCGGCGCACATCACGCAGGGCTCGATGGTCGTGTAGAGCGTGCAGCCGGTAAGGCGATAATTGTTGATCTTCTCAGCGGCGATGCGGAGCGCGAGTATCTCAGCATGGGCGGTCGGATCGCTGTCCGTGATCGTGCGATTGCCCGCCGCCGCCAGGACTTCTTGATCCGCATCGACTATGAGTGCACCGATCGGCACCTCGCCGAGATCGCGGGCATTCTCGGCTTTTTCTAAAGCCAGCCGCATGAATTCTTTGTCTCGCTCCTGCATTTTTCTTGCTTCCATGCGGTTTCAGTGTAAACTATCGGTTGGCGTCGAACTTAGCCGCCGCCGTCCTTTCAGCTCTCTCTTTTTGCGCTATATGAGCGACGATGTTCGGTCGGGCATTCGCACGGCCGAAGACATACATTCGACCAACGTTCCTGACGCCTTCAAAGCATTTGCTGACGAGGTTCGCCGCCGCAACCAAAAGACCCAATCGACACCCGTAACGATAGCGCAGAAGCTGCAGCCCGCCGAGTTTAACACGGCGATGGTCCACTTCTATCGCGGCGAGATCCAGCGGTCAAACATCTGGCGAAACCGGCTCGATGCGACAACGAACTGGGCGGTGATCACGGCCGGTGCGACGCTCTCGTTCGTGTTTAGCTCGCCCGATAACCCGCATTTTGCGATCCCGATCAACTCCATACTCGTCTCGATCTTCCTGTTTATGGAAGCCCGGCGATATCGCTACTACGAGGTTTGGGCGAATCGCGTCCGCATCCTGGAGACGGGCTATTTCGCCCCGATGCTGTCGCACCGCGTGATACCGCCGGACAAGGAATGGGCCGACCACATCTCGGCTGACCTGATCTCGCCGCACTTTACGATCAGCGAATGGGAGGCGGTCGGGCGCCGTCTGCGGGCGAATTATCTTTGGATATTTATCCTGTTGGCGCTCTCTTGGGCGTTGAAGATCTACATTCACCCTTCGCCGATCCCGACCCAGACGCCCCAGGATTTGGCCAGGTTTTGGGAGATCTTTACGAATCGCGCAACGGTCGGCCTCGCACCAGGTTGGCTTGTGATCGTGGTAGGCGGGATATTTAATTTTCTGATCTTCTTTGTCGCGTTCGGCACGTTGCGGCTGCGCGATTCATCGAGCGAGGTGCTGCCGCTCGAGAATTTCGAATGGCATCCGTTCAAACAAGTATCCGAATGGGCCGGCGAGAGCCTGAAACGCAAACCGACCATTCGCCGTTCAAAGAAGGCCCGCCATCGGATGCGATCGATCCATAAGACGGAAGCGTAGAAAAAGTGAAAAAGTGAAACGGTGAAAAAGTGAAAAAGCTTTGCGGCGTACGAGCAACTTTTTCACCGGTTCACTTTTAAACTTTTAAGCCGATATCTGCTAATTTGTTGCTATTACTTCTACTTCAGCAACATAGGAGACAACACATTAATGCCAATAGAACTGGACGAGCGTGGCCGTGCACTTGAGAACGAGTATTTTCATCGCAAGGAGCGAGAGATTCTCGAAAAGATGAAGGCCCAGATCTCGGGCGACGACAGCAAGGACGCCGATATGCAGTGTCCTCGGTGCGATGGTGCGCTTTACGAAACCACCTACGAAGGCATCACCATCGACGTCTGCAACAAATGTACCGGCGTATGGCTCGATTCGGGCGAACTCGCCCAGGTCGCGGCGAAGGAAGAGGGGACCGGCGGCTGGTTTGGGAAGATATTTGGATAAGAGAAGGAAACTAATGTCTGTAAAGCGCACATTCTTAGCCCTCGCACTGGTGGTGGCGGCCGGCATCTCGCTCATCGCGCAGAATAATATAGCGACGATAACCGAGGAACGCCTTCCTCCAAACGTTAGGATTACCGGACTCCCGGTTGAGGTTAGCGACGCAAAGCTCTCGAGCAAGCTGATGGGTCGGGAGATGCCGTATCGGGTCATAACGCCGGTAGTAAAAATGGTTGCTACAGCAGAGCGGTATCCGGTCATTTATTTGCTGCACGGTTTGACCGGACACTATAACAACTGGACCGACCTGACCAAACTTTCGGAGTATGCCGGCGCCTACAAAGTGATCATTGTGATGCCGGAGGGCGGCGATGGTTGGTATACGGACAGCGTTTCTAATGAAAAAGAAAAGTGGGAAAGCTACATCGTTCAGGAATTGATCCCCGAGGTAGATAAGAAATTTAAGACGAATACCGGACGCAATCAACGGGCGATCGCGGGCCTTTCAATGGGCGGGTTCGGGGCGTTGAAGTTCGGGTTGAAGTATCCCGACAAGTTCGTGCTCGCGGCATCGTTCAGCGGAGCGGTAAGCGCAGGGCAGATCACTGAGAAGACTGTTCCCGGAGCGATCGGCAAGACGATCGACGGCATCTTTGGGCCAGCCGATTCCGAATCGAGAAAGGCGAACGATCTGTTTGCGATCATCCGTTCATTAACGCCCGACAAGATGAAGGAGATCCCATTCATCTACTTCGATTGCGGCACCGAAGATTTCCTTTTCCAGAGCAATCGCGAATTCGTGAACCTGCTCGTCGAAAAGAAAGTGCCGCATGAATACCGCCAACTGCCGGGCGTCCACGACTGGAAGTATTGGGACAAGCAAGTGCAAGAGTTTCTTCGCGTGGCAGACCGGATGTTTGCCGGGACGAAGCCCTAAGCCAAATTTTTAGACCAGTTTCGAGTTATCAGTTTCGAGTTGCCAGTCAGAAACTCGAAACTCACCACTCGGAACTCGTAACTGTACTAAAATGAAAATTATTCGTTCCGGAGCCTTGATCGGAGGCGTACTGCTTGCCCTTTTTCTCGTTCCAATATCCACGGTTGCACAGACAGATCAAGAAAGACGCATCGCCGAGATCCAAGCTGCATTGAAGCATCAGGGATTCGACGGGTGGCTGTTCTACGATTTTCGCGGCAGCGACATTCTGATCCCGCGGATACTGAAGACCGAGCGGCTGGGCGGTTCGCGGCGGTGGTTTTATTACGTTCCTGTAAGGGGCGAGCCTACAAAGATCGTTCACACGATCGAGCGAGAACAACTGGATGTCCTTCCCGGTCGCAAGCGGATCTATCGTGAATGGAAGTCGATCAGCGATAACCTACGCCAAACATTCCTGGATTGCGAAGATCGAAAGGCCGACTGCAAACCGAAGTGGCCCCCTGCGATTGCGATGCAGTATTCGCCCGACAATGATATTCCGTACATATCCCGAGTAGATGCGGGCACTGTCGAAATGGTGCGGAAATTGGGAGTAAATGTAGTTACCAGCGCCGATCTCGTGCAGCAGTTCGAGGCGGTTTGGACGGACGAGCAGCTTCAGATGCACACCGAAGCGGCGACCAAGATGCAGAAGGTGATCCTCGAAGCATTCGCCGAGATCAAACGCCGTATCAACGCCGACATCCCCACGACCGAGAATGACCTTCAGCAGTTCATGATGAAACGGTACGAGGAAGAGGGCATGAACCCCTCGCCGATGATCGTGGCCGTGAATGCGAACGCCGCGTCGCCGCATTATTTTCCGCGTGCCGGCAAAGGCTCGCCGATCAAACGCGGCGATCTGGTGCTGATCGATACGGTGACGAAGGTTAAGAAGCCGAAAGCTCCCGCCGCCGATCTGACGTGGATGGGATACGTCGGGGAGACTGTGCCGGAAGAGTACGTCAAGGTCTGGAACATCGTGTTCGAGGCTCAGCAATCTGCGCTGAAGGCGATTCGCGATGCGTTCAAGGCTGGCCGCCCGATCACTGGAGCACAGGCGGATGACGTTTCTCGCGGAGTTATCACTAAGGCAGGCTACGCCGATGAGTTCCTCCACCGCACCGGCCATTCGATCGGTGAAGAGGGCCACGGCAACGGAGCGAATATCGACAACCTCGAAACCCGCGATTCACGTCGCCTGATCCCACGGACAGCGTTCTCGATCGAGCCGGGGATCTACCTCGCCGGCAAATTCGGCGTGCGGTCGGAGATCGACGTTTACCTGACCGGCACCGACGCGATCATCACGCACCCGCACCAGACCGAGATCTTCGCGATAATGAAATAGACTTTCGACATACAAGTAGAAACGGCGAGCCAACGCAAGCTCGCCGTTTCGCGTTTACGGGACAAAATGAGAAAATCGCGGTTTATGAAACGCCTACTTTCGACGATATTTTGTTTGGGTCTGATGGCGTCGTTCGTCGCCGGTCAGCAGGGCAAAGAGCCGGCTTTCGAGTCATATCCGGTGCGGGTCGAGAGCAAAACCGCGCGGGCGATCGATTTCCGCAACAGCCCGGGAGCTTCTAAGTTTCGCACCCGTCTGCGCGAGGCGATCAAGGGTGATGTGAACTTTGCCGGACGCTACATAATTTCCGGATGGGGCTGCGGTTCGGGCTGTTCGCAAATGGCGATCATCGATGCGAAAACGGGTCGCGTCTTTATGCCCGACGCGCTTGCGGGTGTATCCGCCTGGTATTACGACGTCGAAGACGATTACGAGGTTTATACATATAAGAAGAACAGCCGGCTCCTGGTCGTCCGCGGAGCGCCGGGCCCGATGACCGACGGCGACACGGAACAGGAACCTGGCTCCTATTACTACGAATGGCGTCCGAACCGACTGCGGCTTATCAAATTCGTTCCCCGACCAAAACCGAAGAATGCCTGAGATCAACCTGGAAAAGCTCTTCGAGGGCGATACGCGTACGGTCGCGAGGGCGATCACGCGCGTCGAGAACGGTACGAGCGGTGCTGCCGATCTGATGAAGGCGGTCTTCCCGAAGACCGGACGCACGACGGTCATTGGGATCACCGGTGCGCCCGGAGCAGGTAAGTCGTCGCTGGTCGATAAGCTTGCGTTGCACTATAAAGATGCCGGCGAGCGGATCGGGATCGTTTGCATCGATCCGTCGAGCCCGTTTTCGGGCGGTGCGATCCTCGGCGACCGCATCCGGATGGCGACGCTCGGCCTTGATAAAAATGTCTTTATCCGCTCGATGGCGACGCGTGGCAATCTCGGCGGATTGTCGCGGGCAACAGTCGACGCGGTCGCGATCCTCGATGCTGCCGGGTTCGATAAAGTGATCGTCGAGACGGTCGGCGTGGGGCAGGATGAGGTCGAGATCGTAAAGGCCGCTGACGTTTCGGTTGTGGTGCTTGTTCCCGGCATGGGTGACGATATCCAGGCCATCAAGGCCGGGATCATGGAGATCGGCGACGTATTCGTGATCAACAAGGCTGACCGCGAAGGCGTGCTGCGGACGCAGAAAGAACTTGAGGCGCTGCTCTCGCTCGCACACCGGCCCGATATGTGGAATCCGCCGATAGTTAGGACTATTGCTACCGAGAACAAGGGCATCGAAGACCTCGCGACCGCCATCGAAAGTTATTGTGGTTATCAGGCGGAGGCCGAGGACGCCGCTCGGGTGCGGAAAACGGCCATAGCCCGTTGGCGGCTTACGGAGCTTTTGCAGGAGAAGTTGTTGGAGCGCATCTTGGGACGCAATGGGACCGAAAGTAGGCTAGACGAACTGGCCGCTCGGGTTGCAGATAGGAAGCTTGATCCATATTCCGCGGTCGACGAGCTACTCAAAGGGGCTTGACCGGCGTGCTATAATTCAAACAGTCGTGTGTGTAGGTGCAACGCACGAAAGTTTTTTGAAAATTTACGAAAATCGCCGATTTCGACGAGCTAAGGCCTTTACGATCAGTGGATTAAGTGTCCCACGCGCTTCGTGGGACAGTCTGGGACAGTGGGACATATCTTCGGCGGCAAAAATGGTCGTTAATTAATGAAAATAAACCACTTAGGCATCGCAACTAAAGATATCGCCAGTGCACTGGAGTTTTGGGAAGATGCGCTTGGGTTGGAGAACGTCCATTCCGAGATTGTCGAGGATCAGAAGGTCAGGGTCGCCATGCTGCCGCTCGGCGAAAGCCGGATCGAGCTGCTCGAACCGACCACTGACGATTCGCCGATCAGCAAGTTTCTAGAGAAACGCGGTGGCGGCATCCATCACATCGCGGTCGAGGTCGATGACATCGAAGCATCGCTTGCAAAGCTGAAAGACAAAGGGATGCGGCTGATAGACGAATCGCCGCGGATCGGAGCAGAAGGATGCCTCGTTGCATTTGTCCATCCATCTTCAGCCAACGGAGTGCTCCTGGAACTCGTCCAAAGTATGCATACAGAATAGGTTTCGGGCCCGTGCTCTGATATGATTTTCGTTTGATTTTCGTCCGACCGCAAACAGTATTAAAAAGAGAGGAATTTTAACTTGAGCAGCTTAACAAAAGGATTGATCTTATTGGCCGTCATCCTCGGGATCGGCGCCGGACTTGTCGCTTGGAAACAGAAGGTCGGAGCACACGGCAACTTTAACAGCATTACGAAGCAGGAAGTCGAGCTTCTTCTCGCCGATGTGGCGAAGACGAATCCGACGGTCTTGCAGCGGTTCAAAGAGGACGAAAAGGTTCGGAAAGAGCAGCTCGATAATCTTAAGGAGTTGCTTGCCTTTGCGAGCCAGGCTGAGAAAGAAGGACTCGCAAACGAATCGCCAAACAAGGAAGAGCTTAAGAACATCCGCGCGGAGGTTGTCGCGGTGACCTACGACAAGGAGATCAACAAAGATAAAGGCCCGATGCCGCCGTTTGGTTTCATAACCGAAGACCAGATCAAGGCGTTCTGGGGCGAGGGCGAGCAGCCGGCAAAGGGCTGGTTTGAGAGTTTCAAGGACAAGATCGGCCTCGGTGCAAAGGACCGCGAAGTCGAATTCAACAAGTTCCTCGACTCGAAAGTGGCGATCCTGAAGCGGGACAATCCGCAGATGAAGGACCGCGAGATATCGGAAGAAGAGCGCGGACAGGCCCGCGAGTTCTTCGCAAAGATCGGCATTTACAATGACGAGTACAAGGCGAAGGCCGCAAGCCTTTCGCAGGAGTTTCGGGATAAGGTCGAACTTCAGGCGAAGCTTCAACAGGCCCAGTTCCTTGCACAGCTTTATGCGGCGAAGATGCCGGAAAAGGTGAAGCCGACCGAGGAAGAGATCAATAAGTACATCGCCGAACATCCGGAACTTGATCCCGCAGCAAAGAAGACGAAGGCCGAAGAGATCCTCAACCGGGTCAAGGCGGGTGAAGATTTCGCTGCGCTTGCGAAGGAATTCTCTAACGATCCGGGAAGCAAAGACAACGGCGGCAAGTATGAAAACATTCGGCTTGGCCAGATGGTCAAGCCGTTCGAAGACGCAGCGATGTCGCTGGAACCTGGCGGCGTATATCAGACCCTCGTTGAGACTGATTTCGGATATCACATTATTAAGCTCGAAGAGAAGAAGGCTGCCCCGGCGGCACCTGCTAAGCCCGAAGGCGAAGATGCTGATCCCGGTGCGGGAAGCGGTGAGACCTACACGGCTCGGCACATCTTGATCTCGACCGGCGTGAAGGATGCGGACGATCCGAACCCGATGGCTCGTGAGGAACCTGTCAAGAAGTACGTCGAGAAGAAACTTCAGAAAGAAAAGCAGGAGAAGCTGATCGAAGGTATCGTCGCGGCGAATCACGTCACTGTCCCCGATGATTTCGATGTTCCTGAGGTTTCTGAAGAGCAGATCAACGAAATCATGAAACAACGGCAGCAGCAGCAACAGCAGATGCAGATCCCGGGCGACCCGCACGATGATGAAGGTCCGACGGCGGGTGCTCCGGCAGCCAACAAAGCACCAGCTTCCAAGCCGGCGCCGCCAAAGAAG
>Ga0307505_10002582_pt1 | contig 12424 bp, 7 predicted proteins | sample 23_S_MG_FD_202183 | JGI IMG/M metagenome (GOLD analysis project Ga0307505, IMG submission 202183) | Soil microbial communities from Populus trichocarpa stands in riparian zone in the Pacific Northwest, United States - 23_S | ecosystem: Environmental > Terrestrial > Soil > Riparian zone > Trees...
GCGCCAGGCCGCGGCATCCGCCCGCGACACACGCCGCATCGCCTCGATGTCGCGCGGCACCGCGACCGACGCGACCACACGATCGTCTTCGGGCGTCGGCACCGGCGGCGCGGCGAGCGCCCACGACACCATGATCCGGTCGGTCTCGTCGCCGCGGTTGACGCCGTCGTCCATCGGCCCGTAGTGGCCGACGAGGTACTCCGTGACGCGCGTGCCGAGCACTCGCAGGTTGAAGTGGGCGTTGCGGGCGACGAGCGGATCGAACGTCCAGGTGATGTGTCCGACCTCCCGCGCGAGCGCCCACTCGCGCTGGTGCTGCTTGAGCGCGCGCCCGAGCCCCTGGCTCTGCTGGTCGGGGAGCACGCCGGTGATGTGGCTGTGCATCGAGCGCGCGGCGGGCGCCGCGAAGAACGCGACGGATGCCCCGACCATCCGGTCGCCGTCGTACAGTCCGACCGCATAGTTTCCCGAGTGCGCGAGCGCCCGCAGCAGGTTCGGCGGCATGCCGCCGCGGTCCCCGCCCCACACATCGGCGAGCACCTGAGACGCAGTGAACACCTCGTCGACGGTCTCGAGGGGGCGGATGCGTGGACGGGGCTCAGCAGAGCCGCCCGGCGGGGTCTCGGTGTCGGCCATTCGCCCACGGTACTCCGGAGCCGGCAGCTCGCGCCGCGGCTAGCCTGGTCGGATGGGCAAGACGGATGAGGACGCGCGAAGACGGCTCACCCGGATGCCTCGGCAGGGCGCCATCGTGGCGGTGCTCGCCGTCGCGGGACTCGCGTCGTCCTTCATGTTCACGCTCATGGTGCCGATCCAGTCGAAGCTGCCGGAGCTGCTGAACGCCAGCCGCGAAGACACCGCCTGGGTGGTCACCTCGACGCTGCTCGCGGCCGCCGTGATCACTCCGATCTCGGGGCGTCTCGGCGACATGTACGGCAAGCGCCGCATCCTGCTCGTGCTGGTCGCGGTGATGATCGTCGGCTCCGTCGTGGCGGCGCTGTCGCCGGGGATCATCGGCATCATCGTGGGGCGGACGCTCCAGGGCGCCATCGTGGGCGTCGTGCCGCTGGGCATCTCGATCATGCGCGACGTGCTCCACGAAGACCGCGTCGACTCCGCGATCGCCTTCATGAGCGCGACGCTCGGCGTCGGCGGTGCGCTCGGCCTGCCGATCAGCGCAGTCATCACCGAGCGCAGCGACTGGCACCTGCTGTTCTGGATGGCCGCAGGTCTCGGGATCATCGTCTTCGGCCTGGTCCTCTGGGTCGTCCCGGTCAGCGTGCTGCGCACCGCCGGCCGGTTCGACTACATCGGCGCCGCCGGACTCGCGGTGGGCCTCATCGGCATCCTGCTCGCGATCTCGCGCGGCAACGAGTGGGGCTGGGGGTCGCCTGCGGTGCTCGGGTGCGGGCTCGGTGGGCTCGCGGTGCTGCTGCTGTGGGGCTGGTTCGAGCTGCGCATCGACGAGCCGCTGCTCGACCTGCGGGTCGCCGCGCGGCCCGCGGTGCTGCTGACGAACATCGCCTCGGTGGCGATGGGGTTCTCGCTGTTCGCCTCGAACGTCGTGTACCCGCAGATGCTCGAGCTTCCCGTCGCGAGCGGCTCCGGGTTCGGGCTGTCGCTGCTCGCCGCGAGCCTGATCGTCATGCCATCAGGCCTGGTCATGATGGCCCTCTCGCCCGTCGCCGGACGCATCGCGTCCCGTACCGGACCCAAGCTCCTGCTCCTGCTGGGGGCGATCTCGCTGATCGCCGCCTACGGGTTCACGCTGCTGTTCTCTGCCGAGGTGTGGCACATCCTCGTCGCGAACATTCTGATCGGCGCGGGCATCGGCTTCGGCTACGCCTCCATGCCGATGCTCATCATGCGCTCGGTGCCGCAGTCCGAGACGGGCGCGTCCAACGGACTCAACGCGCTGTTCCGCTCGCTCGGCACGAGCACGGCGGCGGCGGTCGTCGGAGCGGTGCTCGCCACCTACACGGTGGACTTCGACGGGATGCCGGTGCCGACGAGCACGGCATTCACGCTGTCGCTCATCCTCGGCGGCGGGGCCGCGATGGTCGCGCTCGTCGTGGCGCTGTTCATCCCGCGTCGGCACGCGCCAGAGGAGCGACATCCGTCCCTGCCGGAGTGACCCCACTGACGCGGACCGCGCCGGGCCGCTACTCTGACGCCATGGATCAGCGGGACGAGGGCGAACCCGACCAGCAGCCGGTGGGGCCGCCGGACGGTGCGACCGCCGCCGCCGAGTCCGCCGCGGCCACGGCGACCGTGCCGGACGGCGATGCCGACAAGCGCTTCTTCGGTCAGCCGTGGGCGCTCGCGCATATCTTCGGCGTCGAGATGTGGGAGCGGTTCAGCTTCTACGGCATGCAGGGCATCCTGCTCATCTACATGTACTACTCGGTCGCCGAGGGCGGCCTCGGGATCGATCAGGGCGTCGCGACCGGGATCGTCGGAGCGTACGGCGGCACGGTCTACCTGTCGACGATCCTCGGCGCGTGGGTCGCCGACCGGCTGCTCGGCTCCGAGCGCGTGCTCTTCTACAGCGCGATCGTCATCATGCTCGGCCACATCGCGCTTGCGATCCTGCCGAGCGCGTGGGGGCTGGGCGTCGGCCTGATCTTCGTGGCGATCGGTTCGGGCGGGCTCAAGGCGAACGCGACATCCGTCGTCGGGACGCTCTATACGCCGGCGGACCCCCGACGCGACGCCGGGTTCTCGCTGTTCTACCTCGGCATCAACCTCGGGGCGTTCTTCGGCCCGATCGTGACAGGTATCCTGCAGTCGTCGATCGGGTTCCACGCGGGGTTCGCCGCCGCGGCGGTCGGGATGGCCCTGGGCCTCATCCAGTACTCGTTCGGCCGCAAGCAGCTGCCCGAGTCGTCGCGGACCGTGCCCAACCCGCTCCCCCCCAACCGCCGACTGCTGGTGGTCGGCATCGGGGTCGCCGGCATCCTGGTGATCGCGGTGCTGGTGCTGACGGGCGTGATCCGCGCGGACAACCTCGCCGGCATCGTCATCATCGCGACGCTGGGCGCCACCGTCGCGTACTTCTTCGTGATCCTGTCATCGCGTGCGATCAGCGGCATCGAGCGCTCGCGCGTGTTCGGCTTCATCCCCCTGTTCATCGTGAACGTCGGCTTCTGGTCGCTGTACCAGCAGCAGTTCACGGTGCTGACGATCTACTCGGATCAGCGTCTGGACCGCGAGATCCTCGGATTCACGATGCCGGTGTCGTGGATCAACTCGATCAACCCGATCTTCGTCATCATCCTGTCCGGCGTCTTCGCGGCGATCTGGACGAAGCTGGGCACGCGCCAGCCGTCGACTCCCGTGAAGTTCTCGATCGGCGCGATCGTGATGGGCATCGCCTTCCTGCTCTTCCTCCCGTGGGCCAACGGCGGCGAGAACTCGACCCCGCTGCTCGCGATCATCGGCATCCTGCTCGTCTTCACGATCGCCGAGCTGTTCATCTCGCCCGTCGGCCTCTCGGTGTCGACCAAGCTCGCGCCCGAGCGGTTCCACACGCAGATGATCGCGCTCTACTTCCTGTCGGTCGCGCTCGGCACGAGCATCGCCGGCTGGCTCGCCCAGTTCTACGACCCGACGAACGAGGTGCCGTACTTCACGATCCTCGGCTTCATCGCGATCGGTCTGGGCGTCGCGCTGTTCCTCTCGGTCAAGCCGGTGCTCGCCTTGATGCGCGGGGTTCGTTAGGAGGCTACGGCTCGAGAGTCAGCGTGGGCGCGAGCGGTGCTATGCCCTCGCGCAGCCGGATGATCTCGCGCACGTGGTCGTGCAGCCGCATATCCTCATCGACCTCGGGACGCCACTGCGGCACGGGCAGCGCGACGCCCCCGGCGCCGGGCACCACGAACACCGTCATGCACTGCGTCGTGAGGGTGAGCTCACGCGGCGAGCGCGGATCGGCCGACGAGACCCGGATGCCGAGATGCATGCTGTGCGCGCTCGTGTAGAGCAGTCGCGCCTCGACCTCGGCGATGTTGCCGATGCGCATCGGTGCGAAGAAATGGATCCCGCCCGAGTACACGCCGATCGCGTGGCTCGCGGCATCCCCGTCCTTCATCCATGAGGCGGCGCACGCGTACGCGGCCTCGTCGATCCATCGCATGACGGTGCCGCCGTGGGCGTTGCCGCCCCAGTTCACGACGCCCGGCGGGACGAGGAACCGCAGCGTCGCGCGGGGAGCGCGCGATGCATCCGTATAGTCCTCCGACAGCATCAGCCGCTTGATCTCGGCGCGCGAAGGGATGCGGTCGATCGCCGCCTGCGCGAGTCTGCGGTCCGCGCGGGATGCCGGCGCCCACGCCGGCACCGGCGCGGGCCGGCCGTCGGAATCCTTCGCGACGAAGATGAGGACGCACGTCGTCGCGGGCGTGTACGAGCGCGTGCTGACCTCGCTCGACGACACCGTCACGACCACGTGCATGCTCGTGCGACCCGTGTGAACGATGCGCGCCTGCACCTCGATGAGACTGCCCGGCGGAATCGGTCGCCGATGGCGGACGTTCCCGACGTACGCGGTCACGCAGTAGGAGCCCGCCCAGCCGACCGCACACGCGTACGCGGCCTTGTCGATCCACTCCATGACGCTTCCGGCGGCGACCGACAGCCCACCCGCGGCGGTGTCGGCGGGCACCGACATGAACCGGAGGGTGATGCGATCGTCACGTCCGGCCGTCCGGTGGTGCGCCATCGAGGTCGTCACAGCCACAGCCTAGGGAATCGCAGGTCTGCCGACCGCGTGGCGCGCATCACGTGCGAGGCAGCGACACCTTCGGGCCGGGGACGGAGTTTCGTCTGCCGACACGGCAGAATCGAACAATGGCCCCTGCTCCGCACCTGAACCCCGACCACGCGTGCCTCATCGTGCACGGCAGCGACCGGCCGGGGATCGTCGCTGCGGCGTCGGCGATGATCACTCGCATCGGCGGCAACATCGTCGCGTTCGATCAGTACTCCGACGATCCGGTCGGCGGGGCGTACTTCCAGCGTGTCGTGTTCCATCGGCCGGGGTTCGCGGCCGATCGCCCGCACATCGAGGCGGAGATCGAGCGGACTCTCGGGGGATTCGACCTGGAGTGGTCGCTCACCGACCAGTCGGTGCCCAAGCGCATGGCGATCCTCGCGTCCAAGCAGGACCATTGCCTGCTCGACCTGCTGTGGCGGCACCGCCGAGGCGATCTGCCGGTGACGATCCCGATGGTGATCTCGAACCACACCACGGCGGCCGAGGACGTCCGCTCGTTCGGCGTGCCCTTCTTCCACGTCCCCTCGGTCGCCGGCCCCGACAAGTCCGCATCGGAGGCCGAGATCGTCAAGCTCCTCGCCGGCAACGTCGACTTCGTCGTGCTCGCGCGCTACATGCAGATCCTGTCCGCCGATTTCCTCGAGCAGCTCGGCGTGCCCGTGATCAACATCCACCACTCGTTCCTGCCCGCGTTCATCGGCGCCGAGCCGTACAAGAAGGCGAAGGAACGGGGCGTCAAGCTGATCGGCGCCACCTCCCACTACGTGACGACCGACCTCGACGAGGGTCCGATCATCGACCAGGACACCATCCGGGTGACGCACGCCGACACCGTGGCCGAGCTCGCCCGGCGGGGAGCGGATGTCGAGCGCCAGGTGCTGTCGCGCGCCGTGCTGTGGCACGCACAGGACCGCGTCATCCGGCACGGCAACCACACGATCGTGTTTTGACGCGCGACGGATCAATGCGATCGAAGATCGCGTTGATGCGTCGCGGGTCAACGCTGAGCGAGCGAAGCGAGACGAAGCGTCCCCGAGGTGCCGCCGGTCGCTGAGCGAGCGCAGCGAGACGAAGCGTCCCCGAGGTGCCGCCGGTCGCTGAGCGAGCGCAGCAAGACCAAGCGTCCCCGGGCGGATCGACGCGGGCCGTCGCTGTCCCCCCTCTCCTGTTCCCTCCCCCTTCTGTTCCGACTGTTCCGACCGTTCCGAAACACGGGCGGGTGACACGACACGCCGGGCCACAGCATCCGTCACCGGCGTGTCGCCGTGACCGAGCCGTGTTTCGGTACAGGCGGGGACGTCGGAGGGATGCCGGGGGCTACGTCGGAGGGAGGTCCGGGGGCTACGTCGGAGGGATGCCCGGGGGCTACGTCGGAGGGATGCCAGGGCGCCGGCACGGCTCAGTGCACGTACTCCATGAGCTCCATGCCGAGCGTGCGGAATGCTTCATGCGCGCGCATGCGGTGCATGATCGACAGGTCGTCGAAGCACACGATGAGCGCGTAGGACACACCCGCCCGCGGGCCGGCCAGGACTCCCGCCTCGACACGGATGCCGGCATCCCGGCCCGTCTTGTTGATGAAGAGCAGGCCGTGCTCGTCGTTCTCGTGCGAGAACGGGTCGAGTCCGGTCGCCGAGGCCACGAGCGAGAGGTCGTGGTTGAGGCTCAGCCACTCCGCCACCTGGGCGCTGACGCTCGGCGAGACGATCTGCGAGTTGACGAGCGCCGCGAACACCTCGGCCAGCTCACGCGCCGAGCCGAGGGCGAAGTGCGGCGCGTCGTCCGGTCCGCGCTCGTCGCGGAAGCGGTCGAGCAGTGCGGAGCGCGCGAGACCGAGCTGTTCGATGCGCGCACGCACGGCGGGGAGCCCGACACGCGCCAGCAGCGCGTTGGCGGCGAGGGCGTCGCCGGTCGACGCGGTCAGCACGGCGAGGTCGGACAGTGGCAGAGCGGGTGCCTTGAGATGCTGCCAGACACCGCCGACCGTGACCGGGTCGACGTTCGAGCGGTCGACGATCTCGAGCGGGTCGAGCACCCCCGACTCGAAGCCTGCGGCGACCTCGATGAGGAGCGGCACGACCCCGAGGCCCGCGACAGGCAGCGTCACGAAGTCGTCGCCGGCAAGCACCGAGCTGCCGCGATCGAGGTCGCTGATGCGCACCGAGATCTTGGCTCCGGATGAGGCGAGGTCATCGAGCGCCTTGAGCGTCGATGTGAACGATCGCCGACCGACCGCCGCCCTCCTCGGCAGTCGTCTGCTTGTGCGCCGTCGCGACCCCCGTAGCGACTCGGCATCCCTTCTGGGCTCAGTGCCCACGGGCTGGCTTCCTTCCGGTGGAGTGGGGTGTGGGGTGTGAGTGCGCGCGAGGCGCACTCGGGTGCGTCGTCGGCCGGGGCGGCCGACTACCAGATGGTGACGCGCTGCTCCTCGTCGAGCCACAGCGCGTCGGTCTCCGTGACGCCGAACGCGTCGTAGAACGCGTCGATGTTGCGGACGATCTGGTTGCACCGGAACTCGTTGGGCGAGTGCGGGTCGATCGTCAGCAGGCGGATGGTCTCGGCATCCCGCCCCTTCTGCTGCCAGATCTGCCCCCAGCTCAGGAGCAGGCGCTGGACTCCGGTGAACCCGTCGATCTCGGGCCCGGCCGCTGAGCCCGTCGAAGGGTCAACAGGCTCACCGTCCGGAGAGGTGCCGAGCGACAGCTCGTAGGCCTTCAGCGCGATGCCGAGACCGCCGAGATCGCCGATGTTCTCGCCGATCGTGAGCGAGCCGTTGACCATGTGATCGCCCTCGAGCCCCTGCGGCGTGAGGGCGTCGTACTGCGCGATGAGGTTCTTCGTGCGCTCCTCGAACGCGGCGCGGTCGTCGTCGGTCCACCAGTCGTGGAGCAGCCCGTCGCCGTCGAACCGACTGCCCTGATCGTCGAAGCCGTGGCCGATCTCATGGCCGATGACCGCACCGATGCCGCCGTAGTTGGCCGCCGCGTCACGCTCGGCGTCGAAGAACGGGTACTGCAGGATCGCCGCCGGGAACACGATCTCGTTCATGAGCGGGTTGTAGTACGCGTTGACCGTCTGCGGGGTCATGTACCACTCGTCGCGGTCGATCGGCTGGCCGACCTTGTCGAGCTGCCGATCATGCTCCCACACGTGCGCGCGGCGCACGTTGCCCAGGAGGTCCACGGCGTCGATCTCGAGGGCGGAGTAGTCCTTCCACTTCACCGGGTAGCCGATCTTCGGCGTGAACGCGTCGAGCTTGGCGAGTGCGCGCTCGCGCGTCTCGGGCGTCATCCACTCGAGGCCGGCGATCGACTGCCGGTACGCCTCGATGAGGTTCGCGACCAGCTCGTCCATCGCGACCTTGGACGCCGGCGGGAAGTGCCGGTCGACGTACACGCGACCGATCGCCTCGCCCATGGCGGCCTCGGCGAGGCTCACGCCGCGCTTCCACCGCTCGCGGTTCACGGGCACGCCGGTGAGCTGGGTGCCGTAGAACGCGAAGTTCTCATCGACGAACTCGTCCGACAGGAACGCCGCCGAGCCGTGGATGATCGAGAAGCGCAGCCACGCCTTCCAGTCCTCGAGCCGGTCCTCGGTCAGCAGCGAGCCGAGACCCTCGATGAAGCTCGGCTGGTAGACGTTGACCTCGGCGAACGCAGCCGCGTGGTCAGGGGCCAGGCCGTCGATCCACGGTCCGAGGTCGACGCCGGCGAGCGCCTGCACGTCCGCCCACGGCTTGAGGTTGTAGGTCGCGACCGCGTCGCGGCTCTTGACGTTGTCCCAGTGGTGGGTCGCGAGTTCGGTCTCGAGGGCGATGATGCGGTCGGCGGCTGCGCCGGCGTCGTCGACCCCGGCCAGCTCGAGCATCTTCTGCACGTGCGCGCGGAAGGCGATGCGCGTGGGCTCGAAGTTCTCGAGGCGGTAGTAGCTCTCGTCGGGAAGCGAGAGCCCACCCTGGATGAAGAACGGGACGTAGCGCTTCGGGTTGCCCGGGTCGGGCTCGATGTAGAGGTGCACGAGACCCGCGACGCCGTCGCGCTCGAGCTCGCCGACGGTGCGGAGGAACGACGGGATGTCGTCGATCGCATCGACGCGTGCGAGCTGTGCAACGAGCGGCGTCGCGCCGAGCGCCGTGATGCGATCGGTGTCCATGAAGCTCGTGTAGAGGTCGCCGATCTTGCGCGTCTCGGTTCCGGGGTCGGACTCGCGCGACTCCTCGACGATCGCGTGGACGTCCTTCTCCGCCTGTTCGGCGATCAGGTGGAACGACCCCCAGCGCGCCTTGTCTTCGGGGATGTCGGTGCGTTCAAGCCATGCGCCGTTGACGTGGCGGAAGAGGTCGTCCTGCGGGCGGATCTCTGCGCTGAGCTCCTCGAGCGCGAGACCGGATCGGGGGGCGTCGGTCATGCGTTCCAGGATATGCTCCCGCAGCCTGCGCGCCCGCCCGCGAGCTGGAGAATCCACGGCGTGATCGCATTGTGATGCGGACCGGATGCCGCGACCCGTGGCATCCGGTCGGTCAATGCTCGGTGCGGGTGCAGCCGGGCGCGACCGGTTCCCTGGCGAAGCGGGCCGTGGTCCACTCGATCAGTTCCGGCACGAGGGGTGAGTCCGGGTGAACGAGTGTGAGATGGTCGCGACCGCCGTATAGCCGGTAGTCGACCTGCTGACCGACATCGCACAGCCTCGCGACGAACGCATCCTGCACCGACGGAAGAATGAGCGGATCCGACGCACCCTGCCCGAGCAGGAGCGGCGCCGAGACGGCGGGCGGCGGCATGTTCTCGGTGAGCCGTTCGCCGAAAGCGCCCTCGGTCGCGGGCATCGCGAAGATCTCCGGGTCTCTCGAGAGCCCCAGATCCTCCAGAATCGACACGAGCACGCTCGGTTCCGAGAGACATCGCTTCGCCATCTCACGCACCGTGACCTCGACGCCTGGATGCACGTACGCGCGATACGTGACGTCGTCGTACAGCCCGGTGTAGGCGGCGAGGACGAACGAGCCGAAGACGCTGCCGCCCGTGATCGTCGGCAGGGTGTCGACGAGACCCGACAGGTCCGATGCCGGCGCGAGCGCCGCGACTCCGGCGAGCGCCAGGTCGGGTGCGTAGTCGTCGGCGAGAGCTCCCGTCCACAGCGCGGCGCCACCGCCCTGAGAGTGTCCCCACACGACGGTCCGGTCTCCGAGATCAGCGTCGGCGAGCTGGGATGCCGCACGCCGCGCGTCGAGGACCGCATGGGCGGTCGGCACTCCGACGAGGTAGGGATGCGGGCCGGGGGTTCCGAGGCCGATGTAGTCGCTCGCGACGAGCGCCCAGCCGCTGTCGACGATCTCGGGAAGAAGGAAGAGCGCCCCCGACTCGAACGGCTTCTCGAGCAGGGAGGGCCCGCACTGCTGCGCGAAGCCCGTCGTGCCGTGCGCCCAGTCGATGACCGGCCAGGCCCCCGCCCCGTCCCGCGGCGCGACGACGATGCCGCTCGCGACGGCGGGCGACCCGTCGGCGTTCGTCGTCGTGTAGAGGATCCGCCAGCCCCGCGCGTTCGCGGGCACGTCGCGCGTGAACGGCTCGGAGCGGATCAGGTGCCCGGGTCCGCCCGGCACCTCGCGCGGTGCCGCGTAGAACTCGTCGACCACGGGAGAGCCGCCGCGCAGGGTCGCGCTCGTCGATCCCGCGACGACCGCGAGCACGACGGCGACGACGGCCGCGACCGTGCGCGTCCAGCGGCCGAGCGCCGTGGGCGCGGCATCCGTCGTCTCCTTCGCCCTCGTGCCGCGCAGGGCATGCCAGATCTCGAGCAGTCCGGCGATGACGAGCCGGGCTCCGAACACGACGGCGACGACGAGCAGCGTGATGTCGGGCCACAGCAGCGCCAGGAGACCGAAGGCGATGCTTGCGACGCCCAGCAGCGCCGCCGCCACGCGCGCGTCGGGCGTCTGCCCGCGGCGGAAGGCCGAGAGCAGGGAGAACACGCCGTTCACGATCAGACCGGCGGCGACGACGAGGGCGAGCACGCGCACCGTGAGCCCGAGCCACAGCAGCACGAAGACGCCCGCGGCGATCCACAACACGGCCATCAGCACCCGCCAGCGCGGTGCGGCCTCGTGCTCGCCGCCCACGAGCTCCTGCACTCCCGTCAGGATCATCCCCACGCCGATCAGCAGCGCCAGCACGCCGAGGGAGGTGGTCGGCCGCACGATGAGGGCGGCTCCCAGGATCACGCCGGCGACGCCGATCACGACGCGCACCCAGCGCGGCAGGCGCGCGAGCCACGACCCGACGCGGGCGTTTCGCCTCTCTGCGGTCGTCACGACTCTCCGATCACCGTCGACTCGACGCTAGGGGGTGACGCAGGTCGAGCGCCACCGGCACGTCGCCCGTACGCAAGGCGCCCGGCACGCTCAGGTGGCACAACCCGCGGGGTCGCGGGCGGGGACCCGCCGGCCCCGCTTAGGCTCGGAGGGTGAGGAGCCTGCCCGATACGCTGAACCGCGACATCCGGCGACTCGCCGTCCCCGCGCTCGGGGCGCTCGTCGCCGAGCCGCTCTTCCTCATCGTCGACTCGGCGCTGGTCGGGCACCTCGGCGTGACCCCTCTGGCCGGTCTGGGCATCGCGTCGGCCGTGCTGCAGACGATCGTCGGTCTCATGGTGTTCCTCGCCTACTCGACGACGCCGGCGGTGGCCCGGCGTTTCGGCGCGGGCGACCGCACCTCGGCCGTCTCCGTCGGCATCGACGGCCTGTGGCTCGCGCTCGGGATCGGCGCCGTCCTCGCGCTCGCCGGGTACCTCGCGACCCCTCTCCTCGTCGGGCTGTTCGGCGCGACACCGGCGGTCGCCGAGCAGGCGGTGATCTACCTCGGCATCTCGATGTGGGGCCTGCCCGCGATGCTGATCGTGTTCGCGGCGACCGGGCTGCTGCGCGGCATGCAGGACACCGTGACACCGCTGTGGATCGCCGGCCTCGGATTCGCGGCCAACGCGCTGCTCAACTGGCTCTTCATCTACGGCTTCGGCTGGGGGATCGCCGGGTCCGCGGCCGGCACGGTCGTCGCGCAGTGGGGCATGGTGGCCGCCTATGCGGTGGTCGTGGGGCGGCTCGCGCGCCGGCATGCGGCATCCGTCCTCCCTCAGCGGGAGGGAGTGCGCGGATCGGCGCGATCGGGTGGATGGCTCTTCCTGCGCACCGTGTCGCTGCGGGTCGCACTGCTGGCGACCGTCGTGGTCGCGACCGCCCTCGGCACCGAGGAGCTCGCCGGCTGGCAGGTCGCGTTCACGATCTTCTCCACCGCCGCGTTCGCGCTGGACGCGCTCGCGATCGCCGCGCAGGCGCTCATCGGCAAGGGCCTCGGCGCGGGCGACACCCCGCTCGTCCGCCGCGTGCTCGGGCGCACCCTCGCGTGGGGAGCCTGGTTCGGCGTGATCGTCGGCGTCGCGATCGGGGCACTGTCCGGCGTGATCGGTCTCGCGTTCACGGGTGACCCAGCCCTCGCGGCCCTCGTCCAGCCCGCGCTCATCGTGCTCGCCGTCGCGCAGCCGATCTGCGGGGTGGTGTTCGTGCTCGACGGCGTGCTGATCGGCGCGGGCGACGCGAAGTATCTCGCGATCGTCGGCGTGCTGAACCTCATCCCGTTCGTGCCGGTGCTGCTGATC
>Ga0307505_10002583_pt1 | contig 12411 bp, 9 predicted proteins | sample 23_S_MG_FD_202183 | JGI IMG/M metagenome (GOLD analysis project Ga0307505, IMG submission 202183) | Soil microbial communities from Populus trichocarpa stands in riparian zone in the Pacific Northwest, United States - 23_S | ecosystem: Environmental > Terrestrial > Soil > Riparian zone > Trees...
CTCCGTCGGCAAGGGATCCTTCGCACCCCATGCCGCCGCCCGCTCAGGATGACAGGCCAATGTTGCGTTGGGTTGACGGGTGCAGCCCGCGCAGAGACTCTGTGGTGAAAAGGTTGGGGACATGAGTTACGGTCACGACCTCGCGGACATCCACCATCGCGGCTTCGGAGAGTTCGCGGAATCGGCGGCACCGGGAGTCCTCGCCCTGCTCGCGAAGCACGGCATCCGCAGCGGACTGGTCGTCGAAGCCGGTTGCGGCAGCGGGATCCTGGCGCGGGCGTTGATTCAAGCGGGTTTTCAGGTGGCCGGGTACGACGCGTCGCCATCCATGATCGCCCTCGCGCGCGCAACCGCACCCGAGGCGCGTTTCGAGATGGCGACGTTCGACTCGATGGAGATTCCCTCATGTGCTGCCATCGTGGCCATGGGCGAGGTTCTCAACCATGGCACCTCGCGCGAGATGCAAGCCTTCCTCGAGAAGGCGGCTCACGCGCTCGCCACTGGCGGCGTGCTGCTCTTCGATGTCGCCGAGCGCGACGCGGATCCGCCGCACGAAGAGCGTCGCATGGGTGGCGAGGACTGGAGCGTCATTCTCATCAACGACCGCGACGGCCATCACCTGACCCGTCGAGTCCTCACCTTCCGCAACGTCGAGGGTGTCATCCACCGCGACGAAGAGGTGCACTCGCTCCAGCTCTTCGACCGCGCCGAGGTCCTCGAACCTCTCCGCACACTCGGCTTCCGCGTGAAGGTGCGCCGCTCCTACGGGACACGCCGCCATCCGAAAGGGAGCACGGTCTACGTCGCCGTCAGGCACCGAACCGGGAGCGGAGATCCGGCGGAATGAGCGGACAGGCGTCCTTCGTCCGGCCGAAGATGCGATAGCGGACGCGGGCCACGACATCGTATCCGCCGTCTCGCACACGCCGGGGCACCCAACCGAAGACCGTGCCGGCGATGCGCCACAAGCCGCCGAGCCGGACCAGGAGGTGCACCGCCGCATCGGAGCGAATGAAATGCGCGCCATCCGGCGTCCGCACGATCACACTGTCCGGCAGATCGCCGGGATCGGGGAAGGCCGCGACGAAGGCTTCTCCACCCAATGGAGCGTAGCGAAACGAGCTCCCCGTCGGATCCTCGGAAACGAGCCAGCGCATCCCGCGGTGACACAGTCCGCACGAACCGTCATAGAAGACGTCGTCCGTCGTGCCCGCCGCGCGCGGCGCAATCCACGCCGGATCGAACCAGAAGAAGAGACCGCGCGGCATGAGCCAGCCCCCGCGAGGATCGACGCGCCCGCGCGCCGCCACCGAGAGAAACGGAGCCGGCGGCACGAACAGATGCGCGACCAGGAGCAGCCCCGGCACCAGCAGGAACGCCTGCGCGTTCCAGCCATGCAGCAGCGGCTGCATCATCCAGCCGAGCACGACCAACATCAATCCGGCCGCGACCCGGTCGAACCACCCGATGACGAAGAACACCGCCGCCACCGCCCCGGCGATGGGCACGAGCGAGCGCGCGTGCGCGACGAAATAAATCAGCAGCGCGATCCCGAGAATCGCCCGCACGATCGAGTACTGCCCACCGGTCCATCCATTCTTCACGTTTCGATGATCGCACGATCGCACGTGCACTCACCACAGAGACTCAGAGCGGACTGTGGGTTGTCGGGTGCAGCCCGCGCTGTACTACTGACATTCCGTTTCTTCGCACGCTGCGCAGATTCCAGTGGCTGTCATCCCGAGCCGGCCCACGCCGCGCAGCGGCGCGCCTGAGAGAAAGAAACAGAAGGCTGCGTACCTGTCACGAGAGCGACCCCTCATCCGCCTTCGGCACCTTCTCCCCTCTGCGGAGGGGAGAAGGCTCTCGGTGTGTGCGCATCGCGAGCTGGAGTAGTTCATCGCGAGGGTGTGTAATCGAGAGCCTTCTCCCCCCGGCTTCTTGGGGGGAGAAGGTGGCTGAAGGCCGGATGAGGGGGGCGATGCAGCCTCCGATGAGTTTGCATTCTGACCCTGCAAACACTGGAACTTTCTTGGAAGCGTCGAGCGAGGGATGACAGGCCAACTCAGCGTTGGGTTGGCGCGCGTAGCCCGCGCAGTGCCTCTGTCGGGAACCGGCTGAAGCCAGCACTGATCTTGCTACTCCCCGGGGCGTGAAGACGTTCATGCAGGCCATGCTCCTCGACATCGACGGGACGCTCGTCGACTCCAACGACAAACACACGGACTGCTGGGTGGAAGCCTTTGCGCACTTCGGCCGCACCGTCGACTGGTCGGTGATCCGCGAGCAGATCGGCAAGGGTGGCGACCTCCTGGTGCCGGACACCCTCAACGCGCGGGAGATGCGCAACTACGGCAAGGACGTGCAGGAACATCGGGGAGAGCTGTGGAAGCGAAAGTACATGGAGAGCGTGACGCCGTTCCCTGGCGTGATCGACTCGATCCGGCACATCCACGCCCGCGGCATTCAACTGGCCCTCGCTTCGTCGGCTTCCGATGAAGAGGTCGAGTACTATGTCGGGCTGCTGGACGCCGCCGATCTCCTGGAGACGACGACGTCCAAGAAAGACGCGCAGTTCTCGAAGCCTTCCCCCGAAATCTTTCAGGCGGCGTTGGATCGACTGGATGCCGATCCGCAATTGACGCTGGTTGTGGGAGACACTCCGTACGACATCCTGGCCGCGCATCGCATCGCGCTGCCTGTGGTGGCCGTGCGGACCGGTGGGTTCGCCGAGGAGCTGCTGGCAAAGGCGGAGTTCGTCTTCGAGGATCTGAATGCCATGACCAGGGAGCTCGATCGAGTCGATGACTACTTCAACGAGTGACGTGCACCGGCGCGCCATCATCGTCGACGGCCACTGCGACACCCCGTACCGCCTCTTCCGGCACAACGTGCGCCTCGACGAACACGATACGGAGGCGCAGGCGGATCTGAAGACCCTGCGGGAGAGCGGCATCACCGCGTCCTTCTTCGCCGCGTACGTGCCGCCCTCCTATGCCGGCCGGGGCGCCGCGGATTTTGCGAGACGCCTGATCGACGTCATTCACGAAGAGGCCGGACGGCGTCCCGACGTGCTGACCTTCTGCGCAGACAGCAAGGGCATCCGCGCGGCCAAGCGCGACGGAAAGCTCGCGCTCATGATCGGCGTCGAAGGAGGCCACGCCATCGAGGACTCGCTGGACATCCTCCGCGAGCTCTACACCTCCGGCGCGCGCTACATGACCCTCACCCACGTGAACACCAACAACTGGTGCGACTCCTCGGGAGACGCGGGCCGCCACGGCGGCCTCACCGACTTCGGTCGCGAAGTCGTCCGCACGATGAACGACCTCGGCATGATCGTCGACGTCTCCCACATCTCCGACGACGCGTTCCGTCACGTCCTCGAAACGACGCGCGTCCCGGTCGTGGCCACCCACTCCTCCTGCCGGGCCCTCTGCGGTCATCCCCGCAATCTCACCGACGCCATGCTCCGCGACCTCGGGCGCAACGGCGGCGTGTGCATGATCAACTTCTTCTCCGCATTCATCAGCGACGCCGTCGCTCAGGTCATCCTGAAGGCGCAGAAACGCCCGAAGAAAGACGGCGACCCCGCCGGCGGAACCGAGGAGATGCCCAACGACCGCACGGACTGGGACAGCTACCTCGAATGGTTCCAGACCCTGGGCTGCCCCACCGCCACACTGGACGAAGTCGCCGACCACATCTTCCACGCCGCGAACATCGCCGGCATCGACCACGTCGGCATCGGCAGCGACTGGGACGGCGTCCCCGCCCTCCCCGACCACCTCGGCACCGCCGCCGGCCTCCCCCTCCTCACCGCCCGACTGCTGGAGCGAGGCATGAGCGAAGGAGACGTGGAAAAAGTCCTCGGCGGAAACTTCATGCGCGTCTTCGAAGCCGTCGAGGCCGGACGCGGATAGCGGTCGCAGCGCGGGCTGCGCCCGCCAACCTCAACGCAACAATGGCCTGTCACGTGAGCGGGTGTGAAAGAAATTTCACGATCCAGGAGCGCGGCGTCAGGCGCTCGAACACTCTCCCTTCCGCAGGGACGACGACACCCCCGAGCCAGCCGGGGAGACGCCAGCGCTGCACGCAGGAAGATCCTTTACCGTCTAACCTAACTTTCGAACGCCATGGACGAGTACCACCTCGGACGGCGCCTCCCCGGTCGTTCCGAGTGAGCGGCCTCAGTGACAGACTATCGCGTCCTCATGATGGAATGATCTGGACGCGTCCATCGACGGTCCGTCAGTAATCCTCGAGATCGAGGCTCCCGCAGGGGGCGCGGGTCTTTCGCTTCAGGTCACGGCGGTTGCCCAGCTTTTCGACCCGCGCGCTGCTGCGCCGATGTGGGACGAGTGTCTCCAAGACGCACACCCCTCGGTCGCCAGCATTGCAACATCAGTGGGGCTGATGAACGACATCAAGAACGGGCAACCGTATCTCAGCTCGGGCAACCACCCATCAGGAGTTCGCCCCATTCACGAACCGCCGCCACGATGGCGCCGTGGACGAGGAGCAGTCCGCGGTGAGGATGAGCTTCGGCTTCCGCCCTGGGAATCCGCCGGCTTGACCTTCCTTCTCATCCCGGATCGCTTCTTGGTCGCATCCGGAAACAGGAAACTGGCCGTTGTATCCGCGATTCGGACATCATTAACGCTTCTCTCGCCCCAGAAAGCCAGACGACGGAGCATGTCGCCGATGAGCGACTCATCTGTGTATGGGTGCATCACCACAATCTTATGGCAGAAGAACTTTCGCGCATATGGCTCGATGTAAGTGTCGCCTGGCAGGCTTTCTACCTTTTCATCACGGCTGACTGAGTTCGCCAAGTACCTGCATAAGACCTCGAAAAACGGGTTATTTCCTTTGAGAGGGCGTGCCCAGGCATTCCACTCTGTGAGTAGCGCGGCCAGTGTCATCGCGGCCTCGAGACGATCATCCATCGACGGCAGCACCAGATCGAGGGATGTGTGGCCCAGGTAATAGGAGAAATGAGGATTCGCGTAAATGTGCTCACCCCACAGGTGTTCGTTGACCCGCCAGAGGTAGCGCATCACGCGCTGAATGCCCTCCTTGACGCCGTGATCTTTGTCCCAATGACCGGCAGGAGCAGTGGCAATCAGCTTGGCCTCTCGCAAGGGGATGTAGGTGATGAGAAGCTGATTGCAATCACCATCGCTGAGGCGGAGAAAACGACCGCCAGCCACGGGGAGTATGCTCCTCGCGTCCCGTCGCACTGACTGGAACGACACGCCACCATCTCCGGCGCTTTCAATGGCGGCCATCTTGTCACTCGCCTGGAGGTCCGCCGGAAGGGCAAGATCGGTAATGAGGCGTAGGTCCGACATTCCAAGCGAGACCGCCTCTTCGGCTCGCGCTCGCAGCAAGGTCATCCAACCCAATATTGAACGGTAGCCACGCAGTCCGAGTGTCGCCAGATTGAAATAGAGCTGCATGATTCCTTGCGCCCCGCGAGAGCCCTCGAGGTATTGATTGAATGGCTGATGCATGAGCTCCGAGCGATCTGTCGGAGATGGCCTTTGGGTAAGCTGCAACACCGCGTCGAGACGGGAGAGGTGCATCTCTTTGACTGGTGTTTCCGGGCTCTCGGGAAAACTGGCATCGTCAACGTCGAACGAACTCCCAATAGAGAATGGATTAGTCTTCTCGTCTGCGAGAAAGCGGGCGAACATCAGACCTTCGCGGTAAGCTCCATGGTTCCCATCCTCGCTGATATAGGCGCTTTGCCCAGCGGAAAACGTCTGTGCCCATCTTGTGACGCGCACGAGCAATCCACCGCAGGGATAGTAACAATAAAGCGACTTATGCCCGTCGATGGTGATCGTATCAGCGAGCTCGATACCCGCGAACACGTGATGCCGGAGCTGTGGGACCGCAAGGAACCCACCTCCATGTGCGGCGTCCACATGGAGAAAGATTCGATTATGACTAGCGTTCTCCATCTCGTTCTTCCCATCCCCAATCCGATCGAGGAGCTTCCTGGTCTCTGAATGGGTCTTGCTCCAATAGACTCGAGCGGCTTTGAACGCAGTCTCTGCATCCGATGAGCTCTTCAAGCTTGAGATTGCTCGCTGGATGAGGAATCGCGCGCTTCCACGCTTCTTCTCGTTCAACTTGTCGAGAACCGCGCCGAACGTTGGCGGACCCACCACGCTGGCCTCTTGGAGTCGGTCCAGAACTTCGGCAATTTCGTCGATGCGGTCGACATAGCCGGTTTCAGTTTTTCCAGCAATTGGTACCACCGCGAGAACCAAGTCGGTTGATTTTAGTTGCTTGAGTTGTCGCTCGAGAGCAGTTCCGTCCAGCACCCATGGGTTCTTGGATCCCGCGATCTCAATGACATTGGACGGCGACACACCCGCCTGAAGTGCCGCTTTCTTCACAGAGTAGTGGGCGCCCTTCGAGGTCAGAACCACGAGCCGGTCTTTGCCCCATATCTTGCGAACAAGATCCCAGGCGATGAGGGGGCCGAGGGCTTGCACTGCACCTGGCCATCCTAGTAGGTAGTCGAAAACGGCGCTCCTCGCAATGAACATCGCGCTGATGTTGGCAATTGCCCCGCCGGCCACGATCGTACCGGTCGGCTCCTCTCGTTCCCAGCGCGAGTGGCGCCGGTTTGGGGGCGGCATCGTCGGCAAACGTTGAATGGGGTGGCGTGTCGCCGACTCCGCCGCGTGAAAATCGCCGTCCCAACCCACCAATGTCAACAACCATTTCACGGCAGCCTGCTCCATGTGCGTGACACAAGGAGACACCTTTCCGATGATGGCATTCTCGTTGAGAAATGTGGCGGTGATCGAAGACAGGTAGCTGATCATGTTGTCATGGGGTAGCAACTCCCCCATGTATCGATGATTCACACGAAGACTGGGATTCGTCTCTTCGTCAAGCTGCACCAGAAAGCGGTCAAACGAGCCGGGATCCGCCAAGCCGAGGCCGAGCGACCCGAAGATCTTCTGCCACTGGTGCTCTGAGACACTACTCTCAACCGCGGGCAAGTCGGGCGTAACACTGTTCAGCGCAAAGCGCCGGAGAGTGAGCGTACGCCGTTCTTCCTTTCTCAGTTCCGCCCACTTGCCGGCAACCTGTCCGACGAGTGCGAGCATGCCGCCCCAATTGCCGCCCTCGAGATACCAAGCGAACAACGCGCGTTGGAGGAGCACTGTGGCGTCCAGAAAACGCTCTTTGTTCGACCCCATTGGATCGAGAAAGAACTCTTGCCGTATCTCCAGGAAACGTTGCAGTTCCTCTGATGTCCACAGATGGAGCGATGAGGACGTTACTCTACTCATTCGACCTCCGCGTTGGCTTGAAGAAGACCGTTGGCGAGAATAGCACCTAACCAAGTTTGAGCACTACAAGACGTTTCCGTCCCTTGTGGCAAAGCTCCGTCATCTGCGAGGATTGTCGCACGCGACGCGACGCGACGCGACGCGGCTCGGGATCGCTTCAGTCCGACCTCCTGCCCGTCACGCCGGCGGTCGCGGGTTCGAGCCCCGCCACTTCATCGGGTGGGAGGCCGTCCCCGAGGGCGGCCAGCTTCTGGCGCACGGACGCGATCTCGAAGGCTGTGCGGTCGAGCTCATCCTGCTTTGCCTGGAGCTTCGCACGCTTCGTATCTCGCTCCTCCTCCCGCGCACCGATCTGCGTCTGCAACGATTGCGCGCGGGCCTCGGCTTCGTCGACCTGTCGCTTGACGGCCGCCACCTCGCTCCGGAAAGGTCCGAAGAGCATGGCGATGGCGCAATAGTCCGCTGCCACTCTGGCGCACTCCCTGGTCTTTTCGCTGTGCTCGCCCTCACCTCTGGCGATCTGGTCGGCAAACGCGCACGCCACCTGGACTTGATGCTCCAGGATGTACTGATCCGTCTCCGCCCTCTGTTGCTCGAAGTCACGCTTTAACTTCCGAAGCGCGCCATCGGCTTGCCTGATCTCGGTCTCCTGCTCGGAGAAAGACAGCGCGAGAGACGCGTGGTCCTTCTCCAATGACGCGAGCTCGCCGGTCAGTCGACGCTGTTCCGCCAGCACAGGATCCTCGCGAGCGGGTTGGCTTTCCGCCGCCGTCGTGACGACGGCCGCCTGATGGTGGCGGGTTGCGTCACCCAGACAGGCGGCCAGAAGGATTGCGGAGGCGGCGTGCGCGATCGGCAGGAGTCGTCGTGACAGGTTCATAGCCTCCAGGACACGTTTCCACGCGATTCGTGTCCCTTGGTGACGAGAACTCTGTATGTCGCGCAAACTTCGTACGGTCGCCGCAGCCGCATTGCTCATGTCGATCCTCACCGTTCCGCTCGCAGCGGAAGCGGCGAGAGATCGACTCGTGTCGGGAGGGCATTCCCTTGCAGCGGGTCGACCTGCCATGGCCAGGGCCGATTTCCAAAAGGCCCTGCAGGAATTCCGTGCGAAGGCGAACGGCCCGGGCGAAGGTGTGACGCTGATCCTGCTGGCCACAGCGGAGATCCATCTCGACAATGCCAGCGTCGCACGCGCCCATCTGCACAGTGCGTCACGCATCTTCCGCGAGCGGAAAGACGCCGTCGGAATCTGGCTCGCCCTGGCCGCTCTCGCCCAACTGGAGCGAGCGACCGGCCACTATGGCGCCGCCCTCGCCAGTCAGGACGAAGCACAACGAGTCATCGAGACGGCCATGAATGCGGAGGAGTCCTTGTCGCTGAAGTCGTTCGACCTCATGGCGGCGGCCTTCGGGCTTCCAGGCATTGACCTGGCCGGCGCACCCCCGGGGGCGGGCCTCTTCCTGCAGGCCTTCTTGCTGCCCGGTATGGCGAGGCCTGTCACTCACGACGCCTATGCCGGCATCCTGATCGAAGTGGGGCAATACGAGCGGGCGGAAAAGGAACTCCGTGCTGCGGTTACGGCGGCCGGCCCCATCGCCGCGCAATATCAGTACTCCATCGCAGCTCACCTCGGCGAGCTGCGGTATCGGCAGCGCCGTTTCGCCGAGGCGCGCGGTCACTATGAGAAAGCCCTGCAGGGCTCCTTGCGCATGCCGTTCAACCCGCTCGGCGAGCAATGGATCAAAGTGGGGATCTATGGCCGTCTGGCCGAATTGAACGCCGCGGAGAATCGCTTCGACGAAGCGCTCGCGTGGAACGACCGCGCCCTGCAAACCGTACGCGGCGCAGAGAACCGGCTCAAAGAAACCGCCGTCCTGGAGGAGCGTGGGGTCTTGCTGATGCAAGCCGGCCGGCTGGTGGATGCCGAAAGCGCGCTGCATCAGGCCCTCCGGATTGCCATCGCCATCCAGAGCGACACCAGGCGCGCGTCCATCGAGACGCGTTTAGCCGATGTGAGTTTCCTGACCGGCAACTATGGGACTGCGGTCTCGCATCTCGAGGAGGCGATCCGGCTTCATCAACGATTGAACGATCAGGTCACCGAAGGTCTCGTGTGGACCCAACTGGCCGTCATGTACCTGCTCACCTCCATGGACGACGCCGCGGGCGTCCTGATCGAACGAGCCCGCACGCTCGCCGAGGTCAGCTCGATCGAGCTCGTCTGCGACGTGGTCACATTGATTGAGACCGTGCAGAAGTTCCGCAGGGAATCGGCCACCGCTGGCGAGGTCCGCTCCGCGCTCGACCGGCTCACGACCAATCCGCAGTTCAGGTTGATCGACATCCGCGGAGACGCCGAGCGATCGCTCCGCGACAGCCTGCCTCTGGGCGACACCGTGCCGGCGACGGTGGATTCACAGAAGCCAGCGATGGCGATCTACGCCGCTCTGGCGTACTCCAATGAAGGGCGTCGGCAACTCGAGAGCGGCAACACGGGTCCGGCCCGGCAATTCTTCGAAAAGGCTCTGGCCGTGAATCCGGCCGGCGAGTTGCGCGCGCGCATTCAGGCGGCAATCGGCGCCTGCCATTGGCGAGAACGCAACGCCGCGCAGTCTGTTCACTGGTTCTCCGAAGCGGCGAAGACGCTCGAAAAGGTCCTCCCTGACCTGCGTTCCGAATCGATGCTGGTCTCGTTCCTGGGAAGCGCCGATCGGCGGGCGTATTACGACGTCCTGATCGAAGCGCTGCTCGAGGAACACCATGCCGAGGAGGCGTTCGAGGTGACCGAGCGCGCTCGCGCACGCGGATTTCTGCGCATGGGAACCGGCCGCGATACTGCGTCGAGAGACAACGGCTCCGGCCTCGCAGTCAAGGCGGCCGAGGTCCTCGTTCAGATCGAACAGTGGAGCACGTCGCCGGTACCAGGCACGACCCTCGACGAACTACGCCTGCGCTATGAGCTTCTCCGCTCACGCCTGCAGTCGGTGTCCCAAGGCGACGCATTCTTTCAACCACTGACGCTGCCCCAAATCCGGCGTGAGCTGCCGGTCGATACGACCTTGGTCAGCTACTTCATTTCGCCGCTGGGCGCTCACGCGTGGGTCGTCGATGCCGAAGGCGTGGAGCACGTCGACCTCGGGCTGGACGACGGCCGGATGAAACAGATCACTTGTTGGGCGGCGCAGTTCGGAAGGCCGAGAGGATCCGCCGAGCAACGCGGCGCAGAGGTGAAGGATTGCGGCTCCGACCCGGCGCTCGCCGGCGAAGTGTACGCGGCCTTGATCGCGCCGCTGCGAAGCAGGATTCGCAACCGGCGCTTGATGATCCTGCCGCATGGAGACTTGCATTACGTGCCGTTCGCGGCCCTGCGCGATCCTCAGCACAATCGTTACCTGGTCGAGGACTACACGATCAGCTATCTTCCCAGCGCGAGCGCACTCCCGCTTCTGCGGGCCAGGGAGTCGAAGATGGGCGGCGACGCCCTCGTGCTCGGCGATCCCGAGGCCTCGGGGCAGACCCGCCTGCGGGGCGCGAACAAAGAAGCGCACCGCGTCGCCTCAACGCTTCAAGCCAAGGCCATGACCGGAAAGGACGCGACCAAGGACCTGCTCTACGGACTCGGCAACGTGGATCTGCTGCACATCGCCGCGCACGGGATCCACGATCCGGCAGGCCCGAGATTCAGCGCCATCTTCCTCGCCGGCAGTGACGAACGCAGCGGTGTCCTGACGGTCGAGGAGATTCAATCCCGGCTCGACCTCTGGGGCGTCAACCTCGTCGTCCTGGCCGTTTGCCAATCCGGCGTCGGCGCACGCAGCGGAGGCGATGATGTCGTCAGCCTCACGCGAGCGTTCCTTTACGCGGGGAGTCCGGGCGTCATCTCCGCTCTATGGAACATCGACGACGAGGGAACCGCCCCGCTGATCGAGAAGTTCTATAGGCATCTCGTCACCGGGTCGACGGCGGCCGAAGCGTTGCGCGAAGCGCAACTGGCGATGCTCCGCGATGCGAAATACAGCGATCCCCACTACTGGGCCGCGTTTCACCTGACTGGCGACCCGCAGGGCAAACTTTCGGCCGGGCCGGCGTCCCATGCGGCAGGGCGAAGGTAGTCCGTTCCGAGCGTGCCCCTTGTCGAGCTTGTGCCAGCGGCAAGCGCTTTGCGAGATAGGGAAGACTGCGTCCCAAACGAAGCATCCGCGCGAATCTGTTACCCTGGACAATCTCAGGCTGGAGGAATTCATGAACGTTCGTCGTGTACTCACCATCCTTGCCTTGGCTGTGATCTGCGCGCTGGCCACGCCCACATCTGAGTTCGAAGCCAAGGCGACATGCGACCCGTTCGTCCTCGTGGCGCAGCATTACTGGCACAATTCGTGTGGGCCCGCAGCCCCTCCCGGCTCCATCTGCAACGACGTCATCACGCTCGTCGGCGAGGTCGGAGTCGACTGCGACGACAACAGCGTGTCGTGGGGCTATGTGACCAATTACATGGTGAGCTACCGTAAGATCTGGTGCGAGCCCTGCGAGTGATCCGGTCGCCCGAGTTCGTTTGCGCACGATAGAGGGCCGGCGTTTCCGCCGGCCCTTGCAACGGCGAACGGCCCGGGCGAAGGCGTGACGCTCATCCTGGCCACCGCGAAGATCCATCTCGACAATGCCAGCGTCGCTCGCGCCCATCTGCACAGTGCGTCACGCCTCTTCCGCGAACGAAACAACGCGTCGGAGCTGGCTCGCACTGGCTGCATTCGCCCAGTTGGAACGCGATGCGAAATACAGCGATCCCCATTTCTGGGCCGCGTTTCTCCTGACCGGCGACCCGCAGCTCGCACCCTAGCCCGCATTTCTCACAGATTTCTCGCACTCCCACGGGAACTGTCTGAAGCACGCCAAATCGGCTGTCAGCCCGAGCGTCGACGCTTCCAAGAAACTTCCAATGTTTGCAGGGTCAAAGCGCACACTCATCGGAGGCTGCCTCACCCCCCTCATCCGGCCGATGGCCACCTTCTCCCCCCAAGAAGCCGGGGGGAGAAGGCTCTCGATTCCACACCCTCGCGATGAACCACTCCAACTCGCGATGCACACACAC
>Ga0307505_10002584_pt1 | contig 12404 bp, 14 predicted proteins | sample 23_S_MG_FD_202183 | JGI IMG/M metagenome (GOLD analysis project Ga0307505, IMG submission 202183) | Soil microbial communities from Populus trichocarpa stands in riparian zone in the Pacific Northwest, United States - 23_S | ecosystem: Environmental > Terrestrial > Soil > Riparian zone > Trees...
CAAAGGCGATTCCCCCCGACACCAGCGATTTCATCGACTCCACGTTGATTTCCAGGCCGCTGAACAACCCGAACTTCACGTCCGCCCCGCTCGTATTCCAGAACTTCGAGCCGCCGTGCACCAGTCGCGCGTAGCGCGGCTTGATCAGCACGCGGATTTCCGCGGCGGTGGCATCGGCGCCGAGCCGGCATTCCCGCACCGCGCCCACCTCGATGCCTCGATAGAGCACGGGCGAGCCGGGCTTGAGCGAGCCGAGGTGGCTGGCGCGCAGCACGACTTCCAGCCCGCCGGTCTCCTGCACCGCCTGCGAGCCTTCCCTGCCGACGAACTCCGTTTTCGGCTCGCCGGTCCCCGGCGAGACCTGGATGTACGCGCCGGTAATGACCGTTCCGAGGTTGGAGATGTCCTGCAGTTCCGTCCCCAGGCGCACGACCCAGAACACCGATCCTTCCCGGGCGGCCGAGGCGGCCGAGCGCAGCAGGCGCGCCCCGACCACCACGTCGCGCAGGTCCTCGCTCAGCTTCACCGAGTTCACCTCGCCGATGCGCACCCCGTTGTACTGGATCGGCGTGCGGCCGGCCTTGAGGCCGCTGCCGTCCTTGAACCGGATGGTGATGCCCGGGCCGAATTCCCGCACCTGGTCGTAGACGAGATAGGCCGCGACCAGCGCCGCCACCAGCGGGACCACCCACACGCCCGGAATGCTCCACGGGAGCCACTTCACGTTCGCGCGTGGCAGCTTGTCGGCCGCCTCGGGACTTTTCTGCGACTCGGTCATGTCTTTTCCTCCGCTTTGCCCCAGATCGAGGCGGGGTCGAAACTGGCCGATGCCAGGATGGTCAACACCACCATCGCGGTGAACGCGGTGAGCCCCCGGCCCGGGAGCACCGTGGCGATCGATCCCAGCTTCACCAGGGCCACGAGCACCGCCACCAGGAACACGTCGAGCATCGCCCACGGTCCGATCACCTCGATGGCCTTGCTGATCCAGGTGCGCTCCTGCCGCAAGGCGGCGGGCCTGAATTTCGCCATGGCGACCAGGAGGAAGAGCCCGAGCAGCTTGAGGAGCGGGATCAGGATGCTGGCGAGGAACACGATCGTCGCCACCAGCCACTGGCCGTCCCGGTACAGCTTGGCGCACCCGTCCCAGACGGTGCTCTCCGAATACGCCCCGTAGAAATCCATGAGCAGGATCGGGTAGAGGTTGGCCGGCACGAAAAAAACCAGCGCGGCCAGCGAAAACGCCGCAGTGCGGCCGAGGCTGTCGGCCGGATGCCTGCCGACGGCGGACCCGCAGCGGAAACACGCGGCCGCCGTGCCCGGCCGCAACGGCGCCAGGCGCTGCTGCAGGCCGCAGGTCCCGCAGGTGATGACGGATTCCGCCGGCGCCATCCCGTTCAGCCTTCGACCGGCAGCACCTCGATCCAGTAGTCGTGGCGCAGCTTGCGCCCGAGCACGGGATCTTCGAGCTCCATCACGAAGCGCCTCGACGGGCGGATGCCGCCGTGCGCGGCCAGGGTGCCGCAGAACATGGCGGAGCCTGCCTTCAGGCCGCCGTACTTCTGCAGCAGCTCCTCCGGCGAGCGCATGGTGGTCACCGGGCCTTCCTGGTACAGCACGTCGTCGGCCCAGGCGCGCAGCACGAGGCGCTCCCAGTGCGGCGCCACCTCGTCGTAGCGCCAGTTCTCCTTCGACACGGGCTTGGCGCACAGCTGCTTGGAGAGGCTCACGCCGACGGTCTCCGCCTTGCGGTCGGTGTGGTCCGAGCCCACCGCGACGCGCATCGCGCCCGCGCCCTGCACCAGCACGAACTCGACCTCCCCGCTCGTGTCCGGCCCCGACACCTGGATCGAATCGGCGTGCGTGAACAGATTCGCCGCCACGCGGTAGAAGATCGGCGTGGTCTTCGGCGGCTTGACGCCGATCTCCTGCAGCTCCTCGATGTGCTTCTGCAACGCGGCCGCGTCCCGGCCGGTCCAGCCCGCAATCACCAGTTCGCGCACGACCATCAGGCCACCTTCTTCTTCGCGCCCTTCGCCTCGGGCACGCCGTAGCCCGCCATCAGGTCCTCCACCACCTTGTGGTACGCATCCCAGGGCGCCTCGCGGAAATTGTGGTTGCGCACGATGAACGACGCCCCGGCGTAGAACTTCTCGTACTGCAGGTGGCGCCCGGCGAACTCCGAGCCGATCAGGTCCCAGGCGAGCTTGTAGAGCTTCATGCGCTCCAGCGCCGGCAGCTGCGGCGTCTGCCAGTAGGTCTCGAACTGCGCGCCGAGCTTCTCGTCGTGCATCACGGTGATGTCGGCGGGCATCTGGAAGATGCCGCCGCCGCACAGCTCGCGCAGCGCGTCGATGATCTGCGAGTGGCTCTCGGTGCACCAGTTGAGCGCGGCGTACATGTAGCGCCGGTTGAAGGTCAGGTAGCCCTTCGGCCAGGCCTCGGCGTCCTGGATCTGCCCGGCGATCATGCCGCCGAGCGCCGCCTCGAGCGCCGAGAAGCGCCCCAGCACCTCGCGCACCGCGGGGATTTCGTGCGCGCCCGAGGCCTGCGCGATCTTGCTGGCGAGGCCGGCGATGAGCTGCATCTTCGAGTGGAAGCGCACGTTCGACTGGTGGTTGCCGTAGCAGTGCCCCGGCGTCTTGATGTAGACGTCGCGCGCCAGCAGCGCATCCCTGTGCACGAACACGCGCTCCCAGGGCACCTTCACGTTCTCGCACATCACCATCGAATCGGACTCGTCGAAGCGGAAGGCGAGCGGGTTGTCGAATTCGTTCTGCGCGTGCAGCTCGAAAGGCTTCCTCGACCACAGCGCCACGCCCGGCGCGTTCACGGGGATCGCGCAGGTGATCGATTCGGCCAGCTGGTCGGGCGCCAGCGGGATCAGGTTGCCGATCCAGATCTCGTTGGCGAACACCGCGCCGGTGGCGAGCATCTTCATCCCCGAGATCACCACGCCGTCGTCGTCCTCGCGCACCACCCGCAGCGTCGGGATCGGGAGGTTCTGCTTGACGTAGTACTCGGGGTTGCGCGCCGCCTGCGGCGGGATCACCGCGTACACGCCGTACACGTCCTCGTGCCGCATGTGCTCGTAGTAGCGCTCGAGGTTCTGCGCGTACTTGCCGAACACCAGCGGGTTCATCGCCATGCCGGTGACGAAGCTCGACACGTGGTCGGGCGAGCGCCCCAGCAGGCCGTGGCTCAGGTCGGCGATGGCGCGGTGCAGCTTGGTGCGCTTCTCCAGGTCCGCCCTGGTCTTCGCGCGCAGGAAGTAGGCGCTGAACTTTTCGCCCTTTTCCGTGAAGCTGTAGGCCGGGTCGCCCGCCTTCAGGTCGTAGATCGCGGCCATCGAGCGCGCCGCGTTGCGGAACGCCGGGTGCGTGGTGACGTCGTCCACCTTCTCGCCGCCGATGTAGACCACGCGGCCGTCGCGCAGCGACTCGAGGTGCTCGGCTCCGGTCTTGAGCATGGTCAGCCCTTCTTCCCGCTGGTCTCGTAGTAGTGGATCTCGTAGAGCAGGCAGCCGCCCTTGCTGGTGAACGGGCCGTGGTGCACGCCCGGCGGCCGGCAGGCATAGGTGAAGGCCTGCGAAGGCTTGCCGCCCCTGCCCTTGGCGTCGTTGCCGACCACCAGGTCGCCCTGCACCAGGAACACCTCCTCCCAGTGGTCGTGCACGAAGGGCTCGGTGGAGTAGGCGCCGGGCTCGAGCCTGAGCAGCCGGGTCCTGCTCCCTCTCTTCGCTTCTTCGTCGATATCCGAGGCGAGGATCTTCTGCGCGAAGCCGGGCGGGTAGTTGGCCCCGGGTGACTCCCAGCCGTTCTTCATGTCGACGCCGACGAACTCCAGGTGCGGTTTGGGCTTGCCCATGTCTCTCCTCGAACAGGCGTTGACGCAAAGCAGCCTGCTTCCGGAGAATAGCCTAGTCCACCGACCAATTCCACGGAGTCCCCATGCTCAAACTCTACGGCCAGTACCGCTCGCGCGCGTTCCGCGTCGCCTGGCTGTGCAAGGAATCGAACATCCCCTACGAGCACCACAACATCACCATCCACGTCGAGGGCGCCACCTGCAAGGAGCCCTGGTACGCCGCGCTCAACCCCAACCAGCGCGTCCCGACCATCGACGACGACGGCCTGGTGATGTGGGAATCGGCGGCGATCAACCTCTACCTGGCGGAGAAATACCGCAGCCCGCTGTGGCCGCAGGATGCCGCGGGCAAGGCACGCATGCTGCAATGGGCGTTCTTCATCGCCAACGACGTCGAGCCGCCGATGATCGCCGTGATGCAGCACCGCCACCTGTTCCCGCCGGAGAAAAGGAACGCCGCGCTGGCCGACGACGCCGAGGCGCGCCTGCTGCCGAAGATGAAGGTGCTGGAGGAGCACCTGGCGAAGAACCGGTTCTTCAGCGGCGCGGCCTGGGGCATGGCCGACTTCATGGTCGCCAGCGTCGCCTACTCCATGTGGATCAACAAGTTCCCGCTGCTGGAGAAGTTCCCGGCGTTCAAGGCCTGGCTCGACGCCAGCGTCGAGCGGCCGCTGGCGAAGGAGGCGCGCAAGCTGCGTGAGTAAGGCGGAACTCGAACAGGCCCTCGCCCTGCTGCGCCGCGGCGACTGGGATGCGGCGCACAAGATCGTGCAGCAGGACGAGGATTCGCCGCTCGCCTGCTGGGCGCACGGCATCGTGCACCTGATGGAAGGGGACGTCTCGAACGCGCGCTACTGGTACCGCGAGGCGAAGCGCGAATTTCCGCGCCAGCCTTCGATCCCCGGGGAGATCGCCGCCCTCGCGCAGGCCCTAGAGGCGTAACTCCCAGTACTCGCCGGTCAGCGACTTGCCGAAGCTGCGGTGGCGCTCCTCTCCGACCTTGCGGAAGCCCGCCTTCTCATAGATCGCCCGGGCGGCCGTCAGTTCACTCTGCGTCCAAAGCACGAGTTTCCGGTATCCGGCCGCCCGGGCGAAACCGGCGCAGGCCCTGACCAGGCGCATGCCGAGGCCCAGACCCCGCGCCCCGGGCTCCACGATCAGCAGGCGCAGCTTGGCGACCGTGGACGATTGCTTCACCAGGAACACGGCCCCGAGGCGCTCGCCCCCGCGCCCCGCGATCCAGCAGCGTTCGCGCCGCGCGTCGTAGCGCTCGATGAAGCCCGCGACGATCCCCGCCACCAGCGCCTCGAAGCGCGCGTCGTAGCCGTATTCCTTCCAGTACAGTTCGCCGTGCCGCTGCACCACCCAACCCATGTCGCCGGGGCGATGCCGGCGCAAACGCACTTGCGGTAGCATCCCCGGCTTCACCATGGGGAGAAATTAGCATGGCCACACAGAACAGGGTTGCGATCGTCACGGGCGCCTCCGCCGGCATCGGCGAGGCCGCCGGCGTGGCGCTGGTCAAGGCGGGCTGGAAGGTCGCCTTCGCGGCGCGCCGCACGGACCTGCTGGAAAAGATCGTCGCCCAGTGCGGCGCCGCGAACGCCCTCGCCGTCGCCACCGACGTATCGAAGCCCGAGTCCGTGAAGAACCTGTTCGCGAAGACGGTGGAGAAGTTCGGGCGCCTGGACCTGCTGTTCAACAACGCCGGCATGGGCGCCCCGCCGGTGCCGATGGACGAACTGCCCTTCGAGAAGTGGAAGGAGGTGGTGGACGTCAACCTGAACGGCATGTTCCTCTGCGCGCAGGAAGCGTACCGCCTGTTCAAGCGCCAGGCTCCCCAGGGCGGGCGCATCATCAACAACGGCTCCATCTCGGCGCACGCCCCTCGCCCCTTCTCCGTCGCCTACACTTCCACCAAGCACGCGGTCACCGGCCTCACCAGGTGCATCGCGCTCGACGGCCGCGCGCACGACATCTGCGGCTGCCAGATCGACATCGGCAACGCGATCACGCCGATGACCGAGCGCATGACCAAGGGCGTGCCGCAGCCCGACGGCACCTCGATGGTGGAGCCGCGCATGGACGTGCAGCACGTGGCCGACGCCGTGGTCTACATGGCCGGGCTGCCGAAGGAGTCCAACGTCCTCACCATGACCGTGATGGCAACGAAAATGCCGTTCGTCGGCCGCGGCTGACATGCGCGCGGTCGAGATCGCCTCGATCGCGGTGTTCCTGCTGCTGGCCGGCACGCAATGCGGCCGGCTGCAGCCTGACTGGTCGCTCGTCGTCATTGCGCTTGGCGCGTGGCTGACCGCCGACCTCCTGAGCGGCATCGTGCACTGGGCGCTCGACAGCTTCGGCAGCGTGCGCACGCCGGTGGTCGGCCCGGCCTTCATCCGGCCGTTCCGCGAGCACCACGCCGATGCCCTGGCGATCACGCGGCATGATTTCGTGGAAACCAACGGCGCGAGCTGCCTCGGCGCGCTGCCGCTGCTGCTGGGCGCCGCGGCGGCGCCCGCGGGCCCGTTGCACACGTTCCTTGTGTTCACGGCGCTGGGCGCGCTCGCCGCCAACCAGTGCCACAAATGGGCCCATGGCGACATGCGCCAGCTTCCCTTCCCCGTGCGCGTTCTGCAGCGCCTGCGGCTGATCCTGCCGCCGGCCGCCCATGCGCGCCACCATGCGCCGCCGTTCGACCGCGACTACTGCACCGCGGCCGGCTGGCTGAACGGGGTGCTCAACGCGCTGCTGCGGCGTCCGGCTTGAGCCCGGCCCTGCGCGCCAACCTGGGCAAGCGCGCCGGCGTCGCCGCCGGCCTGCTCGGCGCGCTCGGCATCCTCGGCACGCTGTGCTTCCTGCTGCCGGACCACCTGGTGACGCGCGACGCCATGCCGTTCTACGCGGCCAACCTCGGCGCGTTCCGCGCCCTCCTGTGGACGGCGATCGGGGCGACCTTCGTGCTCGCCGCCGCCAGCCTGCTGCTCCTGCGCTCGAAGGCGCATGGCCTGCTCGGCATCGCGCTCGGCGCCATCGCGCTCGCCCTGGGCGGCGGCGCCGCGGTGCCGCTGGCGATCGACGGCGACCCGGCCTACGCCGCGGGCGTGGACTACTTCGTGCTCGAACTGCTGGTGCTGGGGCTGCTGTTCATCCCGCTGGAGCGCTTCTGGTCCTTGCGCGCGCAGCGCATCTTCCGCCCCGGCTGGCAGACCGACCTGAAGCACTTCTTCGTCAGCCACGCCGGCGTGCAGCTGCTGTCCTTCGCCGCCATGGTCCCGGTGCATTCGCTGTTCGCGTGGGCGGTGCGCTTCGACTTCCAGGCGCTCGTCGCCGCGCAGCCACCGTGGCTGCAGTTCGCCGAGATCCTGCTGGTGGTGGATTTCACGACCTACTGGGTGCACCGCGCCTTCCACCAGGTGCCCTGGCTGTGGAGCTTCCACGCCATCCACCATTCCAGCCGCCGGATGGACTGGCTCGCCGGCTCGCGCATGCACGTGGTGGACGTGCTGGTAACGCGGGCGGCGGCCTACCTGCCGGTGTTCGTCCTCGGCTTCGCGCCCGCCGCGCTGTACGCCTACCTCGCCTTCGTCTCGGTCCACGCCGTGTTCATCCACGCCAACCTGCGCTGGCGCTTCCCGGGGCTGCGCTGGGCCATCGCCACGCCCGAGTACCACCATTGGCACCACACCTCCGACGAGGAGGGCCTGGACAAGAACTTCGCCGGCTTCCTGCCGCTGTGGGACCTGGTGTTCGGCACCGCGCACCAGCCCGCGCACTGGCCGAGGAACTACGGCACGGTCAACTTCCAGCCGCCCGAGGACTACCTCGGGCAACTCGCCTACCCGTTCCGGCGGCGCAAGGCGCGCACGCCCTACGGCTGAGCGCTCAGCGCGGCGGCGACTGGTTGAGCAGCATCCAGTACACGCCCAGCTGCGACACCGCGGTGGCGAAGGCGGCGAACTCCACGGGCTTCCTCACGTAGCTGTTGGCCCCGGACTCGTAGCTGCGCACCATGTCCTCTTCCTCGCTGGACGAGGTGAGCACCACCACCGGGATCAGCCTGGTGCGCGGGTCGGCGCGCATGCGGCGCAGCACGTCGATGCCGCCCAGCTTGGGCAGCTTCAGGTCGAGCAGCACCACGGTGGGCATCTGCGCGGGGTCGCGGCCGGCGTGGCTGCCGGTGCAGAACAGGAAGTCGAGCGCCTCGCTGCCGTCGCGCGCCACCGCCACGTCGTTGGCCACGTTGCCCAGGCGCAGCGCGCGCAGCGTCAGTTCCTCGTCGTCGGGGTTGTCCTCCACCAGCAGGATGATCCTTTCCTTCACGGCTTGCCTCCTTGTGCGTTGCGCCCGCGCGCCGCCTCGACGAACGCCGGAATGGCGTCGGCGCGCAGCGCGCGCGAATAGTGGAAACCCTGGCATTCGTCGCAGCCATGCTGGCGCAGGAATTCCGCCTGCGCCGCGGTCTCGACGCCCTCGGCCAGCACCCGCAGGCCGAGGGCGTGCCCCAGCGAGATGATAGCCTGCGCGATGGCCGCGTCGCGCCCGCCCTCGGTGACCCGGTGCACGAACGAACGGTCGATCTTCAGGCAGTCGATGGGCAGGAAGGACAGGTAGCTGAGGCTCGAGTAGCCGGTGCCGAAATCGTCCACCGCCACCTGCACGCCGAGCGCCTTGAGGCGCTGGAGGATGCTGATGGCCTGCTCCCGGTTCTCCACCAGCACGCCCTCGGTGAGCTCGATTTCCAGGCGCCGCGGGTCGACGCCCGCCGCGCGCAGCGCGCTGCCCACCTGCTCGACGAAACCCTCGTTCTTGAACTGGCGCGCCGACACGTTCACCGCCAGGCGCAGCGGCGCGACGCCGTCGCGGTCCCAGGCGGCGAGCCGGCGCACGCTCTCGCCGATGGCGAAGGCGCCGATGCCGTGGATCAGGTCGGAGTCTTCGGCGATCGGCATGAACAGCGCCGGCGACACCCAGCCGCGCTCGGCGTGGTGCCAGCGCATCAGCGCCTCGACCCCCACCGCGCCGCCGTCGCCGAAGGCGATCTGCGGCTGGAAATGCATCTCCAGCTCGCCCTTCTCCAGTGCATGGCGCAGCTCGCTCTCCAGCCCGACGCGGTCCGCGGCCTCGCGCGTCATCTCCTCGGCGTAGAACTGGAAGCCGTCGCGCCCCTGCGCCTTGACGCGGTGCATGGCGGCGTCCGCGTTGCGCAGCAGCAGGTCGAAATCCCCGCCGTCCCTGGGCGCCACGCTGGCGCCGATGCTCGCCGTCAGCCGCAGCTCGGCCTCGCCGCTGCGGAACGGCGGCCGCAGCACGTCCTGGATCTTGCGCACCACCGCGATCACGTCGTCGGGCCGCGCCAGGTCGGCCGCCAGCACGGCGAAGATGTCCGCGCTCAGGCGCGCCACGGTGTCGCCGTCGCGCACCACCCGGCGCAGCCGCTCGCCGACGGCGCGCAGCAGTTCGTCGCCCGCGCTGTGGCCGGCGCTGTCCACCACCAGCTTGAAGCGGTCCAGGTTGAGCGAGATCAGCGCCACCGAGCGGCCGAAGCGCCGCGCGTGCGCAATGCCCTGCGCCGCGCGGTCGCCGAGCAGCGAGCGGTTCGGCAGCCCGGTGACCGCGTCGTAATTCGCCAGGTGCTGGATGCGCGCCTCGTAGGCCCTGCGCTCGCGGATGTCGCGCGCGATCACCGAGAAGAAGCGCACCGCGCCGTCCGGGCCGCGGTGGGCGGTGAGCACCTCCGACACCGGGATCTCGACGCCGCCCGCGCCGAGCATCGAGGTTTCGCCCTGCCAGACGCCCCCGCGCTGCGCCGCCGGGGCCGCCGTATGCAGGCGCAGCTCGCGCGCCCCCGGCGGGTAGATCTGCTCGACCGTCAGGTCGAGCGGGCCGCTCTCGGGCACGCCGATCATGCGCCGGCCGGCGGCGTTCAGGTAGAAGATGCGTCCCGCGGGATCCGACATGCCGACGTGGTCGCTGGTCGCTTCGAGGATCTCGACCAGCCGCGCGCGCTCCTCCTCGGCGGTGCGCACGCGCACGCGCTCCTCGGCCTCCGCCAGCGCGCGCCGCACCGCCGTGCCGAGGCGCCGCAGGTTGTTCTTCAGCACGTAGTCGGTCGCCCCCAGGCGGATGGCCTCGATCGCCCGCTCCTCGCCGATGGTGCCGGAAATGAAGATGAAAGGCACCGCCGGCACCAGCTCGCGCGCGATGCGCAGCGCGCTGATGCCGTCGAAGCGCGGCATGGAGAAGTCCGACAGGATCGCCTGCGGCAGCCGCTCGGCGAGCGCGTGGCGCATGTCGGCTTCCGCGTCGACCCGGCGCCAGGCGGGCGCGAAGCCCTCCTGCTCGATGGCGCGCACCGACAGCTCGACGTCGAGCTCGGAGTCTTCGATGAACAGGATCTCGATCGCCTCGCGCGTCATCGGTTGCTCCCCATCGCCCGCGGCTCCTTGCGCCGATCCTCGCCGTACTCGAGGGTGAAGAAGAACGCCGCGCCCCTGCCCACCTGGCCGTCGGCCCAGATGCGCCCGCCGTGCCGGTTGACGATGCGCTGCACCGTCGCCAGGCCGATGCCGGTGCCCGGAAAATCGTTCACCGCGTGCAGCCGCTGGAAGGCGCCGAACAGCTTGTCGGCGTAGGCCATGTCGAAGCCGGCGCCGTTGTCGCGCACGAAGTACGTAGCGGCGCCGGGGTCCTCGCGCAGGATCCCGACTTCGATGCGGGGGTGCTCGGCCTTGGAGGTGAACTTCCAGGCATTGGCCAGCAGGTTCTCCAGCGCCGCGCGCACCAGGCGCGCGTCCGCCATCGCCTGCATGCCGTCCTGGATCGCCACCTCGGGCGCGCGCTGCGGCTCGCGCTGCTGCAGCTCGGCCACCACCTCCCGCGCCATCGCGCTCAGGTCCACCGCACCGCGCTCCAGCCCGCCGCGCGACACCCGCGACAGGTTGAGCAGGTCCTCGATCAGCTGCCCCATGCGCTTGGCCGAGGACTGGATGCGCGCCAGGTAGCGGCGCCCGCCCTCCGGCACGCTCGCGCCGTGGTCCTCGACCAGCGCCTGGCTGAAGCCGTCGATGGCGCGCAACGGCGCGCGCAGGTCGTGCGAAACCGAGTAGCAGAAGGCCTCCAGCTCGCGGTTCGCCGACTCCAGCTGGGCGGTGCGCTCGCGCACCCGCCCCTCCAGTTCCTCGTTCAGGCGCAGCACCTCGCGGTTGGCCGCTTCCAGGGCGCCGGTGCGGCGCTCGATCTCGGCCAGCATGCCGTTGAACGAATCCACCAGGGTGCCGACCTCGTCGTCGCTCTGCTTCTGCGCGCGCCGCGAGTAGTCGCTGCGCTCGACCACCTCGCGCGCGATGCGCGCGATGTCGAGGATCGGGTGGATCACGATGCGCTGCATGCGGGAGGCCATCAGGAAGGCCACCAGCAGCGAGAACGCCAGCACGGCGGCGCCGATGCCGGCGTAGTCCAGCACGCGCTCCACCAGTCCGTAGTCGGCGCGCAGGAACACCGTGCCGAGCATTTCGCCGCCGTCGGCGATGCGCTTGAACACCAGCAATTCGCGGCCCTCGACGCGCTCGCCCTCCGCCTCGGGCCGCGCGGGAATGGCGCCGCCGCCCGCGCGCTGGTAACTGGCGAACAGCGCGCCGCGCGCGGTGTAGATCGCCGCGGCCGCCACCTGCGGCCGGATGCGCAGCAGGCCCAGGTTCTCCTGCGCCACCCGCGGATCGTCGAAGGTCAGCGCCGCCGCCGTGTTGCGGCCGAGCAGCGCCGCCTGCGTGTTCAGGTCGTCGATCAGTCCGCGGTGGTAGGCGCGCAGGTCGTAGCCGGCCATCGCGCCCAGCGCCACCAGCAGCGCCACCAGCGTGGTGAGCAGCACCAGGACGATGAACTTGCGCCGCAGGGAGTGCATCAGGAGTCCCCCGCCACGACCTTGCGCGCCACCGCCAGCAGGCGGGCGCTGATCCTGAGCCCACCGGCCTCCGCCGGCGGCAGGGCCACGTCGAAGCGCACCTTGTCCGCGACCAGCACGAAGTTGATCGCGCTGCCCGGGTCGCCGTCGCCTTCCGCTTCGGTGACGGTCAGCGTGGGCTGGCCTTTCGCCGCGGCGAGGACTTCCGGCAACCGGCTGCCGTCGCGGCCGCCGACGAACAGCATGTGCAGGCCGGCGAGCGGCGCGCCGAGCTTCAGCTTGCGCACCGCCACCGGGCGGCCCTGCACGCTGCGCCGCGCCACCACCTGGGCCAGCTCGTCGGCGAGCGCATCGGCGCCCACCACGCCGATGGTGAACGCGCCGCCGGGTTCCGCGAAGGCCTCGGGCGGCCATTCGACGAAGTCGCAGAACTTGTACAGGAAGGCCGCCTTGACGCGCACTTCCGCGGCGCGCGCGTCGCCTTGCGCCGCGGCGCCGGCCGGGGCGAGGAGGAACGCGAGCGCCAGCGCGAACATCCTCAGGCTCACAGCGTCCACCGCAGCTTGAGGTAGGCGCCGCGCGCGAATTCGCTGCGGTCCGCCGCGGCGCCGGACTCCGGGTGCGAGGGGTCGAA